>OIXS01000012.1_pt1 | contig 118275 bp, 109 predicted proteins | sample 1587841 | NCBI WGS metagenome assembly OIXS01 (sample SAMN03283254) | human gut metagenome | biome: human-associated habitat; material: feces | host: Homo sapiens | place: USA | collected 2013
ACGGGGCTGTGGAATACAGCCCCGTTTTGCTGCTCGTCAGCTGGTTTCATTTGTGTTGTTCGTATCGCATCCGCAGGAGCCTGAGCCGTCTTCTTTTTCGGGCGGGAAGAATTCGTCAACAGGAAATTCAATGCTCTGGAATGTGTCGCACGGATTCTGGGTGTTGCATTCGCACTCTCTTTGCGGGATGCAGTAATCATATGCGGGGATCAGGATCTGCACATCTCTTTCCATCTGCACGATGCTGAAAAGACCAAGCGTCACAAGCACCGCTTTGGTTCCGCCCGCGCTTGGGACGGTGTCCTGCGAGTTCTGCAGTATGGACTGCGGGAAAGATGTGCAAAGCGGGATACAGCAGTCGCACAGGTCTATGACATCGCAAGCTAAAATGACCGGGTCAACCGCCTGCACCTTTGCGGTCGGGTTCGTATAACTTGGCGCTTCGGGGCAGTCCGTAGCCTCGGAAACAGGATTTGAAGTGAATACCTTAACATTGCCCTCTGAGCCGTAAAGTATACATTTTTTGGTGAACTGCGCGTAGCCCACTGCCACTTCCGGCGTTGTGCACGGCGCTGAATAAGTATCAAATTCAAGGCGGAAATAGAATGTAATGTCAACCGAATAATAGCCCCTGTTAAAAGGCACTTCGTCCACGTCGATGGAAACGGAAACCACCTTGCATTCGCGGCATTTCACGTTTACCGCCTCGTCGATCAGCCTTTGGCTCCTTGAAAAGAATGTAACTCTGAGGTCCTCAAGGCAATCTTTTGAAACGCAGCTGTCATAAATGCGCTTTGTGTCTATGCACACAGCCTCATTTATGCGGTTTTCACCGGCGTTGATAATGGTGTTTGCCATAAAAAAACTCCTTTGCAGAATATTTGAAGCTAACTTCATATCATTCTATGCAGGAGTTTTTTTGTTGACAGTTATATCGCAGAAATTTTAAACATTTTTGCGCATTTATTCAAACACCGGGTACATTCTTCTGTAAAGCGCGTTTATGCGGCGGAAATAATCCGCGTCAAGGTTGTCTATGGTTTCCTTTGTTGTGCGAAAACGCCAGTTTTTTTCCGCCACGCCGGGGATATTCATGCGCGCGTCGCTGCCGAAGCCGCACATATCCTGAAAGGAGATCATGGCAACGTTGGAGCTGCTTTTCCACACCGCCTCAATGATCTTGCGGCAGGAGGGGCTTTTGTAGCCGCCCTCTCCCCAGTTATCGCCCTCAAAACCGCAGTAATCAAGGGCAAAACGCCGGTCTTCTTCACTCGCTTCCCAAAGCCACCCGAGCAGGGTATTGTTGTCATGCGTGCCAACATAGTTTATGCTGTTTTGCACGGCGTTGTGCGGAAGATGCGCGGAATCCGCGTGCGCGTCAAAGCCGAACTGAACCACTTTCATTCCCGGAAATCCCGTGTTTTTAAGCAGTTCTATAACATCCTCGCCAAAGGTGCCCAGATCCTCGGCAATGATGGGCGCGTTCGGGTGTTTTTCGAATACCTTGTTAAAAAGCGCCATGCCCGGTCCTTTTTGCCATTCCCCGTTTTTTGCGTTTTCTGCGCTTGCGTCCACCTCGTAATAACTTGCAAACGCGCGGAAATGGTCTATGCGCACAACGTCAAAGGTTTTAAGCGCTGTGCCGATTCGTGAGATCCACCAAGAATATCCGTCTTTTCTCATCGTTTCCCAGTTGTAGATGGGGTTGCCCCAAAGCTGCCCGTCCTCGCTGAAATAATCGGGCGGCACGCCGGCAACCTTCTTCGACTTCAGCGTTTTTTTATCTATCTTAAACAGCGGCAGATCCGCCCAAACGTCAACACTGTCCATCGCAACGTAGATCGGCATATCGCCGATAACGGCAATGCCCTTTTCGTTTGCGTATCTCTTGATCTCAAACCACTGCTTGAAAAAAATGAACTGCACGAATTTCCAGAACGCCGCGCTCTCTTCAAACGAATAGATATCCTTTATGCAGCTTTCGTAAACAGCCTGCTTTTTATCCCACTGCCACCACGGTCTGCCGCCGTTCTGCTCTTTTGCAGCCATATAAACGGCGTAGTCCGTAAGCCACGGGTTTTCAATCTCAAAGGTTTTGATCTCCGCCGCTGTTTTGCCGTCAATATTTGAAAAGGCTTTTTTCAGCAGGGCATATCTTTTTTCTGCCGCAAATTCGTAATCGGCGGTGTAGGGCGTTTCAGCATAGACGTTCTCCTCCGCATCGCGTTCGCTGACAAGCCCCATATCGCAAAGCCCCTGCGGGTCAATAAAAAGATAATTCCCGGCAAACGCGCTTGGGGAGCAGTAGGGGCTGTTGGAGCCGTCAATGGGATTGAACGGCAGCACCTGCCAATATGTAAATCCCATCGCGCTTATTTTATCAATGAAGTGTTTGGCGTTTCCGTCAAAAACACCTATGCCGTATCTGCCGGGCAGTGAGCTTATGTGCATAAGCACGCCGGCGCCTCTCTTTTTCAGCATATTGCATATCCTTTCGCGCCGCAAGGGCGGCAATCATTTTGATTTCCATTCAATTTTACCAAAAATAATGTGTTTTGGCAACACAAACGGTAAAATCGCTTTTTATATATTATTTTTAATAAATTAATAAATTATTATTGAATATGGAAACGTACTTTGGTATAATTAAATCCAATCTGGAAAAGTGTTTGTATCGGCAAATCATGCGAAAGGGGGGCGGAAAATAGATACCGTAAAGATCAAAGCGGCCGCTGTGCCGCAAACAGAGCTTGCGATTCAAAAAAGATACTGTGAAAAGGTACGCGCCGTTCTGAAAGAAAAGTACGAGACTCAGCCCCTTGCCTGCGTCGTTACCTACGGCTGCCAGCAGAATGTGGCGGACAGCGAAAAGATAAAAGGCATGCTTGCCGAAATGGGCTACGGCTTTACACAGGAGCGCACGGAGGCGCGGCTCGTTATCTTCAATACCTGCGCCGTTCGCGAGCATGCGGAGGACAGGGTGTTCGGCAACGTCGGCGCGCTCAAAAAATACAAATATGAAAACCCCGGCACCGTGATTGCCTGCTGCGGCTGTATGATGCAGCAAAAGCATATTGCAGATAAGATCAAAAAAAGCTTTCCTTTTGTGGATCTGGTCTTTGGCACGCATGTGGTGCACCGCCTGCCGGAACTGATCTATAAAACGCTGACGGGCAAAAAGCGCGTGTTTGAAACGCCGGATACGGACGGCGTGATCGCAGAGGGCGTTCCCGTTTTAAGAGATGAGGAGAAACGCGCCTGGCTGCCGATCATGTACGGCTGCAATAATTTCTGTACCTACTGCATCGTGCCGTATGTCCGCGGGCGTGAAAGGAGCCGCGAGCCGCAGCAGATCCTCAAAGAGGCAAGGGAGCTTGTTGCGAGCGGCTGTAAGGAGATCACCCTTTTGGGGCAGAACGTAAATTCCTACGGCAAAAATCTTGAACCGCGCGTTACGTTTGCCGAGCTGCTCAGAATGATAAATGATATAGACGGCGATTTCAGGATTCGCTTTATGACGAGCCACCCGAAAGACTGTACGCGCGAGCTGCTGGAGACAATGGCGCAGTGCGATAAGGTTGCAAAACACCTGCACCTGCCGTTTCAGAGCGGCAACGACCGTGTGCTGAAAGCCATGAACCGCAATTACACAAGAGAAAAATATTTATCTCTGATAAACTATGCAAAAGAGCTTATGGGCGATCAGCTTTCCATAACCTCCGATATTATTGTGGGCTTCCCGGGCGAAACGTACGCGGAATTTAAAGATACGCTTTCTCTTATTGAGGAGGTAAAGTTTACTTCGCTCTTCACATTTATCTATTCCCCCAGAAAGGGCACGCCCGCCGCGGAGATGGAAGACCCCGTGCCGGCGGAGGAAAAGGGCAGGTGGCTCAGAGAGCTTTTGGCTGCACAGGAAAAAATATCCGCCCAAAATATGAAAAAGTACGCCGGCAAAACCTTTAAATGCTTTATTTACGGCAAGGGCAAGCACGGCGAACATTCCCTTGAGGCAAGAACGGACGGCAATATCATAATCGAATTTGACGGCGATGAAGATATGATCGGCACGTTCAAAAACATTACCGTTACCGAGCCGCTCACTTATGTTTTAAAGGGCAGGCTCGCGGAATAATAGAATTATAAAACTATCTTGAAAGGAATCAACTACTATGTCACTTGAAAACGCACTTCGCGAACTCGGAAAGGAAATTCAGAAAGACGCGCGCTTTAAAGCGCTTCAGGACGCAGCCGCAAAAAACGACGCGGACGCGGATCTTCAGGAAAAGATGAAACAGCTTCAGCTCTATTCGCTTCAGTACCAGCAGGAAACAGGCAAGGGCGATGACGCGGATAACGCCAAAATAGAGCAGCTTCAGGCAGATTACCAGAATCTTTATGAAGAGATCATGAAAAATGAAAATATGGAGGTTTATTCTGCCGCAGCTTCACAGATGGAGGAGATGGCGCAGTATATCAGCAAGATGATCGGCCTTTTCTTTGACGGAGAGGATCCGGAGACCTGCCAGCTTCCGGATGAGTCCTGCACGCATGACTGCTCTACCTGCGGCGGCAGCTGCGGATATTGATAATCGAAAACCGGCGGCAGTGAAAATGAAAACACAAGATGTTTGCTTTCACTGCCGGGAAAATAAATTTTAAGGAGGAGAATTATGGCGGGTAAAAAGCAGAACGGTCTTTCGCCCATGATGGAGCAGTATTTTGAGATCAAAAGTCAATATCCGGATATGCTGCTGTTCTTTCGTTTGGGCGATTTTTACGAAATGTTTTTTGAAGACGCCAAAATCGCCTCCGAGGAGCTTGATCTTGTGCTTACGGGCAGGGACTGCGGGCAGGAGGAGCGCGCGCCCATGTGCGGCGTGCCGTTTCACTCCGCGGATAACTACATCGCAAAGCTTGTAAACAGGGGCTATAAGGTAGCCATTTGCGAGCAGCTAGAGGATCCTAAGCTTGTAAAAGGGCTTGTTAAGCGCGATGTGGTCAGGATCATCACCCCCGGCACCGTTATAGAAGGCAATATGCTGGAGGACGGCGTTAACAACTACCTTTGCTGCATCTGCAAAGCAGATAATGAAACCGGCATTTGTTTTGCCGATATATCCACTTCGGAATTTCACCTTACCTGTGTTAAGGGCGGTGACGCCGAAGAGCAGATCACGGAAAGGCTTGCAACCTACCGCCCCAAGGAAGTGCTTGTGAATTCCGCGGCGCTCGATTACAGCGGCGTTGCGGATTTTATTAAGGAACGCCTTGGCACCAAGGTTCAGCTGCTGGATGACGATAAATTCAGCTTTGAGGGCGCAACGGATCTTATCCTTGAAACACTTGGCAAAAAAGAGATAGACCGGCTCTCTCTGGGCAGCAGCAAAAGCGTGGTGTGCGCGCTCGGCGCCGTAATCGATTATCTTAAAGAGGTGCAAAAGAAGGACGAACTGGAAGCGCCTGCGGATATTGATTATTTTGACGGCTCCGAATATATGAAACTGGATATGAACGCCCGCCGCAATCTGGAGCTTACAAGCTCTATGATGACGGGCGATAAAAAGCACTCCCTTTTGTGGGTGCTGGATAAAACAAAGACCGCTATGGGCAAGCGTATGATACGCAGCTGGCTGGATATGCCGCTTATGTCCCCGGCGGGTATTACAAGGCGGCAGAACGCCGTGGGCGAGCTTGCCGATGATCCCGAAATGCGGGATAAGATCAGAGCCGCGCTTACGGGCGTAAGCGATGTGGAAAGGCTTTTGGCGCGCGTAGCGTATTCCACGGCAAATGCAAAGGAGCTTCGCTCGCTTCAGGCAACGTGCGAAAAACTGCCGCAGATCAAGGAGCTGCTTGCTGCGGCGGGCAGCGCTTACCTGAAAGATATATTTGCGAATATAGATACGCTTGCAGATGTGCGCGAGCTGATAGAGCACGCCATCGTGGACGAGCCCCCGTTCTCCCTGCGTGAGGGCGGCATGATCCGCCGCGGTTTCAGCCCGGAGCTGGATGAGTTGAAAGATATTATGGAGGACGGCGCCGGTGTGATCGCCTCCATAGAAGCGCGCGAACGTGAAAAAACGGGTATCCCCAAGCTGAAAGTCGGCTACAACCGTGTTTTCGGCTACTATATAGAGGTCACGAATTCCTATAAAGACCTTGTGCCGCAGGATTACATAAGAAAGCAGACACTTGCAAACTGCGAAAGATATATAACGAAGGAATTAAAAGACCTTGAGGGCAAGGTGCTCGGCGCGAAAGACAGAGCCGTTGCCCTTGAATACGAAGTATTTTGCCGCGTGCGTGAAAGCGTTTCAAACGAGGCGCAAAGGATCCAGCAAACGGCAAAGGCGCTCGCCGCGCTCGATACGCTTGCTTCGCTTGCGGAGGTTGCGGTAAACAACAATTACGTCTGCCCGCAGATCAACACAAGCGGCGCTATAGAGATCAAGGACGGCAGGCATCCCGTTGTGGAAGCGCTTATGGACGGCGCTCCGTTCGTTCCGAACGATACGCTGCTCGATCCCGGCGAAAACCGCTGTATGATCATAACCGGCCCGAATATGGCGGGCAAATCCACCTATATGCGCCAGATCGCGCTCATCGTTTTAATGGCGCAGATCGGCTCGTTCGTACCGGCGCGCAGCGCCAGCATCGGAATCACGGACGCTATTTTTACAAGAGTCGGCGCGTCAGACGATCTTGCCACCGGCCGCTCCACCTTTATGGTGGAGATGAGCGAGGTCTCGTCCATACTGAAAAACGCAACGCCGAACAGCCTGATCATTCTGGATGAGATCGGGCGCGGCACTTCCACGTTTGACGGCATGAGCATCGCCCGCGCCGTGCTGGAATACGTCTGCAAAAAGAAAACGCTTGGTGCAAAAGCGCTTTTCGCAACGCATTATCATGAGCTTACGGCTATGGAGGGTATGCTGGACGGCGTTAAAAACTATTCCATCGCTGTAAAAAAACGCGGCGATGATATCACGTTCCTGCGCAGGATCGTGCGCGGTGGGGCGGACGAAAGCTTCGGCATAGAAGTGGCAAAGCTTGCCGGCGTGCCGGACAGCGTGGTTCGCCGCGCCAAGGCAATCTTAAAAGAGCTTGAGAAAAATAAAGTCAGTATCGAATTCAAGGCACAGGACGCCGTTGTGGAAGAGGAAGAGGAGATCCAATACAACTTTGCCGCAAACGGTAAAAACGAGATACTGGAGATCTTAAAAGCCACGGACGTCAATACGCTCACGCCGATAGAAGCAATGCAAACGCTTTATGATCTGAAGAAAAAAGCAGAAGAATTAAGCTGAAAGAGAGGTGATATGCATGGCGCATATAAATATTTTACCAAAAGAGGTCTACAGCCTGATCGCCGCCGGCGAGGTGGTGGAAAGGCCCATGAGCGTTGTTAAGGAAATGCTTGAAAATTCAATAGACGCAGGCGCGCGGCATATCACCGTGGAAATAAAAAACGGCGGCACCACCTATATCCGCATAACGGATGACGGCAGCGGTATAGCGAAAGAGGACGTAAAAAAGGTATTCGTATCCCACGCCACCTCAAAGATCTCCACGGGCGAGGATCTGAATTCCATAGGTACGCTCGGCTTCAGGGGAGAGGCTATGGCGTCCATTGCGGCGGTCGCTAAAGTGGAGCTGCTCACCAAGGCGCAGAACGAAAGCACGGGAACACGCTATGAGATCAGCGGCGGGGAAGAGATCAGCTTTTCGGATGCCGGCTGCCCAAACGGCACCACCGTTGTTGTGCGGGATCTTTTCTTCAATGTTCCCGCAAGAATGAAATTCCTTAAAAAAGACGTTACGGAGGGCAATGCCGTTCAGGGCGTTGTGGAAAGGCTTGCGCTCTCTCACCCGGAAATATCGTTCCGTTTTATCAGAGAGGGCAGGCAGGCAATCATAACCTCCGGCAATTCGGATCTGAAAGGCACTGTTTATTCCGTTTTCGGTTCAGAGCTTTCGGATACGCTGATTGAAGCGGATTACAGCTACGCCTCCATGCGCCTTTCGGGCTTTGTAAGCCGCCCGCACCAGTCCAGAAAAACGCGCGCCATGCAGTTTTTCTTTATAAACGGCAGGCTCGTAAAAAGCGCAACGGCAATGGCGGCGCTGGAGCAGGCTTATAGAAATCTCATCATGGTGGGCAGGTATCCCGCCTGCGTTTTGAATATAGAGATAGACCCAAGACTTGTGGACGTTAACGTTCACCCCGCAAAAACAGAGGTACGCTTTATCAACGAAAAGCCTGTTTTTGATCTTGTTTATTACGGCGTCAAAACGGCAATAGAGGCCGGCGATTCCGTGAAAGAGGGCGGCTTTTATACCGATTCCCTCGGCAGAAGATATGTTAAGCTGGAACAGCACAGTGAGAAAATAGATTTCGGCATCAAACCTGAGCCGCCGTCACAGCTTAAATTCTCCGGCGCGCCGGCGCAGGGCGGCATGGGCGTTTCCGCCTCCGATTCCTATGAAAAGCATATCCGGGCGGACAGCTACGGAAACCCCGGCGATTTCGTAATCAAATCGGGCAGGATATTCAATGACAGCGAGACCGTTGCGGAAAATGAATATTCAACCACCGTTTCGGTTGACCTTTCCGGCGGCGGAGCCGCTGAAACTGAAAAACCGGGCGCTGAAATACAGCGGGAGGAATATGCCGTAAGCCTAACGCCGCCGAAAAATGAAAGCGGCGCCGTGGTAGATGAAAAAGACGCACTGCCCCCCGTTAAGATCGTGGGCGAGGCGTTTGATACCTATATCATAGCGGAGATCAAAAATGATCTTTACTACATAGACAAGCACGCCGCGCACGAGCGTATGAATTTTGAAAGGCTAAAAAAAGACGCCGCTCAAAACGGCATAGCAACGCAAACACTGCTTGTGCCGGTTGCCGTTTCCATGAACTCCGAGGAATATGAAGCCGTTGTTTCCAATTTGGAACTGCTTTCAAAATGCGGCTTCGGCGCGGAGGATTTTGGCTCCAACACCGTGATCGTGCGTGAAACGCCCGCCTTGCTGGACGGGTGCGACGTTAAGGATCTGATTCTGGAGATCGCGCAAAAGCTGCTCGAGCACAAAACGGATATAGAGCCGGATAAGATGGACTGGATATTCCATTCCTCTTCCTGCCGCGCGGCGGTAAAGGGCGGGGATAAGACTTCCCCGCAGGAGCGAGAGCTGTTTGTGCAAAAGCTGCTCTCCATGCCGGATATCCGCTACTGCCCCCACGGCAGACCCGTCATGGTAAAGATATCCCGCTATGAACTTGAAAAGCAGTTCGGCAGGGTGCAGTGATGGGCAAAACGAAAATCATTGTTGTTGCGGGACCGACGGCAAGCGGAAAAACGGCGCTTGCGGCGCGCCTTGCAAAGGAGATAAACGGAGAGGTCATCTCCGCCGATTCCATGCAGGTCTATAAAGATATGCGCATTGCCACTGCCGCGCCTTCCAAGGCAGAAATGCTTGGCGTTCCCCACCATATGGTTGAGGTCATAGATCGGGATACTCCGTTTTCCGCAGCGGATTTTTGCACGCAGGCGCGCGCCCTCATAAGCGATATTGTTTCACGCGGCAGAGTGCCCGTGATCGCCGGGGGCACGGGGCTTTTTATAGACAGTCTTGTCAATAACGTGCGTTTTATTGAAACGCAGAGTGATCCTCAGCTGCGCGAAAAGCTTATGGCAAAGGATACGGACGCGCTTTATGCCGAGCTTCTTGAAGCAGATCAAGAGGCGGCGCAAAAAATACATAAAAACAATAAAAAGCGCGTTGCCCGCGCGCTGGAGATATATTATCTGACGGGCAAAACGAAAACGCAGGCGGATCTGGAAGCCGTAAGCGCGGATACGCCTTATGAAACGCTTTATTTTGTGATTGAGTTTCAAAACAGACAGGCGCTTTACGAGCGTATAGACCGCCGTGTTGATCTCATGCTCCGAAACGGGCTTGCAGAAGAAGCGCGCAGATGCCTTGCAGATGGCGGCAGGACCGCCGCACAGGCAATCGGGCACAAGGAGCTGCTGCCGTATTTTGAGGGCAGCATAAGCCTTGAAGAAGCGGCGGAGAATATTAAAAGAGAAACAAGAAGATATGCAAAGCGGCAGATCACATGGTTCAAGAGACGCGCGGACGCCGTCAGGCTCACGGCAGACGGTAATACCGATATCGTGCGCACCGCCGTAAAATTAAGCAGGGATTTTTTAAATGGCTAAAAGTGAAAGAGCAAAAACCGAAAAAAAATTCAAGATGTCTTCCGCGCAAAAGCAGAACGCGGCGATCGCCTTTATCGCTGTGCTGATCGTGATCTATATTGCGGTGGAGCTTTACGGCGCGTTCAACGTCAGTCTGAAAACGCAGACTGCGCTTGCATCAACCGTTTACGAAACCGTTGACGCCGGTGCGCTCGTTGTCAGAAACGAGCATACGGTTCAGTCCGGCGGGGGCGTTACCGTGTCCTCCGTTGCGGACTGCGAAAAGGTGGTAAAGGGCGGAGAGATCGCGCTCACCTTCTCCTCAGAGGAGGCGGCCTCGGCGTATTCTCAGTATACCGCGCTGGAGGAAGAACTGCGTTATTATGCGGATATGGAAGATCAGGCGGTAGGGCAGGTCACGGATGTGGAATCGCTGGACAGCAGTATCCTTGAAAATATCAACGAATACATACGCGCTGCCGCAAGACAGGATACAAGCGGCGTTGCAGAGAGCGCCGCAGAGCTGAACGACAGATTTACGCGCCGCCAGATACTGATCGGCAGCGATATTGACTTTTCAGCTGTAATGCGCGAAACGGAGGAGCAGATGAACGCGCTTAACATAAGCGCAAATCAGCCCACGGGCAGTATTACGGCAGATGAATCGGGCGTTTATTCCGCTTATACGGATTCGCTTGAGGGCGCGTTTGATTATGATAATATAGAAGAACTGGATCCCGATACGCTCAGCTCGTGGATGGAGCAGGCAAAGAACGCCGCGCCGGGCGAAAATGCGGGAAAGCTCATAACCGATTTTGAATGGTACTTCTGTGCGGTCTTGGATTCTCAATCTGTTTCCGGGCTTGCAAACGGAGACAGTATTGATGTTGCGGTCTCCGGTACGGACAGCGTTTACAGCTGCAAGATCGTAGCCGGCGCGGAGCCGGAGCTGGGACAGGAGCAAACGGCGCTTGTTTTAAGTTGTGACGAAATAAACAGCGATACCGCTTCCATGCGCCTTGTTGATATAGAGATCCGCGTGAATGAATATACGGGAATCAGATTGCCGTCCTCCGCCGTGCACGTTAACAACGGTGAAAGGGGCGTTTACGCGCTTGTGGCGTCCGTTGTGGAATGGCGCAGCGCAGAGGTGCTTTATACGGACGGTGATTATGCTGTATTAAGCTATGACCCGGATGCGGAAAACGGCATAAAGCTTTATGATCAGATCATCATTCAGGGAAAGGAGCTGCACGATGGGGAAGTATATAATTGATGAAGCCAGAATGAAAGCGATTGAAGAAAATTATAAGCGCATTCTTAACAATGTTAAGGAATGTGCCGTAAAGGCGGGCAGAAGCGATGAGGACGTGCGCCTGATGTGCGTTACAAAAACCGTTGAACCGCCGTATATAAACAGGGCGCTTGAGCTCGGCGCCGATCTCATAGGTGAAAACAGGGTTCAGGAATACCTCGGCAAAAGGGATGAACTCAACCTGAACGGTGTTGAAAAGCACCTCATAGGCCATCTGCAAACCAATAAAGTGCGCCAGATCGTGGGCGAAGCGGATATGATAGAATCCGTGTCCTCTTTTAAACTTGCAAAAGAGATCTCCCGTGTTTCCGCTGCAAGGGGAATCGTAACAAACTGCCTTGCGGAGATCAATATCGGGCAGGAAGAGAGCAAGAGCGGGATCCTGCCGCAGGAGCTTGAGGAAACGCTTTATCAGATCTCCGAACTGCCGGCAATCAGGATCATGGGGCTTATGGCAATACCGCCCATCTGCGAAAGCGAAAGCGAGGCGCGCAGGTATTTTGCCTCGGTAAGGCAATATTTCATTGACATTAAAGATAAAAAAATAGATAATATAGATATGAAGATCCTTTCTATGGGCATGAGCGCGGATTATCCCGCCGCCATTGCAGAAGGATCAAATATAGTTAGGGTAGGCTCCGCGATCTTCGGAGCCAGAAAATATAATTAGGAGGCCGCATTATGGGAATATTTGATAAGTTTGCGGATATCATCCGCGAGAATGACGATGATGAATTTGATGATTTTTATGAAGACAGCAATACGGCTTACCCGATGCCGGCTCCCCCTAAGCGGGAAAAGCACAAAAGCGTAAGGGTCCCCAGGGAGGAAAAGCCCGAAAAGATCCACCGCACCAGAGCCGAGAGCGATAAGGTCATGAATATCCATACAACGGCGCAGCTCCAGGTCGTGCTCGTCAAGCCGGAAAGGTTTGAGGAGGCAGCCGCGATCGGTGATAATCTCAATGAAAAAAGAACGGTGGTTCTTAACCTGGAATCCACGAACCGGGATATTGCGCGCAGGCTGCTCGATTTCCTGAGCGGCGTTGCCTATGCGAACAACGGGCAGATCAAAAGAGTTGCCAACAGCACATACATAATCACCCCGTATAATGTGGATGTTATGGGCGATCTTATCGATGAGCTTGAAAACAACGGAATGATCATGTATTAAATGTGAAAAGTGAGGAGAATTTGTTATGATAACGCCGAGCCAGATCAAGGATAAAGTGCTTTCAACCGCGTCACACGGTTATGATATTGACGAAACAAACGCTTTTTTGGCGCAGATAGAGGAATCTTTTTCCGCTATTTACGATGAAAACAAAGAACTTTACAGAAAAATGGAGATCCTTGCCTCAAAAATAGAGGAATACAGAGCGGAAGAGGATTCCATAAAAGAAACGCTGCTCACTGCCCAGAAAGCCGCTTCCAAGGTTGAAAAAGAAGCAAAGGAAAAATCGGAAAAGCTGCTTTCGGACAGCGCTAAGACCGTTCAGGCAACGGTTATGGACGCGAAAGAAAAGGCGGAGAAGATCATTTCAGAGGCGCGCGAATATGCGTCTCAGATCACCAAGGAAAAAGCAGACGCCGCAGAGGCTATATTGAATGAAGCGCGTGAAAAAGCCGATAAGGAACTGGCGGACGCCAAAGCGGACGCCGCAGGGCTTTTAACGGAGGCGAAAAATATTTCTCAGGAGCTGCTTACAAAATCTAAGGAAGAAAAGGATTATTACGAGAATTTAACGAATAATCTTAAAATTGAAGCGGATTCTTTTAAGGAAAAGCTTGTTGCGCTTTATAATGCCCAGCTTGAAAAGCTTACGGAGATGATGGAATCTCCGGTTGCCGCCGAAACTGCCGAAATAGAAGATAAAATAGATGAAACGCAGCAGAACATAGAAACGGTTTCCGCTAAAATCGATGAAATAGAGCAGGATATGGCGGAAAATGAAGATGCCGCCGCTGCGGATGAATATACAGAAGCTGTTCAGCAGGATGCGCCTGAAGAACAGGCCGAGCAAAGCGGATTTGAGGAAGCAGAGCCGCAGGAAGAAAAAAACGATGATGATCTTGAAGTGGAATACGCGCTTGAGGAGATCTCGGAAGAGGAAGCAAGTGAGCCGGAGGAAGAGCCGGACGTGCATGACGCCATAGACGCATTTTCGCAGACGCAGGACAGCGAGGAAGTAACGGAGATCCATGAGGAACCCGAAATGGAGCAGTCCGCCCCGGCTGAAACAGAGGAAGAAGGCCATCTCCCGTTTGAGGACTTTTTCCACGTAAAGCCGGAGGGCGTAAGGACCAATGAAAAAATAAGCCTTATCCCGCCGGATGAAGATGATGACGAGGATGATGAAGGCGTAAAATTCAAGGGCTTCTTTAAAAATAAGAAAAAGAAAAAATAAATTACATAAAGGTTGTTGATTGAAGATGGACTATAAAGATACTTTGAATATGATGAAAACGGATTTCCCCATGCGGGCAAATCTGCCCCAGCGCGAGCCGGAGCTCCTGAAAGGCTGGTATGACGGTGAGCTTTATGAAAAGCTTATGGAGCATAATGAGGGCAAACCGCTGTTTATTCTGCATGACGGCCCTCCGTATGCAAACGGCGATATCCATATCGGCCATGCGCTCAATAAAACGCTTAAGGATTTTATTGTAAGGTATAAGAATATGACGGGCTATAAATCCCCGTATGTTCCCGGCTGGGATACCCACGGCCTGCCCACGGAGCTTAAGGCAAGAAAAGAAGCGCATATATCCGCGCACAGCAATATATCGGATCTTGAACTTCGCAGGATCTGCCGTGATACGGCGCTGGGCTATGTAGATATGCAGCGCGAAAGCTTTAAGCGCCTCGGCATTATCGGCGAATGGGATAATCCGTATATCACCCTTACAAAGGATTTTGAGGCAGAGCAGATCAAGGTATTTGCTACAATGGCAACAAAGGGCTATATTTACAAGGGCTTAAAGCCTGTTTACTGGTGCCCGGACTGTAATACCGCCCTTGCGGAGGCCGAAATAGAATATGCAGAGGATCCCTGCCATTCCATCTATGTCAAATTCAACGTTGAGGACGATCTCGGCAAGCTCACGGCGATGGGCGCCGACCTCAGCAAGACCTATTTTGTAATTTGGACCACAACTACGTGGACTCTGCCTGCAAACGTGGCGATCTGCGTAGGCCCGGATTTTGAATATTCGCTTATTAAAAGCGGAGATGAATATTACGTTATGGCAACCGAACTTGCCGCTTCCGCCATGGAGGCAAGGGGCGTAACGGAGTACGAAACGCTTGGTACTATAATGGGCAAAGAGCTTGAATATATCAAGTGCCGCCACCCGTTTATTGACAGGATCTCGCTCGTCATCGTGGGCGATCATGTTACGCTTGAAAGCGGCACGGGCTGCGTTCACACGGCGCCCGGCCACGGTGTGGAGGACTTTGTTGTCTGCAAAAACTATCCCGAACTGCCTGTTGTTGTGCCCGTTGACGCGCGCGGCAGACTTACAGAAGAGGCAGGGCAGTTTGCGGGTCTTGCCACGGAAGAGGCTAACAAGCCTATCGCCGAATATCTTGAAAAAACAGGCAATCTCTTTGCCCTGCAAAAGATTATCCACCAGTATCCGCACTGCTGGCGCTGCCACAAGCCCGTTATCTTCAGGGCAACCTCGCAGTGGTTCTGCTCCGTAGATGATTTTAAAGAGGACGCCATCAAAGCGTCTGAAGATGTTGCATGGTACCCTGCCTGGGGCAAAGACCGCCTGCAGAGCATGATACGCGAGCGTGCAGACTGGTGCATCTCCCGCCAGAGGAAATGGGGCGTTCCGATCCCGGTCGTTTACTGCAAAAAGTGCGGCAAAGAGATCATTGATAACGATATTATGATGAAGGTATCGGATATCTTCGGCAAAGAAGGTTCCGACGCATGGTATGCGCATGACGCCGAATACTTCCTTCCGGACGGTTACAAATGCCCGCACTGCGGCGCCGCGGAGGGCTTTGAAAAGGAAACGGATATTATGGACGTCTGGTTCGATTCCGGTTCCACACATGCCGCCGTTCTTAAAAACCGCGACTACCTGCGCCGCCCGGCAGATGTTTATCTTGAGGGCGCCGATCAGTACAGAGGCTGGTTCCAGTCCTCGCTGCTGACATCGGTAGCGGGCGGAAACGGCGCGCCGTTCAGGCAGATCGTCACCCACGGCTGGACTGTTGACGGCGAGGGCAAGAAGATGTCCAAATCCCTCGGAAACGGTATCGATCCGCAGGATATTATTAAGCAGTACGGTGCGGATATCCTCCGCCTTTGGGTTGCTTCTTCCGATTACCATGCAGATATCCGAATCAGCAAGGATATTTTAAAGCAGCTTTCGGATAATTACAGAAAGATCAGAAATACCGCGCGCTTCTGCCTGGGCAATCTCTATGATTTTGACCCGGATCAGGATATGCTGCCGAATGAGGAGCTTGAAGAGCTGGATAAATACGCGCTCATGAAGCTGGATGAGGTTATTGAGACCGCACGCAAAGGCTATGAGGTGTATGAATACCACACCGCGGCGCACGCGATCCATAATTTCTGCGTTGTGGACATGAGCAATTTCTATTTTGACGTGCTGAAAGACAGGCTCTATACGTCTGTAAGAACTTCAAAGACCCGCCGTGCCGCCCAGACTGCGCTCTATAAGATACTTGATTCGCTCACGCTGCTGCTGACGCCGATCCTGGCGTTCACGGCAGATGAGATCTGGCGCTTTATGCCGCACGACAGCTCCAGAAACCCGGAATCACCGCTCTTTAATGAGATCCCGAATGCGGATTTCATAACCGCCGATCAGGCGTTTATGGAGAAGTGGGATAGGATCCATAAGGTGCGCGTTGATGTTCAAAAGGCGCTTGAGATTGCCAGAAACGAAAAGAAGATCGGCAAGTCGCTTGAGGCGCATATCGTGCTCGGCGCAAGCGGAGAGCTGTATGATTTCTTGAAATCGGTTGAGGGCGCATTGCCGGAGATCTTTATCACCTCCGGCGTTACGGTCACCGATGAAAAGCAGGCGTTTGACGGCGAGGTGGAAGGCCTTTCCGTAGGTGTTGAGCCTGCCAGAGGCGAAAAGTGCGAGCGCTGCTGGAAATTCTCCGAAACGGTCGGCAGCAGCGATAAGCACCCGCATCTTTGCGCGCACTGCGCGGCGGTGCTTGCCGAAGAGGGCGAATGATACATGTTGGCAATTCATAAAGAGGGGCGATATAAACACCCCTCTTTTGCCTGTTCGTCACTTTTTGATCCGGGGGTGCGCTATGCACAGAAAAAAACATATCTGGTGCGCCGTGATGATCCTTCTGATCACGGCTTTTGACCAGCTTACTAAATTTCTTGCAGTTAAATATTTAAAGGGAAACGAGCCCGTGGATTTTATAAAGGGAATCGTGCGTTTTAACTATTCTGAAAATACGGGCATGGCGTTTTCCATGCTCAGCGGCGCAAGATGGCTCTTTGTTGTGCTGACGGTTATCGTGTGCGCCGGGATCCTTTGGTACCTTTTTTTTAACCGTGTAAAGCACCTGTGGCTGTACTGGAGCCTTGGCGTTGTGTGCGCCGGCGGTATCGGCAATCTGATAGATAGGGTGCTCTACGGCTATGTGGTGGATTTTATAGAGCCGGTATTCATTGATTTTGCCATATTCAATATAGCGGACTGCGCGGTTACGCTCGGCGCCGTTTCACTGATAATATATCTTGTAGTTGATCTGTTTAAAAAGGAGGATAAATCCGTTGCGTAGCGCGTTTATCCTGAATGCTTCCCCTGAGAATGAGGGGGAAAGGCTTGATAAGCTTTTGAGCGAACAGCTTGAAGATGTTTCCAGAACACAGGCGGCAAGGCTTATAGAGCAGGGCAATGTAACGGTCAATGCAAAGCCCGCCGCCAAAAATTACAAATGCCGCGCCGGTGATGTGATCGGCGTAATTGTGCCCGAACCGGTGCCGCTGGAGGTCACGGCGGAAGATATACCGCTTGATATCGTGTATGAGGATAACGATCTGCTTGTGGTGAATAAGCCGAAGGGCATGGTCGTCCACCCCGCGGCGGGCAACTACTCCGGCACGCTTGTGAACGCGCTTTTGCACCACTGCGGCAGCTCGCTCAGCGGCATAAACGGCGTGCTGCGCCCCGGCATCGTGCACAGGATAGATAAGGATACCTCAGGTCTTCTGATCGTTGCAAAGAATGACCGTGCCCACGCCGGTCTTGCCGCGCAGATCAAGGCGCATTCCTTTGAACGTGCCTATGAATGTGTGGCGCACGGCAATATAAAGGAAGACAGCTTTACGATCTCTCAGCCGATAGGCAGAAATCCGAAAGACAGAAAGAAAATGGCGGTAACTTATAAAAATTCCAAGCCCGCCGTTACACATATTGCGGTTTTGAAGCGGTACGGAAAGTTTACGCACCTGCGCTGCACGCTTGAAACGGGCAGAACGCATCAGATCAGGGTGCATCTTTCTTATATAGGCCACCCGATCGCCGGCGACGAGGTCTACGGCCCAAAAAAACCCGTAAAAGGACTTAACGGGCAGTGCCTGCACGCAAAACACATAGGCTTTACGCATCCGATAACAGGCAAATGGCTTGAATTTGAAAGTGAGCTGCCCGAATATTTTACTCAATTTTTAGATAAACTTGAAAAGACCGGCTTTAAGCCGTGACAGATCGTATTATAAACAGGCAAGATGCGTTCCGGGATCTATCTTGCTTAAAGGAGGCGCGTTATGGCAAAAACCTTTGAAAATTGGCTTGTTGTTTCAGACATAGACGGCACTTTAAACAATAAGTTCAGAAAACTGCCGAAAAGGAATTATGAGGCAATCAAAAAATTCACCTCGCAGGGCGGCAATTTTACGCTTGCTTCGGGCAGGATGATCTCCAGTCTGAAACGGAATTATGACAGGGTGCCCGCAAATCAGCCCGCCGTTATCGTAAACGGCGCTGGCGTTTATGATTATAAACAGGAGAAATTGCTTTGGAAGCAGACCATAGGCCCAAAGGGCAGAGCGTTTGTGCGCGAGATAAGCGAGCTCTTTAACACACACGGCCACAGCGTGGACGTAGGCATCTTCTTTGAGGATTATGTTTATATCGTTAAAAACGGCCTGCTTTCGCGCGGGCAGATGTACTTTGATAAATCTCACTATCAGGTAACGCATATAGATAACGTGCCCGAGGAGGGGTGGATGAAGGTCATCTTCTGGTCCAATCCCATAACCATAAACGAGCTTCAGAAATATATAGATAAAAATGAAAATCCGGACGCGAATTTTATGGCGTCCTCCCTTTGGAGCCTTGAAATGCTGCAAAAGGATACCCATAAGGGCGTGGGGATTATGTGGCTTGCAAATCAGCTGGGCATAGAAAGAACCCATGTTGCCGCAATCGGCGATTATTATAATGACTGGGATATGCTAAAGACCGTCGGTCTGCCCGCCTGCGCCGGTCAGGCTCCCAAGCCGATCCATGAGATCTGCAAGTATGAGGCGTGCCACTGTAATCACGGCTGCGTAGGCGATCTGCTTGAATATATCATGAGCGGCAGAGCAGAGGATGATATCCTCAGAGAACGCCAGACGGCGCTCAGATAGGGGGCGCGTTTTATGAGAATCGGCGCGCATTTAAGCGCATCCAAGGGCTATACCCATATGCTGAAAGAGGCGCTTTCTATCGGTGCTGACACGTTCCAGTTCTTCACCCGTAATCCGCGCGGCGGCAAAGCGAAGGATATTGACGAGGCAGATGTTCAAACATTTCTGAAAGAAAGCTCCGAAAACGGTGTGAATATCATTCTAGCGCACGCGCCCTATACGCTGAACTGCTGTTCCGCAAATGAGGATACGCGCCGTTTTGCCCGTGAAACCTTTGCCGATGATCTGAAAAGAATGGAATATACCCCCGGTATGCTCTATAATTTTCACCCGGGTTCCCATGTGGGGCAGGGCGCTGAAAAAGGCATCGCGCTCATAACCGAAGTCTTAAATGAAGTGATGTTCCCGGAGATGACCACAACCGTTCTGCTTGAAACGATGGCGGGCAAGGGCTCGGAGGTGGGCAGAAGCTTTGAGGAGCTGAAAAGCATCATAGACGGCGTTTCTTTGAAGGATAAGATAGGCGTATGCCTGGATACCTGCCATGTTTTTGACGGCGGATATGATATCGTTGATGATTTGGACGGCGTGCTGGAGGCATTCGACCGTGTAATCGGTATCGGCCGCCTGAAAGCACTGCATCTGAATGACAGCAAAAACACGCTCGGCTCCCACAAGGACCGCCATGAAAAGATCGGGCAGGGCAATATCGGCATTGCGGCGTTTGAAAATATCGTGAATCATCCGTATTTAAAAGATCTGCCCATGTTTCTTGAAACCCCAAACGAGCTCGACGGCTACGCGGCAGAGATCAAACTTTTAAAATCACTTGTAAAATAATGAGGCTGTGTGTATGAAAAAAACGATTTTAGCCGCCTTTTGCGCCGCTTTGCTTGCGCTCGTTTTTTCGGCGTGCGCGGCATCTCAGCCGGCGGAGAGCAGCGGCATGTATAGTTCGGCAATAACCGAATGGCCGCAAAATGAATATACGGCCGCCATACCTGAGCCGCAAACGGGAACGCCGGTTTCCGAAACGGTAAACGGCGCGATATACGGCGTTGCGCTCAGCGGCGTTTCACGGCAGGATTGTTATGCTTATCTTGCTTTGCTTGAGGAAAACGGATTTGAAAGCGCGTTTCCCGGCGAAGAAAACGAAGTATCCGGCGGCTGGATCTATACAAACGCAAATACTTCCGTAACCATCGCGCATTCCGGCAACGATATGCAGATAGGAATTACTTTTGAGCAGTTATGATAAAAAGCAAAAAGATTGCTTGTTTTAGCGCCGGTTCTATGCTGTGCGCGGCAAAATCCACTCTGCGTGGAGCGTTTCTCCGCTTTGTTCGTTGAAAGATCTGCCGGTCTTTGCTATGGTTTTGTTGAGGTGGTAAGATGAATGCAAAGGAAATCGGCAGGTTTATTTGCTCGCTCAGAAAGGATATGGGCATGACGCAGTCCGCTCTTGCCGAACAGCTTAACATAAGCAACAGAACGGTCTCTAAATGGGAAACGGGAGAGGGCATGCCGGATATCTCGCTGCTGCCTGCGCTTGCAAAGGCGCTCGGCGTATCTGTGGACGAGCTGCTTGCCGGCAAGAAGGCAGAAGTGAAAAAAGCGGCGGATATTAAGGTTGAAGAAATTGAAAATAAGGATAATCTTTTAAACCTTTTTAAGATCGCTTTTGTTATATCTCTGTTTTTTGCAATTTTTTCGGCGTTGCTCGGTACCGTAACGGAGCTTTACTGCATTTGGGCGTTCAATATCCTGTTTTATACACATTGGGAGATCCTGTTCGTTGCCGTTTCGCTTTTTGCCGTTGTTGCGGCGGGGCTTGTTTTCAGCATAGGCGTAACAAGGCTTTCCGTTGCATATAATAAGGCGGAGATCATAAGCATCGCAAAGAAAAAAGGGCTTATTCTTTCCGTCATCAGCGTTATTTTTCCTTTGTCTTTCATCGCAAGAATCGTAGAGCTTTCAAGATTCGGCAATTTTGCGCTGCTGATCATGCCGGTGCTTGTTGCCGCCTTAGTTTTTGCGGGGGTAAGGCTTTATGGAAAGATCAAGTAAGGGAATCAAAGTTTTGAAGATCATTTTTATTGTAATCGGCGCGTTTCTGCTTTTGTGGTATCTTGCGCCGCTCGTTTCCGGTATCTTCAATATCGGTAATGCCGTGGGGATCGCCGCAAGCTCGGCAATGATCGTTTGCGGCGTGTTTCTGGATAGAATGCCGCATAAAGCGCGTGTTGCCGTTTTATGTGTGTTTATAGCGGGCGCTGTGGCGTTTTTATCTCTGTTTGCGTATATGGCGCATTATATGAATTATAAATCCGTGCCGGAGAGCGCGGCGGAAACCGTCATTGTGCTCGGCTGTAAGGTGGACGGCACACAGCCAAGCCTGCAGCTGAAAAACAGGTGTGATGTTGCGGCGCAGTTCCTGAAAGAGAAACCGTATGCCGTGGCGGTGCTTTCCGGCGGGCAGGGTCCCGATGAGGATATAAGCGAGGCGGAATGTATGAAACGCCTGCTTGTGGAAGCCGGTATTGAGGAGCGTAGGCTTTATCTTGAGGAAGAATCTACCAACACAAGGGAAAATCTTTCCAATTCCTTTGAGATCATAAAAGAGAATTCCCTCTCCCAGTCCATACTTGTGGTCACCAATGAATATCACCAGTGCCGTGCCATGCTCATCTGCCGCGATCTGGGTCTGGATCTGTTCCATTCCAGAAGCTGCAAAACAAGCGCGTACACGTTTTTAACTTTCCTAACGCGCGATATGCTGGGCGTGGTGAAAGAGCTGATCTTTTAATATTTTTCCTATGTTTCGGGGGAGCGGGCAGCCGCTTTCCCGTTTATTTTTTGAAAAAAGCGGCAGAATAGTAATAAAACGCATGGAGCTGATACTATGAAAACGCTTATTTACGGCAGGATCATCACAATGTCTGAGCCGTTGTACGCCGATGCAGTGCTGGTTGAAAACGGCGTTATTGCCGCCGTGGGAGATAAGGCAAGGCTGGAAAAAGATTACCGCCCGGATCAGATGGTGGATCTGCGCGGCGGCGTGATGATCCCCGGTTTTATCGATCCGCACAGCCATTTTACGCAAACGGCATATGCGCTTTTGCAGGCGGAGCTCGGCGGCGCTTCCGATACGGAGGAATTAAAGCAAAAGCTGAATCATTATATTGCCCAAAATGATGTGCGCCCGGGTGAATGGATCCTTGCCCGGGGATATGATCATAATCTGTTTAAAGATAAGAAAAATCCAACCCTAAAGCAGCTGGACGCGCTTGCGCCGGAAAATCCTCTCGTAATACAGCACAGCTCTGGGCATATGGGGCTGTTTAACTCTGCGGCGCTCAAAGCCCTCGGTGTAACGGCGGGCACACAGCCGCCGCCGGGCGGTAAAATAGAGCTTGAAAACGGAAGCCTCACGGGGTATATGGAAGAAAATGCGTTTTTTGAATATCTTAAAAAAACGCCTCAGCCGGAGCCGGGAAAAATAAAAAAGGCGCTGATCGGCGCCCAGCAAAAATATGCGTCTTACGGCATCACCACGGTGCAGGACGGCATGGCGGTGCCGGAAATGCTGCCGCTCTATAAAACCCTGATTGATGAAAACATGCTTTTTGTTGACCTTGTTGCCTATTTTGATATTTCTGCATTTGAAGCTGTAAAAAAAGATTTGCCGGATACGGTTTTGCGGTATAAAAACCGGTTTAAAGCCGGGGGTATAAAGATATTTTTGGACGGCTCGCCGCAAGGCAGAACCGCATGGATGAAAACGCCCTACAGCGGCACTGCGGATCATTACGGCACGCAGACCATGCGCGATGAAGAGGTGCTGCTTGCAATGAACGCGGCGGCGAAAAACCGCGTTCAGCTTATAGCACACTGTAACGGAGACGCTGCCTGCGAACAGTTTTTAAACTGCCTTGAAAAAGCGCAGGGCGAAGCTCCGCAGCTGAAAGAACTGCGCCCCGTTATGATCCATGCCCAGTTTATAACGCAGGATCAGGTGCGCCGCGCGGCAGAGCTGGGCGTTGTGCTTTCCTTTTTTGCCGCCCACGTTTACCATTGGGGCGATGTGCATATTGATCATTTCGGTTTTGAAAGGGCCAAGGACATCAGCCCTGCCGCCTGGGCGGAAAAGTACGGCGCGGTGTTTACGATGCATCAGGATTCGCCGGTCATAGAGCCTGATATGATAGAGTCGCTTTGGTGTGCGGTAAACAGGCGAACAAAGCGCGGCAGACTGCTGGGCGAAGCGCAAAAAACAGATACGCTCAGCGCGCTCAGAGCTGTAACGGTCCATGCCGCTTACCAGTATTTTGAGGAAGATGCAAAAGGCAGCATTGAGCCGGAAAAAGCGGCGGATTTTGCCGTTCTCAGCGCAGATCCGCTTGAAACAGAGCCGCAGGAACTGCGGGATATCCGTGTAATCAAAACGATCAAAAACGGCAGGGCGATATATGAAAGCGAATGAGCCGCTGCCTTTGCGGCATGAAAAAAGGACGCCCCGGTGCAATACCGGGCGCGTCCCTTTTATTTTATGATTCGATTTGCTCTCCTGCGGCAAGGCGGTTGGAATTCTCTAACAGTCTGTTTAAAGCGCCTCTGCCGAGTTTTGAGATGATTTCCTTTGCGCCCGCTTCATACTCGGGCGGTCTGGTAGTAAGGTTGTGGCAGTCGCTTCCCGTCAGCGCGATCCTGCCCGATTCCAGATATTTGAAAAGCTGCTTTTTTACTTTTCTGCGCTCATCTGCAAAAGATGCAATGTTTACCTGCGCAATACAGCCCATATCAAGCAGCATATCCAGCGTTTGCGGGTGCTGGATCAGTTCGCCGTAACGTTCTATGTGGGCAAGTATCGGGGTAACGCCCCAGTCGCAGAGCAGACTTACAAGCCTGTCGCACGCCTTGCTTGAAAAATCCTCGCTGAAAGAATGCTCGATCAGCGCGTAATCCGTGCCTTCAATTTTTATCCTTTGCAGATTTTCGTTGCCGAAAAGATACCTGGTTATATACACTTCGGCGCCGAGTATGATCTTAGGGCTCCCGGGCGGAAGCGCAGCGGCAAGCTTGTTGTAAGCGGCGTTTCGCTTTTCCAAAAAGTCGTCAAGCGAAAGGGTGTCGCTGTAATAATGCGGCGTGCAGATTATGCTTTTGGCACCCTCTGCCCGGAGCTTGGCAATCATTTTCAGGCTCGTTTCCACATTCGGCGAGCCGTCGTCTATTCCCGGCAGTATATGGCAGTGCGTTTCCGTAAAATCATTTAAGACCATATTTCCGCCTCCGTTTATCAGTATGTGTAATCGCCGTAGCCGTATTTATAATAACCGTGTTTGCCGTAATAGCCGTATATTGATTTCTTCTCTGTTTCGTAATTCACAACAAAGCCAAGGATCTTGGCGTCAATAAATTTAAGGGAATCAAGCGCCTTTTGAAGCTCCGGGTGGGTCGATGCGTTTGAGCGCACAACAACGACCACGCCGTCCGATTCGCGTATAACGGGCAGCGCGTCGGATACAACGTTGATGGGCGGCGTATCTATAATTATATAGTCAAAATGCTCGGCAACCTCTTTCAGAAAATCCGCCATCGGTTCCGAACCGAGAATTTCGGCCGGGTTCGGCGGTATGGAGCCGGAGGCTATAACGGAAAGATTTTTGTATTCCGTGGGGTGTATTATGCTGAAAAGATCCACCTTCTGCGCCGCGCGGCTGTTTACGGATGCACCCAGATAATTCGTCAGCCCCGGTGCGTTCGGAATGGAAAAATAGTGATGCACTTTGGGCTTTCTCAGGTCGCCGTCTATCAATAACACTCTTTGATCTGCCTGGGAAATGGATATGGCAAGGTTTGTGGTAGTGGTGGTCTTGCCCTCGCCTGCAACCGAAGAGGTAACGACTATCGTTTTACAGCCCTTTTTCATAACGGAAAGCATAATATTTGTTCTGATGGATTTATAGGCTTCCTCCACTCGGAATTTAAGGCCGGGATCCATGATCGCATTTTTCAGCAGAAAACGGTTGGAGGCGGAACTGTCTTTCTTCTTGCCCTTTTTAGCCATTGTTCTTTGCCCCCTTCTTTTGCTTTACGCTTGCCTGCTCAAATTCCGGTATGGAGCCGAGCACGGGAATGTTGTACATTTCCTGAAGATCGTCTCTTCCTTTGATACGCACGTCAAGAAAATCACGCAAAACCGCGTAAAGCCCTGCAATAAACATTCCGGCAAGCGCGCCGATCAGGCATTTTTGCGGATAATTGATGCTTTCTGCGGCAGTTGCGCGAATCGGCGGGTCTTCAACCGATGCCTGCACAAGCCCGCTGTTCGTTTCGTTCATGGTCTGCGGAACACATGCCTCAAGGCTCTGCGCAATATGGTAGCTCAGATCCGCGTCGTTCGTTGTTATCGTAAACAAAAACATGGCAGTGTTTTCCACTTTTTCTATGGTTATGGAATTCCTAACGGTAGCGGCGGAATGATCGGAGCCGTATACCCTGTTCAGCTCGTCCGCCACAGACTGGTTGAACTGATTTGTTTGAAAGACCTCAATATAGGTATCCAGCATCTTCATGGCGTAGTTCATCTTGCTTGTTTCGCTTGCCTGCTGCGCCGCCGCCGTGGAATCCTGAAGTTCCTGGTTGGAATCTATTGCATAAGCCAAGAATTCTATCTGCGAGGTGTATGTAAGCGTTGTGAAGCGCGCAGTAAAGACCCCGGCTGCTATTGCCCCTATAACGGCGAAAAGAATAAGCAGCTTCCATCTTTTGAGCAGTGCGGAAAGCACCTTTTGCACATTGGCGTCTATATTCAATAAGCTCAATCCTTTCGTTAAAGCTGTTTAAATTAAATATATTAAATCATATTAAATTTTACTTTAAAACAAAAACTTTGTCAATATTAATCTATTGAATAAGCAAGAGAGATAAATCCTAAACCGTTTTTTATGGGCGGATTTCCCCTCATGCTATGTTAAAATACTCGTTAATCCGAAAGGATTAACTGCGTTTTGTGCCTTGCCTGACGAAAAATCCGCACCATAAAAAATCGCAGACCTAAAACGATGCTGATTTTGTGCAGATTTTCGTTTTGAGCACGAAGCCAGGCTGGCGCCTTGCAAGAGCGAAAATCGGAAAGATGCCGAAAGCAGTTCGTTTTAGGCGATTTCGGATTTATTTCTCTTGCTAAAAGGAAAGAAATAAATTATAATATATTCCAAAGAAATATCGGCGTGAGGTGTCATTATGAAAAACAGCAGCAATACAATGCCCCTTTGGGGCCCTTATTCAAAAAAATATATGGGTATCTCAAGGGTGGTGGATACCGATATGCCCTCGGGCGCGCGCTTTGATTTTTCCGTTCACCCAACCGTGTGGAACTCTTCGGTTCCCGTACCGAACGTTACTTACCCAAGCAACTATCATCTGTGGAGCTGCAAGGGCGATTATTCTTTTTATTCCTACCGCTATGAGCTTATGTGGAAGGATATGATCTATTGCGATGTTTCGTTTTCCCGTATCCAAAACGGCGCTTATCTCATGCGCTGCGAATTTGTGAACAACACGGATTTAAAGCAGAACTGCATTTTAAACGGCTATTCGGCAATGGAATATCCAAAGCCGTTTTTCGCAAAGCTGACGGCGCCGGATCACGCCGTTGTTATAAATGCAAATGATTACGAAAACTATACTTACGCAAATCCCCGCCCGTGGGACACCGAAAATCCGGACGGCATGGCGAAGGGCCAGTTTTCGGATTATCATTTTACAGGCGGCTTCGGTCTTGGCGACCGGTGTGAGAATTACCATGTCCCGGCGCTCGGCTTAAAGCCGTTCGGCTGTGAAAAAGGAGACAGCGTATCTTATGCTGCGGATATAAAGGGCTTTAACAGCCCGGTGCTGACCGTAAGGTACAGATCTGCAACAGAGGGTGACGCGGAATTTACGCTTTGCGGTAAAAAGATCGTTTTCCCGCACAGCGAGGAGCTTGCTTTTGCCGCATTTGATATTGAAAAAACGGATCAGATCATTCTTGAAAGCCTTGGCACCGCAGGCATAGAGCTTGATGTGCTTGTTGTTACGGAAAAAGGGGAGCAGGATAGGATCTCCGTTTCCCTTGAAAAGCACGGCTTTGTGCCGGAGATCAAATCGGAGCATTGCGGCAGGGGCATATGCGTTTCGCTGTATTATCCGGAGGAAGAGCAGACCTATTACATTCTTACAAACAATGAAAAAACAAGGCAGAGAACGCTGGATTCCGGCTGCCTTGAAGACGCTTTGCCGAACCGCCTTTCAAACGGCGACCATACTTACGACGAGCTTCGCCGCACGTTTTCCGAAAGCTTTTCGGAAAAGAAGAGCGATGAGGGCTTTTTCCACAATGTGCTCGTAAAATCCATATTTATAGACCCGAATTCCAAACATACGGAATATATGGTGATTTCGGAGCAGCCGTTTGCGCCGCTTACAGACGCGGAATACGAAGCCGTTTACAAAGCTGCCGCCACCCCGGAGGATAACGGGCTAAACGAGAACGGCAGAAAATATACGCTCTCAACAGATATCCTCAGATCAACGCTGCTGACGAACGTGGTGTATCCGGTTTACAAGCACGGGCAAAATGTGATCCATTTCACGCCCGGCAAAAGGTGGGACAGCTTTTATACCTGGGACAGCGGTGTGATCGGTGTTGGCGTGCTTGAATTCAGCCCCGAAAAGGCGAAGTACATACTTGAAACCTATCTTTCGGATGAAGATAACAGGGATTTTGCGTTCCTGCTCCACGGCAGTCTTGTGCCCACGCAGTTTGCGCAGTATCTTGAAATGCTCAAACGCGCGGAGGATAAAAAGCCCCTGTTTGCGCTTTATGACAAGATGATGCGCTATTACCGCTTTCTTGCGGGCGAGGACGGCTCCACAACGGCTAAATTCAAAAACGGGCTGCTTACAACCTATGATTACTGGTATTCCTGTTCGGGTATGGACGATTATCCCGCGCAGGTGTATATGATAGACAGGCAGATGATGGATAAGATCTGCCCCTGTATTTCAACCTCCCATATCATCCGCGCGGCGAAGATTATGAAAATGGTTGCCGAAGCGATCGGCAGGGAAGAGGACGTTCAAAGGCTCCAGCAGGATATTGATCATTCCACTGCCGCTTTAAACGCGCTTGCGTGGGATGAGAAATGCGGTTATTATTCCTACACCGTTTACGATGAGAATCATCAGCTCTGCGGTTATCTCAGAAACGAGCAGGGCGAAAATATGAATAAGGGTATGGACGGCGTTTACCCGCTTGTTGCGGGTGCCGCAACGCCGCAGCGCGCGGCAAGATTGCTTGCGCACATAAAGAATCCGAAGGAGATGTGGAGCAAAAGCGGTATCTCCGCCGTTGATATGAGCGCGTCCTATTATTTTGACGACGGCTATTGGAACGGCAATGTTTGGATGAGCCACCAGTGGTTTTTGTGGAAAACGATGTTTGACATGGGCGAGGCGGACTTCGCCTATGAGATCGCAAAGCGCGCGCTGGATATGTGGAAAGCGGAAACGGATTTTTCCTATAACACATATGAATGCTTTGGCATAAAAACACAGCGCGGCGGCTGGTTCCACAATTTCGGCGGCCTTTCGGCGCCGATATGCGTATGGGCGAATGCGTATTATAAGCCCGGCACCGTGACCACAGGCTTTGATGTGTGGACGGATCATCAGTATGCGGATGAGAACCATGCGAAGCTCTCGTTTAAATACTGCGGTTCCACGGCGGCTTATACGATCCTCGTCTGCCTTTCTGACAGGAATTCCTATAAGGCGAGCCTGAACGGCAAAGAGCTGGATTTTGTGCAGAGAGAACCGGGCATTATAGAGATAACGCTGAGCGGAAGCGTTAAAGAGGGAGAAATCAGTATTTCCCCGCGCTCCTGAAGCGGGAAAAGCAGGAGGTAGATCTTATGGCTAAAAAGCTGAGCGGCATCAAGAATGCGCCGCTGAAAATTCAGGTTATTACGGATACCCACTATTATTCCAGAAAGGTGGGCACCTCCGGCAAGGCGTACGAAAAGGCGGAATCAAAATCGCAGATGGTCATTAAGGACAGCGATCTTGTTTTAAAAGCCGGCTTTGATCTGCTTTGCAAGGATGATTCCACGGATATCGTTCTGCTTTCGGGCGATACCACGCATAACGGCGAACTGGATTCCCACGCGGAATTTATAGAGATGCTGCGCGATCTTAAAAAGCGCGGCAAGCGTGTTTACGTGATAACCGCAACGCACGATTTTCGTGACGGCGGTGTAACGGACGGCTATGTGGGCGATGAAGCCGTTAAAGTGCCCGCCGTTGAGGACAGGCACGATCTTTGGGATATGTATTATGAATTCGGCCCCAATGAGGCGATTTCCTGCCATAAGGAATCCATGAGCTACGTTGTGCAGCTTGCGCCCGGCTACCGCCTTTTTGCGCTGAATGACGATACGAATTATAAACCGGAGGGCGAACGCGGTTCCGGCTTTTCGGATGACTGTATGCAGTGGATCCTGGAGCAGCTTAAGGACGCGCAGGAAAACGATCAGTATGTGATCGCCATGACGCATCATCCGATGATCGCGCCGTCGCCGTTTTACGCCATCATCGGCAAGGGCGATATGCAGCGCAACCACGAAACAACAAGAGAGATCTTTGCGGACGCCGGGCTCCACTGTATGCTGACGGGGCATACCCACGTTCACGATATCAGCTACATAATCAGCAAAAAGGGCAATGTGTTTTATGACGTGGCGTGCGGTGCCATGATCGGCTGCCCGCCAGCCATGAGAACGATCACTTTTGATCCCCAAAACGCCAAGATAGACGTGGATACAACGATCATCAAGGACGTTCCCGGTCTGGACACCGGCGGCAAGCCGTTTGACGAGTATATGAAGGGCTTTTTCTTCGGCATGATCTCAGAGGTCATCTGGGCAATGGGCAACGATATAGACCGCCTTGCGGAGATGACCCCGGCATTTTCTATTCCCGGCGAAAAGGTCAAAAAGCTTGCGTGGATCATCAAGCCCGTCGGCAAATTCCTGAACAAGCTTACCTTCAAAAAGATCTGGAAGATCTGCAAAAAGGAATCCGGCCTCAAAAAAGAGGATATTGCCGATATTGCGGATAATAAAGTGGTCGATTTCATTCTGGAGCTTGTGCAGAACCTTTACTGCGGCGATTCGCCTTACGGCCCCGAAACGCGCGAATATAAACTTACCTGCGCCTGCCTGAATGTTATAGATTCGTTCCTGAATACGATCCACCTGAATATAGGCAAGTTCCTGAAAGGCGCCACAAGCGTAAGAGGGCTGGTTGAGCCGCTGCTGTGGAACCCCGGCTATTGCGACGCAAAAGCCACGCTGCCCATATTCCCCGCATATGACAACGCTGCCGACGCGCCTGAATTGGAGGATAAGCGCAGGGGCTTTCAGGATCCTGTTAAAAAGAGCAAAAAAGGCCCGCTTATCCTGCTCATCATCATTCTTGCGGTCATTCTGCTCCTTGCCGTCATCGTGGGCGTCGTTGCGCTCATCGTTTGGGCCGTTGTCGCCATCATCGGCGCAGTTACGGGCGCTATTCCGTTTTTGCTGTAATTATTAAAAATATAAATTTATATCTTGCATAGACGCTGCCTATTTGGTATACTTAAATAGATAAAACGGCGTATGTGTAATCATCGCATTCGCAATCTTGTTTAAGGAGTAAAATTTATGGCAGAAAAAAAGAAATTCAGCCTCGGCGGTATTGATAACGCCGCAGAGGAAAAAGGCTCGTTTATTAAAACGCTTTGGCAAATACTTAAATTCCTTGTTGTATCCGGCCTTGTAACGATTATACAGCTCGTTCTGGCAAACGTGCTTCCGCTTATCTTTGACGGCGTTACGGCTACCTTGCCCGCTTTTTTGCAGGGCATATTCGCGCCGAACACCATGTTTGACGCTACCACCGCAGAAGGTCTGGAGCAGATCAGCAAGTACGTTGTGGGCGGCACAGTTGAAAACGGCGTTGTTGTAGGCGGCGTTGTAACATGGGGCTACCTGCTTCCGTTCTTCCTCTCAAACCTGATCGCAAATATCTACGGTTTTTATCAGAATAAAAAGACCACCTTTAAATCAGACGCACCGTGGTATAATTTTGCCATCTATATCGTGCTTATGATCGCGTTGATCCTGTTTTCAACATGGCTTCAGGGCTGGCTCGTAGGCGTTATCGCAAAGGTAGACTGGGCTTGGCTCCAGGCGCTTGCAAGAACGATTGCAGGTCTTGCCGCCGGTCTTGTGCAGATGCTCGTTCTGTTCCCGATGGAAAAATTTGTTCTTCTGAAAGAGAAGAAAGAGGATAAATCAGCCGAAGCCGCAGCAGAAGCGGCAGAAGCCGAATAATTACGGTAAGCTCCTCCATATCACGGAGGAGCTTTTTAATTTTCAGCCCTTTGAAAAATAATGCGAGCCAAAAAGGAGCCACGATTATGACAGAAATAAGATATGCAACTATGGCGGATAAAGAAATCCTCTTAAGTAAGGACAGCCATATTAAAGAAAATATCTGGATAGATACAATTCATAACAGACGAGAAATTATTATGCTTGTTGACGGCAAATTCGCAGGCTGGCTCAGGTATAATTTGTTTTGGGATGAAATTCCGTTTATGAATATGCTGTACTTTGTTGAGGAATATCGCGGCAAGGGCTACGGAACGCAAATGGTCAGGTTTTGGGAAAGTGAAATGATAAAACTCGGATATGATAAGGTAATGACTTCATCACAGGCGAATGAATCCGCACAGCATTTTTACAGAAAGCTCGGTTATCGGGATGCCGGCAGCTTCTTTCCGTTCTGTAATGATTTAGAGATTATTTTTACAAAGGTATTATAATAATGAAAGAATTATTTGCCTACCATGTTGTTACTGAAAAGCCGATGTATATAGGTCAGCATATAATTTTTGATAAAAATCATCATAACGGCGTTTGGCAAAGAGTGTATGAAAAACTTGATATTGTTCGTGATATTTATGACAATCCTGAAAACTATGCAAACACCAAGCTGGAACATCATACCTCTGTTGCTTTGAGAGAGCTTGCATTGGAAAAGGTTAGAATTCATAAATATCCGAATTATCCGTCAAGAATGGCTTGCCTGTATGTTTCAAAAACATTAAAAGAAGCAGAAAAATGGTTTGATTATTTTGCCGCTTCAGGCAGACCGACATTTCAGATTGTAAAGTTAAAGGTCAAGGGCAATGTGTTTTACGGCGATGCGGCAAAATGCTTTGACGGAAAGTTAAACGAAAACGAAAACCTTATACTTGCAGAAAAATATTGGAAGAATGATGATTTTGATGAATTATCTGTTTTAGAAATGCTTGTTGACGGTGATATGGAAGTTGTTGAGATTGTAAAAGGGATAATGGCATGAACATAAAATTGGTGAAGCTGACAAGTCAATATAAACGGCAGCTATTTGATATGATGGATGAATGGACTTCGGCAGGTGAAAAGATTATACCAGCCGCAATCGCAATACATGATTATCATGATTTTGATTACTATATGGATCATTTGTGCAGGGATAGGGAAATGAACGGTATAGTGCCTGAAACCACGTATTTTTGCCTTGATTTAGACAGGGATATATTCGTCGGTGCCGTTACGATAAGGCATTATCTTACGGAAAGCTTGTTAAACAGCGGCTTGATCGGTGACGGAATCCGACCGAGTGAACGCCGAAAAGGTTACGCCTCTGAAATGATCAGACTTGCTTTGTATGAAGCAAAAAAGCTTGGTATAGATAAGGTTTTAATGTGCTGTGATAAGAGAAATATCGCAAGTGCAAAAAGTATTCTGAACAATGGCGGGGTCCTTGAAAATGAAGTTGAAGTCAACGGAATTCTAAAGCAAAGATATTGGATAGATGTTGATTAACAACGAATTATAAAAGTACGCAAAAGCGCCGCCGTATCGTAAGATACGGCGGCGCTTGTTATGCCTTAAAGTTCGTATAATCGTTTTGCGTTTTGGGCGGTGATATCCAGAAGTTCCTGCGCGGGTATGCCCAGCTCTTCGCCAAGCCTTTCGGCAATAAAGGGGATATAGCTGCTGTCGTTGCGCTTGCCCCTGTGCGGCACGGGCGCTAGATACGGGCAGTCCGTTTCAAGCACAAGGCGCTCAATCGGTATCGCCTTTGCCGCCTCAATGCTCTTGCGTGCGTTTTTAAAGGTGGCAACGCCGTTTAAGCCGATATACATACCCATTTTTACGATCTCTTTCGCCGTTTCGGCGGAGCCTGAAAAGCAGTGCAAAACGCCTTTCGGCTTATACTGTTTCAGAATCTCCAGCGTATCCGCATGCGCCTCCCGGTCATGCACGATCACGGGCATATCCAGCCTGTTCGCCAGCTCGCACTGCGCGGCAAAAAATTCTTTCTGAACCTCTTTTGATGCCGCCATCCAGTGGTAGTCCAGCCCGATCTCGCCTATGGCAACGCATTTTTCCTGTTTGGCAAAGCGTTCAACCTCCGCAAGGTCGCTCAGCTCTGCGCCCTCAAGATTTTCGGGGTGGAAGCCTGCCGCGAAATAGATATAATCATATTTTTCGGCAAGTCCGGCGTTAAAACGTGTGGTTTTCAGATCACAGCCGCAGCTTACAACAGCAATGACGCCGCGCCCCGACAGGTCGCGCAAAAGCGTATCCCTGTCCGCGTCAAACTGCGCGTCATCGTAATGGCTGTGTGTGTCAAATATATTATTATACATATTTATAGGTTCGCTTATCTCAGGCGCATACCCGGTTTAAGCTCGTTTGCAAACATTACCTGAACGCCGCCGTCGTCCGTATCGGCGGCAAGCAGCATGCCGCAGCTCATTTCGCCGCAGAGCTTTGCCGGTTTAAGGTTTGCAACGATAATCACGGTCTTGCCGATCAGATCCTCCGGCTTATACCACTGCGAAATGCCGGAAACGATTTGTCTGTTTTCGGCAGTGCCGTCGTCCACGATCAGCTTCAGCAGCTTTTTGGCTCTCTTAACAGGCTCGCATGCCAGCACTTTGGCGGCTCTCAGTTCAACCTTTGAAAAATCGTCAAACGTGATCTCCGGCAGCTTATCAGATGCCTTTTCTTCTTTGCCCTTTGCCTCTTTTTCCGCCTCTTTCATCTGCTTTTCGATAAGGGCGTTGAGCTCGTCTATCTCCTTGTCCACATCTATTCTTGGGAAGAGGGGAACGCCTTTCTTTACTGTAACATCGGCGGGCAAAACGCCGAAGCTTCCCGCGTTCTCATACGTGATGAGCGCCTTGTCCGCCCCAATCTGCTCCCACACCTTGGGCATGGTGGAGGGCATAAAGCAGGAAAGCAGCGTGGTGCTGATGCGGATCGCTTCCAGCAGGTTGTAAAGCACGCTTGCAAGGCGCGCCTTTTTGCTTTCGTCCTTGCCGAGAATCCAGGGCGTTGTTTCGTCTATATATTTGTTTGCCCTTGAGATGACCTTGAAGATTTCCGCAAGCGCGTTGTTGAGCTGCGTTTCATCAATGTATTTATCCGTCTTATCCCGCAGCGCGGTCGCCATGGCGATCAGTTCGTCGTCAACAGGCGCCGCCTCTCTCTCCGCCGGTAGCTTGCCGCCGAAGTATTTTTCTACCATGGCAACCGTTCTGGAAACAAGATTACCAAGATCGTTTGCAAGGTCTGAATTGATCCTGTTTATCATGATCTCGTTAGAGAAAGAGCTGTCCGCGCCGAGCGCCATCTCACGCAGGATATGGTATCTGATCGCGTCGCAGCCGTACCGTTCGCCAAGCACGAACGGGTCCACAACATTGCCGAGCGATTTGCTCATCTTCTGCCCGTTAAAGGTGATCCAGCCGTGTACGGCAAGGTGCTTCGGCAGCGGCAGGTCAAGCGCCATAAGCATCGCCGGCCATATGATGGCGTGAAAGCGCATAATGTCTTTTGCAACCATATGCACGTCCGCCGGCCAAAATCTGTCATAATCATCGTATTTTTCATTCCGGTAGCCGAGCGCGCTGATGTAGTTTGAAAGCGCGTCTATCCACACGTAAACAACATGCTTTTCGTCAAACATAACGGGTATGCCCCATGTGAAGGACGTTCTGGAAACGCAAAGATCCTCCAGACCGGGTTTGATAAAGTTGTTTACAAGCTCAACGGCCCTTGTTTTGGGCTGCAGATAATCCGTTTCGGTAAGCAGCTTTTCAATCCTGTCCGCAAAAGGCGCCATTTTAAAGAAATACGCTTCCTCGGATGCGTCAACGACCTCTCTGCCGCATTCGGGGCATTTGCCGTCCACAAGCTGGCTGTCCGTCCAAAAGCTTTCGCACGGCGTGCAGTATTTGCCTGTGTACTTGCCTTTGTAGATATAGCCCCTGTCATAAAGCTCCTTAAAGATCTTCTGCACGGTCTCAATATGATAATCGTCCGTTGTGCGGATATATCTGTCATAGCTGATGTTCATATATTCCCACAGCTTTTTGAAAACGGCAACCTTTTCGTCCACGTATTCTTTTGGGGTGATCCCTTTTTCCGCCGCTTTCTGCTCTATCTTGAGGCCGTGTTCGTCCGTGCCCGTAAGGAACATGACTTCCTTGCCCTGCAACCTCTTATATCTGGCAATGGAGTCGCACGCAACGGTTGTGTAGCAATGCCCGATATGCGGATTGCCGGAGGGGTAATAGATCGGTGTGGTGATATAAAATTTTTCCTTTTGTTCAGACATGATCTTATCTCCTTAAAGCGCTCAAACAAGTGAAAAAGTCGTTTTTGCGCCTGTTTCTCTTATGGTTTCCTCTGCGCGTCCCGTTACAAGGTCTACCGCAACGGAAGCGTACCGTTCGCCGTTATAGTTAACGGCAAAATAGTTCAGCCCGTTTTCCTCGACGGTGCTGTTTATCTCGTATGCACTGCCGTAATGCTGCTGAAGCGCGTCCATGGCCTCTCTTACGGTCAGCGGCAGTCTGTAATTCGGTTCCGTAGCGGCACTCGTGCCGGAGGAGGCTTCGGTTGCGGACTGCGTGCCGCTCTCTGTTTCTGAAACCGTATCCTGCTCAGGCTGCGTTGCCTGCTCGGGTACGCCGGAGGTCTGCGGCTGCGTTTGGGTTTGTGTTTCTGTTTGCGCTTCTCTGCTGCTCTGCCCGAAGTACACGAACGCGGCAGCTCCTGCGGCAACAACAACGGCAAGCGCAATGATGACAGCTGCGATTTTTGTGCTTTTTTTCATAGTATACCCTTTCTTCCGTTTGCGAATCGATGTTATATCAGCGAAGCGGCAGCCTTGTCCAGCATGAGCGTAACGTCCGTATGGAACTGCAGCACGGAAGCCGGGCACATCGGCGTAACGTTGCCGTCGATCAGCTGCTTTATAGCCTTTGCCTTGTTTTCGCCTATTGCGATGATGAGTATTTTCTTTGCCTGCATGATGGATCCTATCCCCATCGTAAGCGCCTGCGTGGGCACTTCGTCAATGGATTTAAAGAAACGGCTGTTGTCCTTAACCGTGCTCTCTTTCAGCGTTACCACATGGCTCCAGCGCTGAAAGCAGTCCGCCGGCTCGTTAAACGCAATATGACCGTTGGAGCCGATCCCCAAAAGCTGAATGTCTATGCCGCCCGCAGCCTTGATTTTTTCTTCATATCTGCGGCATTCCTCCTCGGGGTCCTTTGCGTTGCCGTCAAGGAAATTTATATTTTCCGCCGGAATGTTGATATGGTTAAACAGATTTTCGTGCATAAAGCTGTGGTAAGAATTTTTATCATTCACGTCCAGGTTTACATATTCGTCAAGATTAAAGGTGGTGACTTTCGAAAAATCCACAACACCCTTTTTATAAAGCTCTATCATCTGGCTGTAGGGCTTCAGCGGGGTAGAGCCTGTGGCAAGCCCCAAAACGCTGTTCGGCTTTTGCAGGACCTGGCCGCACATATAGTTGCCCGCGGCAATCCCTATCTGTTCTTCCGTGTTGTAAATCAGTACATTCATAATACGTACCTCCTCTTAAAACTTATATAATTATTATAATAAAATTCTTTTTTATGTCAATTACGAATTGCTTTGTTCTCGCGCGCTTCGGCACGCTTTTTGCAGATCAACACCGCCAGGAGCAGCACGGTCGCGCCGAGTATCGCCCCGGCGGTATCTATGGCCCAGTCCGCCGCCCTGCACGCTCTGCCGTCCACAAACAGCTGGTGCAGCTCGTCCGTCACGGCGTAGGCAGAGGCGCATAAAACGGCTGCCGGGGTTTTTGTTTTGCCGAACTGTATGTAAAACGAAAGCGCAAACAGGAATCCCAGCCCGGCATATTCACAAAAATGCGCGCCTTTTCGGACTATGAATTCGGTAATCAGCCCGTCGCCGAATATCCGCTGTAAAAGCTCCACAAATATATCGCTTTGCGCGGAGGATTCGTCTGCCGTGCGGGAGGAGAGCCAAAAGATAACGCACATGCACGCCGCCGTAAGCAGCCAGCATATTATTTTTGCAGCTTTCGGATAGCCCGCGGCGCGGTTACGCTCTTGTTGCATTAACAAAGGAGACCCTCCCTGAGCCGGGGTGGAACTGAACGCCGCTTACGCCCTTTGCCTGGGCATAGTAGCAGGATTCGTAAAACACCGGCAAAAAGCTGTAGTTTTGGTATAATTCCGCTTCGCATTCGCGGCATGCCTCCGCAAGCTCAGACGCATCAGCGGAGGCCGCTCTGCCAAGCGCTTCGCTGAAATCCGCCGAATCGTACGAAACGTAGGAAACGTTTTCAAAGTTCTGTAAAAAAGCCACCGGGCTGGTTGAGCTTGCCTCATAAGGATAAAGGGCAATGTCGTAATCAGACGCCGCCACGCGGGAGCGCATCTCGCTTTCCGGCAGTGTTTCGATCACCATGGAAAAATCAACGTTTGTTTCATCTACGGAAGATACGGCGCCTATGCCTGCCTGAATGCCCTGCGCAAGCTCCCTTGCCGCGTTCTCCATGTAATCGGGCACAAGCAATGTTATCTCCGCCGTGTAAATTTCCTGATCCGCAATAACGGTGCGCCAAAGCTCTGCGGCGTCTCTTGTGCTCGGCTGCTCGGCAACGGCATCAACGGAAGTGTTGTACTGTACGCCGTCCGCCGTGCAGGTTGGCGGCACATAGCCGGTTGCACGCTGAAGATAGGGAAATTCCTCATAATTGATTCCCGCAACGGAAAGGTAAAGCGCGCGTCTTGCGTCCTTTACGGCAAAGAGCCCGTCGCTGCCGTTGATTACGAGCGCCCAGGTTATATTGCTGTACGGTGTAAGCGTAACGCCGCTGTTTTCACTGATCTCGCTGCTTTCGTAACCTCTGATATACGCCGCGTCATAATATCCGCTCAGCAGATCTTCGGAAAGATCGGTGCTTTCGTCCACAATGGAGAGCGTAAGGTCCGTTACGGCGGGCTTTACAGGGCCTGCGTAATCACTGTTTGCCCTAAGGATATAAGACGTATCCAGAATGTTGGTGATGTAAAACTGCCCGTTGAACAGCGTGTAAGCAAGGTCAAGCCCGTATCTGCCGTTCGTGCTCTCAAAAAACTCCCTGTTGCACGGCATGGCGACTGCCGTGCTCATCGTTTCAAGAAAGCCCTCGTTGGCGGAGGAAAGCGTGATCGTAAGCGTATATTTGCCGCTTGCCGTAACGCCCAGCGTGCTTTCGTCAGCAGCACCGGAATGAATCTCCGGCGCGTTGGCTATAGAAGATATCGTTGAATAAAGGGGGGACTGCGTAAGATCGCTTGCCGCCCGCTGAAGGGCGAATACAAAATCGTCCGCCGTGATCTCCGGGCTGTAATCCTCACCCATCTTTTCCGCAACCGAGTTGTAAATATGCCATTTAAGCCCTTGGTAAAGGTTGAACGTGTATACCGTGCCGTCACTGCTCACGCTCCAGCTCTCTGCGCAGCCGGGGGTGATATTGCCTTCGTCGTCGCATCTGACAAGCCCTTCAAAGCAGTTTTCCGCTATCAGAAATTCATCCTGCGTAGACGCTACCTGTGGGTCAAAGCTGTTGACATTGCCGCTGAAAGGGTAGATCATATCCAGTTTTTCCTCGGAATCGGAGCAGCCTGCAAAGCAAAGCGTAACCGTGCAAAGCGCAAGCAGCAGCGCAATTATCTTTTTCATATCCATCACCTTAAAATCAGTTATAATATTATAACAAATGTTGCGTGCTTTGAAAAGGGTTATTAATGTTTTTAATTATTATTTTATGGGCGATTCTTTCCTTTGCTGTTTTTTGTACGCTGCGTTTACCGTTTTTGTGCGGGTGAAAACAGAGAAAACAGGCGGCTCTGCTTGTAATCATGAACCACACGGAGCCGTGTAACAAAAACTTTTCGCAAATTTCCCTTTAATTTTAAAATTATTATTGACTTCTTAACTTTTAACTTGTATTATATATACCTCATTGAAAATGGAAAGTATGCCCTTTTTGAAAAACAGGCTTTTTTACGCCGGTCAAAATCACGGAAAAAAGCCCGCTGAAAGGCATTTTTGCAACGCATTTTCAGTGCTTTCAGTAATTTACAAAGAAACGGAGTGATTGCCTTTATGGTTAATGTAAAGGATGTTCAGTTCGGCACAACAACAAGAAAAAGCTTCGCGAAGATCAACGAAGTTATGCAGATGCCAAATCTGATTGAGGTGCAGAAGAAGTCCTATCAGTGGTTTCTTGACGAAGGCATGCGCGAGGTATTCCGTGATATCGGCTCCATAACCGATTATTCCGGCAATCTTGTGCTTGATTTTATTGATTTTTCAATGGATGAGCCGCCAAAGTATACCATTGCGCAGTGCAAGGAGCTGGACGCGAATTACGCTAAGCCCCTTACGGTAAAGGCCCGCCTGCTCAACAAGGAAACGGGCGAGGTCAAGGAAAACAACGTCTATATGGGCGATTTCCCGCTTATGACGGACGCCGGCACCTTCATCATAAACGGTGCGGAAAGGTGTATTGTTTCCCAGCTCGTGCGTTCACCCGGCGTTTATTATCATATGGATCATGATAAGACCGGTAAGGAGCTTTATACCAACACCGTTATCCCGAACAGAGGCGCGTGGCTGGAATATGAAACGGACGCCAACGATCTTTTCTATGTAAGGATAGATAAAAACAGAAAGATCTTTATCACCACTTTCTTAAGAGCTCTCGGCCTCGGCTCGGACGCAGAGATCAGAGATTTCTTCGGCGACGATGAAAGAATAGAAGCAACGATCGAAAAGGATACAACCAAAAATACGGAAGAGGCGCTTATTGAGGTGTATAAAAAGCTTCGCCCGGGCGAGCCGCCCACGCTTGAAACGGCTCAGGCGCACCTTGACGGCCTTTTCTTTGATCCGCACAGATATGATCTTTCCAGAGTCGGCAGATACAAGTACAATAAAAAGCTTGCTATAAGCGACAGATTAACCGGCTGCACCCTTACGCAGCCCATCATCTCCCCGCAGGGCGAATTCCTTGCGGACGCCGGCGAAAAGATCAATAAGGAAAAAGCCCTTGAGATCGAAAACGCAGGCGTTATGTATGCCTTTGTTGACGTGGACGGCAAAGAGGTCAAGATCGTATCCAACGGCATGGTGGATATCAATAAATACGTTGATTTTGACTGCAAGCCCTACGGCATAAACGAAAAGGTTTCTTACAGAGTGCTTTCCGAGCTGCTTGAAAAGTGCGGCGATGATGAGGAGATGCTGAAAGAGGAGATCAGGATCCACGCAGATGAGCTTGTTCCCAAGCACATCGTTACGGATGATATTTTTGCCTCCGTTTCCTACCTTATCAATATTGCGCACGGTATAGGCACAACGGATGATATCGACCACCTCGGCAACCGCCGTATCAGAGCGGTAGGCGAGCTGCTTCAGAACCAGGTAAGGATCGGCTTCTCCAGAATGGAAAGAGTCATCCGTGAGAGAATGACGCTTCAGGTTCAGGATAACGGAGACGAGATCACGCCCCAGGCGCTTATCAATATCCGCCCCGTGGTAGCCGCAATTAAAGAGTTCTTCGGCTCCTCTCCGCTTTCGCAGTTCATGGATCAGAACAACCCGCTTGCGGAGCTTACGCATAAAAGAAGACTTTCCGCCCTCGGCCCCGGCGGTCTTTCAAGAGACAGAGCCGGATTCGAAGTGCGCGACGTTCATTATACGCATTACGGCAGAATGTGCCCCATAGAAACGCCGGAAGGTCCCAATATCGGTCTTATCTCCTACCTTGCCTGCTACAGCCGCCTCAATGAATACGGATTTATCGAGGCGCCTTACAGAAAGGTAAATAAAGAGACCGGCGAGGTCACCTCAGAGGTCGTCTATATGACCGCCGATGTGGAGGATAACTATATCGTTGCCCAGGCAAACGAGCCGCTTGACGAGAACGGCAGATTTATGAATAAGAGAGTTACCTGCCGCCACAGAGATGAATTCATCACCTGTGAGCCGGAAAAGGTAGACTTTATGGACGTTTCTCCCAAGATGGTCGTTTCCGTTGCAACGGCAATGATCCCGTTCCTTGAAAATGATGACGCCAACCGCGCGCTTATGGGTGCGAACATGCAGAGACAGGCGGTACCGCTCCTCAAAACAGAGGCGCCTATCGTAGGTACCGGCATGGAATACAAGGCGGCGTATGACTCCGGCGTAGTTGTTATTGCAAAGCGCGGCGGCACAGTTACGGCGGTAGACGCCAAAACGATTGAAATAACCGTTAAAAAAGGCGAAGTTGACCGGTATGAGCTCATCAAGTTCAGCGGCTCCAACCAGGATACCTGCATAAATCAAAGGCCCATCGTTTCCCTGCGCCAAAAGGTTGAGGCGGGTCAGGTCATTGCGGACGGCCCTGCAACCAGCAACGGCGAGATTTCCCTCGGTAAGAATGCCCTGATCGGCTTCATGACCTGGGAGGGCTATAACTATGAGGACGCTGTTCTTATAAATGAAAAAATGGTGCGCGATGACGTTTATACCTCTATTCACATTGAAGAGCATGAGGTAGAAGCAAGAGATACAAAGCTTGGCCCCGAAGAGATCACGCGCGATATCCCCAACGTCGGTGAGGACGCGCTTAAGGATCTTGACGAGGACGGTATCATCCGTATAGGTGCCGAAGTCCATACGGGCGACATCCTTGTCGGCAAGGTAACGCCAAAGGGCGAAACGGAGCTTACCGCAGAGGAAAGACTGCTGCGCGCCATATTCGGCGAAAAGGCAAGGGAAGTAAGGGATACTTCGCTGCGTGTGCCGCACGGTGAATACGGCATCGTTGTTGACGTTAAGCATTTTGAACGCAGAAACTGCGAGGAGCTCAGCCCCGGCGTCAACAAGAAAGTAAGAATTTATATTGCACAGAAGAGAAAGATTCAGGTGGGCGATAAAATGGCGGGCCGCCACGGAAACAAGGGCGTTGTTTCACGTGTGCTTCCGCAGGAGGATATGCCTTTCCTGCCGGACGGCAGACCGCTTGATATCGTTCTGAACCCCCTCGGCGTTCCCTCACGTATGAATATCGGTCAGGTGCTTGAAGTGCATCTCGGCTACGCCGCAAAGGCGCTCGGCTGGAAGATGTGTACGCCGGTATTCGACGGCGCGCATGAGGACGATATACGCGAATGTCTTCGCCTTGCAGGTCTTTCGGAGGACGGCAAAACGATCCTTACGGACGGCAGAACGGGCGAAAAGTTTGATAATCCCATAACCGTAGGCTATATGTATTACCTTAAGCTGCATCACCTTGTTGACGATAAGATCCACGCGCGTTCAACAGGTCCTTACAGCATGGTAACCCAGCAGCCGCTCGGCGGTAAGGCGCAGTTCGGCGGCCAGCGTTTCGGCGAAATGGAAGTTTGGGCGCTGGAGGCTTACGGCGCGGCTTATACGCTTCAGGAGATCATCACCGTTAAATCCGATGATGTTACCGGAAGGGTAAAGACCTATGAATCTATCGTTAAGGGCGAGAATATCCCGCCCGCAGGCACTCCGGAATCCTTTAAGGTTCTGTTTAAAGAGCTTCAGGCTCTCGGCCTTGACGTTCAGCTTAGGGACAGAAACGGCAACGAGGTTGAGCTTAAGCAGGATATTGACGACGGCACGGAGATACAGCCTATTGATGAAAGCGCCTTTTCCGAGGTGAATGATTTTGACGCAAGCAGCGAAGGCTTCAGCGTTGAAGATCCCGAAGAAAACGGCGAGGAAGCAGACTCTGAATCCGATATGGACGGTCTTTTTACCGAGGCGGCAGAAAGCGCTGATGATTACGACGATTGATCGCAGAGTCCAAATCCAGTATTACATTAATATATAAAGGAGTGCTTCCAAATGGAAAATCAGAATGAATTCAGTTCAATAAGAATCGGCCTTGCCTCCCCGGAAAAGATCCGCGCATGGTCTTACGGGGAAGTCACCAAGCCCGAAACCATAAATTACAGAACTCTGAAGCCGGAAAAGGACGGCCTTTACTGCGAAAAGATCTTCGGCCCCACCAAGGACTGGGAATGCCACTGCGGCAAGTATAAAAGAATACGCTATAAGGGCAAGGTCTGCGAGCGCTGCGGCGTAGAGATCACCCGTTCAAAGGTAAGGCGCGAGCGCATGGGCCACATTGAGCTTGCCGCTCCCGTATCCCATATCTGGTATTTCAAGGGCATCCCCAGCCGCCTCGGCCTTGTGCTGGATATAAGCCCCCGCTATCTTGAAAAAGTGCTTTATTTCGCGCTTTATATCGTAACGGATCCGGGCGATACCCCGCTTGAAAAGATGCAGATCCTCAACGAAAAAGAATATGATGATATGCGCGAGCGCTATGAGGATGATTTTGAGGCAGGCATGGGCGCGGAAGCGATCAAAAAGCTGCTTCAGGATATAGATGTGTTCCAGCTGCGTGATGAGCTCAACGCAGAGCTTGAAAACGCAACGGGTCAAAAGAGGGTACGCCTGCTCAAAAGGCTGGATGTTGTTGACGCTTTCTGCAAGAGCGGCAATAAGCTGGAATGGATGATCCTGGATGTCATCCCCGTTATTCCGCCGGATATCAGACCTATGGTGCAGCTGGACGGCGGCAGGTTCGCAACTTCGGATCTTAACGATCTTTACAGAAGAGTTATAAACAGAAACAACCGTCTGAAGAGGCTTCTTGAGCTCGGCGCGCCGGACATTATCGTAAGAAATGAAAAGAGAATGCTTCAGGAAGCGGTAGACGCGCTGATAGACAACGGCCGCCGCGGCAGACCGGTCACCGGCCCCAGCAACAGACCGCTTAAATCCCTTTCGGATATGCTCAAAGGTAAGCAGGGTCGTTTCCGTCAGAACCTGCTCGGTAAGCGTGTTGACTATTCCGGCCGTTCCGTTATCGTTGTAGGCCCTGAGCTTAAAATGCACCAGTGCGGTCTGCCAAAGGAAATGGCGATAGAGCTTTTCAAACCCTTCGTTATGAAGCGCCTTGTTGCAACCGGCGCGGCTTCCAATATCAAATCCGCAAGGAAAAAGGTGGAAAGAGCGCAGGATCCCGCAGTTTGGGATGCTCTGGAAGTGGTCATCAAAGATCACCCTGTAATGCTCAACCGTGCGCCTACGCTTCACCGTCTCGGTATCCAGGCGTTTGAGCCTGTGCTCGTAGAGGGCAGGGCTATCAAGCTCCACCCGCTTGCATGTACGGCGTTCAACGCGGACTTTGACGGCGACCAAATGGCGGTTCATGTTCCGCTTTCCGCAGAGGCGCAGGCAGAGGCAAGGCTCCTTATGCTTGCGGCAAACAACCTGCTCAAGCCGTCGGACGGTAAGCCCGTAACGGTGCCTACGCAGGATATGGTCATCGGCTCCTATTACCTCACCATGATAAAAGAGGGTGAGCCGGGTCAGCCGAGGTTCTTTGAGGACGAGCAGAGAACAAAGGAGATCTCCTTTGAGGACGTCAAGGCAAAAACAGGCGGCAAATATACGGATTCGCAGCTTCTTTGCGCGGATAAGGACGAAGCGCTTGTTTCCGATTACTCAATATACAAATCCTATAAAATATACAGGGATAAGGACGAGGCCATGATGGCATATCAGGAGGGCTCCCTCGGTATGCACTCTCCGGCTGAGATCCGTATGACAAAAGAGGGCGAAAACGGTGTGGAAAGCGCCGTGATCACAACCACCATCGGCAGAGTCATCTTCAACAATCCGATCCCGCAGGATCTCGGTTTTGTAGACCGTAAAAAGCCGGAAAACGAATTTAAGCTGGAGATCGATTTTGTTGTTAAGAAAGGCGAGCTCGGCAAGATCGTAGATAAGCTCATCTCCGTTCACGGCGTTGCCGTAGCGTCCGTTGCGCTTGACGCCGTCAAGGCGCAGGGCTACAAGTATTCAACCGTTTCCGGCACCACCGTTGCCGTTTGCGACGCACTTATCCCGGATGCTAAGAAAGATTTTCTTGATGAGGCGGAAAAGAAAGTAGACGAGATCACGCTGAACTACAATTACGGTCTGATCACGAATGACGAGCGTTCCGCTGCCGTAATCAGAGCTTGGGAAGACTGCACAAATAAGGTCACCAACGAGCTCACCTCTAATTTTGACGGTACGCACAACCCGATCCACATGATGGTAGATTCAGGCGCCCGCGGCAGCACGGCGCAGCTGCGTCAGCTTGCGGGTATGCGCGGTCTTATTGCAAATACGGCAGGTAAAACAATAGAAATTCCGATTCGTGCCAACTACCGTGAAGGCCTTAACATTCTTGAATACTTCATCTCTTCAAGAGGTGCGCGTAAGGGTCTTGCAGATACGGCTCTGCGTACTGCGGACTCCGGTTACCTCACAAGAAGGCTTGTAGACGTTTCGCAGGATGTTATCATCCGTGATGAGGACTGCGGCTGCAAGGAGGGCATTGTCGTTAAGGCGATCATGGACGGCAACCGTGAGCTTGAATCCCTGAGCGAACGCCTTGTGGGCAGGTTCCCGCTGCATGAAGTTACCGACCCGAATACGGGCGAGGTGCTTGCTTCCCCCGATGAGATGATCTCAAAAGACGCGGCGGATAAGATTGTTGCCGCGGGCATTACGGAAGTTAAGATCCGTTCGCTGATCACCTGTAAGTCACGCCACGGCGTATGCCGCAAGTGCTACGGCTCCAACCTTGCGTTTAACGAGCCTGTTCAGGTGGGCGAGGCTGTCGGCATCATCGCTGCGCAGTCTATCGGTGAGCCGGGTACTCAGCTTACGATGAGAACGTTCCACACCGGCGGTATCGCAGGCGGCGAGGATATCACACAGGGTCTTCCCAGAGTAGAAGAGCTGTTTGAGGCAAGAAAGCCCAAGCAGTATGCGATCCTTTCGGAAATAGACGGAACGGTCAGGTTCGAAGAGGTCAAGAAAGCCCAGCACATCGTTGTTACAAATGATGAAACGCTGGAAGAAAAGAAATATCTTGTGCCTTACGGTTTCAGGATCCGTGAGGAGATCACGGAAGGCACGCATGTCGTCAAGGGTCAGGAACTCACCTACGGTTCAAAGAACCCGAACGATATTCTTGCCATTCTCGGTGAAGAAGCCGTATACAACTACCTGATTCAGGAAGTACAGTTTGCATACCGTACGCAGGGTGTTGATATCAACGATAAGCATATCGAGGTCATCGTTCGCCAGATGCTCAAGAAGTGCATGGTGGATGACGCGGGCGATACCGATCTCGTTTCCGGCACTATGGTTGACGTAGCTGCGGTCGAAGAGGCAAACGATATCATAGATGCAAGAATAGCCGCCGGAGAAACACAGCTGAAAAAGGCTACGCGCACACCGCTGCTCATGGGTATCACAAAGGCTTCGCTTGCCACGGATTCATTCCTTTCCGCCGCTTCCTTCCAGGAGACCACAAGGGTTCTTACGGACGCCGCGATCAAGGGCAAGGTGGATCCGCTGATCGGCCTTAAGGAAAACGTTATCATCGGTAAGCTCGTTCCCGCCGGAACAGGTATGGATGTGTTCCGCGATGTTGATGTTATCCCCAGCTATCTCTCGGCAGACGGCAAAGAGGAAATATTAAATCTTGAGCAGCTTCAAAAACTATTGACAAACAGTGCCTCTGAGTGATATACTTGATAATTGTGCGAATGGCAAAAGCAGCACTTTTCACAAATATATTTGATTGTTTTGGCACAAATGCACAAAATATTGAGGTGGGTGCAAAACCCGCCTCAATATGTGCGTGTAAACGGGTGTTTTTACAGCGTTAAAAGCGCCGGTTTATGCGCACATATGCGTATAAATCTATAGAAAGGAGATATAAACTATTGCCTACCTTTAACCAGTTAGTAAGAACAGGCAGAAAGTCTGTAGAGAAAAAGGCAAAGGCGCCCGCACTTTTAAAGAGCCTTAACACAAAGAAGAATGTTATGAATGATAACTGCTCTCCCCAAAAGCGCGGCGTTTGCACTGCGGTAAAGACCGCAACGCCTAAAAAGCCGAATTCCGCACTGCGCAAGATCGCCCGTGTACGTCTTACAAACGGAATGGAAGTTTCCGCTTACATTCCCGGCGTAGGTCATAATCTTCAGGAGCACTCTGTTGTTATGGTGCGCGGCGGCCGTGTTAAGGATCTTCCCGGTGTGCGTTACCACATCATCCGCGGAACGCTTGATACGCAGGGCGTAAACGGCAGAATGCAGGCGCGCTCAAAGTACGGCGCAAAGAGGCCCAAGGCTGCCAAGAAGTAAGCAGCAGACCCTATCGGAAAAACAATAGTTTATACCTTTTATATTATAAAATGTATGCGGTATAGCCTACTTGTTGACTCCACGGGAAAACCGAGTACCTATGAACTCATTATGATTTATGAAGGAGGGAAGCGAAGATGCCAAGAAGAGGCCAAATCGCTAAGCGTGATGTGTTGCCTGATCCGCTTTACAACTCAAAGCTTGTAACGCGCCTTATCAACAACATCATGTATGACGGAAAAAAGGGTGTCGCGCAGAAGATCGTTTACGGCGCGTTTGACATCATTAAGGAAAAGACGGGTAACGATCCCCTTGAGGCTTTCCAGGCCGCAATGGAAAACGTTATGCCCACCCTTGAGGTAAAGGCTCGCCGTGTGGGCGGTGCAACCTATCAGGTTCCGCTTGAAGTACGCCCCGAACGGCGCCAGACTCTCGGTCTGCGCTGGATAACGGCTTATGCCCGTCAGCGTTCCGAAAGAACTATGAAGGAACGCCTTGCTGCGGAGATTATGGACGCTGTGAATAAGACCGGCGGCGCAGTTAAGAAGTGTGATGATACCCATAAAATGGCAGAGGCAAACAAGGCTTTTGCTCATTTCAGATATTGATCCCATAATCAGATTAGGAGGATATTATGCCAAGAAAAGTATCTCTTGAAAAAACAAGAAATATTGGTATTATGGCGCACATTGATGCCGGTAAAACAACAACTACCGAGCGTATCCTTTATTATACGGGAATTAATCATAAGATCGGCGAAACGCATGACGGCGCCGCCACGATGGACTGGATGGCGCAGGAGCAGGAAAGAGGTATTACCATCACCTCCGCCGCCACAACCTGTTTTTGGAAAGATCACAGAATCAACATTATAGATACGCCCGGCCACGTTGATTTCACCGTTGAAGTTCAGCGTTCGCTTCGTGTTTTGGACGGCGCTGTTACCGTTCTTTGCGCAAAGGGCGGCGTAGAGCCGCAGTCTGAAACCGTTTGGCGCCAGGCGGACGATTATAATGTACCCCGTATGATCTATGTTAATAAAATGGATATTATGGGCGCTGACTTTTATAATGTTTTAAGCATGGTAAAAGAAAGATTTCATTGCAACGCCGTTCCGATCCAGCTTCCGATAGGCTCTGAGGATACCTTTAAGGGTATCGTAGACCTTATCAATATGGACGCAGAGATCTATTACGACGATATGGGCAACGATATCCGCCGCGAAGAGATCCCGGAGGATATGAAGGAGCTTGCGGCAGAATACCGCGAAAAGCTTCTTGAGGCAGTTGCCGAGCAGGATGAAGCTCTTATGGACAAGTATTTTGACGGCCAGGAGCTCACTGTTGATGAGATCAAGAAAACCATAAGAAAAGCTACCTGTAATTGCGAAATGGTGCCCATCACCTGCGGCACATCCTACAGGAACAAGGGCGTTCAGCCGCTCCTTGACGCAATCGTTGAATTTATGCCTGCTCCCACGGATGTTGAATCCATCAAGGGCATAAATCCCGAGACGGATGAGGAGGAGTACCGCCATTCTTCAGACAGCGAACCGTTTGCCGCTCTTGCTTTCAAGATCGCAACAGACCCGTTCGTTGGTAAGATCTGCTATTTCCGTGTATATTCCGGCGTTCTCAACGCAGGCTCTCAGGTATATAACTCCGTTAAGGGCCACAGAGAGAGAATGGGCCGTGTACTGCAGATGCACGCAAACCACAGAGAGGATATTACGGAGGTCTATGCAGGCGATATCGCCGCTGCCGTAGGTCTTAAAAACACCACTACCGGTGATACCCTTTGCGATGAAGACCACCCGATCATTCTTGAATCCATGAATTTCCCGGATCCCGTTATTCGCGTTGCCGTTGAGCCGAAAACAAAGGCAGGCCAGGAGAAGATGGGCATTGCGCTTGCAAAGCTTGCAGAAGAAGATCCCACTTTCAAGGTCTATACGGACGAGGAGACCGGCCAGACGATTATCGCCGGCATGGGCGAGCTTCATCTGGAGATCATCGTAGACCGTATGCTCCGTGAATTTAAGGTAGAGGCAAATATCGGCGCACCGCAGGTTGCGTATAAAGAAACGATCCAGTCCGAATCCATGTCCGACACCAAATATAAGCGTCAGTCGGGCGGTTCCGGTCAGTATGGTCACGTTAAGATCCGCATGAGCCCCAATGTTGATGAAAACGGTATCGGCAAAGGCTATGAATTTATCAATTCCGTTGTCGGCGGCGCAATCCCCAAGGAATATATCCCCGCTGTAGACGCCGGTATCCAGGGCGCTATGAAGAGCGGTGTTCTTGCAGGCTACCCGATGGTGGATATCAAGGTAGAGCTTTACGACGGATCTTACCATGAGGTAGACTCTTCCGAAATGGCGTTCAAGATCGCGGGTTCCATGGCGTTCAAGGACGCTGCCAAAAAGGCAAACCCCATCATTTTGGAGCCTATGATGAAAGTAACCGTAATCGTTCCCGAGGATTATATGGGCGATGTTATCGGCGATCTTAACTCACGCCGCGGCCAGATCCAGGGTATGGAGGACAGATCAGGCGCAAAGCAGATCAATGCCCGCGTTCCGCTCTCCGAAATGTTCGGTTATGTTAACGATCTTCGTTCCAAGACGCAGGGCCGTGGTACCTATACCATGGAGCCGGACGGCTATGAGCCCGTTCCGAAGTCGATTTCAGAGGAAATTATCTCTACAAGAACTAAAAAAGACTAATTTATCTCTGTAATCATAATAAAATTATTAAAAACACTTGATATTTTATCTGCGCTTTGATAAAATAATCATAACAATTTATGTACCTAATTTTTAAGGAGGAAAATTCCAATGGCAAAAGAAAAGTTTAACCGTTCTAAACCGCATGTAAACATCGGTACAATCGGCCACGTTGACCACGGTAAAACCACTCTTACGGCTGCTATTACAAAGTATCTTGCAAATGAGGGTCATGCAAAGTTTGAGGACTATGCTGATATCGATAAGGCTCCCGAAGAGAGAGAGCGTGGTATCACAATCAATACCGCTCACGTAGAGTATGAAACAGAAACACGTCACTATGCACACGTTGACTGCCCCGGCCATGCTGACTATATCAAGAACATGATCACCGGCGCTGCGCAGATGGACGGTGCTATCCTTGTTATCGCTGCTACAGACGGCCCCATGGCTCAGACCAAAGAGCACCTTCTTCTTGCCCGTCAGGTTGGCGTACCTTACATTGTTGTATTCATGAATAAGGTAGACCAGGTAGACGATGAAGAGCTTCTTGAGCTTGTAGAAATGGAAATCCGTGATACGCTCAGCGAGTATGAATTCCCGGGCGATGACATTCCGATCATCAGAGGCTCCGCTCTTAACGCACTGAACGCTGCTTCAAATGACGATCCTGCTTGCGATTGCATCAGAGAGCTTCTTGAAGCTGTTGATACCTATATCCCCACTCCCGAGCGTGATGAGAACCTTCCGTTCCTTATGCCCGTAGAGGATGTTATGACGATCACCGGCCGTGGCACCGTTGCTACCGGTAGAGTAGAGCGTGGTGTCCTTAAGCTCAATGAGGAAGTTGAGATCGTTGGTATCAAGGAAGAGATCAGAAAGACGGTTTGCACAGGTCTTGAGATGTTCCGTAAGTCCCTTGATTTCACACAGGCCGGCGACAACGTTGGCGCACTTCTTCGTGGTGTTCAGAGAACGGAGATCCAGAGAGGTCAGGTTCTTGCAAAGCCGGGTTCCATTCACCCGCACACCAAGTTCAAGGGTCAGGTTTATGTACTCACCAAGGATGAAGGCGGCCGTCATACTCCGTTCTTCAACAACTATCGTCCTCAGTTCTATTTCAGAACAACAGACGTTACCGGCGTAATCACCCTTCCCGAGGGCACAGAGATGTGCATGCCCGGCGATAACGTTCTTATGGATGTTGAGCTTATCACTCCTATCGCTATCGAAAAGGGTCTTCGTTTCGCTATCCGTGAAGGCGGCAGAACCGTTGGTTCAGGCGTTGTAACTGAAGTTGACGAGTAATCAACTCAAATTATTAAGAGCAGTCGAAAGACTGCTCTTTTTTTGTTTCTGTTGGCATTTTCTTCTCTAATCCAAGTATGTAATCTGCTGAAATATTATAAAAAAGGCAAATGGAGATAAGGTGCTTGATCGGGATCTTGCTTTCGCCCTTTTCATAATTGCTGTAAGTCCGGGGGCTTACCCCCAGCTTTTCCGCCAGTTCCTTAATTGAGTAGCCGTTTTTTATCCTCAGTTGTTTTATTTTTTTGCAGTATTCTTTCATAATCCACCTCATAATGTTTGTGATGCTATCGTATTAAACAATGCTCCGAAGTCTTTATCATTATTATAGCTAATTGAATTTAAAAGTGTAGAATTTACCGCATATTGCAGTAAATTATAATAATATTAGTTAATACTGTAAAACAAATTTCAACTATAAGAAAAGAACGGCTCGAACCGCTCTTTTTTTGCGCTTTTTTACCGTTTTAGCCCAAGTAAATAATCGGCAGATACATTATATAAAATACAGATGGCGATAAATTTATCTAACGGAATCTTGATCCTGCCTTTTTCGTAATTACTATATGTTTTTGGGCTTACTGCCAGCTTTTGCGCTGCTTCTTTGATTGTTAGATGATTTTCAAATCTTAATCTTATTATTTTTTCGCCTATATTTTCCATGACCGGATCTCCATAATGCGCCGCCCGTTTTTTGGGGTTTAGAATATGATTCTATTATAGACAAATACTATCTAAAGTCAATACTCAAATTTTGTCTCTGATAAAATAATTCAGAGGTGGTCTGCGTGTTTTCCGAAAGATTTAGAGAACTGAGAATTTTCACTGAGCCGAGATTAAAGCAGGCGGAACTTGGCGAAAAGCTTGGAATGTCGCAAAGAAAAGTCAGTAGGCTGGAAACAGGCTCAACGGAGCCGACTACGGATGAAATTGTTGCAATATGCAGATTTTTTAATGTTTCAGCCGATTATATTTTGGGGCTTACAGATGAATTTAAAAGATTAAAATGATTTCCCTTCCGGCAAAGCCGGTTTAAACCAAAAGAACTATGGTTACAATTAAGCCTCCCTTTGCACAAGGGAGGCTTAATTGCAGCAGAAACGCTATTGTTTTACCGCGGCTCCCCATATCGGAGTCCCCGGAAAGCCGCACTCGGCTCCCCTGTGCAAGGGGAGCTTTTTTATTGCTCTATTTTTTTAGTTGATCTCACCTCTTTTCAGGGCGCATTTTTTTGATTTATTTTAATTTACGAGCGGTTCAGCTTTATTTTTAAATGCAAGTATGTTAAAATCTTATAGGTGAAAAGTATGGCTGAAAAGAAGCTTGAAAACATAAAAGGCTCCGTTGAGGATATTACGTTTTATAATTCCGAAAACGGCTACACCGTTATGGAGGTGTTGTGCGGAAACGAGGGCATCACCGTTGTGGGCAATTTTCCGCAGCTCGCCGTCGGTTCGCTCATAGAGGCGTCCGGCGAGTGGGTGGTGCACCCCTCATACGGCATGCAGTTCAAGGCGCAGGCGCTTACGGAAACGCTGCCGCAGGACGCCGCCGGCATCCTGCGCTATCTTTCCAGCGGGATCATAAAAGGCGTGGGTCGCGCAACTGCACAGAAGATCGTGGACGCTTTCGGTGCCGAATCTTTTGATGTTATTGAAAACAATTTGGAACGCCTTGCCTCGGTAAAGGGAATCAGCCGCCCTATGGCAAGGAAGATACAGCGCAGCTTTGCCGAAAAATTTTCCTCCCGCCAAACGATAGCCGCCCTGCGGGAAAACGGCTTGACGCAGAAAGAGGCGTTTGACGCCTATAAATTCTTCCGCGAAAACGCAGTGGAGGTCTTTGAAAACAATCCCTATGATCTTGTTGCCGCCGGGATATACAGTTTTGAACGCGCGGAGGAGATCAACGAGGAGCAGGGCGCAAACGTTTCGCTGAGCCTGCGCGCGCAGTCCCTCGTTGAGCATATTGTGGATTACAATATCGCGAACGGCCATACCTGCCTGCCGCGTGAAGCCGTTGTGAAAACGGCAAGGAATTACCTGGATTGCTCTGAGGATACGGCGGAGATCGCCATAGACGACGCACTTGAAACGAACCGCCTGTTTCGCGAGGAGATAAACGGACGCGAATTTCTTTTCAAGCCGGAGGCATATAACGCGGAAAAAGCGATTGCAGACCGTATTCAGATCCTTGCAAATTACCCGCCGCAGCAGATAGAGCTCTCCGGCGCGGAGATATACGCCTTTGAAAAGGCAAATTCCATTGAATTTGATACAAAACAGCGCAAGGCTATAGAGATAGCCGTAAATCAGGGGCTGCTGATCCTGACGGGCGGCCCCGGCACGGGTAAGACCACAACCGTGAAAGGTATTATTGCGCTGCTGAAGAACCGTGGGCTTGAGGTGGCGCTCGCCGCACCCACCGGCAGAGCCGCCAAGCGTATGACGGAGCTTACCGGTCAGGAGGCAAAGACGGTTCACCGCCTGCTTGAGGTGGAATACAGAGACGGTAGCGACACGCCTGTTTTTGTGCATAACCGCAAAAATCCGCTTGATGTGGACGCAGTTATCGTTGACGAGCTTTCCATGGTGGATATCTTTCTGTTTGATTCCCTGCTTGACGCACTGCCTATGAGCGCCCGCCTGATCATGGTGGGGGATAAGGATCAGCTGCCGCCCGTCGGCGCCGGCAATGTTCTGAGCGATCTTATCAAAAGCGGGCTGATCCCTGTTGTGGAGCTGGATAAGATCTTCCGCCAGGCAATGAAGAGTCGCATCGTTACGAATGCGCACCGCGTTGTTAAGGGCGAGATGCCGGTTACGGACGACAACGCCGCCGATTCCGATTTCTTTATGCTGCATGAGAGCGTGCCGCTCTCCGCCGCAAGAAAGATCGTGGATCTGATCACGCGCCGCCTGCCCGCCGCATACGGCATGGATCCCGTTTTTGACCTGCAGGTGCTCTGCCCGGGTAAAAAGGGCGAGGTCGGCTCTCAGAATCTGAACGCCATGCTGCAAAAGCAGCTTAACCCGCCGGCAAAGGGCAAGAATGAATTTACGGCGCGCGGCTATACCCTGCGCGAGGGCGATAAGGTCATGCAGATCAAAAATAATTACGATATTCCGTGGTTTAAGGCAAATGAAAACGGAATGGGCGTTTTTAACGGCGATATCGGCATCTTAACGCGCATAGACCGCGCGGCGGATATCATCAACGTGCGGTTTGACGACAGGGAAGCGATGTATTCCTTTGCAAACGCCCCGGAGCTGGAGCCGGCTTATGCCATGACGGTGCATAAGAGCCAGGGCTCGGAATTTGACGGCGTTGTTATACCCGTGGTCGCCACGCCGCAAAAGCTTGCGTACAGGAATCTTTTTTATACCGCCGTAACAAGGGCAAAAAAGCTGATCGTTCTTGTGGGTACGCAAAGCAATATAAAGGCAATGGTGGAAAATGATAAAAAAAGCCGCCGCTACAGCGCGCTTCATCACTTTTTAACTGTTGACAACAACGAATTTTTACAGTAACATTTATATGATACATATGCGCATAAAGCGGATACGGACGGCGCTTTGCAGGTCTTATCATGCAGGGCGTGCGCTTTGATATATAAAGGAATGAGATTATGTTCGGTTATGATTTGGGAATAGACCTCGGCACAAGCTCCATCGTGATCTCCGTGCCTGGCAAGGGGGTCGTTGTAAACGAGCCGTCTTACGTTGCGTATGATACGGAAACGGAAAAGATCCTTTACGCCGGCAGAAGAGCGTATTATCTTGAGGGCAGGGAGCCGAGCGGCGTAACGGTCATACAGCCCATCGTCGGCGGCGCGATAACGAATTATGAGATCGCCTGCCGCATGGTACAGTTTTTCATTAATAAGATCATCAAAAAGAGCATTTTTAAGCCGCGTGTTGTTGCGGCTGTGTCCGCGCTTGCAACGGATGTGGAAAGAAGAACGCTGATCTCCGTTATCATCTCCGCCGGGGCAAGGTCTGTATGCCTTGTGGAGGAGCCGCTCTGTGCTGCTTTCGGCGCAGGCATAGATCCGCTTCAGCCAACGGGCGCTTTTGTTATAGATATCGGCGGCGGCACAACGGATATGGCGGTCATCAGCCAGGGCAGCATGAGCCAGACGGATACCCTGCGCATTGCCGGCAACAGCTTTGATGAGGAGATCGCCCGCCATATGCGCGAAAAATACGGCGTTCTGATCGGCAAAAGAATGGCGGAGGAGATCAAAAACCGCATATCCTCTGCAGTTGCGCGCGAAGAGGATGTCAGCATGCAGGCAAAGGGGCGCGATATGTTCTCCGGCATGCCGTGCGTTGTAGAGATCACCGGCAACGAGATCTATGAATGCTTAAAGCCGCTTTTTGAAGAGCTTACAAACGCCGCCTGCGTGCTTTTTGAACGCACAACGCCCCAGCTCGTGGCGGATATCAAGGATTCGGGCGTTATCCTTACGGGCGGCTGCTCGGAGATATACGGTATAGATAAGCTGTTTTCACAGGCGCTCGGGCTTGATGTTACGATCGCCCCGCGCGCCGAGCTGTGCGTTTCAAAGGGCACGATGATCGCGCTCAATAAAATGCACATTCTTGACCAGTACGGCTACAGATTCCAGACGAAGCAGGATGTAAGGATAAGATGATCCATATTTATTACGGCAACGGCAAGGGCAAGACCACTGCCGCGCTCGGCCTTGCGCTTCGTGCCTGCGGCGCCGGAAAATGCGTTGCGTTCTATTCGTTTCTAAAAGATGATTCGTCATGCGAGCGGCTTGCAAGATGTGATATACACTTTTATAAAAACCCGGAAAGTCTGCCTTTTTTATACAAAATGCGCGCGGACGAAAAGAAACGGTATGCCGCTTGGGCAAGAAAGGCGGCTGATGATGCGTTTTCCTGCGGCGCGGATGTTGTGGTGCTGGATGAATTCCTTGACGTGACCGAGCTTTTGGGCGAGGCGTATATACGTTCAATTTCATTTGATAAAGATACCGAATATGTGATAACCGGGCATTGCAAAAATGAATTTTTGTTTGGCGCTGCGGATTATATTACGCAAATGGTCAGCAAGCGCCACCCTTATGATTCTGGCATACCGGCAAGGCGCGGCATAGAATACTGATTGAACGGAGGAGCGGATATGGATAGATTTTCTAAATTTCACCCTGCTGTCTGCCTCCTCTTTTTTATTTTTGTTATCTGCACAACGCTGCTGTTTATAAATCCCGTGTATTCGGCGGTGAGCTTTGTATGCGCGCTGCTGTACGCACTGCGCCTTTCGGGCTCGCGGCGCACTGCCGCGCAGCTCAGATTTGCGCTGCCGCTGGTAGTTCTTTCCGCTCTGTTTAATATGCTTTTTTGCAGGTACGGCAGCACGGTGCTGTTTTCCGTTTTTGGAATAGATTTTTCGCTTGAGCCGCTTGCTTACGGCGCGTGCATAGGGCTTATGCTTGCCGCCGCTGTCATCTGGTTCTTCTCTTATTCCGAGATCATCACAAGCGAAAAATTTACCGCCCTTTTCGGCAGGTCTGCGCCGAATATCGTATTGATCTTTTCAACTGCGCTGCGCTTTTTGCCCCTTATGGTCAAAACAGCCGCCGAGCTTAAAGAGGCGCAGCAGGGGCTGGGCAATGAAACGAAGGGGCTGAAAAATACCATGGCGCGCTTTTCCGCGCTTGTTTCCATATCGCTGGAGCAGAGCATAGAAACTGCGGATACCATGCGCGCGCGCGGATTTAAAAAAGGCAGGCGCCAGTATTCGCCCTACGCTTTCAGAGCGGCGGACGGTGTTTTGATCTTTGTCTGCACCGCACTTTTTGCCGCCCAGATTGCGGCGCTGGCGCTCGGCGTATTTGAATTTGAATATTATGAAGAACTGCGTATCTTAAATATGCAGCCCGCTTTTCCTGCGGCGTGGGCTGCGCTTTGCCTGATACCGCTTATAACCGATCTGCCGGAGGAAGTGAAATGGCGCTTGTTGAGATCAAAAATTTAACATTTGCTTACCCCGGCTCCGAAAAGAATGCCCTATGCGGCGTTGATCTTTCGGCAGAGGCAGGCGAACTTGTAGTTGTCTGCGGCACCTCCGGCGGCGGAAAAAGCACGCTGCTGCGGCTGCTGAAAAAGGAGATCGCGCCTTACGGCAAACTTTCCGGGCGGATAGAGGCGGAGAACTGCGAAATCGGCTTTGTCGGCCAGAATGTTGAAAGCAATATCGTCACGGATACCGTTTTGGGCGAGCTTGCATTCGCGCTTGAATGCCGCGATTTCACTGATAAGGAGATATCTCTTAAGATCGCGCAGGCAGCAAGCTACTTTAATCTGAATAAGTATATAAATGAGAAAACAGATTCCCTTTCGGGCGGGGTAAAACAGCTGCTGGCGCTTGCGTGCGCCGTTTCCGTGAACCCACGGCTTTTGCTGCTGGACGAGCCGTGCTCCCAGCTTGACCCGATCTCGGCACAAAATTTTAAAAACACGGTTTTGCGCCTGAACAGAGAGCTCGGCGTTACCGTGGTCGCCTCGGAACATTCGCCCCAGCTGCTTCCTTATGCAGATAAGATACTGTTTTTAGAAAACGGCAAAGCGCAGTTTTGCGGCTGCCCGGAGGAATTTGCGCATTATCTTTTGGAGAACGAGATGCCGTTCAGCCTTATACTGCCGCCGTATACGCGGCTTTTGAAGAGCCGAACTCTGGATTTCGCCGCTGCCCGCAGAGAAATAGCAGACGTTCAGGCGAAACCTTATGAGGATATACAAAAACACGCCGCTGCCGTAACGGTTAAAAATCTTGCGTTCGCTTACGGCAGAAAGCAGCCGGATATACTTTTCGGTGCGGATTATACGGCGGAGCAGGGCAGAATCAATGCAATCGTCGGCGCAAACGGATGCGGCAAAACAACTTTTCTGAAATGCCTTGCCGGGATCCTGCGCCCGTATGGCGGGAAGATCAAAAAGAACGGCAAAACGGCGTATCTGCCGCAGAATGTGCAAACGCTCTTTTTGTATGACAGCGTGGATAAAGAAGTAAACAGCGAAGCGCTTTTGTCGCGTTACGGGCTTGATGCGTTCAGGCAGAGAAATCCGTTTGACCTCAGCGGCGGAGAGGCGCAGCGCCTTGCGCTTGCAAAAATAGAGCAGACGGGCGCCGATATTCTTTTGCTGGATGAGCCGACAAAGGGTACGGATCCCGTGTTCCGGGCAAAGCTTGCCTGCATTTTGAAAGCATGGTGCGCTGCCGGTAAAACCGTAATACTCTCCACCCACGATCTTGAATTCGCAGGCAGGTATGCGGATAACGTTGCATTTTTGTTTGGGGGCAATATCGTCTGTACCGAACGGCGCAGAAAGTTTTTTGCCGCGCTCGATATCTATACGACCTCGCTTTCCGCCCTTACGAACGGCAGGATCGTCAGTATTGATGACGCGGAGGTGGCGCCGTGAGAAAGAATGCCGATGTGCTTTTTTTTGTCTTTGCCGCGGCGGCTCTTGCGTTTGCAGCGGTGTGGCTCATATTTTTTGCAGACTCAACTTCCTACTATCTTGCGGCTGCAATGATTTTGCTGCTCTCGCTTCTGCCGTTTTTTATAACTTACGAGCATTCCTCGCCCTCGGCAAGGGAAGCCGCGCTCGTCGCCGCGCTTACTGCGCTTGCCGTTGCGTCGCGCGCCGTGTTCTATTTTGTTCCGCAGTTCAAGCCGATAGGCGCCGTGGTCATCGTTTCGGCCGTATGCCTGGGGCCGCGCCGCGGATACATTATAGGCGTGCTTTCCGCCTTTATATCCAATTTTATTTTCGGGCAGGGTGTGTGGACGCCTTTTCAGATGGTCGCCCTTGGTCTGGTGGGTTTTTTTGCCGGGCTGCTCTTCAGGGGCAATGCGAAAAACAGATGGCTGCTTGCCGCAGCCGGCTTTATACTTACTTTTGCGCTTTACGGGCTCGTTGCGGATCTCAGTTCCGTCTTAACGCTGCTCAGTGAATATACGCTTTCTGGAATTTTGGCGATCTATGCGGCGGGTGTGCCGTTTTCCGCAATCTTCGGCGGCGCCACCGCGCTGTTTTTGCTTTTGTTCGGGCAGGCGTTTATAAAAAAGATCAACCGCGTTGTTGAAAAATACGGTATTTTTGCAGGTGATAAAGATGAAGAATAAAAAAACTACGGATCCGATTGAAAGACTTTCCAATTTTGCGTTTACAATGTCTATTTTGGGCATATGTACCGTGGGCATCTGCCCGGCATTTGGGGCAATGGGCGTTGCCGTGCCGCTGGTCATGAAGCTGAAAGGCGCGCAGATCCCGGAAAATATCAGGTCAAAAAACAAAAAGGCGCTCATCGGCGGTGTAATTGCCCTGCTCCTTTTTGTTGTGGATATTGTGCTGATCGTTGCTCTTAAGGATAAGATAGGATAAGATCTATACCCTTTAAATGCCAAAAAGCTCCGCCTAATCCACCTATTTAGCGCAATAAAAAAGGGCGGCCCCGAAAGGAGCCGCCCTCAGCGTGCAAAAGTACTTATTTTTTTAATATACACTTTTTTACAGTTTGAAAAGCATAATTTTCAGACTGTTTTTTAATGTGCTTTAGGATCATTTTATTTTTCTCAGTACAATATTGACAAAAGGAATGCACAAAACGGATATAACAAAGGATATTATTATGTTAAGGCAAATAAACAAGGCGGATGTTTCCGGCCACAGAAATCCGAGAACGGCACCTACAAGCGCCATAACCTCCATATGTACTGCCATAATGACCAAACTGTTTTTTCCGCAATAATTTATAAGCCTAAGTTTTGGCTTCTCTATCAGTTTACAAAACAGAATGAGAAATAGGCTTCCTACAATACCGTTTAATAAATAGAGAACATAATTTTTTCCGAAATTGAACTCAGAAAGGCTGACTTTGCCGTTTACCACCGTTATCAGCACATTCAGTGCAAGCAAAACGAAAGTAAAAGGTATTTTATATTTTATTATGAAACTTAATGCTTTTTTTAAGTTATTTTTAAATTCGGAAATCATAACACCAATACAAACAAAAAGAGCCGCAACGCAACTGTGGAGGAGCACATTCAGAATCTTGCTTTCCTTTGGAATAAAATACGCAGCCACGGTTATGCAAAGAATTGCCGCGGGATATAAAAATTTATTTCCCCGAAACAATTTAAAAGCCAAAATATTGATTAGGATGGCAAAGAACAGGCAGGGCAAAAACCAATCCGCCTTAACACCAATCATAAACATCCATTCGAATAAAAGTGACAAAACATTTTGGCGGCTGAAATCCTTTTGAATCAGATCTTTCGCCAACTCGATCAGTAAAACCGCAAAGGCAATAAGGTAATAGGGCAAAATCAAAGACTTTAAATATTTTTTCAGCAGTTTTCCAAACGGCTGTGCCATCTTTCTGTAACTCAAAAGGAGGCCGCTTAAAATAAAAAACACCGGCAGATGAAAAGAATATGCCCAAATATTAAACCAATTTGACCCTGGAAGAGCGTGCGCCACAAGAACAAGAATGATGGCAATTCCTTTTGCATAGTCTATCCATCTAACTCTTTTGCTGTCAACAGGAAACACAAGCAAATCTTCATATAATGATCTGATTCTTTTCATAGGTATTCTTTCCTTCCTTTATGCCATGCTAAATGAAAGTTCCATGCAAATATTTGGGTAAGGCTCTCGATATTTTTATAGATTTACTTTTATAACAAAACCACCGCATACAAACATATTGAAAATGCTTATTACGGTTCGTTTTGGTTTTGCTTTTTTTGTTTGTTTGTGTTTTTGGCAGTGAATTTTTTACCGCCCAATTTTTCAATAAGTTTTTTGATTCCGAAGGTTATTGCGATGCAAAGCGGAAAATACGGCGTAAACGGCCCCGCCCAAAAAGCAAGGTATGCCGTGGCGATAACGCTGCCCCATTTAACGCCGAATATCAGGTGCAGAAGATAACCTCCCCAAACGGGTGTATACATGACTACAACAACTATGATGAGCAGTAAAAGCGTGTGCCAGTCCTTGCACTCGCTCCATATCCATTTGCAAAAGTTGACCGTTCTTACCTTCAGTTTGCGTAAAAATTCACGAAGCACGTATTTTGCCGCCGCCTTTTTGACAGTAAAGTTTTTACCGCACGCGGCGTTCGCGCTTCAGTCGGGGTAGCCGTTCGGATTCTGCTTTTGCCAGCGCCAGCTGTCCTCACACATCTCCTCAATATCGCGCTCTGCTTTCCAGCCAAGCTCTTTAAATGCTTTTGACGGGTCGGAATAACAGGTGGCTATATCGCCGTCGCGCCTGGGGCCTATCTTGTACGGGATCTCCACGCCGGAGGCTTTTTCAAACGCCTTTACAACGTCCAATACGCTGTAGCCTTTGCCGGTGCCGAGGTTGTAGATAAACAGCCCGTTGCATCCCTCCACCTTTTCAACGGCTTTTATGTGGCCGAGCGCGAGGTCAACAACGTGAATGTAATCCCGCACGCCGGTGCCGTCGGGCGTGTCATAATCATCGCCCCATACATTAAGAAATTCGCGCTTGCCGATCGCGACCTGCGTGATGTACGGCATCAGGTTGTTGGGTATACCGTTCGGATCCTCGCCCATCGTGCCGCTCTTGTGCGCGCCGATCGGGTTGAAGTAGCGCAGCAGGCAGATAGACCATGTATCGTCAGATACATAAAGGTCTTTGAGTATGCACTCTATCATGTATTTTGTTCTGCCGTAAGGGTTGGTAACGCCGCCCACTTCCATATCCTCTGTAAGGGGAGAAACATTGTTCATGCCGTATACGGTTGCGGAAGAAGAGAATACGATCTTCTTGCAGCCGTTTTCGCGCATGACCTCAAGCAGCACAAGCGTGCCGTTTACATTGTTGTCAAAATACTCCAGCGGTTTGTGCACGCTTTCTCCAACGGCTTTCAGCCCGGCAAAATGGATTACGGATTCTATTTGTTCTTTCTTGAAGATCTCATCGAGCCCTTTTTTATCTCTTATATCGCACTCGTAGAATTTGAAATCCTTTTTTACAAGCGCTCTGATCCTGTCAAGGCTCGATCTTTTGCAGTTATAGAAATTATCAACTATAACAACATCTTTTCCTGCGTTCAGAAGCTCAACGCAGGTGTGGCTGCCGATATAACCGGCGCCGCCCGTTACAAGTACCGCCATAAGAATACCTCCGTAATTATTCTATTCAGTAATTTATATATTAACAATAATTTTATTAATATGCCTTGCCCCAGTAGAGCATTTTCTTTGCGGGCTTTCCGCAGCATACGCAAACGTCCGAGATTTCTTCCTGCTCAAGAGGAATGCAGCGTGAACCTACGCCCGTGATCTCTTTTACCTTATCCTCGCATGCTTCATCGCCGCACCACATGGCTTTCACGAAACCGTCTCCGTTTTCTTCAAGCGCTTTTGTGATCTCGTCCGTGGTTTTGCAGGAATATGTGCGTCTTTCCCTGTTTTCAAGGGCAGCCTCATAAAGCCCTTGGCGCACTTCCTCAAGCTTTTGCGGAATTACCGTTTCAAGCTCGTCAAGCGAAACGAACGTCTTTTCCCTGTTGTGGCGCGTAACGATCACGCACTGGTTCTTTTCTATATCCTTGGGGCCGATCTCTACCCTGACGGGTACGCCCTTCATCTCATATTCCGCAAATTTCCAGCCCGGCGTGTTTTCACAAGCGTCTATATCCGCGCGGCAGATCTTTTTGAGCCTGTCGCAAACGGCGGTTGCCTTTTCCAGCACGCCTTCCTTATGCTGCGCAATCGGAATGACCATAGCCTGAATGGGGGCAACGGCGGGCGGAAGCACAAGGCCGTTGTTATCGCCGTGCGTCATAATGATTGCACCGATCAGGCGGGTGGTCATGCCCCAGCTCGTCTGGAACGGATACTGAAGCTTGTTTTCTTTATCTGCAAACTGAATGTCAAACGCCCTTGCAAAGCCGTCTCCGAAATAATGAGAGGTGCCTGCCTGAAGCGCCTTGCCGTCGTGCATCAGCGCTTCTATGCAATATGTGCGCTCGGCGCCGGCAAATTTATCGCTGTCCGTCTTCATGCCCTGCACAACCGGGATCGCAAGATATTTCTGGCAGAATTCCGTGTAAACGTTAAGCATTCTTTCTGTTTCTTCAATCGCTTCCTCAGCCGTGGCATGCAGCGTATGCCCCTCCTGCCAAAGGAATTCTCTTGAACGCAGGAACGGCCTTGTTGTTTTTTCCCAGCGCACAACGGATACCCACTGGTTGTAAAGCTTGGGCAGATCCCTGTAGGAATGAACAATATTTTTAAAATGCTCGCAGAAAAGCGTTTCGGAAGTGGGGCGCACGCAAAGTCTTTCCTCAAGCTGCTCGCTGCCGCCCATCGTTACCCACGCGCACTCGGGCGCAAAGCCCTCAACATGGTCTTTTTCTTTTTGAAGCAGACTCTCCGGGATAAACATGGGCATGCAGACGTTCTGATGCCCTGTTGCTTTAAACATACCGTCAAGTATATTTTGTATATTTTCCCATATGGCGTAGCCGTACGGGCGGATAACCATACAGCCCTTAACGCTCGTGTATTCTATAAGCTCCGCCTTTTTGCAAATATCGGTGTACCATTTTGCAAAATCCTCGTCCATAGAGGTGATATCGTCCACCATTTTTTTCTGCTCTTTAGCCATAATGTCTCCTTAATAAATATATAAAATAAAGTAAAAATATTATAAACCATATATTTCCCCATGTAAATATACCAATTTGATAAAAAAAGGCAGATTTTATCGGAACTTTTTTATACAAAAGAATTAATTTAGGATTAAAGTGTTGCAAAAAAGCAAAGAAGTGCTATAATTAGCGTGAATTTAGAATAGCAGGAGGCGAGTATATGGATTTAATGCCCGTAACGATGGATCTGAAAGAAGAGCTGCTGGATCAGCTTGAGATACAGTCCGTTTTTACCATTCCGGGCACAAATATCTCGGTGGATGAAACCACTGTTGTTTCGTGGATAATAATGGCGGCATTAACCATTCTTGCAATTATCCTTACAAGGAATCTTAAAGTGAACGGCGAGCTTTCAAAGCGCCAGCAGCTTCTTGAGGTCTGTATGGATAAGATGATGACCTTCTTCCGCTCCGTACTGGGCGAAAAGGGCGAGAAATATATGCCTTGGCTCATGAGCACGGCAATTTTTATAGGCGCGTGCAACATGATTGGCATTTTGGGCTTTAAGCCGCCCACCAAAAGTATGCAGGATACTGCGGCAATGGCGCTCACAAGCATTCTGGTTGTGGAGATCGCCGGGATCCGCGAAAAAGGGCTTGGCAGGCATTTGAAATCCTTTGCAAAGCCCGTTGCAATCGTAACGCCGATAAATGTGCTGGAGATCGTGATTAAACCGCTCTCGCTTTGTATGCGTCTTTTCGGTAATGTGATCGGCGCGTTTATCATTATGGAACTCCTAAAGAGTATTATATTCTTTAAGATAGGCGTATCTCTTGCATTCAGTCTGTATTTTGATCTGTTTGACGGATTTTTGCAGGCGTATATATTTGTGTTCCTCACAGCTATGTATATAAACGAAGCTGTGGAAGATTAAAATAATATCGATTTAAGTTAAGTACAGAAAAGGAGAATCTATTATGGGAGTAGCAATCGGAGCCGGAATCGCAGTATTGGCAGGACTCGGAGCAGGTATAGGTATCGGTATCGCAACCGGTAAAGCGGTAGAGGGCATCGCGCGCCAGCCGGAGGCGGCAGGCGATATCAGAACTACCCTTATTCTGGGCTGCGCGCTTGCAGAGGCAACCGCTGTTTACGGCCTTGTAACAAGTATTCTTGTAATATTCATGGTTGATTGATTAAGTGTGAAAGGATAACAGTTAATGCTTAAATTTGACTGGAATATTCTCTTTACGCTTATAAACCTTGTTATATTTTATCTGCTGATGAAAAGGTTCCTTTTCAAGCCTATTTTAAAGGTTATGAATCAGCGTAAAGAGATGATAAATAAGCAGTTTGAAGAGGCGGACAGCGCAAAATCCGAAGCCGAGGAGCTTAAAAAGCAGTATGAAGTAAAGCTTCAGGGCGCTGACGATGAATCCCGGCGTATCCTTGCAGACGCCCGCGAAAACGCCAATGCGGAATATTCAAGGATCATGGACCGCGCGGAAGAGGACGTTGCCAAAATGAAGGCGGACGCGCAAAAGCAGATCAGCGCAGAAAGCCAAAAGGCAATGCTCAGCGCAAGAGAAAATATCGCCTCTCTTGCAATGCAGGCTGCGGAAAAGGTTGTAGGCGCTAATGTCAGCGAAGAACGGAACAGCGCTATATTTGATGAATTTCTGAAGGAAAGCAGTGAAGAAAATGATTCGTAAAATGGATGAATTAGTCAAAACGCTGCTTGCTTCGGAGGTCAGCGTTGCGGATATTGAAAAGGCGCAGGATCTGCTTAAAACAAAAGAGCTTTATCAGATCCTGATGAGCCCCACCGTGACCGTAGCGGAAAAGAAAAACGTTGTTGAGGAGATTTTTCCTTCCTCGGTATGCGAAGTGATAGAGGAACTGGCTGTTGACTGTAAGCTTGATGTTATGGAAGAGCTGAAAGAGGCCTTTATAGCCGCTGCGGACAGCAAAAACAAGGTTGCCCGCGCAAAGCTTTTCTGCGTAACGGAGCCTGACGAAAAGCAGCTCCGGGGTATCCGCGATTTCGTTGTGAAAGAGGAAAAAGCAGGCAGCGCGGAAATAGAGATCATAAAAGATGAAAGCCTGCTGGGCGGCTTCATTATTGAGGTTGGCAACAGGCAGTATGACCGAAGCCTCAGATCCAAGATCAAAGCCATAAAGGACAAGATCGTTGAAGAAGCAAAAAAGAGCCGGGAGGAAACGACCGGAGAGATCATATCCATACTCAGATCCGAAGTAAAGGATTATGAGTTTGAAGTTTCGGACGAGGAGATCGGCACCGTTATTTCAGTTGGCGACGGTATTGCGACCATACACGGCCTGGACCACGTTATGTATGGCGAGATCGTGCAGTTTGACAGCGGTATCAAGGGCATGGTGCAGGATATAAAGCGCAGCACGGTGGGTTGTATCCTTTTTGGGCTGGACAGTGAGATCCACGCCGGTTCCCGCGTGAAACGCACGCACAAAAAAGCCGGCGTTCCCGTTGGCGACGGGTTTATCGGCAGAGTCGTTAACGCGCTCTGCGAGCCTATCGACGGCAAGGGCGATATCCGTGCCGATGATTACAGAATGGTGGAAAACGCCGCTCCGTCTATTGTAGACAGAAAATCGGTCTCCGAGCCGCTTGAAACGGGTATTTTGGCTATCGATTCCATGTTCCCGATCGGCAGGGGCCAGCGTGAACTGATTATCGGTGACCGCCAGACGGGCAAGACCTCGATCGCCATAGACGCTATACTAAACCAAAAGGGCAAGGACTGCATCTGTATCTACAATGCGATCGGTCAAAAAACTTCTACCGTTGCAAAGCTCGTAAGCACGCTCCAGAAGCACGGCGCTATGGAGTATACGGCAGTTGTATGCTCCAACGCGGCGGATCCCGCGTCGCTGCAATACATTTCACCTTATGCGGCAACGGCGCTGGCGGAGTATTTTATGTACGGCGGCAAGGATGTGCTCATCGTTTATGACGATCTCAGTAAGCACGCCGTGGCATACCGCGCGCTTTCTCTGCTGCTGGAAAGATCTCCGGGCCGTGAAGCGTATCCCGGCGATGTTTTCTATCTCCATTCAAGGCTTCTTGAGCGTTCAAGCCGGCTTTCCGATGCGCTCGGCGGCGGCTCGATCACCGCTCTGCCCATTATAGAGACCCAGGCGGGCGATGTTTCCGCCTATATTCCCACAAATGTAATTTCCATTACGGACGGCCAGATCTTTCTGGAGAGCGATCTGTTCTTCAGCGGTCAGCGCCCTGCCGTAAACGTAGGTCTTTCCGTATCGCGTGTAGGCGGCGCGGCACAGACCAAGGCAATGAAAAAGGCGGCAGGCTCGCTTCGTGTGGATCTTGCGCAGTTCAGGGAAATGGAAGTGTTTACCCAGTTTTCTTCAGATCTGGACGAAGAAACAAAAGCCGGCCTCAGATACGGCAAGGGGCTTATGGAGCTGCTCAAGCAGCCGCTCGGCAACCCGATGTCGCTTGCGGATCAGGTCATAACGCTTGTGGGCGCTATAGGCAGAAAATTCGTTGATGTTCCCATTGATGATCTGAAAGCGTATCAGGCAAAGCTGCTTGCCTATTTTAACGAAAGCTGCTTTGATATCGTGAATGAGATACAGACGGGAAAAACGCTTACGGATGAGCTGAAGGACAGGATCCTTGCGGCAATAGACGATTTCGGGAAGGCGAATCATGGCTAACGCAAGAGAGATTTTAGGCAGAATGAAGTCTATCAAGGACACGATGAAGATCACAAATGCCATGTATATGGTGTCCTCCTCCAAACTGCAAAAGGCGCGCCGGGATCTAAAGAATACGGAGCCTTATTTCCATATGATACAGGACGGGCTTGCCAAGATACTGAATGTTGCGCCGGAAGCGGGAAATGATTATTTTGACGAGCGCCCGGAGCGTTCGGGAAACGACAGACGCAAGGGCTTTCTTGTTATTACTGCGGATAAGGGCCTTGCCGGCGCTTATAACCATAATATTATCAGGTCCACGGAGGAGAGCGCCGCAATGCAGGCGCAAAATATGCTTTTCATAGTAGGCCAGGTAGGCAGGCATTATTTTGAGAGAAAGAATATACCGATTGATATAAGCTTTAATTACACGGCGCAGAACCCAACGATGAACAGGGCAAGGCATATCGCCAAGATCTTGGTTGAGCTTTTTGAGGAAGAAAAGCTGGATGAAGTTTATGTCATATATACGAAGATGGTAAATTCCATGACGGTAGAGCCGGTCACAAAGAAACTGCTTCCGCTCAAGGAGGAGCATATCGAGATCCGCGATGAAAATAATTATTATGAAAACGCGGAATTTATGCCGGACGCGCAAACCGTCTTCAATAATATTGTGCCGGATTATGTGGCAGGCTTTATTTACGGCGCGCTTATAGAATCCTATTGCAGCGAGCATAATGCCAGAATGATGGCAATGGAAACGGCTACGGACGCCGCTTCCGAAATGCTAAAACAGCTCGGGGTTCAGTATAACAGGGCGCGTCAGGCGGCCATTACGCAGGAGATCACGGAGATCATTGCCGGCGCAAAGGCACAGAAAAAGAAGAATTAGGAGGAATCCTAAATTATGAATACAGGTAAAATCGTTCAGATCATGGGCCCGGTCGTTGACGTTCAGTTTGAGGGCGAGCTGCCCAAGTTAAAGGACGCGCTTGAGGTGACGGTAGACGGCAAAAAGCTTGTCATGGAGGTTGCCCAGCACATCGGTTCGGGCATGGTAAGGTGCATCATGCTTGCCGCTTCCGAAGGTCTTTATAAGGATCTTGAGGTCACGGCTACAGGCAGGTCCATCACCGTTCCCGTCGGCAGAAAATGCCTTGGCAGGCTCTTTAATGTTGTTGGTGAAACGATAGACGGGCTTGAGGATCTTAAGGATACCGAGCATTGGGAGATACACCGCCGTCCGCCCGGATTTGAGGAGCAGAGCGCAAGCGTAGAGATTCTGGAAACGGGTATCAAGGTCATAGACCTGCTCACGCCTTATGCAAAGGGCGGCAAGATAGGCCTTTTCGGCGGCGCCGGCGTAGGAAAGACCGTGCTTATCCAGGAGCTTATAACGAATATCGCAAATGAGCACGGCGGCTATTCCATATTTACAGGCGTCGGAGAGCGTTCAAGAGAGGGTAACGATCTTTGGAACGAAATGAAGGAATCCGGCGTTATCAATAAAACGGCGCTTGTTTTCGGCCAGATGAACGAACCGCCCGGCGCGCGTATGCGTGTTGCGGAAACAGGGCTTACCATGGCGGAATATTTCCGCGATGTGGAGCATCAGGATGTTTTGCTTTTCATAGATAATATATTCAGGTTTATTCAGGCAGGCTCAGAAGTTTCGTCGCTTCTCGGCAGAATGCCGTCCGCGGTTGGCTATCAGCCCACTTTGGCAACGGATGTCGGCGAGCTTCAGGAAAGGATCGCTTCTACCCAAAACGGCTCTATTACATCTGTTCAGGCTGTCTATGTTCCGGCGGACGATCTTACGGACCCGGCGCCTGCTACCACCTTTGCGCATCTTGACGCCACTACGGTGCTTTCAAGAAAAATTGCGGAAAAGGGTATCTACCCCGCTGTTGACCCGCTGGAGTCAAACAGCCGTAATCTGGAAGAGGACGTTGTGGGCGCAGAGCATTATGAAGTGGCAAGGCGTGTTCAGGAATACCTGCAAAAGTATAAGGAGCTTCAGGATATAATCGCCATACTCGGTATGGAAGAACTTTCCGAAGAAGATAAAACAACGGTTTACAGGGCAAGAAAAATAGAAAAATTCCTTTCCCAGCCCTTCCATGTTGCAGAGATGTTTACAGGTCTTAAGGGCGTTTACGTGCCCGTGGAGGAGACTGTTAAGGGCTTTAAAAAGATCATAGACGGCGAAGCGGACGATGTTCCGGAGCAGGCATTTTTTAATGCCGGCACGTTTGACGACGTTCTGAAAAAGGCAGAGGGTATGAAGTAATGGAGACCTTTAAGATCAAAATTGCCGCTTCAAACAAGGTGTTTTATGACGGAGAGGCGCAGAGCCTTACCGTGCCTTATATAGACGGCGGCACCGTAACCTTTTTGCCGCACCACTGCAATGCCGTAGTGCCGATAGACGCAGGCGAGATGAGGCTGAAAACGGCACAGGGAGAGGTAAAAGAAGCCTTTGTGAGCGACGGCTTTTTGGAATTCCTTTCCAACGAGGCAACCATGGTGTGCGTTTCCGTTGAATTGCCGGAGGAGATCGATAAAAGGCGCGCCGAGGAGGCGCTTGAGAGAGCCGAGGAGGAGCTGCGCCAGAAGATGAGCCAGTACGATTACTATATTACAAAAGCAAATCTCTCCCGCGCTATGGAAAGGATCAAAGTTAAAAACAGGCATCAGGTGTGATATTCGGGGGATCTCCGCTGTTGCGGACTTCCCCGTGATTTGTTTAAACAGTTTTAAAGTTTGCAAGTATTAAGGAGGGTTATATGCCGGTCAAGCTTATTGCGTGTGATCTGGACGGCACCCTGCTCGGTGCGGACCATATCACGGTTTCCGAAAGGAATAAAAAAGCGCTTTTGGAGGCGCACGAAAAAGGTGTGAAGATCGCTGTTGCAACAGGGCGTACGCTCTCCGTGATCTACGGCGTTATTGAGCAGCTGCCGTTTGTAGATTATGTTATCTATTCAAACGGCGCCGCAGTGCGCGATCTGAAGACAGCTAAAACCGTATATAAAGAATATATGCCGGAAAACGTTGCTGCCGATATTTTTTCGTTTTTGCTTCAATATCCGGTGTATTTTGAGTTTTATCACAACGGCGCCCAGCACTGCCAAAAAGGGTGCGAAAAATACTTTAAGGGTATGGATCTGCCGCGCGAGTTTCTGGAGGCTTATGCCGCTTCAACGGTTATGGACGACGATATCATGCCCTATACTCAAAAAGGCGTGGAAAAGATCAATCTTTTCTATTTTGAAAAAGAATACTATGATGAAATCAGAAATTATCTGTTTTCGTATGCGGGAATAGACTGCACCTCGCCTGTTGCCGGGGATATAGAGATGACGGCAAAGGGCGTTGATAAATCCCATGCGCTGGCGGGGCTTTGCAAAACGCTGGGCATAAAAAGCGGGGAAGTTATGGCGTTCGGCGACGCGGATAACGATCTCGGCATGCTTGAATTTGCCGGCTACGGCACGGCTATGGCAAATGCCGCCGATATCTGCAAGCAAAGAGCAAAATACACTACCCTTTCCAATGAAGAAGACGGCGTTGCCGTTGCCGTTGAAAAATATGCGCTTGGCAAAAAGCCGCGGCTTCTTGTTTCCGCCTGCCTGCTTGGCGAAAACTGCAAATACAACGGCGGCAACAATCAGAATGACGCCGTTACAGATCTCAAAAATGATTTTAAGATCGTTGCAGTGTGCCCGGAATGCTTTGGCGGGCTGCCGATCCCGCGCGTGCCGAGCGAGATCATAAACGGCAGGGCGGTTTCAAAAAACGGAGAGGATCTGCATGCCCAATTTGAAAAGGGCGCAAGGAAAACGCTTTATATAGCGGAGGAGAGCGGTGCGAAATATGCCGTGCTCAAAGAGCGTAGCCCCTCCTGCGGCAAGGACGTTATCTATGACGGCAGCTTTACGGGCGCGCTTACCGAGGGCAACGGCATAACGGCAGATCTGCTTATCAAAAGCGGTATCCGCGTTTTCGGTGAGAGCGAGATAAAGAAACTGCTTGACGAAGCCGAGATATAAATATATAATTGTTTTATAGTTGATTACATTCATATGCTGTTTATATGCGAGGGTATACAATGAAAAAAACAAAGCTTTTATCCGTCGTTTTGCTTCTTGCGGCGGTCATATCACTTGCTTTTTCCGGCTGTTCGGATTATGATCCGAACGCAACCGTAGATCAAGCGCTCATTAAAGATGCGGCGGCGGTAAATCTTATCAAAAGCTATTCCACGCAGGAATTGGGGCTGGACGGCGATTGGGAGGATTACGGTTTTGAGGGCTATATGCAGGACCCTTATAATATTGAAAGCGGCAGATATAAAGGCAATTATTTTGAAGTGCGAATCGGTAATAAGATAGAAAATGAGGACGGCACTTTGAATTTTGATATTGCCGGTTATTACCTTATCCGTTTTGACGGCGGATTGATCCTCAGATATGAGCCGGGCAGCGAGGAATATACCGTTATTGACGAACCGGATACTTCTGCTCTCACAACGGCTCAGTAGATAAGGCTTTTTATGAAAGAGTGCAACGGCGCCTCGCAGGCGTTTTCTGCACTCTTTTTTATTTTTGCTAATTTGCTGTCAGATTTATTAAAAAACGGCGTGGTTACGGCGTTTTCGGGCTAAAATGCTGTTGAAAAGAAATTGGTTTTATGCTAAAATGTGTGAAAGGAGTGTGGAGTATGAAGATGGTTCCTTTCAGATCCGGAATTCACCCTTTTGAGGGCAAAAAATATTCCGAAAACAAAGAAACTGTAAGAATAGAAGCGGCGCCGCTCATGGTGTTTCCGATGAGCCAGCATATCGGCGCGCCCGCCGTGCCCGTTGTTAAGATAGGGGACAGGGTCTTAAAAGGCAGCCTGCTCGGCAAAGCGCCGTCCGCTGTGTCCAGCCCCGTGTATTCCTCCGTTTCCGGCAAGGTAAAGGCGGTGGAGGAAAGGCAGAACCCGAACGGCAGCGTTTCACAGTGTGTGGTTGTGGAAAATGATTTTGAACAGGCGTGCGCCGAGGGCTACGGCGAGGTGCGGGATCAGAATATGCTCTCTGCCGAAGAGATCGCCGGTATCATTGCGGATTCCGGCATTGTGGGCATGGGCGGCGCAGGCTTTCCAACCGGCGTTAAGCTTACACCCAAAAATGCGGAAAATATCGATTATTTGATCCTTAACGGTGCGGAGTGCGAACCGTATCTTACCTCAGATTACCGCCTTATGGTGGAACGCGCGGGAAATATAATCACGGGTGCCGCCATTGCGTTGCGCCTTTTAAAAAATGCAAAATGTATCGTTGCTATAGAAGATAACAAGCCCCGCGCAGTGGACGCTTTCCGTGCGCAGTGCGCCGGGCTTGAAAAAATAAGCGTTATGCCCCTTAAAACAAAATATCCCCAGGGCGGCGAGCGCAGGCTTATCGCAAGTGTGACGGGCAGAAAGATCAATTCGCATATGCTGCCGGCGGACGCAGGCGTGATCGTGCTGAATGTTGCCACCGCGTTTGCGATTTATGAGGCGGTTTGTGAAAGCAAGCCGCTGATACACAGGATCGTCACATTAACGGGCGCCGGCATGAATTTGCCCTGTAACGCAGATGTTTTGCTGGGCACGCCAGTCTCGTTCCTGGTTGAAAAATGCGGCGGCTTAAAAGAGGATACGCGCAAGGTCATTTGCGGCGGCCCGATGATGGGTACGGCGCTTGCAGAGCTTGATTATCCGGTAACCAAAACATTTTCATCTGTGCTTGCCCTCACGAAAGATGATGTGGAAGCCATGAAGACAACTGCCTGTATCCGCTGCGGAAGGTGCGTGGGCGTATGCCCGGAAGAGCTTGTGCCCCAGCTTATGGCGCATGCCGTAAAGGCGCAGGATCTTGAACGCTTTGAAGCCATCGGCGGCCTTGAGTGTATAGAGTGCGGCTGCTGCACATATGTTTGCCCTGCCAAACGGCCGCTTACGCAGACTTTCAAGCTTGCCAAGGCGGAGATCAGAGCGGCAAAGGCAAATGCCGCAAAGGGAGGAAATCAGTGATGTATAATGTTTCCGTTTCCCCTCATATAAGGGATAAGAGTTCAACAAGAAAAATCATGATAGATGTGTGTATCGCGCTGGTACCCACGCTTGCTTTCGGCGTCTGGCATTTCGGCGTGAACGCGCTTATCGTTATCATTTCTTCTGTTTTAAGCTGCGTTGTCAGCGAAGCGGTGTTTGAGCTTATCGTAAAAAAGCCCATAACCGTTTTTGATTTCAGCGCCGTGGTAACGGGGCTTATTCTGGCGCTCAATATGCCGCCGGATATAGCATGGTGGGTGCCTGCTGTAGGCGGCGTTTTCGCCATCGTTATCGTTAAGATGCTCTTTGGCGGGATCGGGCAGAATATCATGAACCCGGCGCTTGCCGCGCGCTGTTTTCTGCTGATTTCCTTCGCTTCAAGGATGACGGATTTTTCCGTGGACGGCGTTTCCTCGGCAACACCGCTTGCCGTTCTGAAAACCGGCGGCAGTATAGATCTGCTGGATGCGTTTTTGGGCTTTAAATCCGGCTGTATCGGTGAAGTATCCGTGCTTGCCATACTGATCGGCGCGGCATATCTGCTCATCAAAAAGGTCATTTCCATAAGGATTCCTGCCGTTTACATACTTTCAACCGCGCTGTTTATCTTTATTTTCAGCCTTGCAACAAACGGTATGCCCACATGGCAGTTCATGGTGGGCGAGCTGCTTTCCGGCGGGCTTATGGCAGGCGCGTTCTTTATGGCAACGGATTACACAACAAGCCCCATCACAAAATGGGGGCAGGTCATATATGCCGCAGTGATCGGCTTTTTAACGGCTGTTTTTCGTATACTCGGTTCAAGCGCAGAGGGCGTTTCCTACGCCATTATCATCAGCAATCTGCTTGTGCCGGTGATCGAAAAGGTAACGGTTCCCAGGCCTTTCGGCGTTAAGAAAAAAGAAAAGAAGGGGGCGTAAGCAATGGCAAAGTCTAAATCTTCTTTTATTAAAAACTGTGTTGCCCTGCTTGTAATAACCCTTGTTGCGGGGCTTGCGCTCTCTGCTGTTAACGAGATTACCAAAGCGCCTATAGCCAAGGCGGAGGAACAGGCAAGGCTGGAAGCGTATCAGACCGTTTATCCGGGGGTGGAGCTTGAAACGCCCGCAGATATAGATACTATGCTGGAGGGCGCGCAGGCGGCAGTTGAGGCGGCAGGCCTTTCCGGATGCACCGTAAGCGATATCCTCTATGCCAACGGCGAAAACGACGAACGGGTAGGCTATATCATTGCCGCCGTTTCACCGAACGGCTACGGCGGGGACGTCTCCGTTGCCATCGGCATAGAAGCGGCTTCAGATACCATCACGGGCTTTTCTGTGCTTTCAAACAGCGAAACGGCCGGCCTCGGCGCACGCTGCACGGAGGATGCGTTTACCTCTCAGTTTGCGGGCAAGGAAGCAACTTCCATTGAATATGTAAAGGGCGGCGGCGCAGCCGGCAATCAGATAGACGCGATAAGCGGCGCAACGGTCACAACAAACGCCGTAACGGAGGCCGTGAACAGCGCGCTTGCCGTATATAACAGCTTGTTAAAGGAGGGCGTTTGATATGAACCCTATCGTTGAAAGATTAAAAAACGGTATCATAACCGAAAACCCCACCTTTGTGCTGATGCTGGGCATGTGCCCCACGCTTGCCGTTACCACCTCTGCGGTGAACGGCATCGGAATGGGGCTTGCCACCACTGTTGTTCTGGTCATGAGCAATCTTATGATCTCCGCTCTTAGAAAAGTCATTCCGAACGGCGTAAGAATGCCCGCATATATCGTTGTCGTGGCGTCTTTTGTAACGGTTGTTGAGCTGTTGCTCCACGCTTATGTCAAATCCGTTTATGACGCACTCGGGCTTTATATCCCGCTTATCGTTGTAAACTGTATCATCCTCGGCAGGGCGGAAAGCTATGCCGCAAAAAACAAGGTCATACCGTCTGTGTTCGACGGCATCGGTATGGGCCTCGGCTTTACGATAGGCCTTGTTGCTATCGGCGCAATAAGAGAGATCATCGGCGCCGGCACGTGCTTTGGGTTTCAGATCCTGCCGGAAAGTTATGAGGGCGTTTCCATATTTATACTTGCGCCCGGTGCGTTTCTTGTGCTTGCATTCCTGTGCGCGCTTCAAAACAAACTCGGCGCAAAGGGTGCAAACCGCCATGTTAAAGATGAATGCGTCGGCGATTGCATGCACTGTTCCCTTTCCTGCAACGGTAAAAAGGAGGGCGATGCATAATGTTTAAAACACTGTTTCTTGTTGTTCTGACCACTGCCCTTATTAACAATGTTGTTTTAAGCCAGTTCCTTGGTATATGCTCGTTTATCGGCGTTTCAAAAAACATCAAAACGGCTGCCGGTATGGGCGGCGCGGTCATATTTGTTATCACCATCGCAAGCGCCGTTACGAACCTGCTCTATACGGGCGTTATCCAAAAGCTCGGTCTGGAATACCTGAACACCATCATCTTCATTTTGGTCATAGCGGCGCTCGTTCAGTTTATAGAGCTGTTCCTTAAAAAATATGTGCCAAAGCTCTATCAGGCGCTGGGTATCTATCTTCCGCTAATCACAACAAACTGCGCTGTGCTCGGCGTTGCGCTCACCAATGTGCAGGATGGCAATGATTTCATAACCTCTGTTGTAACGGGCTTCGGCACGGCGCTCGGCTACGCCGTTGCAATCATAATCCTTGCCGGTATTCGTGAAAAAACGGAGAGCAACGATATACCTAAGGCGTTCAAGGGCACACCGGCGGTCTTGCTGACCTCCTGCCTTATGGCGATCGCCTTTTACGGCTTCAGCTCGCTTGCATAGGGAGGTGGCGCGTTTATGGATATGAATAATATAATCATTGCAACCGTTGTGGTGGCGGTGGTAGGCGTTGCCATTGCCGTCCTTTTAAGCATAGCGGAAAAGCTTTTCCACGTTGAGGTTGACGAGCGGGAGGAGCAGGTGCGCGAATGCCTTGCCGGCAACAACTGCGGCGCCTGCGGCTATGCCGGGTGCGACGCGCTTGCCAAAGCCATCGTAAACGGCGAAGCTCCCGTTACTGCCTGCACGGTAGCCGGGCAGGCGGGCGCAGATAAGATCGCCGCTATTATGGGTGTTGAGGCAGGCAAAATGGAAAGGCAGGTAGCCTTTGTGCGCTGCTCCGGCACCACGGATCTCAGAAACAAAAAGTTTGATTATTACGGCACAAAGACCTGCACCGCCGTTAAATTTGCGCTTGGGCGCGGCGACATGTCCTGCGCATACGGCTGTATGGGCTACGGCAGCTGCGTTGCCGTGTGTGACAGCAAAGCCATACGCATCATCAACGGCAAAGCGGTTGTTGAACCTGAGCTTTGCATTGCCTGCGGCAAATGCGTTAAGGAATGCCCGCAGAATTTGATTGAGATCGTTCCTGCCGACTCCGTTTACCGCGTGCAGTGCTTAAATAAGCAAAAGGGCAAGGCGGTGCGCGTAAACTGCCAGGCAGGCTGTATCGGCTGCGGTCTGTGTGAAAGAAACTGCCCGGAGGGCGCGATCAAGGTTACGGATAATATCGCAAAGATAGATTATACAAAATGCGTTGCCTGCGGCGTGTGCGCCGAAAAGTGCCCGTCAAAGGTCATCAGAAAATATAATTAAGACATACGGAAAAAGGGGGTGAGCAGTTATGAAAAAGTTTGTATCCATGCTGCTCGCCCTTGTTTTGCTTTTTTCGCTTTCCGCCTGCTCGCAGAGCGCGGAACAGTCCTATTCCCGGGATTTTCTTGATCTTTTCGACACGGCTTCCACGATAACGGCGGTCGATTCCTCACAGCAGGCTTTTGACGCGCATTACGAAACCGTTTATAACGAGCTTGCAACGTATTCTCGGCTTTATGACATTTATAATTCCTACGGAGATCTTGTAAATCTTAAATATATCAACGAAAACGCCGCGGCTGCCCCCGTAAAGGCGGGTGAAAAGATCATAGATCTTCTGCTTTGGGGCAAGGAAGCTTATGAGATCAGCGGCGGCAGGGTGAATATTGCCATGGGCGCGGTGCTCTCCGTTTGGCATGAGGCGCGTGAATACGGTATTGAAAACCCGGATTCGGCTTATCTGCCGGATATGCAAACGCTTTCGGAAAAAGCGCAGCATACGGATATAAATGATCTTGTCATAGACGAGGAAGCTTCCACCGTCTATTTTGCAGACCCTGAACTGCGCATAGACGCGGGCGCCGTGGCAAAGGGCTATATCTGCGACAGAATTTGCGAATTCATTACGGAAAACGGCATATGGGATTCTGCACTTATCAATCTCGGCGGCAATGTGAAAACGCTTGGCTATAAGGACGAAAGCGGCACGCCGTTTAGCATAGGCATAGAAGATCCGCAGGGCGGATATATCGCCGTTGTGAACGCTGCAAACGGGCTGAGCGTTGTAACAAGCGGCTCTTACCAGCGTTATTACACCGTAAACGGTGTGGATTACTGCCATATCATAGATCCCGAAACGCTTATGCCGGCGCGCGGCAATCTGAGCACAAGCATTCTTTGTGAATCCTCCGCCCTTGCGGATGTGCTTTCCACAATGCTGTTTATGATGGACAGCGGGCAGGCGCTTGCGCTTATAGAGGAAACGGACGGCTGTGAGGCGGTCATCAAGGATGAAAGCGGCAATGTGTATTCTTCTTCCGGGTTTGGGGAATTTGTCAATGAGAGCTAAATTTTTGAAAAAAGGGGATATCATCGCCGCCGCCGTTATCCTCGGCACCTGTGCCGTGCTGTTTCTTGCGCTTTATGTGTTTAACAATGGTACGGGCGCGTATGTGCAGATCGAGCAAAACGGCGCGGTCATTGCCACGCTGCCGCTTGATACGGATGCTGTATACAATATTGAAACGAGCGGAAAGATCACGAATACGGTTGAGATCAAGAACGGTGAGGCGCGCATGTCTTATGCCGATTGCCCGGATCAGATCTGTGCAAATCATTCTCCCGTCAGCCGAAACGGCGAAAGCATCATCTGCCTGCCGAACGAGGTCATTGTCACGGTAATGGGCGCAGACGGCAATGAACGTGAGATAGACGGGGTGGCGCGATGAAGAATATCTCTAAAAAGACCGCGTTTTTTGCGCTTTTCGTTGCGCTCGCCTTTGTTTTTTCCTATCTTGAAAGTCTGATCCCGTTTAACTTCGGCATCCCGGGGATCAAATTGGGGCTTGCAAATCTGGTCATAGTCACCGCCCTGTATACGGTGGGCGAAAAGCAGACGTTTGCCGTGTCCGTAATCAGAATTCTGCTTGCAGGGCTGACTTTCGGCGGTGTGTTTTCCCTTGTTTACAGTCTTGCGGGCGGCATTCTTTCCTATTGTGCCATGCTGCTTGCCAAAAGGTGTAAAGCGCTTTCCGTAACGGGTGTATCTCTGATCGGCGGCGCAACGCATAATATCGGGCAGATTGCCGCCGCAGCAGTGGTTATGGAAACGTACAGGATCGTCTATTATCTGCCCGTGCTGCTGCTTACCGGTGCTGTTACAGGTGCGGTCATCGGCATTGTAAGCACATTGATAATCAACAGGTTAAAGCAGGTGATCAAATGATAATAAAACCATATAACGGCAAAATGCCGGATATAAAAAACGCCGCGTTTATAGCGGATAATGCCGTCATAATCGGCGATGTCACGCTTAAAAAAGGCAGCTCCGTGTGGTACGGCGCCGTCTTAAGGGCAGACAGCGCCAAAATAACCATAGGCGAGTTTTCAAACGTGCAGGATAACTGCACCGTCCACTGCTCCACGGGCTTTCCCACAGAGATAGGGGATCATGTAACGATCGGCCATAACGCCGTGATCCACGGCTGTAAGATAGAAGAGAACTGCCTGATCGGTATGCACGCCACCGTTATGAACGGCGCGCATATCGGCGCGGATTCGATCGTGGGCGCCGGCGCGCTCGTAACGGAAAACAAGGAGTTTGAGCCGGGCACACTGCTCATTGGCGTTCCCGCAAAGGCAAAGGCTCAGCTTGGCAACGATGCCGCCGCGCAGAACGCGGAAAACGCGCGCCACTATTATGAAACGGCAGCCGAATATAAAAAAGAGCAGGCAAAGCCGCCCGCCCCAAAACAGATATAAGGAATTCAAGGATAAATATAAAGATTTTTCCGCGCTGTTCCTGAACAGTGCTGTTTATTTAGGAAAAAAATACTGCTCCGCTTTGGGCGGAGCAGTCAGCGTGTAGAAAAAGGTGTAAATTTAGAATAAAGGGCAGTCCTACACGCTGAGTAGACTTCGAGAAATCGAGCTTAATTTATTTTTTCAAAATCCGACGCCGGGTGTTTGCATATGGGGCAGATGAAATCCGCCGGCAATTCGTCGCCCGCGTATTCATAGCCGCAAACCTTGCAGCGCCACACGGTTTTATCCGTTTTCTTTTCCTGCGGCTTGGGCTTTATATTGCTGTGGTAGTAAGCATAGGTTGCAGACGGTGCCTCTGAAAGTATTTTCGCGTCCTCAACAAGGGCAATGAACATCGTGTGTGTTTCCTCATCTATCTCATTTTCCACCCTTGCGGAGATATAGGCGTTTGTACCGCGGGTGATATAGGCAACGCCGTTTTCAGCACGTTTGAAATCGGCAAAGCCGCTGAATTTATCTGTGTTAAAACCGCTCTGAAAACCGAAATGCTTAAATAATTCAAAATCAGCCGTCTCCGCCAGAACCGAAACATTGAAAACGCCGGTGTTTTTGATCATATCATGCGTTTTGCTGTTTTTGTTGATCGTAACGGTGATCCGGTTCGGCGAGTCCGTGATCTGCCCGGCGGTGTTGACGATGCAGCCGTTGTCGCAGTCGTTTTCATGCGCGGTAATGACAAATAGTCCGTACGTTAGTTTAAACAGTGCATGAATATCCATATCATTCGCTCTCCTTTTTTACTATTTTGCCCATAATTTTAGAAGTATTATGCTTAAATGTAAATTTTTCGGGAAACATAATTAAAAAGAAAAAGGGAGCGTTTTTATGGAACCTAAATTTTACTATTGTGAAACGTGTAAAAACATCATTACCAAAATTGAGGATAAAAATATGCCCGTGGTCTGCTGCGGGCATAATATGAAGCTTATGGAGCCGTGCACATCTGACGGCGCCTCCGAAAAGCATGTGCCTGTCATTGAGCAAAACGGCAGTAAAATTACCGTTAAGGTGGGCGAGGCGGAACACCCGATGACCAAGGAACACCTTATATCCTGGATCGTGCTGAGCACGGATAAAGGCTGGCAGCTCAAGTATCTTTCTCACGAGGATAAGCCGCACGCCGTCTTTTATATCGCGGAAAATGAAACACCGGTCTCTGCGGTGGCATACTGTAATGTGCACGAATTGTGGAAAGCAAAGTTATAAATCAAAAGAGGGCAATTAACGCCCTCTTTTTTTATATCAGTTAAACATATTTATCATGGAATTTTTGTGCATTTCTTCCAAAATCATTTTGCTTGCGTTTTCAACAAAATCATCAAAATCCCGCTTATTTGTATAGACAAATGCAACATTTTCAGGTTTCTTATTTTTATAAAAGCGCATAATGAATTTCATCTGCTTTCCGATTTCTCCGTGTTTATAGATGGACGGATAATCCTCTTTAAACGCCCTGTATTTTTTGAAATCTTCAAACGCCGGGCTCTTGTTTTTTGCAAAAAATTGATAGTCGGCGTCATACCATTCTCTTTTTACAAGCTTGAAAAGTCCCGGATTCTCCCTGTATAACCCGAATTTTTCCTCGATCGGAAGACTGATCAGGCTGCTGAAAAGACAGTCTGTAAGCAAGAAAGATAAATCCGAAATTGCCTAAAACGAACTGCTTTCGGCATCTTTCCGATTTTCGCTCTTGCAAGGCGTCAGCCTGGCTTCGTGCTCAAAACGAAAATCTGCACGAAATCAGTATCGTTTTAGGTCTGCGATTTTTTATGGTGCGGATTTTTCGTCAGGCAAGGCACAAAACGCAGTTAATCCTTTCGGATTAACGAGTATTTTAACATAGCATGAGGGAAAATCCGCCCGTAAAAAACGGTTTAGGTTTTATCTCTCTTGCTTAAGCAGATGTGCATAATATCCCGCAAAAAACGATCTTTTTTTGAGGTCGTTTTCATTTTTTATGCAGTTTTCAAAAATATAATTATAATCGCAGTCCTTTTTGTTCCACATTTTTGCCAGGTGTGTGATCTCGGTGGGCGGGTCATATCCGCCCGCAACACGTCTGCCGCAGTCCGGCGCAATACTGCCGATTATAAAATATTCACGGCCTATCTTTTTTAAGTGCTTCAGGAGCTCGTCCGCTATCCTGAAATGTATGCCCCAAGTTGCCATATTGTGTTTGATTCCGCTCCCTTAAATGATCTGCCACGGCTTCCGATTTTTGTATTCGCAGTAGCCGTGGCGCTGCTTGAATTTCGGCAGCACCTTATACGGCAGCAGATCGTGTTCGGAAAGCACCTGCGTGCTGTAATCTTTGGGGCAGTTTTCGTAAACGGTCACGATCCGTGCCCCGTGGTTCCAGCCGTAACTGTAGTATCCTGCTGCAGGTACGGCGCAAAGATCAATGCCGTCTGTTCTGCCAAGATAATCGTTCGTATGGTCGTGCCCGAAAAAGGCGCAGATGATGTCGCCCTGTTTTTTCCATAACTCAAACTGGTTGTGCCGGGTGTTGGAACAGCAGGGCGCTTCCCTGAATTTTCCCTGCCGATTTTTATATCCTTTGTAAAAACCTTTAAACAGTTTTGAACCGCCGGTAACCGCGCCGGGTATGTAAAACGGATAACGTTTCATAAGGCGGTAGACCTCCGGCACCGGTATGTGCTGAAATAAAAAGGAGGGTACCGGCACACCGCCGTTTTGCATTTTCAGTTCATTTGATCTTTTGATATACCATTCATTTTGGTCCGGTTTAGCAAAGCCGTAGCCGCCGTTATCGTCATAGGTGCCGGAATCCACAAGCCAAAGATTGAACGCTGTTTTGCTGCTGTCGGAGCTCAAGACAAGCAGGTTGTAAGTCCCCACACCCGATTGCGGTTCTCCTTTTACGGTAAGGCACAGCGGGCATTTCCTAAATTCCTCAAGTATAAATTCCTTCGCCTGCTTTTCCGTAAAGCCGCATTTGTGCATAAGCCCCTCATGGTCATGATTGCCGAAAACCAGCGCAAAGGGTATGTTTTTTTCACTGATAGGCTCCAAAAGCTTATGAACGGCTTTTTGTGTGCGCGCAGGTGTAACGCCGTCAAAATTACCGGCAGTATTGTCGCCAAGCAAAACGATCAGATCCGGTGCTGTTCTTTCAATCGCGTATTTTATAATGTCTGTTGTTTCTTTCTGCGGCTCGTCCGTATCCTGCGCATCCGCTATGAGCAGGATTTTGAATTCGCCGTTCTTGTTAAATCTCAGTTCCATATCTTTTATGCGGCGCGCCTTTTATTGCAGTCTGCAGGCAGGTGCCGCCCCTCTCCGGACTCCATTTTATCCTAATCTTTTTGTAAAATCAACCGAATTTCATGGTATTCGTCTTTAATTCCCTGTGTTTTATTGACTACTTCTTATTTTTATATTATAATTAATTATTATATTATTTAGTATAATTATGCAGCTTTGTGAATGCGGATGAGGATATGTTAAAATTAATGTATATTACAAACGATCCCGATACCGCCGTGATCGCTCAAAACGCGGGGGTAAACAGGATCTTCGTTGACATGGAATATATCGGTAAGGAGCAGCGCCAGATGGGGCTCAATACCGTTAAAAATCACCATACGCTGGCGGACGTTAAGGCGCTTAGAAACGTGCTTACCGGCGCGCAGCTTCTTGTTCGTGTGAATTCTTTGCATAACGGGTCGGAAAATGAGATAAAAAGCGCAGTTGAAGCGGGGGCGGATATCGTTATGCTGCCTATGTGGAAAACGGCGCAGGAAGTGGAGCGCTTTGCCCGCCTTGCCGGGGACTGCGTAAAAAAAATGCTTCTGCTTGAAACTAAGGAAGCCGCGTCTTGCCTTGAAAGCGTGCTTGAACTCGGCTGTGTTGATGAGATACATATCGGCCTGAACGATCTTCGCATAAGTATGGGAAAAAGTTTTATTTTTGAATCCCTTGCAGACGGCACGGTGGATAAAATCACTTCAAATATCAGGGATCACGGGATCCCTTTCGGTTTCGGCGGCTTCGGTATGCCGGGAGAGGGATTGCTCCCCGCAGATCTCATTATGGGCGAGCATTACCGGCTCGGTTCCTCCATGGCGATACTTTCCAGATCGTTTTGCGATAAAGATTCGTTCCGTGATCCGGATGCTGTCAGGGCAAGATTTGATCTCGGTATGAAAAAGATAAGGGATTACGAGTGCTTTTTGAGCGCGCAAAACGAAGATTTCTTTCGTAAAAATCATAATGCTGTTCAAAATAGGGTAAAAGAAATCCTTAACGGTGATGCTCATGTATAAATATTTTAAACGCTTCTGTGATTTTACCGTATCGTTATTGGGGCTGATTATTCTTTCCCCGCTGCTGCTGGTCGTTGCTTTGGCAATCAAGCTGGAATCAAAAGGCCCTGTTATTTTCAAGCAGGAAAGGCTGGGATTCGGCGGCAAGGTGTTTTGGATCTATAAATTCCGCTCCATGTGTGTGGGCGCCGAGCATACCGGCACGGGGCAGTATTCGTTTGCAGGTGATCCGCGCGTCACAAAGGTAGGCAAATTCCTTCGCGCAACCAGTATAGACGAGCTGCCGCAGCTCATAAACGTGTTAAAGGGGGAGATGTCGATCGTAGGTTTTCGCCCCCCGCTTACATACCACCCGTGGCCCATTGAGGAATACACCCCATATCAAAAGCGTATGTTTCTTGTTAAACCCGGCATAACCGGCTGGGCGCAGGTGAACGGAAGAAAAGACGTTGAGTGGCATGACCGTATCCGGCTCAACGTGTATTATGTGGATAATATTTCGCTTTGGCTGGATATAAAGATCATTTTTCTGACGGTCATCAATGTTTTGAAAAATAAAGATAATGTAAATACAAAAGCAACAGTTGAATTTGAAACTGCCGAAGATGAAACGATAAAAAATTAGGAGTATTAAATGAAAATCCTTTTTGTTGCCACGGTAAGAAGCCATATCGGGCAGTTCCATATGCCGTTTATCAGGGAACTGAAAGAGCGCGGCTTTACGGTTGACGCGGCGTACAAAGACAATTCCGCAGATAAACCGGGGCTAGATCTTTCCGATATAGATCATGTTTATGAAGTGCCTTTTTCAAGAAGCCCTTATTCTTTTTCCAATATCAAGGCATATTTTGCGCTCAAAAAAATCATAGAAAACGGTGATTATGACGCCGTTCACTGCCATACCCCGATGGGCGCCGTGGTAACCAGGCTTGCCGCTAAGGGTATGCGTAAAAAAGGGCTTAGGGTAATTTATACGGCGCACGGCTTTCATTTCTATAAGGGCGCTTCAAAAAAGAACTGGCTGCTGTTTTATCATGTTGAAAAATATCTTTCAAAATTTACGGACGCGCTCATTACTATAAATGAAGAGGATTACACCTGCGCAAAAACAAACGGCTTTAAAGCGGGCAGATTGTATAAGATACACGGCGTAGGGGTGGACATCGGCAGATTCCGTCCGCTGCCCGCGCAGGAAAAGCGGATACTAAGAGAATCTTTCGGCTTTTCTGATAGTGATTTTCTGATGATCTACCCCGCGGATTTCTGCCACAGAAAAAATCAAAATATGCTGTTAAAAGCTTTTGCCGATATCCACAAAAAATATCCTTTTACACGGCTTTTGCTTTGCGGGCAGGATACTGCGTCTGCCGAAATAAAAGCGCTTGCCCGTTCGCTCGGTGCGGATGACGGCGCTTTGTACCTCGGATACAGGCGCGATATCAACAAGCTTGTGGGAATGTGCGATGTTTCCGTTTCTTCAAGCCGCCAGGAGGGGCTGCCGGTCAATATTATTGAGGCTATGGCAATGGGCAACGCCGTTGTTGCAACCGATGTTCGCGGTAACAATGATCTTGTCCGCAACGGGGAAAACGGATTCCTCGTTGCGTCAGATGATCCGAAACAGATGGCGCAAGGGCTTTCAACACTTATTGAAAACAGTGACCTGCTTCAAAAGTTCGGGCAGAACAGCCTAAATGCCGTTAAGGAATATTCCGTCGAAAACGTGAACAGGGAACTGTTGGGAATATATAAAGAGCAGGGCTTGTTATGAGAGTTTTACATATGATACCGGATATCGGTATTTCAAACGGCGTTATGAGCGTGATACTCAATTATTTCAAGGCCATGCCGCCGGATATCAAATTTGACGTCTGTTATTTTGCAGAAAAAAAAGAAACAAGGCAGGCGGATATTGAAGCGCTGGGCGGCAGAGTGTTTAAGATTCCTGCGCCGTCACCGAAGAGCCTGCTGAGGGGAAGCATGCGCCGTTTCTTTGCCGCGCATAAGGGCGAATGGCAGGCGCTGCATATTCATGCACCGCATTTTGCCGTCTTTATGGCGCCGCAGGCAAAGCGCGCCGGTATTCAAAAAATATGCTGCCACTGCCATTCAGGCAGTTATTCCCTGAGCGGCAATCAGCTCAGAAATAAAATATTAAGCCTTTATTCCAAATATTTTATAAAAACAAAATTTGCCTGCGGAGCAGATGCCGGCAGAGTCTGGTACGGAAATACCGAATTTACGGTGCTGAATAACGCCATAGACTGCAAGGCGTATGCGTTTAACGCTCAAATCAGAGACGAGGTAAGGCAAAAGCTGGGGCTTGCCGGGTCCTTCGTTGTCGGGCACATAGGCAAAACGGACGTTGTGCAGAAAAATCATCCGTTTTTGATAAAGGTCTTTGCTAAGATCAAAGAAAAAGATAAAACGGCAAAGCTGCTTTTAATCGGCGCGCAGAAAACGCTGGAGCTGGATTCGCTTTGCAAACAGCTCGGCGTTGCGGACAGCGTTTTTTTCCTCGGCAACAGAAAAGATGTTGCGCAGCTGCTGTGGGCGTGCGATGTGTTTTTGTTCCCGTCCACCAACGAGGGCCTGCCGGTGTCACTGATTGAGGCGCAGGCGGCAGGATTGCCGATCGTGATGTCCGATTCTGTAACGGACGAGCTTTGCGTGTGTAAAGATATTGTAAGGGTCAAGCTTTCAGATCCTGAGGAAGAGTGGGCACAAAAAGCTCTGCGATTTAAAAACTGCGAAAGAAAGAATAATTACGAAATCATGAGATCTGCAGGCTGGGATATTTATAATTGTGCAGAAAGATTGACCGCGTATTATAAACAGGGTATTTGATTTAAAGAGGACCTCTATGAATAAATATGTTTTGATTTCTGCGTATTTCGGAAATCTTCCTGAAAACTTTGATTTATGGCTCAAAAGTGCTTCACGTAACACCTGCGTGGATTTTTTACTTGTCAGCGACGCAGATCCTTTACAATTTAACGCAATACCCGATAACGTAAAATTCCTGAGTATGACATTCAGTGAATTGAAAACGTTGTTTCAAAGCAAGTTTGAATTTGAGATCTTTCTTGATAAGCCTTATAAATTATGTGATTATAAACCGGCATACGGCTATATTTTTCAAGATCATATCTCAGATTATGAATATTGGGGGCATATCGACCTTGATACGATATTGGGCGATCTTACCAAGTTTCTCCCGACAGAAGATTATGATAAAATCTATGTTTACGGCCATATGTGCCTTTATAAAAACACCGCGGAAAATAATTCCCGCTTTATGCTTGACGGCGGCATGGATTACAGACATGTGTTTACTACTGATTTTAATATGATATTTGATGAACTTCCCGGAATGTATAAAAAGTTCAGATTATTAGACATTCCGCAATATACCTCTAATGATTTTGCGGATATTGCCAGGCGGCGGCTGAATTTTACGCTTAACGAAAAGCTTTGCAGAAAAAATTATAAGTATCAGATCTTTTATTATGAAAACGGCGGCGTTTTCCGCGATTATTACGAAAACGGTAAAATCAATACAGACGAGTTTAATTATATACATTTTTCAAACCGGAATATTCCCGACAAAACAAACGGCTCGGAAAACTATTATATTACACGATTCGGATTTTTAGCCAAGAACTCGGATACGACGCTCGACATCATTAAAAAGCTTAACGGCCCAACCCCAATTCAAAATATCTATTATTATATAAAAGTTCAGATTATCAGGCGCATAAAAAGAATCATTAAGTATCTGGTTAAAAAATAGCTTCTAATTATTTGTATTTTTTAGGCGGTTAATATGGCAAAAAAGAAAAAAGTATTATATATTTTAAGTTCATTAGACCACGGCGGTGTTGATCTGTCCGTCTACCGGATGCAGCAATCGCTCGATCCGTCTTTATATCAATGCACTTTTTGCGTTATACAGGACCGTGTGGGGGAGTTTGAAAAAAAACTCGTGCAGCAGGGTATAACGATAATTCATCAGCCCAAAATGGATTATATGCAAAGTTATAAATATTATCTTGAAATGTTTAGCTCAAACCGATTTGATGTTGTGCATTGCAATCTTCCTTTTTACAGCGGTATCGTTATGCTTGCGGCATATAAAAGCAATGTGCCGGTAAGAATTACCCATTCCCACTTTTCAAAGCGCCTGATATACGAAAACGATTCTAAACTTAAAGAATTTTTATCGGTCTTTTACAGGATAGTTATGCGCAGGCTGACAGGCGCTTATTCTACGCATATTATAGGTTGCAGTAAAGAGGCGGGTGAATTCGTCTCATCTAAAAAATATTTTAAATCAAAAGGCTTGGTTTTGAACAATGCCGTGGATACTGATAAATACAATTACCGTGAGAATGAAAGAGAAGCGGTAAGAAAGGCGCTCAATATCAGCGATAGAATCGTTTTAGGGCATATCGGCCATTTGAATTATATTAAAAATCAGAGCTTTTTGCTTGATATTTTTTCGCAGTTTCATAAAAGTCACGGTAATTCCGTTCTTTTGCTCGTCGGCGGAGGGAACGACGAAGCTATGCTAAAAAGCAAGGCAGAGCGTCTGAATTTGGGCAAATTCGTTGTTTTTACTGGTGTAAGAGATGATATCCCGCAGCTGTTGCTTGCCATGGACTGCATGGTGTTTCCTTCGCTGCATGAGGGCTTTCCGCTTACGCTTGTTGAAGCGCAAGCAAGCAAACTGCCGTGCGTTGTTTCAGACAGCGTTACAAAAAGCGTTAAACTTAATGAGAATTTTTCATTTGTTTCTCTTGACGCGCCTGTAAGCGATTGGTGCGCCAAAATAGAAGAAATGTTAAAGATGAACAGGCAAACCATTGATAACAGTAATTTAGTAAACGAGTTTGATATTAAAGTTATTGGTAAAGAATTGGAAAAGATCTATACCTGTAATTAGACGAAAGGAATCATGTAATGTTTTTCGGGCTGTCCGCCATTCAGTGCTTTGTTGCCATCGTCATTATCTTTTTAATAATATATTGGCTAACGCCAAGAAAATCAGCATGGTTTTCTTTTCTTGTTGTAACCGTGCTGTTAGCTGTGCTGGCATATAATTTTGTTCCGAATGAAACGGACGATCTTACAAGATATTATTCTCAGATAAATTATCTGCGCGATTACGGATATGATTATCTGCAAAGATGCTTTAATGAAGGAATCAATGATTGGGACGTTTACCGCGTGTGCGGGTATTATTTCTATTTTATAAGTAAATTGCCAAGCAACAGCTATCTGCCCGCAATAACCATCTTTTTGGCATACGGGCTGATGTTCCTTGTAATATATAAGATTGCCAATAAATTTAATGTCAGCAAGGCATACCTGTTTTTAGGCTCAATGTTTTTTCTTTCAACATATTGGTTTTATGATACGGCGTCGGGCATAAGAAACGGGCTCGTCTTTTCTGTAATATTTGCGTGCGCTTATTATATGCTTGCAGAAAAGAAGCATACGCTGCTCTGTTTGTTGGGCTTGATTCTTTCCTGTTTTATGCATTCCGCAGGCATTATTTTGGTAGCTTTTGTTTTCCTCACTTATTTGACTGTTAATGTAAGCGGAAAATTTTTAAATCTGCTGCTTGTATTCGGGCTCGCCTTGGGCGGCGTTTTAATTGAATACTTGTCTGAAATTACGGATAATGAATTTATTCAATCTATCGCCGGAAAGGCGGAACGCCATGTTGATGGCGGCGGACTCGATACCGGTACGATGTTTTTGGTAAATGTTGCCACATTTGCAGTGGTGGCGCTTGTGATGCTGTTTGCATCATATTATATTAGCCGCAAAAATGACAACCGTAATTTTAATAACTTTTTTAAATTTTCCACCTATATAATGTTCTTTATGATAGGAAGCTTTTTCAGCAGTTTGGTATTCGTTCGTATAGCGCGTTGGGTCTTGCCTGCCATGGGATGTATATATTTCATGACCGGTATGCAACTGCAAAATGATCAGTTTAGCATAGAAAAAGAAGAAACGGATTTAACCGTGCGAAAAACCGGTTTGGTAATGGGTAAGCGAATACGGGCATTGCTACTCATTCTGTATGTTTTGTATACCGGTGTACATTTCTGGTATTTGTGTACCGGCAGCTCTCTTAACTGGATGCATTTTTAGCATTTAGATAAAATGATAATTACCTATAAAGAAAGCGTCATATGTTCATTTTTCAGAATCACCAAGGAGAAGATTGTGGAAACAAATCAGCTTATAAGTATTATTATTCCTGTTTACAACACGGAAAAATATCTTGATAAATGTATAAGAAGTGTTGTAGATCAAACGTATAAAAACCTTGAAATCATACTTGTGGATGACGGTTCACCCGATAATTGCCCTCAATTATGCGATGAGTGGGCAGAAAAAGACAAGCGTATCCGTGTCCTGCACATTGAAAATAACGGCGTTGCAAATGCAAGAAATAAAGGTATTGAGGTTGCCCGGGGCAATTTTATAGCCTTTGTGGACAGTGATGATTTTATTGAAAAGGATATGTATGAATACCTTGTTGCGCAGATCAACGCCAAAAAAGGTGACATAGCGGTTTGCGGTTATTGGATGGATGGTGAAGAGCAGGGCGGTGCAGATTCGCATATCATCACTGCATTTGAAGGCTTGAAAAAAATCGTTGCAGGCGATTACAAATTCGGCGTTTTATGGAATAAGCTTTATAAAAAGAAGATTATTGAAAATGTTAAAATGCCGCCGCTTGTATGCTGCGAGGATTTGGTGTTCAATTATTTTGCATTTAAAAATGCCGGTAAAATCGTGGAATCAGATAAAAAGCTCTATCATTATGTAAATAATGACGCAAGCGCTACAAACAAAGATTTCAGCAAAGGGGCTTTTGACGCGGTCAGATCAAAAGAAATAATACTGGAAGACAGCGGATTGAGCAAAAACCTTGCCGAGCATGCTGTTTACGGCTACATACTTTCCAGCTATGTTGTTTTGAACGGTGTGATTACCAACCGAAAATATCTTGACAGATATGATGAACTCAGAAACGGAATATTAAAATATAAAAAGAAAATTTTGTTTTCAAAGCTATACAGTTGCAAAGATAAGATAAAAACTGTGGTATTATGGCTTTTTCCCAAGGTGTATAATAGATATTTTAGCTGATGAAATTAAAATTAGTGGTGGTGCGTTATGGTAAAACATGCGTTTTTGATTATCGCTCATGATCAGTTTGAATTGCTTAAAATCCTTATAAAGATGCTTGATGACGAACGGAACGATATTTTTATCCATATCGACTCGAAAGTCAAAGATTTTGATTTTAACGAATTTCTGAAGCTCCCGCAGTTTTCACGTATTTATTTTACGGACAGAATATCAGTCACCTGGGGCGATTTTTCACAGGTGAAAGCCGAGCTGATTCTGCTATCAAAAGCCGTGGAAAATGAGAATGACGAAAATTCATACTCATATTTTCATCTTTTATCGGGTGCCGATCTGCCTATTAAGACAAACGATGAGATACATAAATTCTTTGACGAAAATGCGGGTAAGGAATTTATTCATTTTTCATCAAATGAACCTTCTTCCTCTGCTCAATCAAGAATCAGGTATTACCATATTTTCAGGAAAAAAAGAAATCTGTTTTATAAGATACTTGCCCAAATAGCCCTTAAAGTGCAAAAAGCCCTGGGCGTAAACAGATTGAAAAAGAATCATCTTATAGTGCAAAAGGGCACAAATTGGTTCAGCATTACCCATGATTTTGCAAATTATGTCGTTTCAAAACGGAATGAAATAGAAAAAATATTCAGATATTCTTATTGTTGTGATGAAGTGTTTTTGCAAACGATGCTTGTGAATTCGGATTTTAAAAACAGTCTTTATATGCCCGATTGCAATAATGATCAGCTTGCCTGCGCAAGATATATAGATTGGGATAGGGGCAATCCCTATATTTTAAGAACGGTTGATTTTGAAGATCTGATATCATCTCCTGCAATGTTTGCCAGAAAATTCAGTATGGAAACGGATAAGGAGATCGTTTATAAAATTCGTGATTATATCGGAGATAGAGCAAATGAGCAATAGGCCCGTGATTTCAATTATAGTTCCCGTATATAATGTGGAGAAATATCTTAACAGATGTGTTGAAAGCATTGCAAATCAAACGCATCAAGAACTTGAGATCCTGCTTGTGGATGACGGATCATCGGATCATTCCCCTGAAATCTGTGATGCGTGGGCAAAAAAAGACCACCGAATTCAAGTTATCCATAAACCAAACGGCGGTGTGTCGTCAGCCAGGAATGCAGGGTTGGACAGTACCAAAGGCGATTATATTGCCTTTGTTGACGGGGACGATTATATTGATCTCGATATGTATGAGATCATGCTTAGGGAGATCGTTGAAAACGGCGCGGACGCTGCAAGATGTGCCATAGTCCGTGAAAGCAGTAATGGTTATAAGGAAGAGTGGGGTAACAAGGACTCTTTGCTGACGACCGTAAATAAAAAACAGCTTCGCTGTGATATAGGCGAAGCATACGGGATTTTGCCGGTCAGCCCGTGCAATAAGCTTTTCAAGGCGGAGTGCATTGCGGATATTCGGTTTAATACCGAATTTAGGTATTCGGAAGATACCTTGTTTAATTTCCAGGTGGCTCAAAATATAAATAAAATGGTCTATCATGACGTGTGCAGATATCATTATGTAAACAATTCGGATTCCGCCTCTCACAGAAAATTTGAGGCAGCGCGGTTTGACGAACATAAAGTAATGGATATTATTTTTAATGAGGCAGAAGCAGATGTTTTGCCGTATTGTATAAAAGGCGATGTCATAAAGAGTTTCAGAACCATAAAGCAAATGATCGCCGGAGATTCTTTTGTTGAATATTACGGTGATATAAGACAAAGGATCATAAAACACCGAAAAAGCATATTTAGGAGCGGCCTTTATTCCAAAAGCACAAAATTAAAAACGCTTTTGTTATGGCTTGCTCCGGATTTGTATAGATTTCTAATCGGGATCTACGGCAGAAAAGCCGAAAAGGAATATAATAAACTAACTACTGAACAATAAGAGGTATTATGGATAAGATAAGCGTTATCGTGCCGGTTTACAAAGTTGAAAAATATCTTGATAAATGTGTTGAAAGTATTGTAAATCAAACCTATCAAAAGCTTGAGATCATACTTGTGGACGACGGCTCCCCGGATCGCTGCCCGCAAATGTGCGATGAATGGGCAAAAAAAGACCCACGTATTAAAGTGATACATAAAAAAAACGGCGGCCTCTCCAGCGCAAGGAATGCGGGAATCGATCAAGCTTGCGGGGATTATCTAATGTTTGTTGATTCAGATGATTATATATCCCATTGTATGTGTGAAAAGCTGGCTCAAAGTATTGTTCGTGAAAATGCGGATATGTGTATTTGCGGCGTTGAAAAAAAATATCCAAACGGCAGTGAGAGCGAGTTTAGTAATATATCTGATGGAGTCCTCACGCAGAAAGCATTTTTTGATAAAATGGAAGGTGTTTGCGGCTGGTGCTGGGTAGTAGCGTGGAATAAGCTTTATAAAAAGTCTATTTTTGATGATTTGCGTTATCCCGAAGGAAAATTGTATGAAGATGATTTTATTATTCATAAAATCATAAGCAAAACACAGTCAATATCCTGCGTCGGCGAACCGCTGTATTTTTATGTTCAAAGGGAAAACAGCATAATATCCAGTAAATATACGGTAAAAAATTTGGATTCCGTAGAAGCAATGCTTCAAAGGTGTCAGTTTTTTATTGATCACGATTTTGAAAGCCGAAGGATTGATTTTTGCCTTAAAAATGCATTGGCTTTTTTATACAATAATTTTACTAACCAGAAACATGACAGTGAATTTAATGCACGATATGTACAGTTGATTTCATATTATAAAACGATTTGGGAAAAAGCTAAAAATTTTGATTTGCCGCTAAGTCGCAAATTATATTATTCAGCAAATGCTTTGTCCCCCAAAATTGGATATATTTTAAAAAAAATATTTAGATAACGGGCGGTAATGATTATTGGAACATATTACTAAGTTTTTAGAATGTTTGGCTCCTGTTACAGTATGCAATCTGGAGTGTGAATACTGTTATATTATTCAGCAGGACAGGAGAGAAATGAAAGACCCGCAGTGGGATTATGATACTGCAACTGTAGCCAAAGCTTTAAGTGTTGAGCGATTGGGCGGCTCTGCTTATATAAGTATTTGCGGTGCAGGGGAAACACTTGTGAGCGATCAGGTCATTGCACTTGCATATTTGCTGCTGAAAGAAGGACATGCAGTAAATATAACTACTAACGGAACGTTATCTAAAAAATTTGACCAAATAATTTCTACCTTTCCAAAAGAGTGTTTAGAAAGATTACATTTTGCTTTTTCATTTCATTATTTGGAGCTCAAAAAAAAGAACTTACTTAATGCGTTTTTTGATAACATAGACAAGATAAAACGCGCCGGTTGTTCTTTTGTTGTGCAGTTAAATTTGTATGACGGCTATATGCCATATATTGATGAAATAAAAAAGATTTCAGTTGAAAGAACAGGTGCCTTGCCTCAGATTGCTTTAACCAGAAAAGACGTAAATATAAATGGTACTACAGAGTATGAAATTCATACGAACATGGGTGAAAACAGTTATATTGAAGCAGCAAGAAAGTTTGATTCCCCTTTGTTTGAATGTACTTTAAAGAATTTTAATGTTAAAAGAAAAGAATTCTGTTATGCGGGGCTCTGGAGCGGAGTATTAGATCTTAAAACAGGAGATTTCAGACAATGTTATGCTGCAAAACCGCAAAATATATTCAAAGATCTATCAAAACCTATCGAATTTAAGCCAATAGGAAAGAATTGCCCAAACCGGTTTTGCATAAATTCTTCTCATTTTATGTCGCTTGGTGTAATTCCGGAAATAATTATGCCGTCATATGAGGCTTTGAGAAACAGAGAAGAAGCCGGATGGTATAATGAAAAGATGAAGAGCTTGCTGTCTGAAAAGCTATATGATAATAACCAGCAATATTCTTTTTGTAAAAAACTACAGGTTCAAATTAATGCAATTCCTTTGAATATTAAAAAGATATTGCTTAATCTTTTCCCTAATACAGTTAAAAAAGCAGTTTCCATCCTGCACGGAAAGAAGTGAGGTCGTGAGTTCCGATTCAAGAGTTAAAAACTCCGGAAAAAATATTATTATAAATATCATAGTTCAAATTGTAACATTTGCTGTATCCTTTATATCCCGCCGGGTATTCAATGATGTTCTGGGGGCTGAATATCTTGGTATAAGCGGCTTGTTCTCTAATGTTTTATCGGTTCTGTCGTTAACTGAAATGGGTGTTTCAGCTGCTGTAATGTATAATCTTTATAAGCCTATTGCGGAAAACGACCATATCAGAGTTGCAAAAATTATAAATTTCTATAAAAGTATGTACAACATGATAGGTTGTGCCATATTCGTTATAGGGGTTTGTTTGATACCGTTTTTAAAATACATAGTAAATTTAAGTGAAGTAGAACTAGACAATTCAACACTGTATTTTTATTATTTTCTACTTTTATTAAATAGTGTTCTTTCTTATTTTTTTGTTTATAAAACAGCTGTAATAACAGCTGATCAAAAGGGATATAAGCTTAAATTCTTTAACATAGCTTTTTCTGTGATTCAACTGATCTTACAAATAGCTGTACTTCTTGTTTTTAGGGGTTATACAGGATATATTATTGTTCAAATAATTTGCGGATTATTACTTAATATTGTAACGTCAACTTATTCACAGAAGAAGTACCCGTATATAAAGAAAAAGGTCTTTCTGGAGAAAAAAGAAAAAAAGGATATACTGCTGCAGGTTAAGGACATGTTTTCCTATCAAATCGGTAGCGTTATTTTAAATAATACGGATAATATTTTAATTTCTGTTATGGATAGTACTAAAATGGTTGGGTTATATTCAAATTATACTTCAATCATAAACGCCGTAACATCTTTTTCTTCTCTGTTGTTTTCTTCTATTCAGGCAAGTATAGGCAATTATCTTGTGAAAACGTCTGAAAAAAAGCATTATGATATGTTCAAACTGCTTACATTTATTGCTTTTGTTATATATACTGTTGCATCCGTCGGAATATATGAATTTATGGGAGATATCATCCAAATCTGGTTTAATAGAAGTGATTATGTTTTATCACAAAGCCTTCTTGCAACATGTGTTTTCAATTTCTATATTTCCGGTATATTGTACCCCATTTGGAGTTACAGAAATACAATCGGCCTGTTCAAATATACTAAAAATGTAATGTTCTTTACAGCTGCTATTAATTTGGTGTTGTCGGTTGTTTTAGGTAAAGTAATAGGTGTTGTCGGGATATTGCTTGCAACCGGGATTTCAAGGATTGTGACTACAGTTTGGTATGAGCCTTATATATTATTTAAAGTTTATTTTAAGCATCAAAATAACAAACTGATAAATTACTATCTGAAACAGTTGTTTTATATCGGACAAACCATATTGGCATTGGTGTTAGTAAACTATATCACATCTCTTATTACTTTAGAAAGCTTGGTGCTCAGATTATTGATTAAATTCATCATTTGCATTGTGGTTTGCGCTTTTGTAATCGTAGTTTTTAATTTCAAATCCTATGAATTCAAGACCTTGTTTGAATACGGAACAAATATTTTAAAAAAAGTATTGAGGAGATAGGGATGACGTTAAATAAAACAGCAAAAAAATTGATTCATTTTTTGTGGTTGAAAAAAAAGTATTATAAATACAGGTCTGCCATACAACAAGCGTTAAAGAATAAGCGTAGTGAAAAACGCATAATTTTGATTGGAAGTCCCGAACATGAAAATCTTGGGGATCATGCTATTTCTATTTCAGAATGTAATTTTTTTAAAGAGAAATTCTCAGATTATCAGTTGATTGAAATTACCAACAATTCTTATAGATACGCCGGAAAATATTTAAAAAAACATGTAAACAGTAAGGATATAATTATAATTACCGGCGGAGGCCTTATGGGAAGTTTGTGGCCTGAAGAAGAAAAGATGATTACTGATATTATGCTTTCGTTTTATGAAAACAGAATCGTAATAATGCCCCAAACTATCTTTTTTTCTTGTGAAAGCAATTTTGAAGATAATGTGGCTCTTTTAAATCATGCAATCAATAAGTGTAAAAAATTATTGATTTTTTGCCGTGATGCCTCAACTCTTGATTTTTTAAAAAAGCATACGAATGCGAATGCGTTTTATATGCCTGACATGGTTTTGTATTTAAAAAAATACAAAAGTGGCTTACAACGAGATTATATTGGTATTTGTTTCAGAAAAGATAAAGAAAGCTGTTTATCCGATGATCTTAAAAGTTATATTATAAATAATATTTCAAAGCTTGCTGCAACAAAAGAAATATCCACTGTTGCTGCATATCATATTTCTGTTAGCAACAGAGAAGCAGAACTCAAAGCAATCTTAGATGAAATATCAACTTGCAAATTGCTGATAACAGATAGATTACATGCAATGCTGTTTGCTTACATTACAAAAACCCCTTGCATTGCTTTTAATAATATTTCAAATAAAGTAAGCGGCGTATATGCGTGGATTTCCGATTGCACTTATATTACTTGTGTTAACAATAAACAGGAATTTAAGGAAGCGCTGAATAAATTAAGTGAAATCAAGAATGTGGAGTATGATAATGAGCGTTTAGAAAGCTGCTTTGATCATATGGCAGAGCTAATTAAAAAATACAAATAAACAATAAAAAGCAGGTCTGATTTTGTTTACAGACCTGCTCTTTATTAACTATTTTTCATTAAAGAAAGAAACAAAATCAAATTTTCTTTCTATAGGCGTATCTCCCATTATATTTCTCATTAAATAAAATTCCGGTAGATAGCCGGAATGCTTTTCGGCATTTATATAAAACGACCAATCAATATCAAGGTTTTTATTAGGTGTAAATATCACCTTGTTGTTGCACTTAAAAGCCTCTATTTTTTTTAGATCGTCATAGGTTACGCCGTCACAATCGTACATCATAATATAGGCATTATTTCTGTGGATCCTTTTTTTGCGTTCCTTCCATTTGTTCTGTCCTTCTTTAAAGCTACTGTAGTGAACGAAGAATATAACGATATTCGGTATGCCTTTTCCGTCCCCCATTATAATGCCGGTAGGATTATTATCTTTATCAGGGCCATTGTTTTTGATATCCTGATTTATATAATAATCAAAATATTCAATAAAACTACAAAAATCTTTGTTGTTCATGCGGATGTTAATTGTGGGGGACTCAAAACGCTCTCCCAAGCGGCTATAAAGTACGCCGCCTATGCAGTTTGAGCACAGAATGGTAAAATTGTGATTTTTTAGCTTTTTCCTGTAGTTTTTATTCTTGCGTTTTACAATAATAGAGAAAATAAATGAATTCTTCCAGTAACTTTTAATCTTATTCAGCATATTAAACGCTCCGAAATCACTATTACTATAATATTTTAACATTTTATTTGCATAAAATCAATGTTTAATATAAGGTTATACATAGTATGACTTTAATTATTTAAATGTTTTTTCAGCAGGATATAATACACTTTAAGTAAGGCTTTGCTTTTCAGTTTCAATGCAACCGTAAAAAGTGCCGTGTGGAATGGCAAAGCGGACAGACTGATATTCTTTGCTGCGGCAGCAATATTTTCGTTTGTGAGAATCGTCTTTATTCCTTCGTTTGCGTTATTTGCCGAGGTTTCATTTCTTAAAAGGAAATTTGCTAAATAGATCAAATAATAATCAGGCTGTTTGCCAAGGTCGGTGCCGCATTCGCGGCATTTTTCTTTTATGCGATCATACGGCAAAAATATAATATCTTTCATATTTTTGTCATAGGATTGCGTTATGCTTTGAGGATTGGTTATGTAGTGATAGCATGGTGTTTTTATCGTTGCAACGCTTTGGGCGTCCAGCAGGCAGGGGTATGTAAAAGCCGCATCCTCGCCCATTTTTATTCTGCCGTCAACCTGCGGCAGATTTTTTTCTATAAGTTCTTTTTTATAGACCTTGCTCCAGCAGCATGGATTAACGCCGAATTTATAATATATACCGCTGAACAGCATTTTGGGGTACATTTTGCTTTTCAGATCCTGTTTATTATAAAATTCCTGCTCAAACAACTGCTCGCTGTTGATAAGCTTGTTGCCGTAATCATAATAAAAATCACTCAGCACCATATCCGGAGAATACTTTTTTATCCTGTCTGCAAACAGCGCATACATCTCCGGCTCTATCCAGTCGTCGCCGTCAACAAAGCCTATATATGCACCGTTTGCGGCTTCAAGCCCGGATTTGCGCGCGTTGATAAGTCCGCCGTTATCCTTATGAATAACCTTAACACGGCTGTCCTGCCGGGCATATTCATCACAAATCTGCGGGCAGCCGTCCGGCGAGCCGTCGTCCACAAGTATGATCTCCAAATCTTTATGCGTTTGATTTAAAATACTTTCAACGCATTTATTTATATATTTTTGAACATTATAGATGGGCACGATTATGCTGAAAAGCGGCATGTCATCAACTCCAAACTGTGTTTGCAAATAGGGGTTGTATTTTATGTGTTTTTATATATTGAACATCATACGGCACAGGTCTTTGCCGGCGACGGTCTTAAAGAGCTTGCCGACAGCTGCTTCAACCGCATCTTTGCCGGTGTGCTCCTCGCAGAAATTTACGATCAGATCCGCTTCGCATAGGATCTGAAAATCGCTGCCGTCAATTTTTTCATAGCTGTGATGATTCCCAACCAGATAGCAGACCCTTTCAACGGTATCGCCGTCAAAGCCGAGACGGCAAAGAAGCTGCCGCGCCACGGGCGGGCCTTCCTTTTCCTGCAATTTACCGCTACATTCGCCGTATTTCTGCTCGGCATTTTTTATGCCGATGTCATGCACAATGGAGGCTGTTTCCAGCGTAAACTGCTCGCGCCCGTCCAGCCCTTCAAGCCTGCCTATCAGCGCTGCATAGGAATATACTTTTGTAAAATGCTGAATTCTTTTTACGTCGCCCTCAAAATATTTGACGGTTTCAGTAAATAATTCGTCAATTATAAAATGTTTCATAAAATAAATATAACATATTTTCAGGCGAGTTTAAATATTTATTGTATTTTTTTGTGCAAAATGTTGAATTTCAATGTCGAAAATTGCCGAAATACTTTTAATAGAAATAAAATTATAAAAAATTAAAAAATTTGTGAAAAAATATTGCAAAAATTACCACATAATGATAAAATGTGAAAGAAATACACAAGGGAGGTAAACATATGGAAAGAAAATTCAAAGTGTTGGTTGCAGAAACCGACGAATTCGGAAAAGAGTGCGCAAAGGAGCTGGTAAAAGCCGGCTTTGACGCGGTGACGTGCGCAAAGGACGGGGAGAAAATCATCTCCGTGCTGGAGGCGCAAAGCTTTGACGCAGTGCTGATGGACGCCTTTATGCCGAATGCAGACGCCATAGATGTGCTGGAGTTTATGGCAAACAGCAAAAATGAAAAGCCGCTTGTACTTATCTTGTCTTCGGTTGATAACGAACAGCTGGAGGAGCAGCTTATGAGCGAGGGCGCGGATTATTATCTGCTTAAGCCCGTCAGCGCGCATTCGGTTTCCAGAAAGATAGAAAGGCTGTCCATGTGGCAGAGCAGGCAAAAGGGCAAGGCGGTTGCCAATGAGCTGGATATAGAGGTGATCATCTCGGATATCATGCGCCAGATCGGCGTGCCCGCCCATATCAAGGGTTATCAGTATCTGCGCACGGCGATCAAGCTTTCGGTTTCGGATACGGAAATGCTTTCTTCAGTAACAAAGCTGCTCTATCCCACCGTGGCAAAGATGTATAATACAACGCCGTCAAGAGTGGAAAGGGCTATCCGCCATGCCATTGAAGTGGCTTGGGACAGGGGAGACGTGGACGTTCTTTCCTCATATTTCGGCTATACGATCCAAAGCCAAAGAGGCAAGCCCACGAATTCAGAGTTTATTGCCATGATCGCGGATAAGCTCCGTCTTACCCTTAAATCGGCTTCATAAAATGTGAATAAAGGTAAATGATTATATAAAAGCCTCCGTACCGAAAGTGCACAAGACCGTAAAAAGTAGACAATAGGAAAAACAGACCTCCTGTGGTAGAATGAAAGAAACTGCCATAGGAGGTTTTAATTATGCCAAGAAGATACAGCCACATAAGCGAATATGAAAAAGAAATCATCGAAATGTCATATCCGAATACATCTTCTAATACAACAATTACCGTATTCAATCTAAAACAAAACTGACTCCGCTTGAAAAACGAAATCAGTTTGTCGCTTAAAATTTCATCTTTACCACAGGCACCCTCTTTTTTGTATTGTCTGCACAATCCAGGGCGGTTCAACTTTGAACCGCAGGGGGCTGTTTACTTGTATTATATTATTTTTTCGGATTAAAGCTGTCGCGCAGCTGCACGGTGCGGTTTATGATCAAATGATCCTCCGTGCTGTTTTTGTCTACGCAGAAATAGCCGTTCCTCATAAATTGGAATCTGTCCCCGGGCTTTGCGTTTACAAGGCTCTTTTCACAGTAAGCCGTAACGGTTTTCAGAGAATCGGGGTTCAGGTTGTCCTCAAAGGAGGAAACGCCCTCCTCGTCGCTCGGATTCGGCACGTTGAACAGCCTTTCGTAAAGTCTTACCTCCGCCTCGGTATTGTCCGCCGCGGATACCCAGTGGATCGTGCCCTTGACCTTTCTGCCGTCCGGGCTGTCGCCTCCAAAGGTTTCGGGATCATATGTGCAGTGCACACAGGTAACGTTGCCTTCGTCATCTGTCTCATAACCCGTGCAGGTCACAAAGTATGCCTTGATGAGCCTTACTTCATTGCCGGGGAACAGGCGGAAGTATTTTTTAACAGGCTCTATCATGAAATCGTTGCGCTCTATATACAGCTCTCTGCCGAACGGCATCGTCCTTGAACCGTATTCCGGGTGATCCGGGTGGTAATCAACGGTTATTTCCTCCGTTTTGCCCTCCGGGTAATTGTCAATGATCAGCTTGATCGGGTCAAGTATCGCCATAGCGCGCGGAGAAGTCATATTCAGGTCGTTTCTCACGCAGCTCTCCAGCAGCGCAAAATCAATCACGCTGTATGCCTTGGAAACGCCTATCCTCTCGCAAAAATCGCGTATGGCGGCGGGCGTGTAGCCCCTGCGGCGCATGCCGCTTATGGTTGCCATTCTGGGGTCGTCCCAGCCGTCCACGATGCCGTCCTGCACAAGCTTTAGACATTTGCGCTTGGAGGTCAGCGTGTAGTTGAGATTCATTCTTGCAAATTCAATCTGCCTCGGCTTTTCGCCGTCTACGCATTCGTTTACCACCCAGTCGTAAAGCGGGCGGTGGTTCTCAAATTCAAGCGAGCAAAGGGAGTGGGTCACCTTTTCGCAGGCGTCCGAAAGCGGGTGCGCAAAATCGTACATGGGGTAAACGCACCATTTGTCCCCCGTGCGGTGGTGATGCGCGTACATGATGCGGTAGATGATGGGGTCGCGCATATTGAGGTTCGGGCTTGCCATATCTATCTTGGCTCTCAGCACTCTTGAACCCTCGGGAAATTCGCCGTTTGCCATTCTCTGAAACAGATCCAGGTTCTCCTCTATGCTTCTGTTTCTGTATGGGCTTTCCTTTCCCGGTTCGGTAAGCGTGCCTCTGTATTCGCGCTGTTCCTCCGGGGTAAGGTCGCATACAAACGCCTTGCCTTTTTTAATAAGCTTTATTGCGCATTCAAAAAGATAGTCAAAGTAATCGGAGGCATAGTAAACATTGTCCCATTCAAAGCCGAGCCATTTTATATCCTCCATAATGGCGTCTACATATTCCGTATCCTCTTTAACGGGGTTCGTATCGTCAAAGCGCAGGTTGCATACGCCGCCGAATTTTTCCTTTGCGCCGAAATTGATGCAGATCGCCTTGGCATGTCCTATATGCAGGTAGCCGTTCGGTTCGGGCGGAAAACGGGTCTGCACCCTTGTATAAACGCCCTCTTCAAGATCTTTTTCTATAAAATCATTAATAAAATTTGAGTTTTCCTTGATTTCTTTCGCGTCATCTTTTGCCATCAGATCGCCTCCTTATAGTGTTTGAGAGCAGCGCTCATTCTTGCTTTAACTCTGTCTTTGCCCAGCAGCTTTGTGATTTCATAAAGATCCGGCGTGTTGGTACGGCCGGTAAGCGCTACGCGGATGATCGTTGATATATCACCTACATGGCCCTTGAATTTTTCAGGCTCCTGTTTGAATTCCTTAACGTTCGGCGTGCAGCCCACAAGCGGGCATATGCTTTTGATCTTTTCAAACCATTCGTCTTTGGAATCGTTCAGGTCAACGATATCTATATATTTTTCAAGCGCGTCCACGGCAAGCTCGGGCGTGGCGTTGCCGCAAAGCTCGTAGCACGGGGCAAACGTCTCGTCAAACATATAGCTGATATAATCGGGAATGTCGCTCCATTTTGCAATATCCTTGCGCGGCTTTTTGTTTTCGCGGTCGATATTCAGTATCGCTTTTGCGCGGTCCTTGTCCTGCTCGTAGAGTGCGGCAAGCTTTGTGTTGTATTGCTTTGCCCATTCATAGGAAAGGGTAAAAACGGTTTCGCAGTTCATCGTGCTGATCACGTTTTTGGAAACGTCGTTCAGTTTGGCAATGTCAAAAAGCGCGCCGGAAACGCTCATCTTTTTGATGTTGAACGGGAATTTTGCAATATCCTCGTTTTTATTTGCCCTGCGCCAGTCCTCAAAATTGGAATTTGCCAGCGTCATCATATATTCATTAACGCTCTCGGCGGGATAGCCCTCCTCGGAATAGTAGGAAACAGCTGCCTCCGGGTCTTTTCTTTTGGAAAGCTTGCGCTTGCCGTCGCCCTCGGTTTTCATGATCGGCGCAACGTGAACGAATTTCGGCGTTTTAAATCCCAAAAGCCTGTTCAGCTGGATGTGGATCGGGCAGCTTGCGATCCATTCGTCTCCGCGCACAACGTGCGTAGTCCTCATAAGATGGTCGTCAACAACGCTTGCAAAGTGGTAGGTGGGAATGCCGTCTGATTTTAAGAGCACGATATCCTGCACGTTCTCCTGCATTTCTATCTTACCCTTTATCATATCCTCAAACACGCATTTTCTGCCCTCCTCGCCCGGGGATCTCAGGCGCAGGGTCCACGGCATGCCGGCGTCTATCCTGCTTTTTATTTCATCAAAGCTTAAATTGCGGCATTTTGCATATTTGCCGTAATAGCCCTTTATATCTTCGCTTTCCTGCGACTCGCGCAGCGCGTCAAGCTCCTCTGCCGTGCAGAAGCAGGGATAGGCAAAGCCCTCCTCAACAAGCTTTTTGGCAAATGTCTGGTATATTTCTTTTCTTTGGCTCTGGTAATAGGGCCCGTACTCGCCCTTTTCCTCATTTTCGCCGGTAACGCCCTCGTCCGGCACGATGCCGAAATAGGAAAGCCCGTCCAGCATAACGTCCACGGCGCCGTCGATCTTGCGTTTTTGATCCGTATCCTCCACGCGAACGTAGAAAACACCGTTTGTGCTCTTTGCCGTTTTATAGGATATCAGGCAGGTAAAAAGATTGCCGAAATGAAGAAAGCCCGTGGGGCTGGGCGCAAAGCGCGTAACGCGCGCGCCTTCTTTCAGATTCCTCTCGGGGTAGATGCTTTCATAATATTCGGCTGTTTTTGAAATGTGCGGGAACAAAAGCGCCGCAAGTCCTTTTCCGTTTTCCATTTATGAACTCCGTAAAGAAAAATTTAATTAATATATTATCTCATAACTTTGATAAATATTCAATATTTACTTTCGTTTTTTATTGAAAACACGCATATTTTGTGCTATTTTAATGGATGGGGAAGCCGTACGGCAGCCATAATATATAAAAAGAAAGGATTTTTGCATGAAGCTTCCGAATGACCCGGTAATGCTGCTGAGCGTTGTAAATACGCAGCTCAGGGATTTTTACAAAAGCCTTGACGAGCTTTGCGCTGCGGCAGGATGCAGCAGGCAAGAGCTGGAAAACAAGCTCTCGTCAATAGGTTATGCGTACAGCAGCGAACAGAATCAGTTTGTCTAAAACACCCCTGCCGTTTAGGATCAGCTGCCGAAAGCGTAAAACTTTCGGTTCACTTCCTCAGCGGCAGGGGCGTTTTGCGCTTATTTCAGTTTTTCAGCCCATTCCTTTTCACGAAATCCCGTAAGGATAACGCCGTTTGCAATGACAAGCGGACGCTTTACCAGCATGCCGTCTGTTGCAAGCAATTTTAACTGCTCGTCTTCGCTCATATCCGTCAGCTTATCTTTAAGCCCCATTGATTTATACAGCATTCCGCTTGTATTGAAAAATTTTTTCAGCGGCAGACCGCTTTTTCCATACCACTCTTTAAGCTCTTCATAGGTGGGGTTTTGTTCTTTTATATGTCTGTCCACATAGGCAATGCCGTTTTCGTCCAGCCATTTTTTTGCTTTTTGGCAGGTTGTGCATTTTGGGTATTCAATAAAAAGCATATCCTTATCTCCTGTTATATCAATTCTGAAAGTATCGTGTTGGAAACCAAAAATCCCTTGGGTGTGAATGCTAGGCGTGAGCCGGTCTCTTTCAAAAATCCCGCTTTTACATAAGGCGCCGTGTCCTTTGTGATAAGCGCTTTGTCCACACCCTCGGCAAGCCGCATGCCAAGCATGATGCTCTCCTCTCTTCCGCCGCCGGCGCCGTCGTCAACAATATTGAAATCCCTGTCATAATAAAACCGCCTGCCGTTCCAGAAGGAGTGGGCGGTTTTTCCTATACCCAGATAGGGCACAAGCTTCCAATATTTTATATTGTGGCGGCTCTCAAAGCCCGGCTTTGCAAAATTGCTGATTTCGTATTGCCGCAGCCCTTGCGCTTCAAGCGCCGCTACGGTTTCAAGATACATATTTGCAACCTCGTCGTCGCCCGGCAGCACAAGCTTTTCACGCATTTTGAAGAACGGCGTTCCCGGTTCAATTTTCAGCATATAGGCGGAAACATGGGGCACCTGCATGTCTTTGATAAAATCCAGCGTGCGGCGGAGTCCGTCAAAGCTCTGCTTCGGCGTGCCGATCATCAGATCCACGCTGATGTTAAAAATACCTGCCGCGCGCGCGTTTTGAATTGTTTTTGCAACCTGCTGTGCGCCGGCGATCCTGCCGAGCGCAAGCCGCTCCGCCTTAACGGCGCTCTGCATACCGATAGATACGCGGTTTATGCCGGCCTCTTTATATATCTTAAAATCACGGCGCAGATCTTTTGATGGGTTGCATTCTATGGTGATCTCGCTGTTTTCGTCAATATCAAAATTCTGCCTTGCGGCGGATAGGATATCGCATATCGCAGCGGCGCTCAAAATGCTCGGCGTGCCGCCGCCCAAGTATACGGTGTCAAACGCCGTGTTCCTGTATTTTTCAAATTCCGCGCAAAGCCGCTTTACATATTCCCGTGCTGTGTTTTCCTCGTATTTAACGGAATAAAAATCGCAGTACGGGCATTTTGAAGCGCAAAAGGGAATGTGAATATATAATCCGGCTTTTTCCATTTTGACCTCTAATTTTATGATCTCTGTAATATTATGGTATTTTATTACGAATTAAAAGTCAAGAAATTGTTTTTCAAAATTTTTAAGTATCTCATTAGGGCTGATATTCAGGCATCTGCAAAAGCAGGCAAGCTCGTAATCCGTAACCTGGCGCTGGTTTTTCTCTATTTTGCTGATCATCTGCTGGTCTATATTTACATTTAAAGTCTGCATACGCGCCGCAAGATCGCTTTGTGTAATCTTTTTTTCTTTTCTTATTTTTGCAAGCCGGTCTGAGATTATGTTTTTGTTGCCGTTGAATGTTATCTGTTTCATCGTATCACCTTTACGTCATATTAACGTATTGACAATAGCACAAAACAATGATACAATTACGTTACATTAGAGTATTCCCGTGATGCGAACATTATTTATAAGTTTAATTAAAGGTTGAAAAACAAGAGGGGGGCGTATATGAACGGTTATGATTCTATTGACAGACAGGCGTTGCTTTCACACCTGAATGATGTAAGAGCGCTTGAGCTTACAAAGTATAAACTAACAACACAAATAAACAGTAATACCAATCAGATCAACAGATTGGGGTATAAAATGGCGTTGAAGAAACCCAATGTTTGGGGAAAAGTTTCCCTTTGTTTTATTTTGAGCTTTTTGGTGTGTATAGTTGTTTTTGGAATTTTAGGAGCTACTGCTTTTTCAGAGTATATAACAGATAAGGTAAGCGTTGATCCTTTCTTTGATGACTTTAGCGGGTTTTATTTATATAGGTATTTAGAAAATGATCTTTGGTCACCGGAATATATCTATATCGTGCCCAAACAGCCAAACTTTAATATCTTTCTTCTAATCTCTCTCTGTGTATCAGCAGTACTGTCCGCAGTTATGGCAATTATAATGGCTTTTCTTAGATTGAAAAAATTTTCCGAATATAAGAAAAGAAAGACAGCTGATAATGCAAGGGTGGAATCGGAGCTCAGGCAAAGGCAGGCTCTGATAGGAGAAAACGACAAGTGCATAAGTGAGCTAAAGGAACTCGATACTGTTCTGGCGCAGAACTATTCCATAAATATTATTCCGAGCCAATTCAGAAATGTGGAGGGCATATGCTATCTGTATGATTATCTGAGCACGTCAAGGGAAAGTTTTCAGTCAGCGCTTATCAATTTCAATATGAACCGGCTCAATATAAATATGCAGCAAATGATCCGGATGCAAGGCGAAATGCTGATACAGCAATATGTGACCAATGCAAGGCTGGCGGATGTTAAAAATCAAAACAGCGCCATGCTCAGCCGACTGTCCGCTATAGAGCAAAACACCGAATTAGCCGCGAAATACGCAGCCATGAATGAAATGAATACAAGAACGATTTCTTTTTTCAAAACATACGAATTTTTAAGGCAGTCCTGATTGATTTGGGGCAATATCGCAAAAAAGGAGCAAAACCGTTTGGTTCTGCTCCTTTTCTTAATATTTATTTTTTACGGCTTTCGGCTTTGAGGCGGAGGCTCTTATCCAGAATGGATTTTCTGAGCCTGATGGATTTCGGCGTTACCTCCAGCAATTCATCGTCCGCAAGGAATTCCATGCTCTGCTCAAGAGAGAGCGTGGTGGGCGGCACAAGCTTTAAAGCCTCGTCAGAGCCGCTCGCGCGCGTGTTCGTAACATGCTTTTTCTTGCACACGTTGCAGATGATGTCCTCATTTTTATTGCATTCGCCAACGATCATGCCCTCGTAAACGTCCACGCCGGGACCTATAAAGAGCCTGCCCCTGTCCTGCGTGTTCCAAAGGCCGTAGCCGGTTGAAACGCCTGTTTCGTGGGCAACGATGGAGCCTCTTGTTCTGGTAGCGATCTCTCCTTTAAACGGTTCGTAGCCAACAAAAAGCTGGTTCATAATGCCGTTTCCGTTTGTATCCGTCAAAAATTCGCTCCTGTAGCCGATCAGCCCGCGTGAGGGTATCTTGATTTCCAGATGCGTCATGCCCGTGCTGCGCGTGTCCATCTTTTCCACTTCGCCCTTGCGTGAGCAAAGCTTTTCGATCACGCTGCCAACATATTCTTCGGGCACTTCCACTATGGCAAGCTCTACCGGTTCCAGCGTCTGCCCCGTCTGCTCGTCCTTTTTCAGAATGACCTGCGGGCGGGATACCTGAAATTCGTAATTTTCGCGGCGCATCGTTTCTATCAGTATGGAAAGGTGCAGCTCACCCCTGCCGGATACCTTGAACGTGTCCATGGAATCCGTTTCCTCCACACGCATGGAAACGTTTGTTTCCACCTCTTTGAAAAGCCGTTCCCTTAAATTTCTGCTCGTGACGTATTTGCCCTCGCGCCCGGCAAACGGAGAATCGTTTACCATAAAGTTCATGCTTATGGTGGGCTCGTCTATCTTAACGAACGGCAAAGGCTCGATATGCTCGGGGTCGCATACGGTCTCTCCTATATTGAGATCGGGAATGCCGGCAACGCACACGATATCGCCAAGCGCCGCCTCTGTGCAGGGCACTCTTTTCAGCCCCTCAAACTGATAAAATTTTGTGATATGTATATTTTCCGTGCTGCCGTCCTGCTTGCAGAGCACATACGGGGTGTTTACCTTGATCCTGCCGCGCTCCACTCTGCCAACGCCGATCCTGCCGACATATTCATCGTATTCCAGCGAGGAAAAAAGCATCTGCGCAGGGCCGTCCGGGTCTCCGCTCGGCGCAGGTATGTATTTTAAAATCGCGTCAAAAAGCGGGCGCAGGTCGCCCTCGCGCGCCTCGGGGTCCGTGCTGGCGTAGCCGTCCCTTGCAGAGGCGTAGATGACGGGGAATTCTATCTGATCATCGTCCGCGCCAAGCTCTATAAACAGGTCCAGCACCTCGTCTATTACCTCCGCCGGGCGTGCGCCGGGGCGGTCTATCTTGTTGACGACAACAAGCGGCGTTTTCTTTAACCCAAGCGCTTTTTTCAGCACAAAGCGCGTCTGCGGCATGCAGCCCTCAAAGGCGTCAACCAGCAGAAGTACGCCGTCCACCATCGTTAAGATACGCTCCACCTCGCCGCCGAAATCGGCATGGCCGGGCGTGTCCACGATATTGATTTTTGTATCGCCGTAATGCACCGCCGTGTTTTTGGAAAGTATCGTAATGCCCCTTTCGCGCTCCAGGGCATTGCTGTCCATCACTCTCTCGTCAACCACCTCATTTGCGCGGAATGTGCCGCTCTGGCGCAGCATTTCGTCCACCAGCGTGGTCTTGCCGTGGTCAACATGCGCAATGATGGCTATATTTCTCAAATTGTTTATCTGCATTTTGCCGCTCCTTTATCTGAAAGCTCCCGCTTAAGCTGCCGGCAGCTTTGCCGCGGGGCTGTGAGTAATCCGCTTGTATTTTACCACTATGCGCCCCGTTTGGCAAGTGCGAAAGCGGTTATTTTAATACCGTATTGCGCTTGATTTCCCCGGCTCACTTTACAAATTACCCGCCGTTTGGTAAAATGGCTTTATAAAATACTTGAAGTGTTTGAAAAAGAGGGGGATTTCCTATGGCACAGCTTATCAAAATAATCTCACCGCTTGAAAAGGTGTTTTTTGATTCTGCGGATGATTTCGATTCATTTTCCGCGTTTTCCATGATGAAAAATGAAAAAAAGTCGTTTCAGCTTCTGTTTTCCGCCGGGCAGGGGGAGCGTGTGCGGTTTTCCGTAACTTCACCGCTTAAGGAATATATGCGCTTCAGCCTTGCGGAATCCATACCGGCAAAAATGACCCGCCCTGATAAAGCGGACGATTATTATATCCGCGGCGGCAGACACGAATTTCCGGATCTTCTGCTCCCGCTGGAGGACTGTGCGTTTACGGCGCAGCGCGGCGGCATGTGCTGCGTTTGGGTGCAGCTTTCCGGCGATCTGCCGGCGGGCAGCTTTGAGGCGCGGTTTACCTGTAATGAAAAAAGCGAGGCTGTCAAAATTGAGGTTATAGGCGCCGTTTTGCCGCGCCAAGAGCTGATCTACACGAACTGGTTTCATACGGACTGCCTGATGAGCTATTACGGCTTTGAGGCGTTTTCGCCGGCGTATTGGCAGTGCGCGGAAAAGTTTTTGCGCCGTGCCGCAGAGTATGGAATGAACTGTGCTCTTACGCCGCTTTTTACGCCTCCGCTGGATACGCAGGTCGGCGGCGAAAGGCCCACCGTTCAGCTTGTTGACGTTCAGGTGACGGGTAAAAACGAGTATGTGTTTTCCTTTGATAAGCTGGATCAATGGATTGAAATGTGCGAAAAATGCGGCATAGAATATTTTGAGATGAGCCATCTTTTTACGCAGTGGGGCGCAAAGCACGCCCCCAAGATCGTTGCGCGCAAAAACGGAAAGGAAAAAAAGATATTCGGCTGGGCAACAAAGGCTTCTGGCAAAAAATACGCCGCTTTTCTGGCGCAGTTTGCTACCGCGCTGAAAAAGTATATAAAGGAAAAGGGTATCGCGCAGCGCTGCATCTTCCATGTTTCGGATGAGCCTGCAAAGCGCCAGCTAAAGGCTTACAAAAAGGCTGCGGGTATCGTTCATCAAAATTTTAAAGGCTTTAAGATCGCGGACGCGCTCTCGGATTTTTCCTTTTATAAAAGCGGCGTGGTGGAAACGCCGATCCCCGCAACGGATCATATTGCGCCGTTTATCGGCAATGTGCCGCAGCTGTGGGCGTACTATTGCGGCGCGCAGGGTTCAAAATATGTTTCAAACCGGTTTTTTGATATGCCGTCCGAAAGAAACAGGATCATCGGCTTTCAGCTCTATAAATTTGATGTGAAAGGCTTTCTGCACTGGGGCTATAATTTTTATTACACCCGTTATTCAAAGCGCCTTGCGGATCCGTTTACGGAGCCGGACGCCGGTGCAAAATTCCCTGCGGGAGACAGCTTCGTGGTCTACCCCGGCAAAAATTTTGAACCGCTTGATTCGCTCCGTCTGCATGTGTTTTACGACGGGCTGCAGGATATGCTTGCCCTAAAACTGCTGGAAAGCCTTGCCGGCAGGGATAGGGCGGTATCCGTTCTGGAAGAGGGTTTGAAATCGCCGCTCACATTCAGCGAATACCCGCATTCCGCCGAATGGCTGCTCAGCACCCGCGAGCGTATCAACAGCGAGATCAAAAAGCTTTTGTAATTTTAAGCGGCTGATTCCCGTCAGCTTATGGAGATGAAACTATGAAAAGATCGGTTATTTTAATCCTGCTGGTTGTTCTGATCGTGTGCGGCGCGGCAGCGTGCAGCGCAACAACGCAGAGCAATGAGGTTTCCACTACCTCGGTAACCGATGCCGAGGGGCAAACAAGATATTATGAATATGTGACCGGTGAAAACGGCGAGCAAGTGACCGCGCAGGGCGGCGGAGCCGTGCTTGCGCAGATCGAGACACAAGCAGACGGCACTGCCGTGACCGAGCGCGGCGGCGAATATGTTACCACGGGGGAAACGACTGTGCTTGCGCCGCAGAATACGCAAACTGCCGCGCCCGAATCGCAGGGCGGCACAGATGTATCCGCACAGGAAACGAACGCGGATAACGAGGTGCCGTTCGTTTCAACTGAAAATTCTACGAGTACTTCGCCCTCCCAAACCACAACAAGCACAACGTCCCCGTCAACTGCTGAAAACACAACCGTTACAACAACCCAGTCCGCTACCGATGCAGAGGGCTGGATAAACAAATGGTATTAAAAAAGATACAAGGGGCTGCCTCAGTTGCTATTCTGAGACAGCCCCTTTTTCCTGTGTATCTTTCCGTGCAGAATATGTATTGCCGTTTCTGTTTACCGCCACTCGATGCTTTCGCTCAGCAGGATCTCTCCGTTTGTATCTGCGCTTTGCAGCTCTATTCCGTTGGGTGAAAGGCGCATAATGGAAGCAACATACGAACCTTTGCCCACCGCGTCAACGCCGCCGTCAACAAAAACGGGGTAATCGCCGCTGCCGTCAAAATCCAGAACATGCTCGTGCTCGGCGGCAAGCAGGCTTACGTCAAGGGCGTTCAGTTTTGAGAGCGCGCGCTGTGAAAGCTCCGGCTCAATACAGATCTCTGCCGAATGGCACAAAGCTACAGTATTTTCTTCTGTACTTTCAACCGTTTCCAACCATTCTACCATGCTGCGCCTGTAATTTTCATAATCCACCATGCCGCCGTATTCCGGATGGGAATCCTCTTTGTCTTCGCAGCTGTCAAGCACCACAAACGCATATTCTCCAAGCGAAGTGGTGTAATAAAAATGATCATATCCAAGATAATCGGCAAGGTCCGCGGCGCTTCGCCCGCGTGTTTCATGATTGCCGCGGACATAGATTACCGGCATTGCGCCTCCCGTAAGATCTGCCGCAAAATCAAGTATATAATCTGCAATATCGTTTTCGCTCATAAGGGCCGGCGCACAGTCACCCAGCAGAATGACCGCCTGATATTCGCCTAACGCCTCTGCGGCAGTTTTTGCTTTCTCGTTTTTTGTATGCCAGTCAGAAACCGTTAAAATATCTATGCTTTCACCAAAAGCATCATGGAATGTGATGCTTTCGCTTTCTATCGTTTTGCCGAGCCGCCCGCCGTAGCTGAGCTCATCAAGGACTCTTGTTGCCCCCACTTTATACGTGTTGCCCGAAAGTTCGTCTTTCGGCACGGTTACGGTGTGGATTATATCATTGTTTTTTCTGCCGCCGTTTTCATCATAAACGCGCACGGTCTCGCCGCCGTACTCGTATTCAATATAAGCCGTTCCTTTTTCGCTTGTGGAAAAGACCACGGAATATGCGCCGCCGTTGTCAAACACAACGGGTGCGCTTGTGAATTCAAAAGGCGAAAACGGGAACACCGCATAAACGGCGGTAATGAACAGCGCAAGCGCCGTAATGCCTGAAACGGCACGGCGTGCTTTTTTGCTTTTCAGCAGGGGAAAAGCAAACGCAAAAAACGCAATACCAACCACAAACGCCCATATCGGAAAAGCGGATTTGAATAGCGCGAATGCGGAAGAAAGGCTCATGCCGTTATCCGTTATAAGCGCAACTGCCGAATAAATAAAAACGATAACCGCAAGCGCCTCGCTAATAAAGGCAATCACATGCATCAAGGTTTCCGAAAGGATTATTTTTTTATGCGCTTTTGCAACAAAGATCATGAACAGGCACGCAGAACCGATGCACGCAAAGACAAACAGCCCAAGCGAAAAACCTGTATAAAGCACATTATCCACAAAAACAAATCCGTATCTGACCGAATAAAACAGCAATACGGCAACTGCCGAAAATGCGGTAAAAAACGCAACAGCCCTTTTGCTGAACAATAACCGTTCTAAAATCTTTTTCATAATTCCAACCTCTTATCAAATGGCTTTGCGGCGGCTGTCTGCGCCGGAAAACGAACCGACGCCCGCTGCCAAAATCGGCACAGACGTTTCTGCCTGCGCCGAAGTGCTTTTGTTTTTAAGCGGTTTTATAAACCTTTTCTGGTTTGAATCTGTTTCCGATTCTGCCCGGTAACCGGTATACCGTTTCTCCCGTTGCCGCTTAAATTTGCGTTATTTATAAAGCGGGCCGTAGGTTGCGCAGGCGCGGTAATCGGCAGCCTGCAGATCGTCCGTGCCGAAGCCGCTCCAGGAATGGGGGCGGAAGATGCGCGCGGGATCCACATTGTGCATGTTTACGGGTATCCGCAGCATGGAGGCAAGCGTGATCAGATCGGCGCCCACATGGCCGTAAACGGTCACGCCGTGGTTTGCGCCCCAGTTTGCCATCACGCTGTATACGTCCTTAAAGGCGCCCTTGCCGGTAAGGTTCGGAACGAACCATGTAGTTGGCCAGGAAGGATCCGTTCTTTTATCTATAACGTTATGGATCTCGTCCGGCAGATCAACGGTGTAGCCCTCGGCAAGCTGAAGCACGGGGCCGATGCCGTCAACAATATTTACGCGCAGCATCGTTACCGGCATCTGCGCCCTGCACCTGAAATGGCTCGAGAATCCGCCGCCGCGGAAATATTCGTAATTCGCGCGGCACCAGTCCGTTGCGTTCAGACACGCCTTGATATCCTCGTTTGTGATCTCCCAAAACGGTTTCATGCAGTTTTCGCCCTTGTCGTTTTTGCAGGCGCCGCTGCCGTCAAGCGCCGTAGCGCCGGAATTGATCAGATGAATAAATCCGTTTGCCGCAAGGCCGTCCGGTCTGATTCCCGTAACTCTTTCACACGCTTCGGGGCTCCAGTATGTTCTTACATCGTGAAAACACGGCGCGCTGTTTGCCGTAAACGAACCCAGCATCATTGCAACGCCGTTCAAGGTGTCGTTTTCCGTTGCAAAGGGGGTGGGCATCTTGGCGCCGTTCCAGTCAAAGGAGGAAGCCATGATCGCCTCCGTAAAGTCCGCGTTCGGCAGCCAGTCCGTCCAGTTGCGCTGACCCTGAAATCCTGCCGCCACGGCGTTTTTGCCCAGCGCCTCTTCGTGCCAGCCCATGTCGTCCAGCTTTTTATTGCCGTAAAGGATATCCTTTACAACAATCGTCATCTTGGCAATGAATTCCCAGTCCTTATCGGGGTCAACCACTTTGGAACGTCTTATGATCTCCGGCAGATTCTTGCCGGCGTTCAGGTCAAAGCCCTCTTTACAGTTCTCTTTTATCCATTTGATTGCTCTTTCATATTCCTCGCCGTCATAGATCTCAAGCGTTATGCGGCGCAGGATCTCCGTCATATCCACCCATTCGGCGCGGATCCCCAGGTATTTCTGGAACATATCCGCATTGCAGTAGCTGCCTGCAATGCCCATGGCAACGCCGCCCAGATTTACATATGCCTTGTTTTTCATCCAGCCTACGGTCACTGCCGCCTTTGCAAAGCGAAGTATCTTTTCCGCTACGTCATCTGGTATTTCGGTATCCGTAATGTCCTGCACGTCATGCCCATAGATGGAAAACGCAGGCATGCCCCTTTGCGCATACGCGGCCATAACGGCGGCAAGGTAAACGGCGCCGGGGCGTTCGGTGCCGTTAAAGCCCCAAACCGCCTTTATCGTGTTCGGATTCATGTCAAAGGTCTCGGAGCCGTAGCACCAGCACGGCGTAACGGAAAGCGTGGCGATCACATTTTCCGTTTCAAACTGCCTTGCGCATGCGGCAGCCTCTGCGCCGCCGCCTATGGTGGTGTTGCTGATCACGCACTGCACCGCCTCGCCGTTCGGGTAGCGAAGCCTACTCTCAATCAGCTTTGCAGCCGCCTGTGCCATGCCCATGGTTTGTTTTTCAAGGCTTTCGCGCACGCCGCCCCATCTGCCGTCTATGACCGGGCGGATCCCGATTTTAGGATAACTCATAAATCTTTACCTCTCTTTTATTTATTTAATATTTTTAAATATTTGTCATAGTCGGAGCCGTTTTGCTCCGTATTTTCAGGCAGATACGTCTTAATGCTTTCGCTCTGCCTGATGATGCGCCTGCCCTCATTTATGCTTTTGATATCGCCCAGCGCGATCAGCTGCAGCATGATGTTGCCAAGCGCGGTGGCTTCCGCCGGGCCGGCCTTTACGGGTATTTCCGTTCGGTCTGCCGTAAGCCTGCACAGCAGAGAATCTTTTGAACCGCCGCCCAAAAGATACAGCGCGCCGAATTTTTTGCCCGTGTTTTCCGCAAGCTGCTTGATTGCGAATCTGTATTTCATGGCAAGGCTCTCATAAACGGTTCTGATCAGTTCGCCGTCCGTTTGCGGGAGCGCCTGCCCCGTCTCAGCGCAGCGGCGGGCGATCTTTTGCGGCATATCGCCGGGTTGTGAGAAAGCCGGGTCGTCCGCGTCAATAAAGCAGTGGCGGGGCGCGTCCTTTGCAAGCTGTTCCATATCGGCATACGAGTAATCCTTACCCTGTGCTTTAAAATCCTTTTTAAGCTGCTGGATCAGCCAAAGTCCGCTTATATTTTTTAAATAGTTTATTTTTCCGTTTGCGCCGAGTTCGTTCGAAAGCTCGTCGCGCATGCTTTTCTCCGTGGCGATCGGCTCGTCGCACTCGCAGCCGATCAGCGACCATGTGCCGCAGGATAAAAACGCCGCCGTTTCATCTTCTTCACACGGCATGGCGCACACGGCGCACTGCGTATCGTGCCCTGCCGCTTTGATGATCTTTATGTCGTTATACGCGCCTGCGGGCGTTGCGCTTTTTACAATCGGCGGCAAAGCGCCCGACGCCATTCCTGTAAGCGCAAAAACGTCTTGGCTCCAATCGCCGGTGCTGATATCCAGCAGCTGGGAGGTGGAAGCGATCGTCTGCTCCGCGCTCACCGCGCCGCAAAGCAGGTAGGCGATAAGATCGGGTATAAACAGCAGCTTGGAAGCGCTTTTGTCCTTTTCCGCAGCCAGCTGAAAAAGCGTGTTGATATTCATGATCTGAATACCCGTTGTTTTGTAAAGCGCCTGCCGTGTTATCTTTGCAAAGATTTTTTCGGGCGTCTCCGCCGTTCTGCCGTCTCTGTAGCAGTATGGCTGCGAAATCAGATTTCCGCTGCCGTCAAGGAGTCCGTAATCCACGCCCCATGTGTCAAACGCCATGGAATCCGCGCCGCCGTTTTTCTCCGCAATGCGTATTCCTTTTTTGATCTCGTTCATAAGATAATCAAGATCCCAGCGCAGGCTGCCGTTTTTCTCTTGCGGCGCGTTTTCAAATCGATGTATCTCTCTGTAGCTGATTTTGCCGCCCGAATATTCGGGCGGCAAAATCAGCTACAGAG
>OIXS01000035.1_pt1 | contig 77966 bp, 100 predicted proteins | sample 1587841 | NCBI WGS metagenome assembly OIXS01 (sample SAMN03283254) | human gut metagenome | biome: human-associated habitat; material: feces | host: Homo sapiens | place: USA | collected 2013
AAATTCTTTTCTCAGATCACTATCCGATAGGAACTTACCACCATTTTTATAGTTTTCTTTTTCTCTTCCTAACGCCCAGTTATAAGCGAATCTGGCAGTATTGGCATATCGAAAAAGTTTTGTATTCTGTTTATTATTTGGGATCAGCATGACTCGAATTGTTTTTATCATCTTCTTCACCACCATCATCTATCAGTTCTTTTACAAGTTTTCTTGCTTTATTGGCACGTTTGCCTTGTAATTTACAACTAAATACAGTTATTATCTGAACTAAATCTTCAACAAGTTCTTGTTGCTCTGTCTTTTCAGTATGATCGATGATCTCAATATCACAATCATATAGACTTGCAATATATTCAACTAATTCAAATCCAAATCGTAACAATCTGTCTTTATAAAAAACAACCACCTTGTCCACTTTATTTTGAGATATTCGTTTCATAAGTTCTTTTAATCCTTTTTTCTTATAGTCTATACCAGAACCTATATCACTAATTATTTCAAATGGTTTGCCCTGTGCAGTAAGATACAATTTCATATTCTCTATTTGTCGTTCCAGATCATCTCTTTGTTTATTACTTGAAACTCTGCAATAACCTATTACAATTCTATCTAAATTAGGTTTTACATTCATAACTTGGTTTAATTGCTCATGCGAATAATATCTATATCCATTACTGGAAGTGTGATGTGGATGAAGTTTCCCCTTTTTATCCCAATTCCTTAATGTTTGAGCCGATACACCTAATATTTTTGAAAATTTATTGATAGAATAATATTTACTCATAAACAAATTCTCCATATAATATTTATAATTTATTATAAGATTATTTTAACAGTTAAACACCTCCATAATAGATGTAATACGTTTTGGACAGTGATTACCAAATTTTGTACTTACAGCATCTCAATAAAAGCTGCCATTCTCGTATTGATCTGTTCAATATCTGCCTGTGAATAATCTGTCTCAACCACTGTGTACGGGATTCCTTTTTTGTCTTTCACTAATTTCTTGATAAGTGCGGTTTCCACATTATATGTATGACACGCCTGAAGAACAAGATCTACGACACCATCTACCTGAAAATCATCGATCAGCTCATCCAAAAGATCCAGACGATTCTTATTTGGAGACATACAAGAACATCCAATGTTTAAATATTTTCTTGCGAGTGCATCATATACATCTGGATTCTCTTCATCTACCATTGCTAACGGTTTCATTCCAGTACAGTTTTCAAAACATACGACAACTCCACCATTATCCTCAATTGCACGAATGACTTTCAAGGCCGCACCGCCAGATGGAGATCCGGTTACAAGGATCCTTGGTTTTTTCCCTATATTTTTTCCTTCTGTATATTCTTTTTCAATTTTATCTGTTACTGCATTGATTCTGTCTTCAAGACCTTCTGTGTTAATGTCAAAGCCACTTCCATATACAGTATTGATCACATCTAATCCATTGACTGGTGCAGGATCATTTGCCATTACATATTGAAGACGTCTTAATGCTTTATTGATCCCATTTCTTAATTTGATCTGATGAAGAACTGCCTCATCTGTGATCGTTGTCTCAAATTTATCTTCTAGAACTTTCTTGAAACGAAGTAATTCTTTCTTATATAATTGGATTCCATCTTCTGTCTGAGAGTTTGGAAGTTCTACGACATGAACTGGTTTAAAATCAGCAAGCATTTCGTACATTTTTTTCTTTCCATCGCATGTTGTTTCTCCTACAACCAAATCTGAAAAATAGAAGAAAGGACATTTATCTGTTTTGGCAAATCCATAACTTGATTTGATCAATGGACATAGGTTTCTTGGCAGATCTTTTTCTGCATCTGGGATTGTTTCATCTGATACGGAACATAATCCGACAACTGCTGCACCCATGGCATTTGGAATCTCTCTTGGAAGATAAGTACAAAATACACCGACAACAGGTATCTCTTTTTCTTTAACCTCCTTGATCGCGAGAAAAGAATTCTTTCTCTGCTCTGCAAATTCTTCAAAAATCTCTGGTAACTCTTTCTTTAATTCAACCACTGTTTGAATCCTCCTGTAAGTAAAAATTATCGTTTTATTTTGCGGATGCCCAAAACGGCAGCTCCAATTGCTCCTGTGTATTGACATAATGAATCCGTTGCTACTTCTTTCACTCCTAAATGATTGGCTAATGATTGTTTGATCACATCGAATTGTGCTAGTCCACCAGAGAAAAATACTTTTGGATTCGCTGGCGCCAATTTCTGTGCAAATGCAGCGGTTCGCTGACAAATAGATTCTACACAACCAAGAACAATATCACCAGGTGCAATATCCTGTGCCAATAATCCAACGATTTCACTTTCTGCAAATACAGCACACATACTGTTGATCTTCGCAGGCTTGGCATCTTTTACAAAAGTGTCGATTCTTCCAATCTCACTTTCGACTCGTTTCATCGTCATCTCAAGGAAACGTCCAGTTCCAGCAGCACATTTATCATTCATTAAAAAATCTGTGACACATCCAAGATCGTCAATAGTGATCACTTTGCTATCCTGCCCACCGATATCTATGATCGTGTCACAATCTGGATTCATAAAAAATGCTCCAGCTGCATGGCAAGTAATCTCCGTGATCTTGAAATCTGCCTGATCTAACAGATTCCTTCCATATCCAGTTGTTACAATAACATCTATTTCTTTATGTTGTTTTTTTATCTCTCTGTAAAGAGCTTCTAGAGATTTCCTTGGACTGATTGATGTTGGGATCATCTTTGTATCTATTATCTTCGTATCTTCTAACAAAACGGCTTTTGTCATAGACGAACCAGAATCTAATCCTAAACTTATCACTGTACATTGACTCCTTTTGGAAAGTTTTTCGGGTAAATTTTATCATGAAAATGGTGTGGTTGCAATGTAAAAAAACATGCTTAAAAAAAAGAACTATACATTTTCATTCAAATCCTTTATAATAGTATGCTGTGAAAAATAGCAGTATAAAACTGCTCATCATGCATTAAAAAAAAGGAGACGAAAGAAAAATGAATCAAGAGAAAAACAAAGGTGCGGAATACGACTTTTACGGGAAACTTCCGCTGCAAAAAGCGATTCTCCTTGGTCTGCAGCATGTATTCGCTATGTTCGTAGGTAACCTTACTCCAGTCCTTATCATTACAGGGGCTTGTGGTATTGCTTCTGGAACCGAATTTGCAGACGTTCAGATTGCGCTTTTACAAAATGCAATGTTAATTGCCGGAATTGTTACACTGATCCAGTTGTACGCGATCGGACCGATCGGTGGAAAAGTTCCAATCATCATGGGAACGAGTTCAGGATTTATCGGTGTCTGCAGCAGTGTTGCATCTGTTATGGGTGGTGGAATCCTTGGATATGGTGCGATCATGGGTGCTTCCATTATCGGTGGGTTATTTGAATCTGTATTAGGATTTATGTTAAAACCACTTCGAAGATTTTTCCCAGCTGTCGTAACTGGTACGGTTGTACTTTCCATCGGATTATCACTGATCGGTGTTGGTGTGAATTCTTTTGGTGGAGGAAATTCTGCTAATGATTTCGGTTCAATCGAGAACTTGTTACTTGGAACAATTGTTCTTGTGATCATCATTGCATTAAAACATGGAACGAAAGGTATCACAAGTGCTTCTTCTGTACTGATCGGAATTATCGCAGGATACATTATCGCAGGAATCATGGGTGTTGTACTTCCTACAACTGCTGTCAATGCAGATGGTGTAGAGTATACAAAAGCATGGGTGTTAAACTGGGATAAAGTTGCTCAGGCTGGATGGTTTGCCATTCCAAAATTTATGCCTGTAAAAATCATTTTTGATGCAAGAGCGATCGTCCCTGTACTTATCATGTTTATCGTAACTGCTGTAGAAACAGTCGGAGATATTTCCGGAGTTATCGAAGGTGGTATGGATCGTGAAGCTACAGATTCTGAGCTTTCTGGTGGTGTTGTCTGTGATGGTATCGGATCTACGATCGCAGCATTCTTTGGTGTTTTACCAAATACGTCATTCAGCCAGAATGTTGGTCTTGTTACTATGACAAAGATCGTAAACCGTTTTGCACTTGCAACAGGAGCAATCTTCTTAATCCTGTGTGGATTATTTCCAAAACTTGCTGCATTGATCTCTATCATGCCACAGAGCGTATTAGGTGGAGCAGCTGTTATGATGTTCTCTTCTATCGTGATCAGTGGTATTCAGCTGATCACAAAAGAACCACTAACAATGAGAAATATTACCGTTGTATCTGTAGCTCTCGGACTTGGATATGGAATCGGTGCAAACAGCACAGTTCTTTCTGGACTACCTGAAGGAATTCAGTTGATCTTCGGAGGATCTGGTATTGTACCTGCGGCACTTGTTGCAATTATTTTAAATATTGCATTGCCAAAAGAAGATTAAATAAACTAATAAAAACAGCACTGCATTGGGAATTTTATTCCTGTACAGTGCTGTTTTTCTATATGCTTTCCTGCGTCTATTATCAGCTCATAACACCAATTTCATCCGGTACGATCACATCAGCTTCTGTGCATGCAAGGATATCTTCTACACTATATCCTTCTGCAAGTTCCCTTAACACGAGACCATCTTTTGTAACTTCAAAATAGCAGCGTTCTGTTACGATATCTGTTACACAATGAACTCCCGTCAAAGGAAGTGTACATTTCTTTAATATCTTAGACTTTCCACTCTTTTCACAATGGTCTGTTGCTACGATGATCTTCTTCACTCCGGCACACAGATCCATGGCACCACCCATTCCTGGCACCATCTTCCCTGGAATCGTCCAGTTAGCGATATTGCCTTCTTGGTCTACCTGAAGTGTACCAAGAACTGCTGCATCAATATGTCCGCCACGTATAAATGCAAAAGACATCTCATGATCATACACGCTTCCACCTTTGATCACAGATGCAGGCTGTCCGCCAGCATCAATAACATCAATATCTGCTTTATCCCAGCTTGGGGTTGGTCCACTTCCGACGGTTCCGATCTCTGCTTCCAGCCACAGATCCACACCTTCTGGGAGATAATTTACACACATCAGCGGAACTCCGATACCAAGATTTACAAAATCTCCATCTTTAAAAAACTTTGCACATCGTGATGCGATCAGCTTTCTTCCTGTCAATCCTGCCATATCACTGACCTCCTTCCGCTTTTGCTTTGGCTCGCTGCCACATTGGACACATTGGTCGTTTCTCACCGGTTCTTTCATAGATCATATCAATCACAGGTGCTGGAACATCGATCTCTTCTGGCCCTAGTTCACCCACTTCCACGATCTCTTCGACTTCAACGATCACCGTATCAGCAGCCATAGCCATCGTACTGTTTGTTGCTCTGGAATTCATTCGGAATGAAATATTACCTGCAGTATCTGCTTTCGTTGCTTTGATTAAAGCAACATCTGCACGCAATGGTAATTCCAGAAGATATTCTTTGCCATCGATCGTTAGTTTTTGTTTACCTTCTTCTACTTCTGTACCAAGTCCTGTTGGTGTCAGACAGCCACCTAAGCCTGCTCCACCACAACGGATTCTTTCTGCAAAGGTTCCTTGCGGACTAAATTCTATCGCAAGTTCTCCTGCAAACATCTGATCCTTGGCGATCGGGTTCAATCCAATATGTGTTGTGATCAAGCTCTTAACTCTGTGATCTTTGATCAGCTTTCCGACTCCTTGATCCGCCATTCCAGCAGACACAGCGATCGCATCAATGTCTTTGATTCCTTTTTCTAACATTCCATCAATGATCTCATCTGCTGCAAATTCTCCATGCCAGTCTCCAAACATGATCGTCTGTCCATCATGAATTCTTGAGAGCGCTTCCTCTCTTGTTACAACTTTTGACTTCAAAGGCGTGGCCTCCCTTCTATGTTCATGGTTTGATCCTGGCTTTATTCTCCTTTGAATTCAGCCTTTCTCTTCTCCATAAAAGCTTTGACTCCTTCTATAAAATCAGAAGATGCCGCACATTCACGCTGTGTCGGAATCTCACATTCATCCAGGTATTTCTTATAATCAGCAAGCCCTGCCTGATAAATCTGTTTCTTGATATTCTTGTAAGAAAGTAATGGTCCATTAGCAAATTTCTTAGCAAGTTTCATAACAGTATCATCTAATTCCTCCGCTGGAACTACATCATATACCATTCCGGCATCTTTTGCTTCCTGTGCTTTCATTGGTCTTCCTGTAACACACAGTTCCATTGCTTTCTGAATTCCAAGACTCTTAACAAACAGGTACGTTCCACCGGTATCTGGAACTAGTCCAAGATTCACAAATGCCATAATAAACTTCGCATTGTCTGCGCATACAACAAAGTCCCCTGAAAATGCAAGACTTACTCCTGCACCTGCTGCCGCTCCACTTACACTTGAAATCACAAGCTTACTCATACGCTTCAGACCATCGGTTACATTGCCAACTTTACTGATCAGAGAATCCATATTCACTTCTCCACCTTGTTGGATCAGGTTATAGAAGTATCCAATGTCTCCTCCTGCTGAAAATGCCTTTGGCATTCCTTTTAAAACAACAACTTTTACATTCGGGTCATTCTCACAAGTATCTACTACGTACATCAACTCGTCTGCCATCTGATCATCAATTGCATTAAGATTCTTCATATAGTTCATTGTGATGATACCAACTCCATCTTCTACAACGAACTGCAATTTCTCTAGCTTCATAGGCATATCCTCCTTTAAGTTGTTTTGATAACTATATTGTATCACTTTTTGTACAATTTGTGAAGCTTTTCGACAAAATTAAGGGGTTGACGAATCTCATTTTCTATAGTATCTTATAGCCATAAGGTCATATAACTGACGGAGCACGTGGAATTAACCACATGGAAGTATGATCATTAATCGCCGACCGTCTGGGCAATCTGTCTGGACGTGCGGCGTTTTTTTATTCTATTTTTACAACGCTTTATCGTTCAGATATTGATCCTGTTAACTTTTTACGTACTTGTCCTAAGTACGTATCATCCATAAGGAGGAATACTATGACAGTTGGTCATGTCCATTCCATCGAATCGATGGGTCTGGTTGATGGACCAGGGATACGAACCGTTATCTTTTTACAAGGATGTGCTCTAAGATGTCGTTTCTGCCATAATCCTGATACTTGGGAATTATCTGGCGGAACCGAATACACACCGGAAGAACTCGTTGCAAAGATCCGACGATTTAAACCTTATTTTAAAGAAGATGGTGGTGTTACTTTTTCTGGTGGAGAACCTTTATTACAACCTGATTTTTTAAAAGAGACATTAAAACTATGCAAGAATGAAGGCATTCACACTTGCATCGACACTGCAGGTTATGGACTTTCTGATTATGATGAGATTTTAAATCATACAGATCTTGTTCTTCTTGATCTGAAACACATCCATAAAACGGATTATGAGAAAATGACAGGAAGATCAATGGATCGTTTTGAAGAATTTTTGAATGCTTTAAAAAAACATCAGACTAAGATATGGATTCGCCATGTCGTTGTTCCAGGAATTACTGACAGCGAAGATCATATGGTTCAATTAAAAGCTTATATTCAAAAGATTCCTAATGTAGAGAAAGTTGAGCTGCTTCCCTATCATTTACTTGGTACCAACAAATATAAAGTTATGGATATTCCTTATTCTTTAGAAGGTGTACCGGCCATGGATAAAAAGAAAACAGAGATGTTACAACAAACCTATTTTGATCATGTTTATTTTACGGAGGAAAAATCATGTTAAACGAATGGAATGGATTCAATGATGGTGTCTGGACAAAAGAAATCAATGTAAGAAATTTTATACAGAAAAACTACACTCTCTATGAAGGAGATGACTCTTTCTTAGCTGATGTATCTCAGAAAACAAAAAAAGTCTGGAATAAATGTGAAGAACTGCTTGCTGAAGAATTGAAAAAAGGAGGCGTTTTAGATGTTGAGACAGATATCATTTCTGGTATCACGAACTTCGCACCTGGATATATTGATAAAGAAAATGAGGTGATCGTTGGACTTCAGACAGATGCACCCCTAAAACGTATTGTCAATCTATATGGCGGTAAACGTATGGCGCACCAGTCACTGGAACAATATGGTTATAAACTAAATGAAGAGATCGACCGCCATTTTAATGAATACAGAAAAACACACAATGAAGGGGTTTTTGATGCCTATCCAAAACGTACCCGTCTTGCAAGAACTGCTGGACTTCTAACAGGACTTCCTGATGCTTATGGACGTGGACGTATTATTGGAGACTACCGTCGTGTTGCTCTTTATGGAATCGACCACTTGATCGAAGAAAAACAAAAAGATTTAGACTTTGAAGATGGACCTATGACAGAAGACCGCATCCGTCTGCGTGAAGAAATTTCTGAGCAGATCCGTGCCCTTTCTAAAATGAAAGAAATGGCTGCATCTTATGGTGTTGATATTTCAAAACCTGCAAAAAATGCGAAAGAAGCTGTTCAGGCGGTTTATATGGGATATCTTGCGGGAACAAAAGAAAATAATGGAGCTGCAACTTCCCTTGGACGTACTTCTACATTCCTTGATATTTATATTGAACGAGATCTTAAAAATGGAGTGATCACAGAAACAGAAGCTCAGGAATTGATCGATCAATTTATCATCAAACTTCGTCTGACAAGACATTTAAGAACTCCTGAATATGACGAACTATTTGGTGGGGATCCTACGTGGATCACGGAGTCTATCGGTGGAGTTGGTATTAATGGAAAACCTCTGGTTACTAAGAACTCTTTCCGTTATCTTCATACTTTATATAACATTGGAACTGCTCCAGAGCCTAACTTAACTGTTTTATGGTCTGAAAAACTGCCAGACAACTTTAAACATTTTTGCTCTAAAGTTTCTATTGATACGGATTCTATCCAATATGAAAATGATGATGTTATGCGCCCAGTCTATGGGGATGATTATGCGATCGCTTGTTGTGTATCTGCAATGAAGGTTGGAAAACAGACACAGCTGTTCGGAGCCCGCTGCAATCTGGCAAAATCACTGCTTTATGCGATCAATGGAGGAATTGACGAGAAAAAAGGAATCCAGGTTGTTCCTGGAATCGAACCGATCACAGATGACGTTCTTGATTTTGACAAAGTATGGGAAAACTATAAGAAAGTTATGACTTATGTTGCTGAATTATATGTTGATACAGTAAATATCATTCATTTTATGCATGATAAATACGCATATGAAGCCAGCCAGTTTGCTCTTCATGATACAAACTTAGAGCGAATCGCAGCTTATGGAATTGCTGGTCTGTCTATTGCCGCAGACTCTCTATCAGCGATTAAATATGCAACTGTAAAACCAATCCGCAATGAAAATGGTGTAGCAATTGACTTTGAAACCATTGGGGATTTCCCTAAGTATGGAAATGATGACGACCGCGCAGATGATCTTGCAGTTAACACAGTAACATTCTTCTCTGACGAACTAAAGAAACATCCGATTTATAGAAATGCGATCCATACTTTATCTGCTTTAACGATCACATCCAATGTTATGTATGGTAAGAAAACCGGATCCACACCAGATGGAAGAAAACTCGGAGAACCTTTAGCTCCAGGTGCAAACCCAATGCATGGACGAGACGAAAATGGTGCTCTTGCATCCTTAAACTCTGTCGCTAAAATTCCATATCGCGATGTATGTCAGGATGGTGTATCCAATACCTTTTCCATCGTACCAGATGCTCTTGGAAAAGATCAGGAACAACGAGTACAAAACCTTACAACAATCTTAGACGGATACTTTGTTCAAGGTGCACATCATTTGAATGTAAATGTTATGCATAGAGAAACTTTGATCGATGCTATGGAACATCCAGAAAAATATCCAACACTTACGATCCGTGTTTCTGGATATGCCGTGAACTTTAATCGATTATCCCGCGAACAGCAGGAAGAAGTGATTCGTCGTACATTCCATCAGAGTATGTAGATTTTTATGAAACAGCAATGGTGCCTGATTCTTATTTGAATCAGGCACCATTACTATTCTTCAAACATTTTTCCCTCTATAGCACTTATCTGTTCAATGGGAATGATCGTCTGATCAGTCATGACAACTGTGTGTTTATATTTATCAATTTTCTTTACACAACCAGAACAGGTAATATATGCTCCCCCATCTTTCTTAGCATCTGGTACAAAATACGTGATCTCAACCATTTGCTGTGTACCGATCGTTTCAGCGATCAGATATAACTTTTTATTTAATTCTGCTATAACTTCTTCACTCAACACCTGTTTTGCATCTGTTTGTCTTACAGTTTCTTTAATAGCTGCTTCGTGTCCGGTAAGTGCCGCAAAAGGCGAAAACTGTGCTGCCCTGGCATAAAGTGACATACGAGGGTGCTTCTTTGAAGTTGGATGCGGCAGATTGATAATATCATCGTATTTATGATTGTACTGATCCTTCATAATCTTCCTCCATTGACACTGAATACTTACTTTCTATGCTTTATGTCCGCCGATCTGCTCATTACGGTCTTTTGCTGTTGCTCCCTCCTGAAGGTTCATTCCTTTCAAGATAGCGTTTTTCCCAAACTTCTTTTTGATTGTGAGCATTGTCTGTTGCATCCGTTTCTCACGCTCTAAAACGGCCTCTTCTTCGGCTTGTTCCTGTTCCTTTACCGTATAATCTGTAAAAAGATCAAGCTGCTCATACGTTTCTTCTTCCTTTGAAAAACTTTCATCCACGAGCTTGTTCGCTGTGATATTGATTCTTCTGATCAGCAGATTTTTATCCACGATCCGATCATATAATTCCATCACTGCATTTGTGATCAGCATGGTAGATGATGTCTTCCTTTTCAGGTTTGTTGTTCCATGAGCGTGTTTTGGAACTTTCCTTCCATATCGGTCGATTGTAACAGATCCCTTGTACTTCCTATATCTATCTGGATCCGTTAGATTTTCTATATCATAACCTACAGTCAATACGATCTGGTCAGTAACAAGTCTCTTATCTACCAGATCAAGTGTCATAAGATCAGTCATTTCTTTTACAACCAACTTTGCCTTATCAAAGTCATATGGGCAGTGAAGTACTTGCCCGGAGCATACACTGTTGGTTTCCGGTTTGTACGCTTTGACTTGCTCCATAGTACAAGGCTCATATCCCCAGGCATGATCGATCAGCAGTTCCGCATTGATCCCAAACATCTTATAAAGCAGTTCTTCATTATGAAATTCATTTGGCTTTCCGACGGAACATCTTGCAACATCTCCCATTGAGAAAAGACCGTGTTCTTCCAACTTCTTCGCATAGCCTTTGCCTACTCTCCAGAAATCCGTAAGCGGTCTGTGATTCCATAGTTTCCTACGGTAAGACATTTCGTCTAATTCGGCGATCCTTACGCCATCCTTATCCGGTTTAATATGCTTTGCTACGATATCCATCGCAATCTTGCACAGATACATATTCGTTCCGATTCCGGCGGTTGCTGTAATTCCCGTTGTTTTTAAAACGTCTCGTATCATAGTCATGGCAAGTTCCCTTGCAGTCATCTGATAAGTATTCAGATAATCTGTTGCATCTATAAATACTTCATCAATTGAGTACGGAAAAATATCTTCTGGCGCAATATACTTCAGATAAATATTATAAATCTTGGAACTATATTCCAAATAGTATTCCATACGTGGTGGTGCAACAATATAATCAACCTTCAATGCCGGATCCTCATTTAATTCTGTGCTGTCATCCGACGAACCTGTAAATGTTCTGTTTAAAGCTTTCCACCTGCGGGTATTATTGACTTCTTTAATCTTTTGCACGACTTCAAACAAACGTGGTCTGCCTGGTATTCCATAGTTTTTCAGCGATGGAGATACCGCAAGGCAGATCGTCTTTTCCGTCCGGCTTTGATCTGCAACCACAAGATTTGTCGTTAAAGGATCGCGATTTCGCTCCTTACATTCCACAGAAGCATAGAATGATTTGAGGTCGATCGCAATATAAGCCTTTGTCTTTGTCATCGTTCTATGCTCCTCTATTTGCATAATGAATCAACCATCATAGCAAGCCACATCATACAAAACATAAATATAAAACACAATAGTACAGAACCACACCCAACATTTGATTTCCCATCATCGGATGATTCTTCCTTCTCTCGGTTATGCTTCGATGCATCATCTTCTTTCAATTTGTTATAAAGATAATATTCTGTGGCATTGTCTTTCCAATCTTTTTTCCCATTCCGATCATAATCAAAAAAGGCCATATTGATCACTCCCCATTCCTTAGCCTATTCATATTTTTCTCTATTTACTAGAGCTTGGAAAATATGGGCTTAATACTCCAGCTACATTACTGATCGGCATTGTTTGCAGCCATACTTTCCCAGGACCTGTAAGTATTGTGTTAAACACTCCTTCTCCACCAAACAACATATTCTTTACACCCGGAACACTTTTGATTTCCATCGTACAACTTGCTGTCATCGCGGCCAAATGTCCAGTATCTACAACAATCTGCTCTCCAGCCTCTAATTCATATTCCACAACATGACCATCAAATTCTGCAAACATAATACCATGGCCAGATACTTTCTGCATAATAAAACCTTCTCCGCCAAATAATCCAGCTCCGATCTTTTTATTAAAGAATACAGATAACTCAACTCCATTCTCACCGGCAAGATAAGCACTTTTTTGTAATATCATTTCCTGTCCAGGTGCAATTTCAAATGCCTTGATGGATCCCGGGAAGCATGAAGCAAAGGCAATCATCCCTTTTCCGCCTTGTGCTGTATAAACATTCTGGAACATCTTTTCTCCTGAAAACGCTCTTCCAAAGATCTTTCCTATTCCTCCATTCGAAGTTGTTTCCATTTTCATATTTGGAGACATCCAAGACATTCCTCCACCTTCTGTAACCATTTTTTCTCCAGATTCCAGATAACAGATAACTACTGGAAGTGTTTCACCTAAAATTTCATATCTCATAATGTTTTCCTCCTTACTCAACATTTGATTTGTTATTCTTCTTTGCATTTACAATATAAATTCCAACACATACAAGTGCGAGTGCAATCAGACTTCCGATATTAAATGCCTGTTTGATTTCTCCCAATACCAATGCCGACAAGATTACACTGCATAATGGATTCACAAATCCGAAGATTGCTACCTTTGACACGTCATTATATGCAAGTAATACAGACCAAAGTGTATAGGCAACTGCAGATACCAATGCAAGATACAACACGACCGTAATTCCACCAACTGTTACATGATCTAAATGTCCACCCATTGCGTTTCCGATTAAAAATAATACAATTCCACCAATAAAAAACTGAGTTCCACTTAATATAACTGGTGATACTTTTTTTGAATAGTAATTGATCAATATCGTGGATGTTGCATAGGCTAACTGTGAAATCAAAACGAATCCTTCTCCCATCATCGTAAAGCCGAAATCCAAAGAATTTCCAAGAAGATTGATCACGACAACTCCTGCAAATCCTAAGATGCATCCTGTTAATTTTCTTCCCGTTAGTTTTTCATTTCGTACGATCAAACATGACATTAGGATTGCGATAAAATTTCCTAAACCTGTAATGATTCCACCTTTCACTCCAGATGTATGTGCCACGCCGATATAAAAGAAAAAATACTGTCCAACAGTCTGCGCAAGGCAGACAGGAAACAACGTATTTATGTGGGTTTGAGGAGTGTTAATGTATGAGTAAGATATAAACCTACCGCTTTTTATCACAGCTAATTACGTCTAACAAAGCTTCAAATATTTTGTTGGTACCCAGCTGTTCAACTGCTTAATAAGAGCTTCCTGCTGACCATTATTTGTCTGAACTTTGGTAACTGTGTACTTCTTATTCAAATATGCACTGGAAATAAGTTTACCTTTGGATGCCCCTCCATACGTAGCATTCCCAACAATCTTAACTGATACACCTGATTTAAATACAGATGCAATTTTAGCAGTCTTACTCGTTTTGATACTATGACCAACGATTGCTTCGGCTAAAGCTTTACCGATTTTATCAGCACCTACAGTCTTATACAATAAGTAGTCATCCTTATCGTCTACGAAGCAGATTTCAAATAAGATCGCTTTTGCTTTCGTATGGTTCAGATAATATAATCCCATAGTTCTTTTGTATGGATCACCATGTGAAGAGAAACCAAGCTTCTTCATATTAACCACAGCTCTCTCAGCCACTTCTTTTTTTATGCCCGAAAATGCTGTAGCCCATACTTCAAAACCACCTAATTTCTTATCGCCTTTGTGGTCGTTGCGTCCACTATTCAAATGAACAGACACATCAAAGTCAACTCCATTTTGATTGCATTTAGCACAGATCTTTTTTAGTACATCTCTTTTGCTAGTACCGTTACTAACAGTACAATTATACACTGTAACACCTGCTTTACGCAAATATTTAATAACAGCTTTCGCGACCTTACGATCTTCTTTAGATTCGTCCAGTAAACCCTTAGCTCCACAAGCAATTTTACCCGCTGGATTATGTCCTCCATGAACGTTTACTTTTTTAATTGCCATTACAAATCACCTTCTTTTAAATCCTCTACTTCTTTATATGTAGTGTCTTCCAGATCTTCTGAATCAGTATTAACAGCTGGTACTTCTGGTAATCCACCAATACTTGTAAGAATTGAATAGATTGCAGCTACAAAAGCTACACTAAATACAATTTTCCAATTAATATCAGTAATCGCAACACCCACTGTAATCATGGATGCTGCTACCTGAGCAAAAGTTTTTATTGCTCGAATGATAGTAGATTTAAACCACTGTTTTGTATCTACATCAATTTTAAAAACACAATTCTTTAACATATAACGTCTCCTTTCACATACCTATTTGCTTAAAAATATAGCCGATGATGATACCGGCTACAGTCGTTAAGATATATGCAACGATTTTCCGCCACATTTCTCCGTCTCTAGCTTTTAATGTATCAACATCGGCATTTAATGCATCTATGCTATTATTCACAGATGACATTTTTTCACATAAGACTATTAAGGTAGTTGACATCGTGTGTATTTCTTTGACTACTTCTTCAACTTCGCGAAGTCTAGCGTTCGTACGAGCATGTTCGGCTTTAAGTCCGTCTTTAAACTCATCATGCTCTTCTCTAGTAATATAGTCACTCAATGTTTACTCCTTTTTTATTATTCAGTTACAAGTTCTTCGCACCCGCTGTCAATTAAGATTTCTTTTACTTTCTCTTTTAACAGTTTTGGTACCTGTGCATATGTCTTTTTGCCAATCATAATCTGCTGTGCCCATAACATAGCCATCATTGTTTCGCCCTCCTTTCTGTATAATAATTTAAATATCAATCTATGCATCATACACCACTTCCGACATTTCTAATATGCATTCTGTCAGCATGGTATTTGATTCCTGCATGTCCACCATTCGTGACTGCATTTCTTTTATTGTATCTACCAGTTTTTGTGCATCTTCATAGGTTATCTTACCGTTTTCATCCGGTGTTATTTCTGGTACTTCTGGTACTTCTGGTACTTCTGGTAAATCCGGTTCCCACAAAGAATCCACCTCTTCGTAATTGTCTTGCGTGTCGTCTTTTGCGAGGATCAAAACACTATATGTATCCGTACCGTTTAACATTTTCAACCTTTTTCCGCTGTCTGGATAGAGATACGTGATATTGTTTTTTACTTCTGTTTTCACTTCTACCACCTCCTACGCTGATGCGATCGTCCAGTTTTTAGCTGATAACTTAGCTAATATTTCCGATGTAAATAAGCTATAGATATTTTTAGAAACCTTTAACGTATAAGGACTATCTAATGCGAGTGCGTGGTCTGCAAAGCTGTTTAGTGTTTCTACGTCTGGTAGACCATTGATGTTGCCTAACCAACCTGTTTTTTCAATAATCGTTCCAATATTGCATTGGAAATTGATTTTAACAGGTGTTGGACATTGGAAGAAACCGAACATACCATCGTATGCATTATTAGTAATTTCGTTTTTACTGATAGCTAACGTTTTCCCCAAATTCAAATAATCAATGACAATCTGACCAGTCGAATTTGATTTTCCAGACATATAAAGTATATTACAATGACTGTATAGATCTGTTGATTTTTGCATATTAGGGAACGATACTTTTGATATGCGTTCCAATTTATCACATTCCCTAAATATCTCTGTAATGTTTGTTATGTTGGCATTTCCTGTAATACTAGCAACTTCTCTTAATTTTTTACAGCCAAAGAACATATGGTCAATGACTGTAGCATTATCTATCACAAGGTCTGGTACATTTTCTATTTGTGTGCTGTTAAATGTGTTGCTTAAATTTGTAGCGGTTCTTATTACTTCTTTATAATTTGGAATATTTTCAATTAATTTTAATTGTCCTCCAGCAAAACATTGCGGTAAACTAGCATTTATTGGAATATTAACAGATGAATAATCAGTTATACCACAATTCGCAAACGCATTGTAAAACGATATAGAAGTATCTACAAGATTAATATTAAAGCTTTCAATATGCTTTAATAATGGCGTATTGGAGAATATATCTTGAACACTAATTAAGCCTTTTAAATTGATAGAGATATTCCCAACTGACGTCAATTTTTGACAATTCCTGAATATTCCATGGCATCTTCTATTATTGGCGACATTATTCAATGTTACATCCCCAACAGATGTTAGACCGCTATCAACAAATAATTCTCCCATATCATAACCGATGCTACTAACCGTATTCGTAATACTGACATTACCTAACGTAAAAGGTCCTTTAACGCCGGCGAAAGCTCTTCTTACTGTATCGTATTCTGAATCGGACCTAATCTCAATATCAGCTCCCTCTAAACGATTAATATTAGTTAATGCAGTGCATCCATCAAGCATCATATGGATATATTTACATTTGCCAATCACCTCTGGCGTGATACAATCTGGTAATTTCTCTAAGGCTTTGAAATTTTTGAAAAACTGACTTAAATCGTTAAAATCCTCATCTAACTCTAACGTCAATTTCTCAAAATTACGGAGAGGTGGATATGCCGTATTTGTTGATGTTTTTGGCCATAATTTATCAGCACTCGTGGTCTTGATATATCCCTCAACCTCAAATGTCGGTGGTAAGTAGAAACGAGCATTATATCCGTTATACATCCATTCTGGAGTTTTATATGCTGTAAAATCACAGTTTGCAATTACTTTTCCGATTGATTCTGGTATCACAGTTTCGTCTAATGCTAACATACCCATTTTTGGATTATTTGAAAAATCTATAGTATCGGTCACTTCCACATCATCCATATAAATAGACTCAAGTTTCGTCATATTAGTATAATTTCCGTTCTCTCTACTAGTTCCAGCACCAAACGTATTATTGTAAAAATATCCATTTTTGTAAGTTTCGCCACAAATAACTTCATTACCAATATAAACACCATTCATTTTTGATGTTAAATGAACGCTTCTGATATTTGTAAATCGTTTTAACATGAGACATTTAACTCGTTCCATATTAATATCCATCTGCTCTTGCATTGTTTTGAATCCCATACCATACAATCTCAAGAATCCAATACCACAATCTATTTTGAAAGTTTCAATGTGCGTTTCTTTATAACTATCTTGTGCCCCTGTACCACTTATTAACAATATAGGAATATTATCAATATCACATAACTTAAGATTTCTTAACAATGGTGTATTATAATTCCTAATACCGTTAACTGTATTAGTAATATTTATTGATACAACATCATCATCCACAAACAATTTAGGAGAACCACTGATCAATATTGTTTCTGACCTTATAAGAACCGTTTTTCTTCCGTTTTGCACTTCATACCGCATGTATGCTTCTGGACAGTTCTCAACTGTAAACTCAGACAATATCGCATCTTTATTAACAGATAACAACCCTAACAACGGCATATTTTTCAAAGACAATGATTGTAATTTACTTGATGTTATCTGTAATGTTTTTAAGTTACATCCAGTTGTAGGGAATAAGACGTTCGTAAGTAACGTATCGTTTAGATTAACTTCACTCAACATTGCAAACATAGATAGGTCCAATACAGACGATTTTCCTGTGGATGTATCTCCTAATTTTGTACATCCATTCAGTTTTATCTTTGAAATAAACTTATTGTTTTCGTTCAGACGAATATCGTTCAATACTTTTGCGTTCTGACAATCGACCTCAACCAATCGGCTTGCTTCTACAAGGTTTAATGTTGATGGATTTGCGTTTGTTAGTCCGTCGATCTTTTTAATCTGCTTTGCGTTGTAAACGATGATTTCTTGGTCCGTTGCTGTCGCAAGAGTTCCATTAAATCGTGTGGCCTTCATCATACCGTTAGCATCACGACCGACTTTTAATCTTTGTTCTACCCCATTTCTCCAACGTACTGTCAGATACTGTGGAGAATATGTAAGAATATCAAGATTGATGTTTGCGGTAGTGTTTGCACGAATCGTGATAGATTCTTTCGTATCTTCTTCATAACCGTATATGGTGTCAAGATATAACAGTCTTTCTTTTACCCATTTTTTCATATGCTCGCTTCGTCTACCATGCAGCATGAACAGGTAATCGTTTTTGAACTTGATATATTTTGCTTCCATATCCTTGTTATATTGCAGTTCCCCGATTTGTGCTACCTGTCCGTCATACCAGTATTTCAAGATATTATCTAATCTGTATTTAGATGTTCTAAGTTTCTTATACATCGCAGATAATTCGTCCGCAAACACATTTTCAACCATCGTCCATAATTTAGAACCGGATGTATTATAAACACCCTCTGTAATATCGATGTCGCTGTAAAACTTCAAATATCCTGTATTATCCAGACCTAGCTGTGTATCAAGATCATAGAACTGCGGATACCAGATATTTCCGTCCCATGTGGTTAACATCATGTTCTTACCTAAGTTGTCAACCATTCCGAATAGATGTACCTGCAAGAAATATTTGAGTAGATATTCTTTGTTGAAATGCTGTTCTAATTCGTTTTTGAATGTTGTTTCATCTGCATTTTTTACCCAAGTAACAAGTCTTTTCAATACGTTGTACTTCTCAGTAATCTGTTCAGATGTACAATCATCTTCGTCTGGATATCTCAATTCAAAGTCTGTACGTAAAGATTCATCTGTATCATTTTTAAAGGCACCTGCTGATGTATCAGAGTTTGATGATACCTCAAAAGACATACAGTTTTCCTGTCCGGTAACTTCATTATCCAGTCCGAATGATTTATTACATCCTTTATCAAGGTTGAAATTAAACACACCCATATACACTGGTGTTGATGCAGAATCCTTCGCGATATATAACTGGATTGGAAATCCGTTAATCGCTGTACGGACCTTACTACTTGTTTGCTGAGGTGGTACTTTTGTATCGTATAACTCGTCATTGATAAATTTAGCCATTCCGGTATTGTTTGCGTGAGATGATTCCATATAATCCGCTTTCAGACAGAATGTATCTTCCAAGATTCCATTCTTGAACGGACTATACTTATATTTACTTCCATCCGGATTCTTTAGCTTGATTTTATAATTCTTTACAGCGTACTGCAAGGAAGATGTTCCCTGCCATCCAACTTGACAATTCTCTAAATCAAAAGAAGCTCCATATTCATCTGCATTACCAGATATATATTTAATCCTAAGCGGTACTTTGTTTTCTTTCGTCATTGCCGAAGTATCTCCGTAGAAATACATCGTAGGCATAGCATTTTCGTAGTTAAGAAGATATTTCGCTTGCTGTTCATCCATATCCGGAATATCAGCTACAAAGTTTTTAACAATTTCTTCACTGTCCAATGCTCTTGCATACACTCTAAAACTATAAATTTCACAGTTTCCGAACACATTTGGAACCCATTTTGAATCAACAGTTTCAAGTTTTGTTCCTAAGAATATCTTTGTGTTGTTTGTGAAATTTTCGCTGTCCTGCATTAAGAATGTTTCTGTCAGAACACCGTTGTTATAGATTTTTGCAATCTTATTGTCACGATCAATAACAAAAGTGGCTTTTGAGATACTATCTTGCTCTACTGTACTCTTTAACTGAGATGATGCAGAGTTCATATACATATACTCAGTATCTATTGCAAAACCTTTACTATAAGTATCATTACCTCTCATCTCTAATACACACGCGTCTTGGTTACCTACATCTCTTGTGTTATATCGGATATCTACAGTCATTCCGTATGGTGCATTATCGGCTAACGCTTCTAAGTCAATCTCTACATAAGCCTGTCCGTTACATTTCAGAGCATTGTTTTTCCAACCGTTTGTGTTGTAGTTGAAGTTATGTAATGTTGCAACAACACCTTTTCCAGATTTATCGGTCCATGTTTCTTTACCAATATCTTGATTTGTTCTTCCTGTTGCGTCAAACCAACAAAGCAAAGAAGCATCTTTTACTGGTTCCATTGGTGTATAATCTCTTACTTCAACGATCAGATTTCTTTCAATGCTTGCGGTTTTGCTTCCATCTTTTGTTGTTGCAGTTATCTTAAGAGTATGACTTCCTATTTCTAATGTATTCGTTGCCCAAATATTTGTACCTGATGGGACTTCTACTCGCTTTACGATGGCGTTATCTACAGTATATTCTACTGTAAATTTAGTTTCACCTTTCATTGACACACGATATGGAAATTCTAGCATGTCCTTATATTTTATAGTTTTCGTATTAAAATCGGTAATTAATGTAAGATTGTCGGCATCTTCAATAATTACATTAAAATTCAACGTTTGTGATTTGTAAGAACCAGATTCTGCATGAAAACTTACTTTATGGGCCCCAGCACTCATTGTAGGTAGAGTAATAATGTTATATCCATTTTCGGCATGTAATCTTGTTTCTACACCGTCAATTGTCTGAACAATATAAATCGGATCAATTGAAATTGTATCAATCGTGATCGGTACTTTTATAACATTTACGATATTAAAATCCACACTATCGTCAAACGTGGATGTGATATCCAGTGTTCCAACTCGTATACTAAAACTTAACGTATCAGTGAATGTTCCAGCAGAGTCAACAACATACATCGTGATTGTATGATTTCCTTTGCTCAGATCGTTTAAGGTTATTCTGTTAACTCCTTGTGCAACTGATTCTGTAACTGTTTCGACAGAATCAACCATAACATGTAGTGTACCATCGCCAGACGCTGGAGATACAAAACGGTAACGAATATCCACAGGTGAACCATAAGCGTATGATCCGCCTGTAAAACTACTACTTAACGTTGCAATATTTACGTTACCTCCACCACCGCCACCAGAGCCTCCGAACTCTTCACAAGCCATAGCAACCTTTAAAGGTGTCATCATAACTGTATCGTCAACACCAGCTCTTGCCTGTTCCTCTGTTGCGATCGGATAATAAGGCATGGTGTTTTTCATTTCATCTTTTAACGCTTTTACTTCGTTTATAAGTTCTTGATAATCTTTTGGTAGATTCGATATGACTTTCTCTCCCTCAAGATCTATCATTATTTTTATCTGATCTATTAAATCATTAAGATCTTTGTTTTGGGTTATTAATGAAGAATCAACTTCTGTTTCTAACCCTTCTAATACTTCAAGTTTATGTACTGTCGTATTAAATTCTTTTATAACTGTGCCGTCTGAACCCGACTTTTTTAAACATAATACAAATTTTGTGTACCCTTTATTTTTAGATGCATTTCGTCCAACTAACCATGAGAATTCAACGTATTCACTGGTTGTTTTTTTATCTGTAACTACGTAAATATCTTCAGTTCTACCGTTCAAATAATTTACATAAATATTGAATTCACCTAAATCGAGATCACAATAATATCTAGGTAATCGGAATTTTAATCGATTTACTGACTCATCAGATTCTACACCCAAAATAGAAACTTTTTCTGGAATACTCATCGTTCGTAAATCATTATTAACAACAATGGTACTGTCATTTATTGTCACTACATCTTCTGTAACTGACGCTTCCAAAGCTTCTTCTAAATTCATAATTACCTCCTTTTCTGGTTTACTCGTATATCATTTGTAACTAATTTATAATCATCTTTTATTCCAACCACATGAACTTTAAAATAATAATCAGTTAATACTTCTTTTGGAATATCACAATGATTATTTACTATTGGTACTGGATAATTACTTCCAGTAGTGCTTGTAAATACAGCAGCTTTTTTACATCCAAACCATTCTGATGAAAAATCAAATTCTGCGTTTAGATAACCTTCTGTGCCGGATACCAAATCAGAAAAATCACAATCAGGATTTTTTCGTAATGTTTGTCCGACGGTATTAAATTTTAATGTTCGCATTTTCGTCACCTTTCGCTTCAAGTTTTTGTTCTAAAATACTAACTCTATTTTGAAGTTCTTCATTCTGTTTTAGCAGTTTTTGAATCATGTGAGTGTTTAAAGATATAAATTCTTCATAAGCTAAAGAATATCTATCACTCATACCGTTTGTAGATTCTGGAGTCCATTCAGGGTCTTTACTAAAATCATCGTAGCAAAACGCTGCAAATTCTTTATCAGTAAGACCTACATCGTCCATAGACTGCTTAACTTGCTGTGCTATAAAACCAGTATGTACTCGATCATGATCAGTTCGATTATCCGAACCATCATTTTTCCACTTGTAAGATATGGGCTGTAGTTTTTTAAACAATTCTTCATATCGTGTATCATATGGTTTGATATCTTTTTTAAGTCGTGCGTCGGAAGTACCAATTGAACTATTAGCAGCATATAATCGAATCCAGCGTACATTAGATGATCCACAATAAATCCCATTATCCAAACATGACCCGAGATCGTTGTTATACGCTCTAAAATGATTCTCTGCCGAACATCCAACCGTGCTACCGCTCTGTACATACCAATGTGTATGTCCTTCTAACGACGGTTTTAGTCCTCCGACATATAAATTATTTGAATCGACATTCACTCGACCCTCAACGTCTACTTGCCCTTTGATATGTGTATTACCAGATAAATCTATATTTTTTTTAGCGACTAAGTTTATATAATTTGCGAAAAGATCAAATGTATTATCAGATAAATCTAGCGTAGTTCCTGAAGGTCTGAGTATGATCACTCCATTTTCAGAGTTAAGAACTAACCCATCACTACTCAATGTTGAATTATCCCAATGGCTATCATTTTGTGCTAACATAATGTAACCTTGTGATATAAGAGTCGTATAATTATCGCCTATAGTCTGTAAAGACCCCGTCAACGTTGCATCAATAGCGTATAATTTTCCATCGTGGCCTACTCGAAATAACGCACCATTAATGTCGTCTTTAGAATTTGCTCCAGCGTAGAAAGCCCATCCAATATTAGGTGTACCTAAACCAACGCATTTTCCATAGCCGCCATCAGAATTATAAATTTGATCTTTTGTTATAACATAACCGCCTATATATCCTTCTTCGGCTTTGATTTTCTTTAGTGATGCTGGATTAGTTATATTTCCGGTAAGAACAGCTTTATGGTTTTCGATTGTCACGGTTACTCGGTCACCAGATTCTGCATCAACTGCTTTTGTTACTGGAATAATCGAATCAGAACCATCTATTTTGACGTATATTGTTCCATTACTTTGAATAGCTGTTCCATACATTATGTTCGATGTCGCTATTTCTTTCCGATTATTACTAGAGTTTTTCACAAAGGCGTCTACTAACGATTTCTCTAATTCCATGTCATCACCTCCATAAATCTATTGTATACACTGCAGTTTCGCTAACTTTACATCCTGCATCACAATTAAATGACTGAGATATAACTTTAGCTTTGATGTTTCGCATGCCAGCTCTCGCATAATCTAATCGAACACAATTGCCAACTCTAACTGGAGTCCATCCATGAGAATAAGTAATTGTATGTTCTACCGAGGATTTCTCTCTAAGCACCTGTTTAGCGTATTGTTCTAACTGTTCTTGTGTAGGATCGCCGATATTCGGATCTGTAACACGATATAAGATTTCCCGTCCACGACTAACTGTAGATGTAATACTATCAGGATTGTCGTTCACAGCTCTTGCATATTTATAAGTGCTATCCTTTGAATAGACGACTTCCACTACATTAGGTATTCCATATAGATCGTGTTCGTCTTCCACATCCGGATAAAGAATTGATGAATTAGAATCGTCATATGTGTAAATAGGCTGTAACGAAGCTGTTTCTTGATCTGGGGCAAATAATATTTCACCCATTTCATTAATATCCAAATGATATTTAGCGTTTGCAATAAGAGCTTTAAGATATGCTAACCAGGTTTCATCGGTATTTGCTGTGAAATCGGCAAATAATGTTTCGTCGTTTTCAGATACAATGACAGGAGCCCGCATGTGGTCATCACATATACGAGCTCCTGTTTCTAAAATTTTCTGATCTTTTACTACTGTATATCCTAATGGTGGATAGTTATCTTTCAACTCCAACAAAGGAGTATATGCATCCATTGGTACTGTTTTACTTTTACCATCAAAACTTGATGTAGTGGTTTGAACAAGAAATGTACCTAATGGAATTCTATACGTTAATCCATTTTGAATCGCTATCATGTATGTTCTGATATAACTTTCTCCAAGTGACTCAGAACTTTTGATGGTAGCACTCCCCAACGTTTCAGCATCCAAATCCCATTTAATAGAACATTCGGTTATGTTCGATAATTTTCTTTTATCCTTCCAGGTCTTTGAGTCAACTTCATAAAACTCGAAGGTTCGCTTCATCGATTTTTTCCAATCAATCATTAAATACCATCTCCTTCTACTCTTGTTACATCTAAAGTTACTGGTATGATTTTATCTTTTCTCGTATGGTTCATTGATACTGATACGCTCGCCCAATAACCTAAACCTGAAGGTTCTCGTATATACACATCTCCTTGATAAGTACCTAATCTTCGTAACGCATAAATTGTGTCAGTATCGTTGCATGGAATATCTACAGACCAAGAACCACCTTCGCCAATTTGTGTACCATAATAAGATACAGGACTTCGTCTACCGATATATTCGACAAGTGTCACATCTCTGGAATATGATTCAGCTACTTTGATGTCGTATTCTAGTACTAACATGGAACCAGAAATAACCGCATCATCTGTGGCATCCGGAACATTTCTATCGAAATCTTGCCATTTTTCACCCCATTGGATAACTATTGACTTTTCATCAACTGGCACCGCAGGAATATCGTGATAAGTGATTTCTCCAGTATTAGTGTTTGTCCCAACAATTCTATACCGTGCATAATCCAAGGATGGATGAGGATCAACAATAGTTTTTGCTAAATTATTCTCTATTTTTTCAGAGATTAACGTAAAACTTCCATCGTATTCTCTACGATAAACTGCTAGCATAATCTCTGGATCTAATTCATCAGCATTTGGTAGTGTTGGTTCCTCGCCGTCTTCTTCTTGAGTAATTTCAACAGCTTCAGATTCGCTCTGTTTTATGCAATACGGAGAGATATAAGTAACTAACGCGTCTCCATCAACACTTATCTCGGCTTCTAACATTGCTCCGCTGTATTCTATATTAACTGGAACTTCTAGTTCTTTATCACAATATAATCCAGAGTTTAATGTCATATTAACCGTAATTTTGTATGTGATGTCATTCTGAAGATTAATGTCGCCAGCACTTATCACTAATGTATACAAATCTGGATTATCTGTGTCTAGTAAATCGTCAATATATTTTGAATATATGGTTTCGCCTTCATTAACGAATATTTCTTCTCCTGAGTTATTTAATGTTACATAGGTTGTCGTTGGAGCAATAGTAATATAATAACCGATCGTACGTTGTCCTTTACTCCTATTATTACAAATAATACAGAATGGAAGCTTTGTGATTTCGGTTATTGCATCAGTTGTTGTGTCTGATTTTGGAATAGCAATGATAACTTCTAATTCTGGTTTTGTGTAAATATGAATGGTTCTTTGTATGGACCAATCACCATATTCGTCGGTCACGCCTTTTGTTCTAACCCGCCATTTAAGCTCTGCACCCTCTGGGTATTTTGAAGTCTGAAGAGAATAAGAACTTGTTTTATCTTTATCCTCATCACTTCTATCATTTGGGACTGTTATGATTTCAGTATTGCTATCATTGATCAATTCTATTTCGGCGGACACTTGACTTGATCCGTCCTCTGTATTATGAATCCAATATAACATTACTGTTTCATCAGTTGTCGCTGTTAATACAGATGACCAAGTTGACGGTGGGTTAGGTTTTGTACCAATTACACATGATACGATATCACTCCATGATTCTGATACTGTTCCAGACTCGTTGACTGCTTTAACACGAAAATACCATCGCTTAGAACGATCTAAACCATTTATGTATGTATAAGTAGCGTTAATATTGTCTTTAGATGAAACCTGATCTGGAACAGCGTCGAAATAATCTTGTTGTGACGTGTATTCGATCGTATATGTTTTTGCACCTATAGCTGAATTCCAATTGACTTTTACAGAATCTTTTCCGGCGGCTGCACATTGTACACCATATACTTTTTCTGGCGGAGTTTGCACAAGGGATGACCAACCAGACCATTCTCCATTTGTACCTTGTGCACTTATACCTCTTGCTCGAACCCTATAACCGGTACCTTGTGCCATGGTTACCATAAGTTCATAAATAGCAAGATTATTCACAACATTTACAACCGCTGACCTAACGTATATATCGATCATTAATCCAGATAACATTGCATGTATTGTTTGGTTACCACCACCTATAATCGGACTACCGCTAATCGAACCGTTGCCAGTTGAACCACTACTAATTCGTGCCCTACTTTTAACTTGTGTCTTACTAGCAATTGAACTGCTATTAATTCGTGTGTCGCCATCTGAATATGAATCTCTTATTTCGAATTCGATTTTGGCAGTGTTTGAATCACTTACTTCTAATGAAATAGACATTTTATAACCGTCCATAGATACAGTCGGAGCTGATGGTGTTGCTGGAATTCTGTATCGTAAAACACTAAACTCATTAGATGCTTTCTTGTCAGCAGTCCAATAATGAGTTTCTACTAAAGTAGTGGTTTTTTTTCCTTTTTTATTTTTCTTAGTAACTTTCTTCTTATAGGTAGTAGATATAGGTTTAACTAAAACTCTAACTTTCTTGGCATTACTAGGAAAAGAATATGTAGACTGCTTTCTTGTTTCAGTACTCGTGTTTCCTATAAACCAAACTCCGTTTCCGGTATCATATTGCCATTCAATAGAATATTCTTTTGTATGTTTGTGTCCCCAGGACCATGTAGCATACAATGTACTATCTGAATTATTCTGAAAAGCTACTTTTAAATTTGTTACGCTCGCCATTAGCTCCTCCTTTCTATTTTTGCAGCATGAGCTATTGTTCTAATCGCATCTGCGATATTGCTTCCATCATCATATGTAACACCATTGATTGAGTAATTATCGCCAGATATATTAGATACAGCTCGTTTCAAGTCTTTAATTGCGTCTATGACATTTGCATTTGATCCATTTTGAATTTTTCGATTGATACTCGCTGAGATACCACCAAGATTTCCTAATGCAGTATCATTAAACATACCGTTGATTGCTCCTACGCCATTCTGGATATTAGATAAGTCAACTACAGGTCTTATTGTCGGATTTGGATCAATACCGTTTGTAATCACATCGCCGATCTGATTCATAGCTTTACCCATTCCATCCATAGACTGACGAGCTAAGTTAGAACCTGATTTATTAACCAACTTCATGTTGTCTGAGAATGAATTCACGAATCCTAAGACTGCAAATTTACCTATTTTATAGAATTCTTTCGATGGTGAATGTTCGTCAAGTGTCTTCTTAGCTTTAGCTAAAGATGCTTGTGCCATTGCAGCGGCTCTTGCTTCAGCCATAAATGTGTTGTCGGTGATACCGTTAGCAAAACCTAAAACTAAATTTTTACCTGCGTTATAGAAATCATCTTTATATTCGTTAAGTTTTTTGACTGCAGCTTTACATATTTTTTCGCATTTTGAGTTTATTTTGTCAGATTTAAATCCTTTAGATAGTTGGCTAGCGAAATTACCACCTACCTCTTTAAAATCACCTTTTTTAGATTTGAGTGCTTTCAACATTCCATTAGCGGCAGTCGAACCGGCTTTACTAAACGAACTACTTTTTGACGTAAACGTTTTTGACATGCTATTTGCTATTGACGTGGCTGTTGAGGATATAGATTTACTCTTTGATTCTATACCTTTTTTTAGTGCCTCAATCAAGTTTACGCCTGCAGATTTCATCTTTTCAGATGAGCCTGATAAATTCTTTACAAATTCGCCAATATTAGCTTGACCTATAGTGTTGATGGCTTGTACAAATGTACTAACCCCCATACTATTTATGCCAGTCATACTATTTATCGCAATAACTAGACTTTTTAAAGCTGTTGTTGATTTAATTATCCCATTGGCATTAATGTTTCCTATAGATTTAGAGTAATTATTCAAGCAAGTTCCTAACGATGTTATTTTGGTTGTGAAATCTGATGAACCTACGCTATTTAAGAGTCCTACAGAAGTCGAAGTGATATTAATTGAGCCAATAACACCCATTAATGCTTTTATAGCATTAGATGAATTAATAATTGATCCAGCGTTAACACTATTTATTGATGCTGAATACTTAGTCATAGCATTTCCAATAATAACTAATTTTTCACCTAAATCATTGGGTATGTTCAGATTAGAGTTAAATAATGCGCCACTACTATATACTGCTGATATAACTCCCAATAAAGATTTTATAGCTGATGTAGAACTAGTGATTTTATCAAAAGTCGCATTTTGAATAGATGTTGAATATTTAGTTATTGCTGATCCAAGATTTGATAGATTCGTTCCTAATGCTGAAAAGTTAACGCCGGTACCTAATATGCCGACGATATTTCCAGTATTAATAGTTGATAACGCTTGAAGTAAATTTTTAACAGCTAATGCCGATGATTGTATTGTACTCGTATTAATAGTTCCAATCGAATTAGAATATTTACTTAATGCGTTTCCCAATTGAGCTAATCTATCTCCAAATGCACTGAGATTAAGACTCACAAACGAATTAAATAATGATCCTGTTCCATATATACTCTTCACTATCTCAACCAACGATTTCGCGGCTGATAATGAATTAGTGACATTGTCAGAATTAACACCTGATACAGCTTCTGAATATTGTTTGATTCCGTCTCCAATATTCTTAAATTTTGAACCGAGTGTTCCACTATCTACATTTTCGATATTGGTTATATTTTTTAATAAATCTGAGATTGCTTTAATTGCTGTTGCCGAAGAAGTAATTTTTTCTGGTTCGATATCTGAGACATTATCAGCATATTTTTTAACTGCGTCACCAAATGATCCTAACTTAGATGAAAAGTCTCCTAAATCTTTAGTCCCGCCAAAGGCCTGTGATAAACCGCCTGTTTTAGGTAATGATTTCATTAATTCTATTATTATCTTTATTGCTTTGGTAGAATTCAGTACATCTTCTGATGCTATTTCAGTTGATTTTTCACTAAATTTCTCCAATGAATTACCAAGTATTTCTAACTGCTCACCAAAATTCTTAAAGCTTTGTCTTCCACCTACACATGATGTCAGTGATTGTATAAAGCTTGTGCCAGTCAATAATAATATTGATTTTGAAAGTTCTTTAACATTAGAGAATATCGACCCGTTAATCTTTCCGATACTATTTATAAACGGTTCTAAATTTTTCATAAATGCAGAAAGATTTGTACCTATTACTGGTAAAGATGATGTTACTCCAGCAGATATTCCCCCGGCTATACCACCTATAAATTTGCCAATAGCTGTTCCAATAGTTTCTAATAATACCCCACCTTCTCCAATAAGCCATTTCAATCCAGGTATTTGAGCAAGTCCTCCAAGTAATGCTAATATTCCGGATAATTCTGTAAAAGCTACGCCTATACCGGCAAGTCCAACCATAGCGGATGGTAATACAGAAGTAACTGTCGATAATGCTTTCATAAGAACAGTCATTATTCCAACAGCACTAACGACTTTTAAAAGACTATCTGAATTCACATTTTTTAATGAATTAATTACGCCATCAAAAATAGATCTAAATAAATTATTGAATGCTACTATTAATTCTGGAACATGTTCTGCTACGGAATCAATAATTTTTACGAATAGAGATAATAATGAATCAACAATCACTGGTCCATATGTTGATAAACTTTTTAAAGTTTCTGCTAAAACCTTCATTAAAGCGGTTGCTATTTTAGATGCTGATTCACTGATAACCTGTACAAAACTTACAATTCCCTCTGCCATTTTTGCTATGATTGTAGGTATCAAAGATATAAATCCAGTTATAATAATTGTTAACGATGCCACTATGGATGTTGCACCACTTGCTGCTGATAAGGCTAATGCAGTAATACCTGCTGAAATCGTTGTCAATCCTACGCCCATAAGTGTTAGTCCAGCACCAATACTTAGTATAGCCGCTCCAAATAAAGTAAATGCTACCGCTAACGATAAAATAATCGGAATTAATGGACTTAATATGGTGGACGCAGCACCAATAATTGCGAACACAGAAGCAATAGTGACTAAACTTTTCAAGATAGATGCAATATTTACGCTTCCAAGTTCTTTAATAACGTTAGTTATCGCAAGTAATGCAACACTTGCTGATATCAATGCTACTGAGCCTCCAATAGACCCTTGCATTGCTTTTAATCCAACTGAAAGAATGCCTAATGACGCCCCTAAAGTTGATAATCCCTTTGCTAAATCGTTCCAACTTGATTCGCCAATTGATGTGACGAAAGATGATAGATTTTCTAATGCTGAACAAACTATCAATAATCCGGCGCTAACGGTTAACATATTTTTAGGCATTAAATTCATACCTAACGCAATGCTTCCTAATGCTCCACCGATACCGATTAATCCTTTTTGAATATCGTCCAAACTCATATCAGAAATATTTTTCATTGCGTCAACGATATTGTTTATACTTGTAGCAAGTAGATTAATCGCTACACCGATTGATATTGCATTACTAACACTTTTAGTAGTATTAGTAAATGCACTCATTAAAGTTAATAGTCCGCCAATAGCCGCTACACCTTTTCCTATATCTTCCCAATTCATACAACTAAATTCTTCGATAGCTTTGGATAATATCAGCATTGCTGTAGCGATTAATACTAATCCAGTAGCGCTACTTCTTATTTTTCCAGTTAGATCAGTTTTCGAAATAAATAACGACAATTCAGTCATCAACGCTCCGATTCCAACAAGTCCTCTGCTCAATCCACCCCAGTCGATTGATGCTATATTTTTTAAAGCATTTGCTAAAATTCCTATTGATATACTCATTGCTATCATCAAAGAACATGCCTTTATTGTATTAGAAATATTACCTTGTATATCGGAAATTTTATTTAAAGCTTGTACTAATTCGACAAATAAAACAGTCAATGCCACTAACGAACTTGTTAATGCATCGGCTTTTATCGTGGATAGCGTAAAAATAGCTCCTGCCAAAATTCCTATTGCGACTGCTATTTTAATCAGGGTACCAGCTTTTAATTGTTCTTGATATGCTTTAAAACAATCTCGCACATCATCTAATATTCCCGTGATATTTTTAATAACGCCACTGCCAGACTCAAACGAACTACTCAAATCACCAATGGTCTTTTTTATTTTTAATAAGATTGTAGCTAAAATTCCGTTATTCAATACGTCTATTAAGTCTGAACTACTGAAAGTTTTAATTAGATTTTGCATAATATCGCTTATATTTTTTATACCACCTGATACAATATTTGCGATACTTTCAAATATGTTTGAAAAATCTTTCACATTGAATTGATCCAAAATAGCTTTACTGAATGTTTTTATACCGTTTATGAACGATATGAGAATGTTAGATAATCCGCCTGTAATATTTTCGAATAATCCGATCTCTTTTATATAGTTTCTGAATCCGGTTACTCCTTTTCCAAGTTCTGCGGTAACACCTAAAACGCCACCTTCTATCCCTGCAAAGCTTCCAAGAACTGAAATAATTCCTTTACCGAATGATGTAATGGCACTAATACCAATATCGAATAAAGAAAACACTCCTTTGAATGTTTCTTTTAAATTGTTTGCTGTGGTATCGCTTATCTTTAAATGTGATGTTAGTTTTTTTAATCCAACACTAAAAGAATATAACTGTTTAGCAGTAATTGGAGGAAAAATATCTTTGAACGCTTCATGTATAGGTTTTAATATACTCTCGAGACCCTCAAAAGTATTTTTCAATGAATCTATAATTGCTGTACGTCCACCCAAATCTTTCCAATCAGATAAAACTTTATTTCGTGCATCTGCAGAAGTATTAATCATATTACTTAAGGTATCACTTATTCCTGTTAAGAAACTCTTTGCTTCTTCGAAATCTCCTACGATTATTTCCCAACTCTGTGTCCATCCAGACTGAGCAGCTTCTTTTAAAGTGTCAAATAACTGACTAAATGTCTTAACCTTTGTTGCTGCGTCATTTGCAGTCTTACCCATCTTTATAATAGATTTGATCTGTTCTTCGCTGTAACCCATTGTTTTAAGCTGTTGTTCATTTAAATCCCCAGTAAACTTACTTAGGGTTTCTGTTAAGATGTCAGAAGTTAACCATCCTTTCTTTAAAGTCTCTCTAAAGCTTCCTTCATCTTTAATCATTTTATCAATTGCTACGCCATGTACTTTGGCAGTTTCTTTCAATGCATCCTGAAATACCTGACCACCCATACCAGCATTTACAACAGAGTTCCAATCCTGAAGTTTTACAGTACCTGCAGCAAGTGCCTGAGATAACTGATACATCGCAGTAGATGCCTGTTGAGATGTAGAACCCGAAACTGCGGCTAAGTTCGCAATACCTTTGATTGCCGATACGGATGTATCCAGATCAACACCCGCTGCTGTAAAGGTACCGATATTTTTTGTCATCTCTGTAAAGTTATAAATAGTCATATCGGCATAGTGATTCAGTTCATCTAATGCTTTATTTACATCCTCAAGAGTACTTCCTTTAGATGACGTATTTGCTAAAATTGTCTGAACAGCGTTAATCTGTGTTTCATACTCTTGAAATCCAGACATCACTGGTTCAAGCGTCAATGCATCAACAATTCTTTTACCAGCATTTACTGCTGAATTAGTAATGTTCGCCAGTGCTGTTACACTCATTACTTCTAATTTCGAAAATTTGGCTTGCACTGTTTCGACTGCTGAGCCAAGTCCTGACATGTTGACCTTGCTAGCAGATTTTTCTATATTCTCTAACCCCTTCGACGCACCATTAAAATTAAGCTTTTGCTTAAACTTATCGAGAGTTGACATAGTGGTTTGAACATTTTTCTCAAAATCTTTATTATCAAACCGCATCTCAACGACTCGTTCGTCGACGGTCTTACTCAAAGTTCTGTTACCTCCTTCCATGCTGCTTCTGCAATTTCATTGAAAATAGGTTGTAATGCTGGATTTATATAATCACGACCTTCAACCCATCCACCATTTCTTGTTCCATGACCATACTGTAGAATTACAGCGATACAAATCCCACGGTTGACATTCGAATTGTAAAAAACTATAGACACACCTTTATCGCCTTTTTCAATCTCGTAATACCAGGAACTCGCTGTCAATCCAGTATCTACTGGTGTTGCTTTGGATAATGCATCGATACCACGTTGTCCATATTTTGCTAATACAGAATCGAACTTAGCGACTTCTTTGGCCTTTATAAGATATTTTGTGAGTTTTGAAAAATCTCCTTTTTGTCGGATTGTCAACATAATTCGTTTATCCTTTCGTGTTCCAACGTTTCTTTCTAGCGGCATTAAGTGCTGCATTACGTTGCATTATTTCTCCTCGACTCATTTTCTTAGCAGGTTGATTCTTAATACTACAAACTCTTATAAGAGTTATGAGTCTATTCAAATGCCATTTTTCAAATTTAACGGGAATGTTTAAAGAAATCATCCAATAATAAATAAGCTCCGATGTAACTATTTCGTGATTACTTTTTCCGGTATCTCGAATTGTTGTTGCTGTCATCGGAGCATTTATATAATTCACTATTTCTTGTATGTTTTCAGCTGTTAAACACACATAAATATTTGGATCTACATTTTTCGTAATGGTCATGCATTTAATGTAATCTATAAGTTCGTCTTCTGTTTTGTCTTTTGTATTAATGAATGATTTATTCCATTTTGACTCCCATTTTGAAATCGATAAGAGAGAGTGCTCCAGCTGTATTGTAGTTTCCTTTATCGATAGGAATTGTTGATTCCGCTCGTCCCATAAATCATTCATTGTCGGAATTGTTATCTGAAGCATCTCATCCCTCCTAACTATTTATCGAATGGGGCTGGAATAGAACTTTTTGGTGTTTCAACTTTTTTAGGCATAATACCGTTTACAAAATCAGCTGCAGCTTTACTATCCATAGCAAGTTTCATGAATAGCTGAGAATATGCTTCTGTCTGAGAAAACTCTTCTCGTAATGTGTCGTTCTTGATAAATCTTTTTCCATCGGGACTCTTAACACCGTAAGAACGTAAAACCACATCTTTAAATGTCTGCATAATTGTTGGTCCATCCTGAGCCTGCACAATACGCTGAAGCATTTCAGCCATCCCACCTGTTACTCCAAGTTCCATTTCCATAACTTCTGCTTCAGATAAATTGAAATAGAAATCTTCAGTTCTTTCCACTCCATTGTAATCGTTGTATGTAATTGTCTTTTTTATCATTTTCTAACTCCTTTTAATAAACAAAATAAAAGCCCCTATGACTTTTTATTAGGGGCTCTTGTTATCTTTTATAGACGTTTATACAAATTTTATCCTGCTGCGTTCATAATCGTCGCTACTTCATCCGGAAGTGGCAATCTAGCTGCTGCTGACTCTCCGTATAAGACATCTTCAAGTGCTTTTAGTTTGGTTGCATCTGTCTTTGTAGAATCAATTGTAATAATAGCTGTCGGTTTTCCGCCCGTTACACTTACAGGAGTTGTTGTAACCTCCCATGACATTGTAATAGCATCAGGACTATCATTGATAGATTCGTATCCTTTTTCTGAAGGTGCTGCCATTCCGCCATACATAAGATGTAATTTATAGCCATAAGCGTCTTTCTTAACATCGTTACCTAAAACGGTTCTCCAAGATAAACCGAATGCGCTACGATCCTGCTGACCAATGCTTACACCTTTTACTAATTCTTTCTCACCCTGACAAACTCCAAACTCTTCTGGATATGTATAAGCTTCAATTGTTGCTCCATATTCTTCTGCAGAGATAAGATCAAGGTATTTAATATCATCAGCATACAGAGGGTTTGACTCTGCACCAGATGGGGATTCTGTAATAGCCGTAACACCATTCCACGCTACACCTTTTGGATATGCTCCGCTTTCATCCTGCGGATATAACACGGTCTGTTTAACACCGGTTTCGTAGAATCGCTTACCTGTATCATCCCAAGTAAGTCTAGTTTCTGACATAATGTTTCCTCCTGTTTAAAAATATAAATTTAGTACATCGTGATAGAGATTATCTGATTTGTATTGCCGTTCGTAAGTACAATACGGAAGACTTAATAACTTAGATATCAAATCATCATTGGGTAATCTACCGATCACGATTAGCTCATAAGTATTATTCATGGAATATACAGTATCATCAGCATATGTGATTCTTCGGTCTTTCATTGAAAAGACTATAGCTGGATATTCCATTTTTGTTGATTCTGGAGGTTGAAAGTATACATGACGACCTCCAAGAATCTCTTCTAATTTAGTCTGTAGTTCCTGGCGTGTCGCCATTGTATACACCTCCTGTTGTTAGGATAAACCGTGGATATTGCGGTTCAATTTCTGTAACCTTCCACTTCGTTCCTATAATTTCCACGTATCGAATATTAGAATAATTCTCAGTCATAAACGGATTGGCAAGAATACTAATTGTGTTAGATAAGACTAACTCATCATTAATATTACTGGACGTCTGGTATCGTCTACGACTGGTAGTTATATCTCCATAATGTTCTTGTTCAACAATTTCTGGAACATATACACCAGGTTCAACTTCTTTTGTAATTCCGTATCCGACTTTACCAAACCATTTTCCCATTTTGAATTTCTCCTATTCTTCAGCTGCTACAGACTGTACTGTTGCAAGTTTCGCTGTTGTTGGTGTAGTATCTGCTGTTACATATGTAAGAGTTACAGTTCCAGAAGCTTCATTCATCGCTACTGGTTTATACTCTTTCTTATTATCAACAATTACAACACCTTTATAATAGAGGTCTTTTAACATCTCTGCTGTGACTCCAACTTTACAGTCAGTATCGCTATATGCTTTACCAGTTTTTACATATATGAATGTTCCAACAATATGCTGGTCATTTGCGTCTTCATAAATTCTTTCCATTTATAAACCTCCATCTAGGCTGTTTTCTTTGTCTCGAGTACAATTGCTGAGAATGGTTTAGTTAAAGCTCCTGAGCAACGTGTTTCGATCAGGTATTTCTGCTGGTTGTAATCAATGTCGAAATCGTCGAACATGTTAATTGCTCCACCTTTATCAGCACCAACATTATAATCGTTCAGATTAACGATGATTGCCTGTAAAGTATATGTATCGCTGCCTTCTTTTCTTGTCTGGTTATTCATAACAGGAACAGTAACGATCTTAGATACTCTCATCGCTGTTGCGACTTCATTTTCGTTAGAGTAGATACGTTTACCATTAGTGTCTTTTAATAACAGGCACTCTGTTAGCATTTCCGCTGTCATATAAGCTGTTGGAGAACCAGATCCTCTATAATCTGTCATAGAACGTACTGACTGATCGATGAATTCTGTCGCTAAAGCCGCTTTATCAGAATCATCCCCTTTAACAATTCCTCTGATTGTGTATAACTCTTCATCTTTCCAAATTGGACGAATGTTCTGTTCATTAATCTTATCGTCAGAAGAAGGTAAACGGCCATCTCCAATAAGAATAGCTCTAGCCATTTCCTCTTCCAGCATCATTCTCATTTCAGATTTTAGCCATGCGACAACATCGAAATCTGTGATATCGATTACATCATCGCGGTCTAATTTCTGTTTTTTATAGATTGTTGTAGGTGTTGTTGTTCTCTTAAGTAAACCGAATACTTCTTCTTTCTTCAGTTTACCTTTCATATAACCTCTGGCTCTCGCTTCATCTGCTGTGATATCAGCGAACATAGATTTAATACGACTGAATGGAGTGTGATGAACTCCGCTCATTACAGTCTGTACCCAGCCCATTTCACGTTTAATGAAATCAGGCGGTGTATTAAGTGATTTAGCTTCTGGGAAAAGGTATTCAATATTTTCGATACCGTATTCTTCAGCATGCTGAAGGAAGCTTTCTTTTAAACTTCCAAATCGCTTTCCATCTTCAATAATCGTCTGCATCTCAGAATGTGAGAGAACATTTTCACTGTTCTGTTCTTCAGACTGATCAAATACATTATGTTTCATAGTGTTATCTCCTCCTTCGGAATTATTATTTTCTAATGCTTCTCCGATTAATGCATAAACTACCTCTTTCTGTTTTTCATCTAATGTGTTGAAAATATCACCGATAGTTTCGCCATTTTCGTCTGTATTCTTTTCTGGTTTTTCTGGTTTCTCCACTGGCGGTTTAGGATCATCAGAATGCATAATTGATAATTCTTCCCCTGTATAAATCATTGCTTCATCCTCTATGGTTGCTCCATGCTGAATCACAGATTGGATAGATGCACCTGGATTAGCTCCTGCAAGCACAAGACTTACTTCTCGAATATTTCCATGCACGACATTTGACATATTCTGTTTCAACTGATTCGCATAAATAGAAAGAGCCGAGATGTCACCATGCTGAATAAGTAGCTTGGCTGTTTTTCCCGCCTCCGTATCATTGAGTGAACAATATGCGTACACTCCATCTTCTCTGTTTTCTAATAATGCATGTCCTAATACTTCATTAGGATCGTCATGCTGATGGTTCCAAACCAACGGAACTTTCTGTCCATCATTTTGTTTGAAAGCATCTCTCATAATTGTACGTCCGTCTGAGCATTTGAGGTTTGCTCGGGTAGCCCATCCGGAAAAATCATACTTCATTTTGATTTTCTCCTCCTTCATCATATTCATATCCGTCATCATACTCAGGCGGATAATTTTGTTCGTCTGTCGGCTGACTTATATTACTGTTGACCAATTCGTCCGCTTTAGGATCATTCGAAGGTTTCATACCTATAGCCTGCCTAATCTCGTTTGATGTCATAATTTCGTTTCGTGTAAATTTATCAGCAATTTCTGCCATATCATTTACCGGTACTAATCGGAACGGATCTCTAAAGAAACAAATAGACTGTCCTTGTGTACGGGCAGTCTTAGTTAGAAATTTTCTTTTTAATTCGTTTACGATTGCAGAAATTATAGGTTCGATGGTTCGATTGTTGTAGTTTAACATTGTCTTTTCATCAGCCGTTCCATCTAAAATACTTTGTGTGATGTTCATCTGTGCAAAGAACTGATTTGTCAGATATTCGACTGAAGACATAAGATTGTTCTCCACACTTCGATTTAGCTGTGTTATTTTTTCAGTACCATCTGTATATGCGATACCGTATGTGCTTCCCGCTAGCTGATCCTCAATTTGCTTACGTCTTTCTTCAGCCTGTTTCTTTCTTGCATCAGACTTAATTATGTACGGCAACTGAATAATCAAATCTAATTTACTTGATGCCGTTTTCTCATCTGTCACATCTAATAAACTAAGTTTTCTTTTCAATCGCTGTAATGTAGAATTACTATCGTTAACCACTGTGTAGAATGGATTTTCGATGATTGCTACATCTTCTTTAGATAATAACAAATCTTCTTTTTTACCAGTTCGATCATTGTATAAACGTACTTTAACTTTATTCGGAAACCACTCTAAAACTTCGCCAACTCGCATTGATAAAATATCATATGAATTTGTCATGTTTGGGTTTGTGGTAGTATCTACCGGAACGATCGCTATAACGCCTTTATCGAACATTGTTAATACAGCATCCTGTAAAAACGCTCGATGTGTCTGATCGATATTAGCACTTAATGTCAAACATTCATTTAAATTAGAATGCATAATTTCTATAAATCTGTCTTCTTTGTCTAATCGACAATGCTTCACATCTATTGCTGCTACATCCAATGCTATTCGATTAAACACCGATGCGGATATAGATTTTGCATTTCCTCTAGTTAATCGCGGACGATCTGGACGATAAGTACTTCCAGAACTATAATATTCATAGTTATAATCATCTGTTGTATCGCGATTATTTTTAAATACATTCCAAGCGTTTATAAGCCTAGAACCAAGTGTTAATTTCATTTAGTTACTCCTTATTCAAAAGCTTCTTTGTTTCGTTTAAATGCTACGAGTGCGTCCATCATTGCTGATACTGCATCAATTTTTGCCTCGTATCGTTTCTTTAACAATTTTCTATTACCATTCGTATCTTCCATAACAATACAATTTCCCATGGTAAAACTCATCAATTCTTCATCGAATAATAGCATTCTATCTTCTGCTAATTTCTTTAATTCACCTAATGGTACAGATTCTGTTTTAGATCCCTGTATAACTTTCTCTATACCGAATGGACTGTTTTCACGAGACCAGCGATCTACGAATTCTTTTGCGTTATATGGATCATAACCAAAAGCTCGAACATCATATCCACGTTCAATGATATGGTTGTCCAGATCTTCATAAACGGCCATCATGTCAAGAATTGTTCCTTCATGTACAATAAGACTTCCTTCTCTCATGAAATCTTCGTATTTAGTTCTCATTGCTAACGGTAAACTGGATAATGTTTTTGATGAAATATAGTTTCTGGTTTTAACACCAAAAGAACCATCGGATAATGGAAATAGAAATGTAAACGCACAAAAGTCATCACCTTGTGATAAGTCGGCGCCAAGAGCACATGGCATTTGCCAATAATCTCTTTTTCGTCGATGTGTAAGAGTTTCTTCGTATGTAAAGAAATACGTATAACCTTCCATAGGAATACCGAAACGTTTTGCTAGGATATCGTTTCTGGATGCTGGGTTATTCTCAGCCTTATCAACGTCTAACTGATAAGTTTCATAAGTAATAGTCTTTCCTAGATTTGGATTAGCTTTTAACCACATATCAGGATCGTTTACTTCTTCTATAGAATCTAATTTGTAATACCAGATTGATACATGTGGATTGAAATATTCACCTTTAAGAATATTCATCAACTCCATTTTGATTGTATCACCGACTCCATTACGAACTGTACCTTCAGAACTCGTGGCTATGATAAGATAATCATCATTCTTAGATGCTCCCTGTTCGATAGCTCCGATCGGGTCTTCTCTAACATCACCGGATAACCATTCATCAACGGTAGCTATTTTACATCTCATACCCTGTAGTTTATCGATACTCATTGGGCGAACTTCTAACAGTGATCCAGTTAGAAAATTTTCGATCCCTTTTTTTGTACTGGTTAGTTTGACTCGATTTGCTTTCGATCCTGTTGTATTCTGTAGTGAACCCTCTGTTAAGAACTTAAATAACGGCCCTCTTGCCCTTGTTATAGAAGTTCTTATCGGTGACATTACTTCATCAGCCTGTTTCATAGTAGGAGCTGTTGTAATCTGATAAGTTGTACTTGTATCGACATTTAAGAAGAAATTCTGTATGCAAGATTCATACATAGACTTTGCAGCGCCTCTTGCTACAATAAGATACTGTTTGTTGATGAGTCGTTTCTTTATGGTCTTTGTTACATAATGACCGCCATGACCATCTGGATCTGGTTCATACACACTTCTATCTATGAAGTAATACCAACCAAATACCTGTTCTGCCCAAACCTTAAACGTTGGTAACAAATTAAGGTCTTCTCCATCAGTTAAAGTTAATTCATTCTCGCAGTATTCTATAAAACCATTTACTGCTTTATCATCATAATAGATTCCGGGATCATCAATCAACCGGTCGATGCGATTCATCTCCATCGAAATTTCTTTACATACAGGTATCTCTCCGCGAATGACAGCATCTCGAAATTGTCCATAATAAAAAGGAGTAGCTGTATTACTTAATGACATAGGCTAATCCTTCTTTGTTTTAAAAGATTTTCGCAATTCTTTTGTAAATAAATCTTTTCCTACTTTTATAGTGGAACCAACTAAAATTTCATCGATTGCTTTATTGGCTATTTTAGAAACTTGTTTTTGCCCTTTTGAAATCGTTTTATGTTCTATATTACTAACTTGTTTGTTAAGATCTAGGTAGTCTTTTTCTAATCTAAGTCTATTTACTTTCTGTTTAAGTTCGACATCACTCATAGCTTTTACGGGTTTATCATTCATCCCCTTAGAAATTTTTTTCTTACGGATATTTCTACCATTTGTTAAATCAGAATATCGATTCTCTAACTTAGCAGCTTTTCGTCTACCTCGTTCGTTTAAAGTCCCGTCACGGTTGTGATACCGCCTGACACCCCATTTCATACCTAGGACGCCATGATGATATAATTCATTCTGTGTCATTTTGACCTCCTTCGACTTGTACGTTTAGTCGCCATTCTAGTTCTTTGATTTGTTCTTTATAACATTCCATAACAGCAGTACTTAAAGGAGGATCGAATAATAATTTCACCTTTAAATGCATATAAGTTTTAACTGCGTGAAGATTAGATTCATCGGATACAAAATCAGTCCAAACAGTATTTTCATCAGTGATGCTAAAACCGTTTTTTGGACCAATACCCAACTGATGTAGAATCATGAATACAGAATTAATATGTACGATCAAATCTTGATCGAATACTTTATAATCGGACGATATTCCAATCATTTTTTTAACACTATTTAAAATGCTAAATTCTTCATCCATGTTTTACCTCTTTTCTATTATTCGACTCATCAGTTTTTAAGTATCTACTCATACAATAACCAATTGCTGGTATTCCGTTAATTTTTGTTATTGAACACCAATCTGTTGATTCACCCAGTTCACACTCTAAAACGGTATCAACATCGATAATTGTTAAAACATTAGAGTCCTTGGAAGGGTTTGCTCTAACACATAATTTTTCACAATTACAAACAGTTGCTTTCATCATTTTCACCTCCTTTAATAATCATATAACTGGACTCTCTGGGAATCGAACCCAGGACCTATCGTTTATGAGACGATTTCTCTAACCAACTGAGATAAGAGTCCTTATGCCGGATTACTCCGGCTTTTATTCTGCAAACATCCAATCTTCTGCCAGCATATCTGCCTGGCTTGCTAACCATCCCATTTGTACGCCAGACGTGCCGATAAACGCAATTGCTTTATTTCCAATATCATTGTGATTACAATTAACGATTGTTCCGTCTGCTGCTGTGTACGAAACGCATATTGCAAGCTGAATATACTGATCCTTTCCGTTCCATCCTTTTCTTTTGACTTTAAGTCCGCGTTTCATGTACTTAATTGCATCTCCGAATCCAAATGTAGCTTCTCCGCCTAAAACTGGACAATTTGTTTCATCTACAATCATCCAATCATCAGATAAGATATTAGACATAGTGTACTCTACTGCCTGTGTTTCTCTAATATCCAATAAGTCACCTTTTTCTCCATCATCTTTTGTTCTACACTGCATCATAATAGTTTTTTTCTCTACATCCCAGTACCAGTATCCGCCCCAGGATGGACGTTTTGCCATACGACCTTTTTTCATTGCTTTAAATGCATCTTTAAAATTCATATTTCTTTCCTTTCTAAATTTAGGTATAAAAAGACCCGGGGTCCGAAGATCACCCGAGTTCTAGTTATCTCTTCCATGGACAAGTATCGTTCTTTTGTCGAATTACTGGATCAGATATCAACAATCCACTATCACTATAATGTATTGCTTTATGGGTACGTGCGCTTACGCATATTAAATACTCTGGATTTAGTAATAATTCAGTCCTATTAATAATGTCATCTCTTGTAATCGGGTTCATATGATGTACAATTATATACGAATTCAATTCACGTCCCTCAATACCTAGATCTCTTCCAGCGTCCCTAATAATCACGTCATTTCTTATAGAAAGCCATTCACGATCTTTATAGAATAATTGATTTAAATAACGATCGCTTCCGAAAGTTTCTTGTCCAACTTGTCCATCTAATTTCAAATATTCATACCGTTCTTCAAACGTCGGTAATAATATAAGTTCACTATATATCCTCATCATTCGTCTTCATGTCCTGAATATTTTTTCATACTCTTTATAGCCTCGGCATATAATTCTTCGACATGTTTTGCTGATTCTAGCGATTCTGTTTTTGCCCGCAACAGCTTATTCTCTTCTTCTAACTTTTCCATCTCTCTTTTTTCTCTTGATGATCCAAGTTTTAAGAAATGAGTGATAACTTGAGACGATGCTGTACCTTCCATCATCTGTTTCTCAGCTAACTTATATGCCATGTTAACCATTCGAGCTTCTTGTACCTCTGGAGATGTTGCTGGCGGTCTTGTTTCGCCTTTTTTAGCCATGCTTCCACCTTCCTTTTTACATGTTTACTATTGTTAATTCGATAGTTTCTGACAACATTTTGGTGCATACATTGGATTTATTAACTTCTTTTTGGACAGACAATATAGACTCATTGTAGAATTTTTTAGGATAAAGTATCTTTTATGAAAAATGCTTTGACAAAAACTTGTAATTTTATATAATTTACTTTCTTTATAGGTATGTATGCACCAAAATGTTGTCAGAAAAATACCGCCGGAGAATTTTTAAAGAGGGCGGCGATGTAGGGGAGGGGGTAGTTTTTTAGACACCCCCCTATACCTTAATCAAATGCATATACGTGTTCGTCGCTCTTTCTTTCAACTTTCTTATAAATATTTAAGAAATCGTTAGCGATGATAGTATCAATTGCTTTTTCTTTCTCCTGTTCTTCTTCAACTTCCGACAAATCGTCAGGAAGGTTGGCAAGTAATCTTGCTAAGTAACCACAAGTGTTGTATCCTTTTTCGTTATCAAACAAAAGCCATTGAGTAAAGTCGTCAAACGGATCAAAAGGATTATCAAATGTAGTTAATCGATATTCAATCATTCATTAAACTCCTTTCAAATACTTGTTTACGGTTGACGCTGATACACCCAACTTCTTAGCTATATCATCAATAGTGTAGTTAGATCCACTCAACGCTTTGATTCGGTTTACTTTAGCCGCACTAAGTTCTTTAGTAGCTTTTGGTGTAGCTAATTGTCTAAGCACATCAATGTCGGTATTATCAAGTATCTTCTTAAGAACATTCTCAGATACAGCACCAGCCTGAATAGCTTTCCATTCACTCTCTGTAATTGGTATTGATCTATCACGCCTAGCAATAGAACCGACTTCATCTCTGTATTTAGAGATTGCCTGTTGTTTAGCTTTCTTAAGATCTTTCTTAGACATCTCAGTAGTTTCTATTTTCTTATTAACCGCAGCATTGGCTTTACGTTGTGCTTCTCTCTCACGAGTAGCATTCAATAGCGCAGTGTTAAGTTTAGCTTTTAAAGAATCAACCTCTTTCTGATACTTCAATTTAGCTTCACTACTGTATGCTATCTTACCGGTACTCATCATCTCTTTACGTGCTTCATTAGCCATAGCTTTCATACTATTAGCATAATCAGCATAAACGAGTTCCATTGGATGTTTTGCTTCTGATACTAGGGTGTTAGCGTCATCTGTTTCTCCCATCCTAGTACTCTTCTGATATCGAGTCTTTACGACTTCTGTTATCTCACCTGTTTTAGGATTCAGCTTCTTAACGGTGTACTTTGAGTCATCGGCAGTCTTATAGATCAATGCTCCCTCAGGTCGGGTTGGATCGTAGTCTGGGGTGCCTTTGATATTAATCTTAGGTGTACCCTGACGTTTCTCAACTTGCTTCTCTCCTTTACTTCTTGAAATAAGAGTTGAAGCTCCGCCATAACGCATTCGTCCATTCTCATCCATATGAGGCTGGTATTCTTTACGTAATGCGCGAATATTATTGTCTAACTCACTCTGTTTGTAGTCTAGTTTATGTTTTTCGGCATCAATAACAACCATCGAATGTCTAACAGCTCTAGCTAATTTGTCAGGACTTGCTCCTGCTAACGTCATATCAGTAATTAGGTTCGATATCTTACCCATTTCTGTATCAGTCTTAGTCATGATTCGGTATTCTCTACCATCTCGATAGTAATGTTTATTACCATCTTTATCTTCTTTAACTTCTGACGCACCATAACTTGTCTTTGGATCGAATCCTTCTAATTTTTCTAATGGTTTTGTAGATGTGATCTTAACTTTTCCTGCTTTATCATGCGTTGGAATACACATTGTTGTATCTCCGTCGAAATCAGCGCCACTTAAACGATCCGCAACTTTATGATTAATACCAATAGCATCGGGCACATCGGTTCCTAAAAGCTTTCTTGCTTGAGGCTGTTTATTATTTACAGTCAGAATTGGTATTTCAAAGGTTCCACCATGAGGAAATCTTATCAACGCGAGTTTAGTACCGTTTTCATAATTAGGTGCATAAACTTCTGTATCTTTCATGGTTGTAATTGGAATAATGACACTATATCTTTGGCCAGGTAATGCTGCCGCTTTAAGCTCTACGGCTGCAGAATCACAAGTATCTGAGAACTTTTGTAAGAGATATTTCTTAACTGTGGGATTTGTTAATGATTTTATTTCATCAAACTCTGCCTGTTTATCAGCACGGGCTAGACCTAACTGTTTCTTAGCCATATAAATAGACTGCTTAGACAAGAACTGAGCAGGTAATGTATTATCCCAATCATTCCAGTCACCCTCATCGGATTTCTTATTAATAAGTCCGAGTTTTGCTCCTGGTTTACTAGAACTAACTCTTTCACCAGTCTTTGGATCATACCAATACTGACCACCTTTATCAGCATCTTTAATTAATGCTCCAAAAGGGTTATCAGGATCGTCTTTAATAGGTTTCAATACATCCATCATCGGTGTACCTTTTGATTTGTTTGTGTTAAACATAACATCTACACCTTTTGGCAAATCATCAGAATATACAGCCATTCCTTTAAGATAATGCGTGCCATCAACCAATATACGAACCTGTGCATATCTTGATTCGCCAAGGCTTAGATCTTTCACGCCTCTTCGAATTTCGATAACACCATCTTTTTCAATACCACCATCTTCGTTATATCTGATCTTTAATCGTTTAGAATCTAAAGAAGCTGGATAGCTAAATTTCTTTTCATATGTATCACCACCATCACGAGTAATATAATCTTTCAAAGAATATACTTTGTCATAATTATATATTTCTTTATGTTCCGTTCCTGGTTTACAAATAACTCTCTGATTGATCTGTTGCCCAGGATTGGTTGCCTGTGGAATACCACCTTTATAAATTGGATATCCTTCTCGTTCCAACAAATATAAGGCCTGATCGAATTTAGTCTTTGATACATTCAACTCTCGTTCTACACCAGTACCAACATCGACCATTCCCTTTTTATCTACTTGTTCCTTGATAAAATTAGCTGTCTCTTTGGACTGTTTCATCCTTGATTCTGATTCTGCATTAAACCAACTTCGAACAGTGGATTCATTTACACCCATTTTTCTACCGATCTCAGAATCATTCAGCCCATCTGCTTTTAAAGACTTTGCAGTTGCAACGTTATACGCTCTACGTTCATCTTTAGCTAAAGCTTTCTCAATTCTATATTGGGTAGTATTGATACCAAATGCTTCTTTGATATTTTCAGGCGTTTCAGTCCAACCGGTTTTCTTTAAATCTTCGACTCTACTAATAAAGTCTTTACTTCCATGCTGATAAGGATCTTCGCCAGAACCCCAAGGATATCTACCGCTTCGACGAGGCATTCCATAATGCTCTATGTATTCTTCATCAGACATTCCAGAATCCAAATATATACTCATCATTTCTTGAACAACTTCATTCATCGTCCTAATTCCTCCTCGTCTCTTTTTTCTAACAATTTATCATCATGAATAATAATATCCATAATGGTTGATATATCATCAGGATCTGGTTTATGAATTATCACCTCATCGTTCTGATATATTCGCAGTTCTATATCTTTTAATTCATTTGGTTTTAATCTATATTCCAAACAGAATAATGCAGTATATACTTCTAACTGATCCATTTTAGCTGGATGATTACCAGTCTTAAGATCATGAATTCGCAATATACCTTTATCGAAACTGATTGCGTCTGCGGTACCAAAGAAATGATCAGAATAAAATAAGACAACTTCGGTATTCATTCGAAAACCAATTGCATCATTCACGTATGCATATAAAGTTTTCTTAGACCGAGGTTGTCTTATTTTTAAATCAATTGTATTCTTAGCCCATTCGTGTAACTGCGTTCCTATGTACGAATCTTTCTTGTTATCATAGACACTAAGTAATTTCTCATCGTCATATCTTAACCATGCACTTTGACTTGCGCTAAACGGAGCATGAAGCCCCTCAAGATTTGAATGTTTGTTCCAAATCATTTAATACGTCCTCCTTATTCTCTGGATATATAAAACGCGAAAATGACATGTCTTCCATTTTGTCAACATAGTAATCCTGATTTGGTCTATGCGAAGCTTTCTTATTTTTCTTAACTTCAAGAGAAGCCCACTTATCTTTGTATAAAATTAAAAGATCAGGAATGCCTTGAATGTCTGCTGAGTCAGCTTTCATAACAATGCATCCTGGAAATTTATTTTTTAACTCTTTTTTCAAATCAGATTGAAATTTACTTTCTAACATTTTTATCTCCTTTTCACTTTCATCCATCCAACTCACACAAGATGATTTAACATACCGATATTAAAAATCATTGTACATCACAGAAAGGAGTCCATCTTGTATGAGTTATCAGATGAACGTCTTAAGTAGGTCTGAGAAATAAAAGAGAGACAACTAAAATTAGTCCTCTTTTAAAATCAGTTCTCTCTCTCATAAAAGGGCATGTTTTTTTCGCGAATTTTAAAAATAGTAAAATTTTGTAATAATGTGTGTTTTTTATGGTTTTGGTCAAAAGCCCACTTTTTTCGCAAATCTATATATATATTTATTAATTTTTTCTTCACGATTAAATAGAAATAAAAGTGGGTTTTTGACCAGAAACCCCGCAAACCCGCATAAATACGTGGTTTTTGCGTGGTCACTTTTGTTTTTAAAAGTGGGCAGAAAGTGGGCAAATGGCCAAAAACTGACCAAAATTCTTCAAAATTGACACAAAAATAACCCGCCATTTTCACAAAATTGACGAGTTGCCCAAACATAATTGACCAAAAGCCCACTTTTATTTTCAAAAGTGTCCACAAAATTAGCTAGATTTTTTGTTATAAAATTGCTCTCTTTCCTCCTTCATACGGAAAATATCCTTAAGTTGACACGCTCCATTTGGGTATTTTTTCATACGTTTTTCAGTCAAATAACACTGCTCAACATACCTACAATCGTAGCAAGACTCCTGCTTTCCATCTGAAATATACTTGTCAGAGAACATCTCACGATCGTCTTCACGAGTGTACGCACGCTTACAACCTGTGCATAAACCCAACAAAATATTACGCGTCATACTCTTTTCATACCTACAACCTTTACAAGATTTCATATCAATCACTCCTCCCAAGTAGCTATATAAGGTGTGTTTTCTTGTTCAGGTAAATCTGGTTTCGGACCATATATAAGGAATAAACTAGTTATTTCAAGAGGTGTCATGTTATACGTTTCTTTGAGACATCGTTTAAGCTCATCGTATACAGATTTAGTAATTCTAATCTTTCTACAATCAATAGTCGGACGTGAACCACCGTTATGCTTACTTACCTTATAAGCCAACATCTCATAAAAGTCAGGCAAAGATAAGTAACAATCCTCTTTTGATAACACGATAGTTATCATATCAATCACTTCTTTTGATACTACGATAGTTGCCATATCAATCACTCCTTCTTATGTTTCTTCCAACGATCTATTACATCTAACAGATTTAATAATTGTTTGACCCAAAAGATAATTGCACATAAAGCTATAACTATTAAAAGGATAAACCACAGATACATATAAACTGTACATAAAATATCCATATCAATCACTCCTTTCTAACAGCACTCCAACAGAATCCATCATCTGGTGTTTTCTTCCAATATAAGTCGCAATAGTCACAATCACCATGACCGGTATACCCTTTCTTAAAATGCTTACAGTCAATACAATAACAATCTGCCGTAGGTGCATCATCGAAACGTTTCTTAAACTTCCATTTCCATTTTTTCATAGCCCACCAAGATCGCAACTTACTGCCAATCTTCATAAGTCTAACCAATAGTTCACTTATAGTAAAAATGGCACCTGATACTGCTAGAACGACAATACCAAATGCCAAACAAAATAAGAACACCAATATCACAAAGATAATGATGCTAAACAATATGTTTCCGATCATACTACTTTACCTCCCATAAATACAGCTCCGGTAATGATAACAAATATCGCTGTAATTTCAATCGCTACAAAAGTCCTAGTAACTTTTTCAGGATCAGTCTTAAATACGAGTAAATCAATAAGCGATCCTATACATACACCGATGGTCATATATAAAAATAGTAATAGCCAACTCATACTTTCTCTCCTTTCAACTTCTCGTAAATATCAACAGCCTCTTTTCCCTGATACGCCTGCTTAATAGCCGCCATCTGATTCATCTGCTTCTGACCAACAATCAAAACAGAATCTTCTTCTTTACCTGTTGAATTTGTAAAACTAACAACAAAACTTTCTGTTACTGGTTTCATTAAATACCTCCTCCCAGTTCTATTAAATATGCCCCACCTACAAGTAGTGCTAAAATAATCTCAGATACAAGAATCCATATAATAAGTTCGTATGGTTCATCTTCGGTATCAGAATACATTAAAATACATCCAAATATATCGAACACACTAAATATTGCAAACCTCCCTAAAACACTGTATATCATTTCTCAACACCTGATTTCGCGAATCTTTCGTTGAAGTCTTTATTAATACTATCCTTAAATCCTTTCGCTATAGCTTTTCCGTAATCATCAAAAGTTTTTCTTATGTATTCTCCAGCATATTTTATAAATTCATTATAATAATTACCTTTATTACCTAAAGCATGTTTAGATATAGCCATCGCCATACCTTTTTCTGGATCGAATTTCTCTATCTCATCACATTTAACGACAGTTTTATCTCCATTACTCCAGAAAACAATAGTAGCTGGCGGATTAAATATCACATTTTTAATGGTTACTTCTTCCATATCTTTATACTTCTTTATATCCACTGTGTAATGTTTGTTCATCTTGCCTATTTCATCCAATATATCGACAAATGATTCCGTGTTTAAAAATCCATCTCCGCTTGGTCCAAAGAATCTATTTCCAGTCATAATAATCATCTCCTTTCTTACATTTCTCGATACAGTTACAGATCCTATCTACAATTCCGTAGACACCTACATAAATAGTCAAAGCTTTAATAATAAAAACTAAAATATTATTCATTTCTCATTCCTCCGTTTTACATAATCCTTAATCAGTGAATATAACAAAATACTACAACAGATAATCCCTATTATGCCATTTATTGAAAACATCACAATTGATATAATTTCAAAGATCGTACGTATCATTACTACCACCACCCCTCGTCTTCCATGAGTTTTTCAATTTTACTAGGATTAACTGATTTTTTGTTATTCTTCTTTTCTTTCTTTTCCATAGAATCAGCAATTCGTTCAAGTGATCTAGCAATACTCTGTAAAGCATTTAATGTATCTCTATCAAATCTATCTCTTACACTCATAGTTTGTACCTCACTTTCGTCTGTCTGTATCTATTTTTATATTCTTCTTCGTCCCAGTATCCGTATTCTCGTCCGTCAATAACGATCGCTATAGAGTTGTCCGTGAATCTGTTATATACTCGCTGTATATCTCTTTTTAGTGCTGGTAAATATCCATCAAGATAAGCTTTATGATGTTCTATTCTGTGTGTTACTTTTGCAATACTATTTTTGGATTCGGCTCGTCCACTATTAAGAAACTGCTCATCTCTTTCAAGTTCACGTTTGGCATTTCTAAATATGGAAGCGAAAGATGTAACGATATTATTCAGATCAGCTAATGTTCCGATATACACCCATCCGCTTCCGCCTACAGTTCCGACTGCTACCGTCTGTGATTCAGGTAGTGTTTTTAAATATTCTCCTAATTGCATTTCTCTGACCTCCTAAAAACTAATCGAATATATGTTTCTTAGTTACAAATAACAGAACACCTGTTATTAGCATTAAAATAAAAAATGTGATGTCATAGTCTGTAACCGGTATCGATAACAAACCTAACATCACACATAATGCTCCATATTTTCTATTTTTTTGTTGTTCCATATCCTTTCTTTTTCACCTCCCAATTTACTGGTTTGTGAGAATATAGATTAACCGGGTGAGCTAAGCACTCATCGCATGGATCTTCATCCTCGTTTTTATTTGTGTATTTGCAACTATGACAATACTCGTTAAAATGTACTTGCTTTAAATCGTATTCCATTCGTCTAACTCCTTTTGTTTTATGTAATATATCGGTTCGTGATCACTCACCACATCAAAGTTACTGTCTATAAGTTTCTTATTTGTACCACAGATAATATCTGGAATTGGTCTTATACCTAGACATTGTTTTCTTGAAAATACGAATTTAGTTCTTGTATTATCTGTAGTTATGACAAGCTGATTAAAATGCTGTCTATATTTAATTTCCGCTTCTCTAAGCTGATCGACAAGTACCAAATATTTGTGCCTGGCGTCATTTGCGTTCTCAGCTAATACTAAAAAGTTAAGCATGTTTAAGCCTCCTATACATGAGATGGATTACTTTGTGCCGCTATGATCATAGCATCTTCGAGCGCCTGTTCAGACATTATTGGTTGACTGCCAACATCACGCATCATATTTTCATCAGGAAATGATAAAACAACACCTTTACAGTCCTTGTTTTTATAATATATAGCTAATAAATCCCTACAAATTTCAGCAGTCTTTCTATCTACGCTAAGACCTGTTTTTACTTCTACGTTAATTTCGCCAATAACGGTTTTGTTTTTATTCATAATCATTTCTCCTTAATTTATCGTTACGATGATTGTATTATCTTGACCACCATCAACTTGTATTCCATCAACTTTACTGTCTAAATAACTATCAGATAATACATCATGACCAGTAAAGTCGCAATATATCGTAGCAACATCAGTACCATTGGATTGTATCAAAACATCATCCCCATACTTAATCAATGGTAAAATATTTCTTAACTTCATATATTGTTCCTCCTATCTTGATAATAAATAGAACTTAAACCAATCTGGTAAATCTGACACTGATATGTAATAGGTAATGCTTACACCCAAACCTATAACTGATACTATAGCCACTACAATAAATACCATATACCATCCAAAATAACCCTTATTGTCAAACGATACTGCCAATATTACTGAAGCGATGAAAGCTATTAAAAATATTACTGTCCACATATTTATTTCTCCTCTCTCCCTTTAAGATGCCTTTCTATAGAGTCACACAATGTTCGATTTGAACAATCTATAGAAAGAATAGTTACTGCTACTGTGTTATCAGTGTATATATCGTCACGATGCATAGTTGCCTCGAAACATGGACACCCCTGACATTTTTCAGCTAAATGGTTTTCTGTTTTAATCATATTCTCTAACCTCCTAATCTAAAAAGAGAGCCTACCATTTGATAGACTCTCAAATAAATCCTGACCAATCTTACAACGATCCATGATAAAATCCATAACAAGACAACTAGAATGATCAAGATTTTTTAACGTTTCAATTGTTTCTTCTAACATGACACGGTATCCATGTTTTATGAATGTATATTTTATGGCTTTTAATTCTGGAATATACCTCATGTCATAGTCGATGCCATGTTTGTTAAAATAATCAGCGAGCTTCAGCATTATTATCTCTCCGATCATTCGTTAATTTACATACTCTTTCTTTCCATTCTGGATGATCTTTACCGTATTCAGATGTGTCCATAATTCTAAACCAAGCTTTATTAGGTTCGCCTTCGCTGTCGTATAATTCGTAATATATTCTCATGAGTACACAAACAGTCATTTTTAAGAATCCATAACAAGCATTGCGAGCGGGAACAATAGTAATAATACTTCCAGATGACACCTTAGAATATACATGTTTTATATACATTTTTTGGGTTTCAGACAACTCAACGTCCAATACATATTCGATGAATTCAGCCACATCCATTTTCTTTTTACTCACAGCAACCTCCTTAATCTGGTTCACACACTTTTACACGACCTTCTATAACCATTCTACCGGTAGTCATATCTCGGTATTGTTCAGTTCTAACGAATTTTCTTACACCATCGGTAATATCTTCAAGTAAATAATTCTTCATTAGATCCTGATAATAATTCAAAGTTTCATATTCAGGATCAAGCTCTTTTCGTGCAGCTAATGTAACTATCTGATAACGATCAACATGCATGATAGGTGACGGATATCCCGGAATATATTTTTGTAAACGTTCGTTCTCTTTCTTTAATTTCTTACATTTCTGTCTTAAATTCATATTATCTTCTCCTCCATGTTCCCCATCTAACGATTTTTACGTCTCTGGTGTACCATTTTTCGTGTAAAGGTTCTTCTGAAAAGATATCAATCACGTTTCCTTGTACCTTATTTCCAGTATCAACGGCATAATATTCTTCTCCATTGATTGTTAAGATACTTCCAAGTGGAACAATATCCGGATCTACGGCCACGGTATAAAATTTACTACTTCTTACACCCATAGCGGTACGATATCCCCACCGATCTTCTCCGATCCAGTAATATGTAATCTTAAAAGTACCGAATCTTCTGCCCAAATCCTTTCGAGCTTCTTCTTCTCTGCGTTTTTGCTCTGCTTTTTTACGCCTTATAGCCTCTTTTCGTGCTTTTTCAGCCTGTTTTTCTTGTCTGATCTTCTCGTCGACATGCGGTTTGAATGTTTTTTGTACTTCTTCATAGCCTTTCAAGTCAACATTGCTTTCTTCAGCCGCATTAACACTAGTTCCGTTTACTGTTAACATACATACCAAGGATAAAACTGCTAAAAATTTCTTCATAGTAAAATATCTCCTTCAAATCTTTGTATAAATATCTGTTTTTATTTGTTTATTTTTCTTAATTTACGTTCGTCATATTCCTCTTTTGATATCTCAGTCCAAGCACCTGGTTCATCATCCTCAGACACTCTAAAGAATCTGTTAATATCAATTTTTTCTTGTTTACCTGCTTCAGTTTTTAACACATAAAATACTCCGACAGTATCAAAATCTCCATTTTTCTTATCCGTCAGGAAATCTTCACAATAAACTTTGATTGAATCACTCTCGCTAGAGGTGTAAGGCATTGTGATGGGAAACATATCATCAATAATACGTCGAACCAAACTTGACGAATAAGCGACTGTTGGATTATTAATATTAAAACACCATAATCTATCAACATCATGATATCTGATAGTTCCATCTGGATAGACATCTTTAAATAATGAACTCATTCTCTTACATTGATAAGTTTTAATTCCTTTAACACTAAATACAGAATCTCTCCAAATATCATCCGTATCTTCGATCGGAGTTAAAGGTTGTCCGTTTAAAAGACGATCTAATATAGATTGTGTTATTTTTATACTAAAACCAGAATGCCCGTCTTCCAATAAACTTTCAAAAGCTTTTAACGCACTTTCATAACAAGCACATCCATAATCAAATTCGTCTTTTTTTGCGTTTCCTCTTTCTTTTTTACATGCAATTTCAATTTCTCTTTTTGCCCAATCTAACATTCCACTCATTTATTTCTCCTTTCATTAATCAAATAACGCATGACCTGCTATATTGTTTAAATATTCTTTATCTTTTGAGGTTAATCGATCAAATAAATCAAAACCTGTGGTTCCATCGAAATCGTAAAAAACGTAACCGTACATAGTATCTTTTATATTTGGATATTTTTTTTGCATATCTACTAATTTTTTACACATTTCGTCATATGCTTTATCTGACATAGGACTTTTATTGTATTTATAGTAAGCTATACTATTTAAAATGATCTTTCTCTGTAATAATTCAATTCGATCTTTAATACTTAATTTTGAATTCGTGGTTGACGATCTTGGTTTAAACATTTTATCTGTATAACCTCTTTCATTGAACTTCTTTTTCTTTGTAAGAGCCTTAGATATAGCAAGATCAATGCCACTTCGACTCTTCAAATGGTAGTAATATAGGTCTTTATATGGCGTATTTAGCCTATCAATACGTCCGGATGCTTGTTCCATGACTTTATAAGAGTAATTCTGGCTGTAAAATATGATTGTATCCGTTTTTATACAGTTCCAACCCTCACATCCAGCCGTATATTGAACTAAATATACCCAACTTTTAGTGTCTGGCACTGGTTGATGTTTATGACCGTTCCATTGAGCTACCTCTACGTTTTCTCCATAAGCAATATTCATAAGAATGTCTAACTCATAATCAAAGTTATAGAATATAATGACTCTCTGCGACTTCTCTAATATCTCCAAAACTGTCATAGCTCGTCGTTCATCTGTATTTACAACCCGTCGCAAGACATAACAAAGCCCTGCCGCTTGCTGTATCGGTTCGTCCTTATAAATATCCCAACGGTTTCTGATCACATCTTTATAAGTAGAAATATCGTATGGAACGTATATATCCTCATGATGTGGTACTGTATCTCTAATGAAATCCATATCGACCAATATTTTATTTCGTAAACGTATTAATCTACCCGTATTTAAGTATCGATCGATTTTAGGGTATTTCGTGTACCGAGAATATATTACATGCTCTCTTATAAACTCAGTTCTGTTTTTATAGAAACCATTCGCGATAAATACTGGAACATAATCCATCCAGCAATCACCACTAGTGGCAGACAATATGATCCACTTATTTGCCTTAGCTATTTTTAAAAATGCTTTAACCCATGCTCCAGAACCTTGTACTCTGTCTTCATCGAATATAAAGAACGCGTTTTGTACATCTGCATACTTTTTTATGTTATTCCAAGAATCGATTACTACTTTATTTTTATAGTAGTTCTCTCCGCCTGGCTCGGCGTAAAGATGATATGGAAGTAATTCCTCTTCCCACTCAAGAGAATCTCTTTTCATAGCTGTTGTTATGATATATAGATCCTGCGGTTTTTTCATAGGTTTAAAATTTGGAATCATGCTTCCGCCATTTTCTTTAAAATAATAATAAAGACCTGTACGACTCTTCCCTGATCCGACACCACCAGCTAAGATGCAGCCACTAAACATCTCGTTGACTGCATCTAACTGATAATCTCTTAAGAACTGTGTTCCCATCAGATCACACCATTCTTTTGCATTAATTTATAATGTGTCACCTGAGCTCTACGATATTCAGAAAGCAAACCTTTCTCTTCTAACGTTTTCTCATTCATACCAAAGCATCCAAGAACGTCGCAATCGCCTTCCCAGTTGATTGCATATTCGTGGTTATTCATTTCATAAAGAAACGCTTCATATGCTACGTCGTGATCTTCCATTAACTCATCTAATTCTGTTTTATGTCGTTTAATCATACTAAACCAATTTGGAACATCTTTTTTTCTAATAACATCTCCACAACCGATGATGCTTGTACATTCTTCTTCCTTAGCATCCAGTTCTTTCAATGCTTTATCTAATCCTTCATCTGAAAATGCGTATTTCATAGGAAAATCGTTAAGCTCTTTTTCGTGTTTTTTTCTGAGGTCTAAATATTTTTTTAATTGACTCATAATGTCACCTCCTTTTCTGGTTTACTCGTCTTCAGGGAACTCTTCCTCGGCCATCCTTTCATCAAAACGATCCACCCTCTGGCGAATCCAGATAGACTGTAAATATGCTGCTCTGAATGGTTTATCCTGTACTACGTCATCGTACGGACGAATATCTAAATCTACAGATTCGATATCCATCTGATCGATTGTTCCTACCGTATTCTCATTTAATTTAATAGTTCGTGATCCTGACTGCACAATAACTTTAGGGCCTCTACCATTAAATTTCACTTTTACTGGAAGAGTAATAAATGGTGGTTCACCTTCTTCTCTGTTAGGTTTGATTTTTACATTCCAAGCAACGCCATATTGATTTTTATCTGCAAGTAAAGCGTCTGCAATTTCCTCATCAGGGATAACCAAAGCAAAGTTTCTATCTCCCTCACGGTTGTATTTGTCGCCAACACCTGCAAAATTACGATACACAATATGAGCGTCGTCAATCTGTAAAATTCCTCTTGGTCCAAAATTTAAATTCATAATTTTTTTCTCCTTTTTCTTTGAAATATAATTTGGTTAATAAATTTAAAACAAAAAGAAAGAGCCCTTATTAGGACTCCTCTTCGTTTTCTGGTTTTGAATCTTTTAATTTTTTATCGGTTTCATCCAATGCTACTAATACTACACCAGTCATAATTGCATAAGTGCAATGAGCTAATGCTACACCAGCTCCAAGTTTCATCCAATCTTTAATTTTCATGATTCATCACTCCTTTCCATAATAAGCTTTGTTTTTTACGCGAATGGCACTGTTTCTGGTATACCATCTGGAATAGTCATAAAGTTAACTGGCTGTAACATCGGTGCTTCCTGAGATACGAACATCTCAAAGTCTCCATACTTAGATATAGTTTCAATTGCATCATCAACCATTTTATTGTGATAACTCATATCAACCAGATCGTCTTTATCATCTAAAACAGTGATCATCTTACCGTCAACTTCAATATCTTTGGTGTTAACACCTCTCAACATTTCAGATTCCATCCAACGATATCCTTTGGTACCCGAAGCACTATAGTTTTTCCCATCGTTCACACGATATAACACTCCTCCACCATGTCCAGGATTAACCGGTGTAAATTGTCCGACTCTTCCCACAAAATGTAAGTCGTGTCCTTCAGCGATTTTATCTGCTAATTCCTGTGATTCAGGCTCAAACATTGTGTCAGAAATCTTACCTTGCTTATACGATTTTTCTAGTTTTTCTAACTGTTTTTCATAATCCGTAACATCTGGAAGTTTTTCGTTAATGTCTAAATATAAATCACCTTTAGATACTGAAAATGTTGTACATAGATCATTGAATTCAACAATTTCTTTACTAAATAATGTCTTAAATACGTAAGGAATCTGGAACTGAGTACCTGTAGCAGACCATTTTCCACCCTTTTTCTTATTATCATCTGGAACATATCCATATAATTCCTGACATTTTTCAGCTGTAGCAAAGTTTGCGATATAAACTGAATCGTTTACCAAACACATACGATCATACGTAGCCTCATGTTCAAATGTATATCCATACTGTTCTCCGAAATCCATTACAAACTGAATGATTTCAGGTGTTGCGTTTGGAATTTTGATAGAGTCTGTCTTAATATGTGCCACAGTAAAGCCTCTTTCTTCCACGGCGTATTTAAGATCAACCATAAATAACGCTCCACGCTTAGCGACAATATTATCTTTATTACGCTTATCATTAAACGCATTTGGAAATCTAGCCGCTGTTAATCCGTAAACAGAGTTAATTGCCGTTTTTAAAGCGTTCGCAAGCTCTTTAGCAGTCATTTCTCCATTCTTAACCTTCTCAATATATGGTGTTAATTTACCATCCAACATACCATTTACTTCTTCCCATGCTTCATGCTTGATGCTAACTCTTCCCTCAACAATTTCTCTAAATCGTCTTGTGAATACAGGGCCAAACAAACATTCAGCGATTGTACTATGTGGATGCATGGATGCAATATCCAACAAAGCAGCGTTATAGTAGATGCCAGGTATTCCTTCTGCTAAACCACCTTCGCCAACTTTTACGCCTCGATATGTAGATACACCATTCTCATATTTATAACCAGGAAAATATGGAAGTAAACTGCCCGCTTCCCCATGCGTCATACACATCATCTTCGGACACGCTTCTTGTAAGAAATCTCGTACATCTTCACTCAAGTCGTATACTGGTTGAGATAAGTTACGATAACAAAATTTGTTCTGTGGATGCCTGTCCATTCCAAAAATAAACCTTGTTGTGAGCGTATTTGTGGTATCGTTTACAGTCATCCCTGCTAAATCTGCAAGAATTTGTCTAGCTGTCCAATCTCCTGATAAATGGTTAAATACTGCTTCTGTTGCAATAACATCATTATCACAATATTCCGCTACAAGAGTCCATTTATCTTCTGGAACTGGTTCATCCCAAGGTAAACCAAGCTCCTGATGATGAATTCCTAGCTGAATTTCAAACTTTTTAAGGGATTTTTTATTTCCTGCAGATGCAAAATCATAAACATCTGTATATGATAAGTTATATGCTTCTCTGAAAAAAACGTTATCATCACTATTATTGATGATTTTTTGTGATAAATTATAGAGCTGTTCGTTAGAATACCCCATAAGACGGGCATAAATTAGGTGATTATCGTATCTACGACAATTAAAACCAATCAAATTGAACTGTAATAACTCTTCGATGTCTGATGGAGATGGATTAATCATACGAATGACTGGTTTTTCTTTGCCTTGAAGTTTCCAATTTACGAGAAATAAGTTTGGAAATACCTCAATATCATAAAATACGATCGGTTTCTCTTCATCAACTGTAGCTTCTGAAGCATCTTCCGATTTAAACTTCATTTTACTTACAAGATCAATACAATAATCTGCTTTATGTGTGCTCTGTGCTGCAAATGCGAATATAGGGTTAAACATATCGCTCACATCATAATGTAATCCACTGTTATAAGCACCCTCTAAGATTTCATAAATAAAATCAATCGACGGTTTAGTTCCTGGATGTATCTCCTTATTCAAATTCCGTTTGATTTGTTCTCGGAGACTCCTTTCGCTCTTAATCACTTTATCTTCTACCATTTTTCTCTGACCTTTCTTTTTAGGTAAACCAGAATTGATTGTAGAGATCGGTAAATTATTACATTTTGTAAGTAATCTTCTCAATGAACTCTTACCGGTAAACACTTTGATTTCTACATCAGTATCGTAAATACGACTAAGCTCTTTCGGATCACCGCCAGTATAAATATAGTGTAGATGAATACCTGCTCCACTTTTACTTGTCTCAGCATATGTAGCTGGCCACTTACTCGCTGCTTCAACATTCTTTTCAAAAGATTTTTTGCCTGTTTCGTCTTTAATATCAAAGTCAATAACAATATGATTTTCTGGTATTTGTACATAATGTAACTTAGACGTATCAATATCTTTCAGTTGTGTAGTAACTTTTTCCCACTTATTAGTTGGTGTTTCTTTCACTGAAGCATATTGAGCTGGGCAATCACTACAAACATCGTCAAATATAGATTCTGTAGAATCAAATTTTAACCAATGTTCTGGTTTATGTTCTGGTTCTGTATTTTGTTTTTTATCATTTTCAAATTTCTCTGTTCTAAATCCTTTATAATAACTTCGTACTCTCGATCCATCTTCCATATTGAAACGTTCGTTGAAGTCATGAAAATAGTTCTTCAATTCTTCCTTGAAATTTCTTTTAGAAAATGGAAACGGCACTTTCGCTTCGTCGCAGTAGGTTTTATACATTTCCCATGCTGCTTTTAACGTAGTGCCGTTTTCTTTCTTAAATATATGGTACGAATCTAATACAAAGTTATAGAAATCGTTTGATGCTCCCAACATTGCTGTTGGAATATAATTATCATAACGACCAGGATTTTCTAAATATACCTCCTTACAATGATAGGCTATTGCTCCTAACTCAAAGTCTATCTTACTAAATGCTTCTTTATATGCTTTAGAACTCAGTTTATTACCAGATGGTTTTACATCTATTAATCTTCGAATAAGACCTGACTTACCATCGGTAATCTTAACCGGTTTATTTGTACCCATGAATAGGAATGCTTTAAAGCTATTAGTAAATGCAGATTTAAATTTTTCATTTACTGTCATAAGCTCATGGGAAACCAAGCTATTTAATCTTGTATTATCTTCAATCCTAGACAGGTCTCCATCATGCTGGATCGCTACCAAAGGGTTTGTCTTAAACGCTTCCAACGCAAACATATTACTAGCAGAGCCAATCGCTTTAGCGTCGAACGTTGAACAATACCCGTTAAATAACTTCTGAATAATATTCAAAATTGTAGATTTACCTGTTCCGGCTTCACCGTATAATACTAAGAACTTTTGAATTGTTTTAGAATCACCGGTTACAATAGAACCAATAGCCCATTCAATCTTGTATCGTTCTTCTTCTGTATATAATGTAGATATAAGCTTCTCATATGCAGAAGTATCTCCTGGTTCTAATGGGTAATCCAAACGTTTACTAGCATAATCTTCTTTTTTTGTTTCGGTATTTGAAAATATAAGTTTTTCATCTAACATATGAAAAGAATCTCTTTTTTGCTTCTGACAATACTTATGCCAGCTATCTACCATACCAGTTTCAGAGTCCCACATATGCAAAACTCTGACGTTACAATTGAATTTGTCTTGATTCTCTTTTGCGAATTTATCAAGTTCACGATCAATAATCTGCAGTGCATCTTCTTCATCAGTAGACCATAGACCTTCGTCTTCCATCCAGACTGCATAAAAATCCCCACCGCGAATCATTAAATCTTTACTTTTTGGATACATTTTAAATTTTGGATATATCTCTAAGGTCCCTTTTTTTGTCGGGCGAGTTGAAATCATTAGAAAATCAACCACATTACTTATTCCTCCTCCCTACACAAATCTATCTAAATACCAACAGAGCTGTGTCCATATCTCAACATCTCGTAAATCGTATTCGCAATCTCTAATTGTAAATAAACCACCTTTACCATCAGGAGAATATTCTCTGTCTAAAAATCGTTCAATAATATCTTTGGCTTCAATTAAGTCAAACATATCATCACTCATACCTGTTAATCCAAGACTTGCTACCATACCCCAAAACCATTGAGTCGTACGATTTCCAACCTGTGGATTATCCATAATTTGTTCTTCTGCACGTATCGCTAAAGCGATCATCATTTCAAGAACTGAACAAGGTTCTTCATCATGCCAATTTAAAACTTCATTTCTACTTAGACCGTCTATACTTTTTCTAAATCTAAATCTTAAATCGACACCATCTTCAGCTCTATTTTTATCTCTGATATTGCTCCAACGAAATTTTGTACGGTGCAAAAGTCGTAACAATTTGTTATACGATACTGTAGAAACATTTACAACATCGCACAACCAATTAAAATACTGTTCATAAATATCATTATTTAGCAATACTCATACCTCCGTTTATTCTGGATAAATATCATGATAATTTCTCTGATCATATAAAATTTCGTAGTCGCATTTCTTAGCATCATTTCGTACGAATACTGAGTCATCCTCGTATTCCCCAAAATGGTTAACTGCGTCGTCACCAACAATTTCATCTCGGTTATCAATAAGTTCATCGTCATCTTCATATGTCAGTACATCGTCTGCATAATATGTCAGACTAACTGTACTATATCCACATTCACCAAAATCTTCCGGTGTAATAATATAAGGTCTTTCCACTTTTTTCTCCTTTTCTACTTTCTTTGAGAATGATGAATAGTTCATTTTCTCAATAATTTCTTTGTTGTGATTCTTATCTTCTTCTATTGGTGTATATGTTTCTTTCTCTGGAATATCTTCGCTAGAATTTTCTTCCTGATTCTTCTTAGAAGAATATATACGTTTTACATCTGCAATCTCTTCGTCTGCTCTATTTCGTTCCTTCACAGACACATATCTCCAAGTAGCGCAGGAACCGATAACGATTCCCGTAGCTAACATAAATAAATTTTTCTTATCCATTGTCTTCCTCTTCCTCCGTTCGTAACGTGATAATGGTGAATGCTAAGCCACCAAACAATAGTGACATACTGATTAGAATCCCTCCAGCGATATGTCGTTTTTCTTTACTGTCAAACGAGTATTCTAATAAAGATAAGATATCGCTCAGTCTGTCCATACAAGCTCCTTTCAAATGGATAAAATAACAAAGCCACTAACAAAGCAAAACACTGACATTACTGCCAGTGCGTATGCTAAAAATGTAGATTTATTATTCATGATCTTGTTACTCCTTTCGTGTAGTTACCAGTAACTCCTATCAAGTTCGTCTCGATGTACATTTCCGGAATATGTATTATCAAGACCTGTCATTCACATTCTATCTAAGATATTTCCGTCGACATTAAAATCTAAGATTACATTTCTTTCGATTCCGTTGATGAAAGCACGTTTACGTTCATCATGAATATCGTACAATCCAAAATCAACATAGTTATCTCCGATCGGATTCTTTTCGTCATAAATCCAACCTACTACCTGTCCTGCTTTTGTTGGGAGAATATTCAACATTTTGTATACATCGTTTAAGAATAGAAATCCCTGCTCTTTAAGTTTCTGATTTGCAAATGCCTGAGTCTTCTTTAATACTTGCAGATTCGCAGCTGGATCTTTTGACCAACCATAACAACCATCATCGTAAATTCTTGCGTAATCAGATTCACTGTTCAGTTCAGCTGTTACTGCGTCCTCTTTTATGACTTCTTCTGTACCATCATCGTTCTTTTTTACTGTTTCAATTTCTTTAGATTTAATATTATATCTAAGTTCTTTATCGATCTCTTCTCCGAATCGCTCCACAACTCGCCCACGATAATCTTTGAAACATTTATCAATAGTTGTATATGCTGCAGCTAAAGCCATGTTTCGTTTTCTCAAAATATTGTGAGATGTAATGATACTTGCGATTGATAATGTTCCAGTAATAATTGCTGGGGCATATAATTTAGCAATTTTCATACCTGTCTGAGTATAGATTATTGTTAAATCGCGTGTAGCATCTTTCTCTGTATATTCTTCAGGTAAATTCTCTGGATGTTCAGCTGCTTCATGAACTGAATCAATCTGATCTTTTGCGTCATCAGTAATATCCTGTAATTTTGTAGTCGCTTTACATGCCATTACCATACTTGCAATGGTTCCAAAAACACCTGCTACAATAAAGATTTCTGGACTGCGTTTTTTTGCTTTAAATTTTAATTTGTATCCTGTTCTTTTAATATTATTTAGCATCTTCATTTTCTTTCTCCTTTACTTCTTTGATAAGATTTTCTAAGTACCATTTAGCTTTCTCCAAATCTTCAATGCCATTCTTCTTTTTCCAACGACAAATATACTTAATAATGTTTCCAGTATCGAACGCTTCAACACCATCTAATCCATCTGTGAAAGCATCAATTACATCAATTACCTCTAATCCTGTTTCAGACTGATAATGGTTTGGATGATTTACTGTAGAACTGCATGGGTGTTTACCACCTCGCTTAGGACGTCGAGTGTTAGGTTTATATTGTTCAGAATATCCTAAGTAATGTGGAATCGGTAATTCAAATAAATGATTGTTATTAATATAACCTGACCCCACATCATCCCAAGCTAAATTTAACCATCCATATTTACGATCTGAAGGACTTGTATAACCTCCAAAAAGGTTTATAACGTCTGCCACACATATATAGTCATTTTGTTCAATTAAATTTCTAAGCGCTTTTTCGAATTCCATTGACGCATCAAAATTTTTAAAACATACCACAAATGGTTCTACACAATTTTTCTGCATATTAATTCCTCTATCTAATGTCTTCTCTAACATATTTTCCTCCTTAATTTACACTGGTATCGCTTTTGGTAAATTGATAATAAAACCATCTCGAGTCCTCTGAACTGTAGCTCGGGATAAATTTGTCCATCCATAATTGTCGTCAGTCCAAGTTCCCGTAACACCTGCTAGAGCATAAAAATCTGCGACAGTCACAACGCCATTATAAGCATCCATAATTTCTCCCATATGATCTAACACATCTTCCGCCTCTCCACGACTGTCGAAGATAATATCGTCAAAGTCGTATCGACTACTTGTGGCGTTTCTACGATTCGTTCTACCTGATCGACTCGCAGATGAATAATCTCGATTATAAGAAACTGTATTATGATTTCTACTTCGTTTGGCTGTGTCTCCAAATAAGCACATAGAAACCGTGTCAAGAATCGTATTTTTAATTGTAGGAACAATTACATCCATAATGATATAAGACTTGACATCTTCAACATCTTCTGAGATGAAAATGTCTTTCCATTTTCTAACCTCACTTTTTTTTTTTCTACGTACTTTTCCCTGAACAACTTTCTCCTGTTTTTTTCGTTGTTCTGTTTTGTACTTATTCGAATTAGGCTTATATTCTGCCATAATAAATACCTCCTTAAAAATAAAAGAGACATACCTTGTTATCGGTACGTCCCCGTTAAGAATATATTATTCTTCGTTTTCAGTTTCTTCAGTTTCTTCTGAATCATCATATTCAGAGTCGTCTACATCTGTAACCTCCGTATAATCTGCATCGAAAATGTTGTCATCAGAATACGAATCTTCATCATCGTTACCTCTGTTACTAATTGCTACACCTGCAAAAACACCTAATCCGAAAATCATACCTGCTACAATTTTTTTCTTATGTTTTTTAAATCCGTTTTTAGCTCTTAATCCAAAAGTTTTTAATTTAGATTCCTTCGCTTCTTCGTCCTCTAACATTTCGTCTAATTCGTCCATATCGAATGCTTCCTGTATAACTTCTCCATTTTTGATTTCTTTCATCACAAATACCTCCTAAATGTTTGAATAAGTTTATCCTTCATAATATGAATTGTTATTTTCGCGAGTTGCGTTTAGCTAAAATATCATTGACGATAACTTTTGACTCCTCTGGATATTCGTGAATCATCCATTTAAGAACGCGTGTTCCTCCGTCATCACGACCGTTTTTATATGCAATAATCATAGATACAGATATTAGAACGCATCCGATAATCTCATCTTTATGTATTTCTACTTTATTTTTAAGTTTTGTTGTTATTTTCTTAATCATAATAAATACCTCCTAAATCAATTTTGCAAAGTCATATTTTGGTGCTACATGATATTCTAATGTAATACATGGTCGTCCGTCTGCCAGGATCATAGAATCAAATGACACTTCAAGCAATCCATCTTCTAAATTCCAGCCGATTTGATCACTAATATCAGTGTGATCAAGACCTAGCTCATCATAGAAATCACTAAGTGAAATATACATATCGTACGTCATTTCACGATTCACTTTATTAATTGCTTTTTCAATAGTATTCAGATCAGATTCAAAGACTCTTCCAGACACACCATCGTAGCAAAGCTGATTTCCTCGTCCAGTAATAATGATATTGTTTGGTCCTGTTGGTGTTTCCTCTAGTTTTTTCTGTCTGACTTTCTTTCTGATCAGAGATTCTTTTTCTTCTCCGATTTCTTCTGTTACAGCTTTTTTATATTCTGTAAGAGCTGTTTCGGATAATTTATAGGCAGTTGCGATCGCTGCGTTTCGTTTAGTATGAACTGAATGAGCTCCAATCAAACAAGCTGCTCCAAACACACCTGCTGATAATGCTGGAATATAACATTTCCAAGCTACTTTAACTTTTTCTTTTGGTGTTAATTCCTCTTCTAGCTCCTGAAGTTCCATCTCTCGTTCTTCAATAAGACGAATCGCTTTAGGTGTTTCTTTTGCTGCTAAAAACGCGGCGGTTCCCATACTAAGAATTCCAGTGGCTGTTAAGATTGCTGGACTTCTTTTATCAAAACCTCTTTTTACTTTGTAAACAAATTTAGGCATTTTCTTTCTCATTGTAATTCCCCCTTTAATTCTTCTTTAATCTCTGCTTTCATTTCTTCGCGTGATTTTTCATCAAGTTTGCTGGATAACAATGTTCCTGCCAAACCTAAAATAGTAACCGCGATACTTAAAAGTTTTGTTGTGTCAAGTTTTTTCTTCATGTTCTCTGACCTCCTTAAAAATTATAATTTAATTATTGCTTCTTTTTTGTTATTTGAAAGCATAGACGAATTTGCTATGTTTATAATTGCCGCATAATATTCTCTGGGACCATCATTTCTTATACCAGCTATTGAATCACTTTTATCCACACTAAGCATTGAACTATGTACAATAGCATCAACAGCGTCGTCCAGCGTAGTGTATTTTTTATCATAGTCCGTTGTGTGTGGATTAATATTTTGCATATATTTCTGATATAAATAGTCTGAAATACCCTGAGCCGTCGCAGCTACAAAAATAGAACAAATACCCATGATGATAGTACCTGTTTTTTTCATTGTGTCTTTTTTAAAAACATTTTTTAGTTTCATAATGAATACCTCCTTAAAAAGTAACTTTACAAATACTCCAACAATAAACATCATTGCCATTACAATATAAAAGTGCTTTATAATTATCTAAGTATGACATTTCAGCACATATTCCATCATGTTCTTCAGGTGTAAAATCATTATATTCTCCAGACATATTTTTATAAGCCTCGTCATAAGTTTTAAATTGTTCGCTCATAATTTCATATCCGTCACTAAAATTCACCACATAACATTCGTTTTTCTTCATGTTCTCTGACCTCCTTAAAAATAAAACAAAGAGCCATTGCTGGCTCCCGTTTAGTTATTTGTTCTTACCTCCTAAATGTTCTCATAAAGGAGTATGTATTTTTCGCGAAAAACAAAAGGAGACCGAAGTCTCCCGTGTTCTTAAAATCGTTCCATTAATTCATGAAATTTATTAATATCACAAATACCTCCATCTTTTTCTATAAATTCTTCAAAAGTTAATTCGTTAGTCAATAGCTTTTTGCATATATCTATACTTGCAGGCCTTAATAAACTCCATAACATATTACCAATAAATACATCCAAAGATAATGTATTCATAAACTCTACATAATCGTTTGCATCTATATCGAGCCATGGATGTTCATCTATAATTGCTGCCTGACAAATTGTTAATTCCTTTCTGTATAATTTACAAGCCTGACTAATAACCTCATAGTTTGCTTCTAAATATGTTCTATTCATCACAATAAATACCTCCTAAATTTTTTCGATTTTGTTTCGCAATAAGACATGTATTTTTCGCGAACTAAAATCCTTTCCGATCGAAACATGTTTCCCATGGTTCTTTTGGTAGTGGTTTCATTCGTAGTCCCCACATGATTTGTCGTACTGTTACTGTAGGATACAAACCATCTTGTTCACGATCAGCATACGTATCGAAGAACTTACGGAATCTAGGATGTAAATATATTTTATCAGTCAGCCAAGAACTAATACTTGTCCAGAATGTATATTTTGTCTCCGGATCGTATTGTTGTTGAATAACTGCTAATCCACGATTATCTATTATGTATAGAGTACATTCATTATATACCGGATGATCGCAGTTGTACCTCTTACCAAAAATAGAAGAATATACTTCTGGCTTTTTAAAAAAGTATCTCATTTCTCTAACCTCCTTAAAAAATAAAAACAAAGAGCCATTGCTGACTCGTTGTGTAAACATAATCATTTCTTCATACGTTTTTTAGCATCAAATTTTTCCTGTATGGCTGCACCAAAATTCATAATGTTAGATGCGAAGTCACAAGCTTCTACGTGATCCATACCCAAAGATTCTAAATACTCAGTATGTTTTTTAAGCTCTTTTTCTATGTCGCATTTTTTCATTTTTCTGGTTTCCATAATCGTAAATTTTTTCATAATAAATACCTCCGTAAAATGATTTTCTGTTTCATAATATCAATTGTTTTTCACGCGAAAGAAAAAAACAAAGAGCCCTAGTTTAGAGCTCTCTTTTTCATGTCTAACGCGAATATCTTCTGCACAATATCCAAGACATCCATTTTACTAATACCTGTAGAATTTACAATGTCGTCGACCGTACATCCTCTTCTGTACATAGCCTCTACACATCTGTAATCTCCATCGTTATTGTTATTTCTCTGTCTTTTCATAATAATACTCCTTTCGTTTTCACGTTATCTGTCTCATAATAAGAGATGTTTCCTACGCGAAAAAAAAAGAAAAGAGCCGAAGCTCTAATCTGTTTCTTTGTTGAGTTTGGCTAAAATTAATTCGTTCTGACTAGCTATAAAGTCTGTTTGTGTCTTTATTAATTCTAACGTTACCATTTCATACTGTATAATATCAATGGTCGCATCAAATAAATCTAAAGCCTGTTTACACATATCGAATTCTTCACTACTTAAATGCCTTAAGTCGTTCATATCAATATTTCGTAATAAAGTCTTTTTAAATCTGTCAACCTTTTCAATATACATATCAATTGTGTTCATCGTCATAATAAATACCTCCTAATAGTACATAAATTAATTTGTATTGTCTCATAATAAGACATGTTATTTTCGCGAAAAAAGAAAAGAGCCGAAGCTCTAATCTGTTGAATATATTTTTCCAATTGCTTTTTCGGGAATATCGTTCCAATTCCAGATTCTATTGACATTTAATCCATCGCGAACTGCTATCCATTTCATGTCACTTGCATCAAATTGTATAAGCCATTTTCGTTCATCATCCCAACCGCAATTACCGATCCCTACATCGTATAATCCGATTGAATTTATAAACTCCAATGTATTCATAACATCTTCTTTGTTCATAACAATATGTCTACATTTCACTGTAAATCTGTCAAATAATTTCTCTTTCAATTTCTTAATCATAATATTGCTCCTTTGTTGTAAATTGTTAATATATCTCATAAAGGAGTATGTTTTCTACGCGAAAAAGAAAGAGCCCTTGTTTAGAGCTCTTTAATCGTCATCCATAATTTATATTTTTTGATAAATGGTATATAACCTACAATATCACCATATTGATCTATTTTAAACTTGAAAAATATGAATTTTTTATTAATATCATTGATAAACGGTTGTATCGTTTTTGTATTTCTTTAACATATTCGGGATTAATGTCTTCTAAGTAATCTCCAAACGAATATGGCTCGCCTGTCAATTCCCATTTTTTATTAACCTCTTCAATATGATTATTAAATACCTTCACGACCGAATGTCTGTTTTTAATAAACCAATCACTCATTCTGTTTGTCATAAATCTTGGTATATGTTCGTAGTTAAAATATACCCAGCATATTTCCTTCATAAAATATCACTCCTTTCATAATAAGATATGTTTCCTGCGCGAAAAGACAAAAAATAAAACGCCAAGTTTCCTCAGCGTTCTATTCTTCTTACAATTTAATGAAATTTAAGAATTGCTTAATTGAGCTTCTACCTCCGTCAGTTGTAGGAATAATTCCTTTTTCTTCATACTTCATAGAAGATGAATACACCCAAAGACCTGCTCCAACCATAAGCACTGCTTTACCAAAATTGCCCGCATGTTTTAATACTGTATCGATTTTACTGACTTTAAGCTGTTCGTCTTTATGATAAGCCTCATCTGTCTGAGTTCTATCTTTAAACTCTTGCTCATTGTCGATCTTATCGATTTCAATAATTCTATCTGCGAGTTTGGTTAAACTGTCTACAGCTGCGCTGTGTTCTTTAGAACCAATCTCCATCTTACTAACTTCTGAAATTTCGTCATTAAATTCCTCTGTTAACTGCATTTTAATACTCATTTTATAAGTCCTCCTTAAAAATAATTAATATGTTCCATAATAGAGTCAGTTATTTTTGCGAATTCGGATTATCTCTGATCACTTCTAGGTGTACTGTGTTCTTAACATTAACTCGATTTAGTTCTGTATTACTCAATTCAAGTCGCATATAAGGTCCTTCTGGATCGTCATATCCAAATAATCTTAAAACTCCATCTGTTTTTGTATTTCGTTTAGAAACCATTACTCCTATAAGAATTCCTAATAAAAACCCAAAAATATAAAAAATATAAAACATCGGTTCTCCTTTCTTTTTACGCATTAGTAAAATATCATGTTTTGTTGTAACCTGTGTCCGGATTTTTGCATAAAAAAGAAGACCTCCTGTATAAGAGATCTTCTTAGCACGTATTTACTGGACATCTGCTAGTTTCTTCGTAACTCTAACCTGAACTTTTGTATAATATGTTAATTCGTCATCGTTCAGATTATCATCTTTAATCTTCTCGAATTTTTCTGCAGCATCACTATATTTTTCCATGTAATCTGCATAATCTTTCATCATAGAAGATGTGTCGCTGGATTCGTTATATTTTTTCATGAATTTACAATAAGAATCCATAACTGTTTCATAGCTATCAATAGCTTTCTTGATTCTTGGTCTTATACCGCTTGTCTGTGTAGATTTCTTTTTAGCGGTTGTAGTTACTTTTTCTGCAGTAGTCGTGGTGGTTGCTTCTGTTGTGGATTCTGTAGATTTAGATGTATCCAAAGAACAATTTACGTTTTGGTCTAATGAATTATATGATATATTAAGTTCGTAGTTTTTATCATTTGTCCCTGTATAAGATGTGTCATTTTCGTCTTTCATAGTAGGGAATTTTTCTTTTATACGCTTCAAATATTCTTTATATTCTGATTTTGTTACTCCATAACTATTAAAAATAAAATAATCGTCCGTATCGTAAGTAACCGCCACACTTTGAAATTTTGGTTTTGGAAGGTTCTTTGCGATCTTACTTGTGGACCAAGAATATATTTTTTCACCACTTTTATCTTCGTCCATCGTCATTTCTTTATTTTGAAAATCATAATAAAACGTATATAATTTATCATTTTTTATTATTGCAATAGTAGCTTTATCGGGTTCCATTAATTTATACTGTTTTAAATCTGTCACCGCCCAATATGTATGGTTGATAGTACAACTAACTTTATTCGATGATTTTTTACTTTTTATAAATCTATGATTATATGCGGTAATATAGAATTTTTTTACATCGTCCGCAGAGTAATTTCCAGTATCTTTGAGTAGTTCAAACGCCTTAAGCATATCATCATCAGTCGTTGATGCTTTTCGCTGAAAATCTAATTCAATGTCACCAATTGTATAATCAGTATTATTCGTATATGAAAATACTATTCTTCTCTGTCCATCTATAATCCCGCTTTTAATATTCCAATCGATATCAGACATCTTGATTTCTGGCGGACTATTATCATTACTATTTTTACTATTACCACTGTTACTTCCACATCCTGTGAGACAGCACAAAACAAGTACTAATCCCAACAATATTTTTTTCTTCATACCGATTCCTCCTTGTGACTTAAAATATAAATAAATTATACTATAACTTAACCTGATAATCAATAATCATCATACTCGTCATGTGGAGAAAATACTGCATCGATAGAATATACAGGCATACCACCATCGTCTTTAGATAATAACGTATGTTCGAAGTCTATCCAACAATAACCATCGCATAAACTCCAACCCAATTCTTCTCCTTCCTTAGTCTGTGGTAATCCTAAAAAATCATACAGCATATTAAGAGTTACCCCACCAGCAATTATAAAATTACGGTTTAAATGATATTCCGCAGCCATTACTTCTCGTTCATATTTCACCACGGAGTTCCCAGAGATTGGATCATAAAAAATGGCTTTTTCATCCGGATAATCACAATCGATTCTACATATATTAGAACATTCACCAATCGCAGCATATCCCAAATTCTCTCTGATTTCTTCATCCACGTCCTCTCCGTATCTCTCAATAACCTGCTTACGATATTCGTGATAAGTATTATTTAACAAAGCATACGCACTGATCAATTGCTCCTGCTGTTTCTTATTTAATACATTTAAACCGAATATGCACGCAATACTACCTACGCCAGATGCTACTGCTGGAATATAACACTTCCAAGTCAAAAGAAAAACATCAGTCTTTGTTAATTCTACATTTTCTATTTCAGCTTTCTTTTCTTCTGATTTGATTATTTTGTTAGCTTTAATTGTCCCTGTTCCTGCAAATATACCTGTCAAAACCACACCAGTCGATGCCGCTAATGTTAAAAGTAATGATTTGTGAGATTTTACGTATCGTTTTAATCTTCGTTTCTTCATAAGATACCTCCTTGGAATATAGTTAATAAAACAAAAAGAAAATAGTGACAGATTCGAACTGTCGACCTCTACTTGCGTAGCGCTCTACCAACTGAGCTAACTATTCTCTCATAATAGAGTTTGTAATTATCGCGAAAAAGAAAAGAGAAAGTGTATCTCACTATTAGACTATCAGTCCTACTTCCTACTTCCCACCTGGATAGGCTTTACACTGCCCATAGCCATTAGTCATCTAATAGTTGTTTCCTCTAAGAAGAACCAACACCGAGTTTGAGTCGGCTTTCTTCAGATTTTACTCTGACGCTTTGACCAAGTTAAGCTACTTGTTTCTTCTCATAATAGAGTTTGTAATTATCGCGAATATAAAAAGAGCTCCCAAAGGAGCCCTGACTAATCTCTTAAGTCGCTTAATATCCAAAAGAATTTTCTATACCTATCGTAGTAAGTGTCTTTGCTACACGGAATATCTAACTTAGCTTTTAAATATGTATAAGAGTGTCCGTACGTAACAGCCATTAAAATATATTTAGCCAAATCTTTATCAGCCAAGACTGCTACCTGTTCTAACATTGCAATACGACATTGATAAAATATCTTTCGTTCAGCACATCTTTCTGTCGGATCACTATGATGTCCTATATTTCTAAAAACTTTATCTGTTAGTTTCGGTGTTGTCACACTACTTAAATTAGTATACTGCTCTTTCCACTCTGGATATTGTAAGCAGAAGTGTTTCAATTCATAATATCTATGTCTCGGAATCCAATACTTATTTTTCTTCGATAATTCCGGACGTATCTTTGTTCCCATTTAACTCACCTCGTTCCATCCCATAAGTAACCTGTTTCTTCCCATAGTCGTTTCGGAGAAATATAAAAATTAATTCTTCCCTGTTTAGAATCCATATCGTCTATTGATGTAATCAATTGTCCGTTTCTAGTAGCCTTCCCAATGGGTAACCATCCTGATATAATGCCTGCTCTTACCCAGGAAGGATCTTTACCAAAAACTTTAGCTGCAACAGATACAGGTACAGATCCTTGAGGAAACTTAATTACATTCATCTACTTCTACCTCCTTTCAACGACTATTCTAGGCGCCTTATTACGGATAGTAAAAAAGAAGTCGGTCAATTATCTTTTGTAAATTCTTCGGTCCAATGTTTCATAGTTAGTTCACACGGATAATCCTCATACTCTAATATATCTGGTGTAATCTCGCCAGACACTACTCGATTTATAATATTAGTCGAATAATGCTTGTATGGTAATAAAGAATTTGGTAGTTCTCTATGAATAGTTCCACATTCTGTGCATCTTAAACGTCTAACTTCTATCCATTTTGAGTGTCCACTACCAGTTTTCATGATTCGCCGGACGTGTCCCAAATATTTTAATTCGCCTCCGCACAAAGGGCATAAATGCTCGCTTTCTCGTACCATAAACCTCCTTTTTCCCGATGTATGATTTGACACACTCCTATATCAAGATATACAATCGAGCTGTAAATTTCAATGGTAAGTTATGGAAATATACAAGGAGGTTAATATATGTTAATTAAATGTCCAGAATGTAATTTACAAGTAAGTGATTCTGCGGTTATGTGTCCGCACTGTGGGTATGTATTAAATAATAAAAAAATGTCGAATATTAGACGGAAAAGTAATAGACGAAAACGTTTACCTAACGGTTTTGGTCAGATCACAAAACTTAAGAATCCTAATCTTAGAAAACCATATAGAGCTATGGTTCCAGCAGGTAAGACTAATGACGGTAAGTTCTTATCAAAGCTGTTAAAACCTAACGCCTATTTTGAAACATATAACGATGCATATGCAGCTTTGGTGGAATATCATAAGAATCCGTATGATATAGATAAAGATATCACTGTTAAGGAGTTATATGATAGATGGTCTGTAGAATATTTTAAACATTTAAAAAGCGATTCTGCTATTCGTAATATTGAAAGTCCATGGAAGTACGTCAGTATGATTTATAATATGAAAGTTAAAGACGTACATGTTCGACATATAAAAGGTTGTATCGAAGATGCCTATATAATGAAAAATGATGAAAAAAATATGGCCTCGCCTAATATTAAACGACAAATAAAAAGTATTTTTAATTTATTATTCGATTATGCTTTGGAGTATGATTTAACTGACACTAATTATGCCAGACAATTTAATTTATCTAAAGAAGTGAGAAAAGAAGTTAAGAAAAATAAAAAAGATCATATTGATTTTACACCTGCAGAAATCAAAAAATTATGGGATAATTTATATAAAATAAAATATGTTGATGTGTTATTAATTCAATGCTATAGCGGATGGCGCCCACAAGAATTAGGCTTAATACGAATGGAAAATGTAGATTTAAAAAATTGGTTCATTAAAGGGGGAATGAAAACAGATGCTGGAGAAGATAGGATCGTTCCAATTCATCCTATAATAAGACCTCTTATCCAAAAAAGGTATGATGAGGCTAAATCACTTAATAGCGAATATTTAATAAATGTTGTAGAGTGTTGTAAGTGTAATAGTGGTTTAAAACTAACATATGACAAATATAGATATAGATTTAATAATATTAAAAAACAATTAAAACTAAATCCAGAACATAGATGTCACGACGGACGTGTACATTTCACAACTATGATGAAAAATGCTGATTTGAATGAATATGCAATTAAATACATAATAGGTCATGCAATCGAAGATATGACAGAAGATGTATATACTAGGAGGAAACCAGAATGGTTAATGAACGAAATATTAAAAATAAAATAGTATGTTTGAATAAAGATGCGATGTATAAGTAATGTATGAGTAAACCGCTTCTAAGTACTTTTTACCACTCTTAACCACTTCTACAAACCCGCATAAATACGTGAAATCTTAGTAACTTACCATATTTACAGTTTCCGCAAGGCAGACAGGAACTGCATATTTTAGAATCTTTCCATCGGGCAATGTCACTTTCTTTTCCTGTATAGAAGCAAAAATCAAGACGAAAAGTCCTGCTAACGCAAATCTTATTCCTGCAAATACGATCTGTGTTGAGACTAACATCGGAACACACACCCTTTACCTCGTCACTTATATCGGAACACATTTTTTTCACTTTGTCTCCAATACCTGATGACTTCCCGAATCTTTCTTTTGCGTTTCCAATTTCATTCTTAAATCCTGTTTTATATATGAAAGTAATTTTATAAGGATCTTTGTTTCCATCTTCGTCTAGTCCGCCGACTATTACTTTTTCAACTATACTCTCAAATATTCCTCTGTCAAATTCTTCTAGCACCTCATTATGCGATAGTGCTTTTTTGAAATCTGAAAGCCTCCTTTGCAATGAACTCTTTTCATCCGACTGTTGCTGCAGATATTCCAGCTTTGCTCTTGCATTTGTCAGTTCAGTTTTTAGTTCTACATCCGTTTCCTCATAAATATCCTGTTCAATAATGCCTTTCAGATAATTATCAAGTAGTTTTTTTCTCTTTAAAGAAACCTTGTCAATGCTTTTCTTCAGCTTATGTAACTGATCTTCAATCGAATTTTCTCCAAGTGCTTTCTCGGTTCGCTTCAAAAATTCTTCCAGAACATCTTTATTATCATTACACAACATCCTATAAGACTCAATAAATGCTTCTTCTATGACCTGCTCTGGAATGCCTTTGCTATCCGGACAAAATCTCTTTCCTTCTTTTGTTGATTTAACGCACTGCCATATCGTCTTTTTATACTTAGAGCTACTGTGCCATCGCCTACGAGAAAGATTAGAGCCACAGAATCCGCATTCTACCATACAGCTAAACGCAAACTGCCGACTAAATTTTTCACGTTTTCCAGGAGTGACTCCACATTTCCGATTTCCGTTTCTACGTCTTCTCATCTCCTGCGCCCGTTCAAATTGTTCCTCTGTAATGATTGGTTCGTGATGATCATGTATATAATACCGATCTTCCTCTCCAAGATTTTCTAAGCGTCTTTTTGAAATCGGATCAACCGTAAAGGTTTTTCCAAGTAAAATATCTCCCTTATATTTTTCATTATTAATGATTCCCATAACACTGGATGAAGTCCAGGGATTTCCTCTAATTGTCAGATGACCCTGCTCATTCAATTCCCTGGCTATCATTGTGCTGCCTGCTCCTGCCACATATCTATCAAAAATGTACCGTACAACCACAGCGCCTTCCTCATTGATTGAGATAGATTTTGTTTCCACATCATAATCATATCCCAAACAACCCTGAAATCCTACCAGTTCCCCCCGCTTCATTTTCATCTTCAAGCCCTTTTTCACATAAGCAGAAGTATTTTCAACTTCCTGCTGTGCTACAGAACTTAAAATAGTCATTAGAAATTCGCCGTCCTTTAATGTGTTAATCTTCTCAACCTCAAAATAAACAGCAATATTTCTCTCTTTCAACATACGGACATATTTTAAAGTATCCAGCGTATTTCTAGCAAATCGTGGGATACTTTTTGCGATGATTAGATCAATCTTCCCATCCATACAATCCTGAATCAGCCGTTGAAATTCATCTC
>OIXS01000037.1_pt1 | contig 76640 bp, 75 predicted proteins | sample 1587841 | NCBI WGS metagenome assembly OIXS01 (sample SAMN03283254) | human gut metagenome | biome: human-associated habitat; material: feces | host: Homo sapiens | place: USA | collected 2013
TTTGTTCCAAATGCCATCCTTTTTACACCGGCAAACAGAAGCTTGTTGATACGGGCGGCCGTGTAGACAGGTTCAATAAGAGATACGGCAAAAAGGCGTAAATTAATAAAAGGCGGCGCGTTGCGTTGCCTTTTTTCTTTGGAGTGCTGGATGTGGATTATATTACTGTAGAGAAAGAAGCCTCTGCTGAATTTATTGAAAGAAAATCACGGTTTATCGGCTATGTAAAACCCGTGTCAACAGAAGAAGAAGCGCGTGATTTTATTGCGCTTGTAAACAGTAACCACCGTGAAGCAACCCATAATGTTCCGGCTTATGTGCTTTTAGATAATAATATTCAGCGTTGCAGTGACGACGGTGAACCGTCCGGCACGGCAGGCGTTCCGGTGCTGGAAGTTATACTGAAAAGCGGCGTTAAGGATGTTTGTGTGGTCGTAACACGCTATTTCGGAGGTGTATTGCTCGGAACCGGTGGACTTGTTCGCGCATATTCCCATGCGTCAAAGCTTGCGCTTGAGGCAGGCGGCATCATTACGATGGCAAAATGCGCGGTCTTACAGGTGGAGGCAGAATATTCATATTATGAAAGGCTGAGCAAACTGCTGGCGCAGTCCGGTGCAAATATTGAGGACTGCGTGTTTTCCGATGATGTTAAGATCATATTTTCCGTTCGGGAGCAAGAGGTTAGCGCAATATCAAATAAGCTTACCGAGATGAGCAACGGCAGATTCGTTCCGGTTAAAACAGGCGAGAAATATGCCAAAGTACAAAAATAATCCCGTGTTCTACACGGGATTTTAATGTAATATACAATATTTAATCAAATCTGTTTTTTTCAAGATGTATAACGTTTATTTCCGGGTGGTTGAACAGCCGCAGCGGAAATTCGGCGTTGCCAAGCCCTCGGCTGATTATCAGTTTCGGTCTGTCGCCGAAAGAGCCTACGGCGTATTTCGGAAACAGACCCTGCCCGGGGCTGTATATCGGGCCTATGAACGGCAGTATGAACTGCCCGCCGTGCGCGTGACCGGAAAGCTGCAGATCAAAATCATATTGCGCGTAATGATTTTCCTCTACTTTTTCAAAATTCTCCGGGAAATGGCTCAAAACGATCTTATACCCGTCAAGCTTATCCAATTTATCAAAATAAGGTTTCATGTCCTTGTATTTGAAAGTGCCCTTTTTTCGCGCTTTGTAGTCTTTGAAATCCGCTTGGTTTTCATCAAGCCCCAAAAAGCTTATTTTGCTTGAATTCACAGTGATTTGCGCCGTTTCATTCAAAAGCACGGTAAAACCCGTATCTGAAAGCTCTTGCATAAGCTCTTCAAAGTTATCAAGGCGCCTTTCGTGGTTACCCGTAATGTAAAATACGGGTGCGCGCTTTAAAAGCTCCTTGGCAAAATCAATCATTTTTTGCTTGTTTTTACATTTGTCATTGATGTAATCGCCTGTTACGGCGATAATATCCGGATTGATCTCATCAAGCTTTTTCAGCACTTTTTTAAAAGGCTTGGAATGCAGATCCGAAAGGTGCGCAAGCGTTACGGCACCCTCTATGTTATCGCTCAAAATTATATATTCCGTTTTGTCTATCCTGTTGTTTTGGCAGTAGCAAAACACCGGCAGAACAATTAAAATTATGAAAGCAATCAAGAAATAGATCATTTTTAAAACCTCATTTTGATAATAACCGCTTGCGTGCAGCTTGTCAAGCGAAAAAATGTTGAATAAAAAAGGATTTACGGTCTATAATACGTATTATTTATCAGATTATTGATATCGGTGATTTTATTGGGTATGAATATCAGAGAAAGAGCCGAAGAGGCTGAAAAAAATCTGTTGTGCGAATATGCGTCTTTTGCCTCAGCGTCTTTAGGTAGGGACAGAGAGGAAGAAGAATGCTCCATACGTACCTGCTATCAGCGGGACAGGGATAGGGTGATCCATTCCTCCGCTTTCAGGCGGCTCAAGCATAAAACGCAGGTATTTCTTGCGCCTCAAAGCGATTATTACAGGACAAGACTAACACATACGTTGGAAGTGGCGCAGATCGCGCGCACGATTGCAAGAGCATTGCGGCTTAATGAAGATCTTACCGAAGCCGCTTCTCTTGCGCATGATCTCGGCCATACTCCGTTCGGCCATGCCGGAGAAAAAGCGCTCAATGATCTTTCCGGTATCGGTTTTCGTCATAATGAGCAGAGCGTGCGCGTTGTTGAACGGCTTGAAAAGAACGGCAGCGGTCTGAATCTTACTAAAGAAGTCAGAAACGCAGTGCTTTGCCACAGCGGCAGTGAGAAAGCGTTCACACTGGAAGGGCGCGTACTTCGCTATGCGGATAAGATCGCATATATAAATCATGATATTGATGACGCCGTTGCGGCAGGAATTCTTGCCGAGGAAGATATTCCGGTCAATCTGCGCGATGCTTTGGGCTATCGGAAGACTGAGCGCATCAATACGCTTGTTTCCGATATTGTATATAACAGCGGCAGCGATATAACAATGAGTAAGGAATGCGAGAAAGCTTTTTCAGCGCTTCGGTCATTTATGTTTAAAAACGTATATGAAAGCGCAGTGTGCCGTGAAGAAGATGAAAAGGCGTACGATATTGTTAAAAAACTTTACAAATACTACATAAATAATGTTCACAAAATGCCTCAAACATATGTTATAATAGCAAACAGAGAGGGCGGCGAAAGAGCGGTTTGTGATTATATTGCCGGAATGAGCGATACTTATGCGCTCAAGCAGTATAATAAATTATTTATTCCTCGTTTGGAATTTTAACGTTAAGTATGCATTATATTAAGCTATTGATAAAATTATGAAAGGAGTGGTCTTTTGCCGGTCAACGAGCAGTTTTTGCAGGAACTTAAAAACAAGATCGATATAACGGATATCGTTTCAAGCTACGTGAGCCTGAAAAAAAGAGGTTCTACATATGTAGGCCTATGTCCCTTTCATAATGAAAAAACGCCGTCTTTTACGGTTTATCCTCAAACGCAGTCGTTTTACTGCTTCGGCTGCAGCGCCGGCGGGGACATGATCACTTTCTTAAAAAAGATAGAAAATCTGGATTATGTTGACGCTGTCAAACTCCTTGCGCAAAGGGCGGGTCTTCAGATGCCAGCGGACGGATTTGACGACAGTATGGCAAAACGCCGCCGCAGGATCTATGAAGCAAACAGAGCCGCCGCCAAATATTTTCATTCGGTTTTGATGAGCAGTGACGGCAGTGTGGCTCTTGAATATTACAGAAACAGAAAATTTACTTTACACACGATCAAAAAATTCGGACTGGGCTATGCACCGAACAGCTGGGATTCGCTTTTGAAACATCTTAAGTCGCAGGGCTTTACCGTTTCCGAAATGCAGGACGCAGGGCTTGTCATTAAAGGACAGAAGGGCAATTATTATGATTGCTTCAGAAACCGCGTTATGACGCCCATTATTGATGTTCGCGGCAATGTCATAGCATTCGGCGGGCGTGTGCTTGATGACAGCAAGCCAAAGTATGTCAATACAAACGACACGCTCGTCTATAAAAAATCCAATGAAGTTTTCGGTCTGAATTTTGCGAAGGACAGCGGTAAAAGCGAAATCATACTCTGCGAGGGGTATATGGACGTTATCGCCATGAACCAGGCAGGATTTACAAACTGCGTAGCAGGCTGCGGAACGGCGCTTAATTCCGAGCAGGTAAATCTTATCAGCCGCTATGCAAAAAGCGTCATATTGGCGTATGATAATGATGAAGCGGGTCAGACCGCGCTTTTGAGAGCGTTGAATCTGTTTAAAAACGCGGATATTAAAATCAGAATACCGCTTTTTGATTATGGCAAGGATCCGGATGAGATCATAAAAAACGTGGGCGTGGATAAATTCGGCGCCATGCTTGAAAACGCCATAAACGAAACGGAATTCAAGATTCTTCGTCAGCGTAAGAATTATAATATCTCCACCACACAGGGAAAGATAGATTTCATATCCGCTATAGTGCCTGTGCTTGCCGAGGCGGAGCCTGTTGAAAGATCTCTTTATACAGGCAGGCTTGCCGAAGAGCTCCATATTGATAAAAACGCCATAGATGCTCAGATCAATGAATATCTGCATCGCAGCAGCAGAAAACAGCGGTTCAAAGAAAGAAACGCACCTGTGCTCAATACAATAAGAGATAATCAAAAAATCGCCCGTGCAACCGGCGAATCCTCAAAAATGGTAAAGGCAGTTGACAGGATCATCTTTCTTTTGGTAAAATATCCGGACTGTATAAAGCTTTGCGGCGATCTTCAGCTGGGCGAGCTTCCCGACGGATTTTACAGAAAGGTTTTTGAGATCACTGTAAATAATATTAAAAGCGGTTATGATAATGATCTTATCAACTTTTCATCATTGCTATCCGATGATGAATTGAGCCGGCTGTCGGGTATCCTTGCGATCGGCAGGCAGAGCGCCGATCCGAAAAAAGAATTTGCAGACTGCATAAAGCTTGTGCGTGAGGAGAATGCAAAAAAGAACAAGAAATCCGCAGCAGATATGACGGATGATGAATTCAGAAGAATGTTTAATACATAATTTAAGAGGAGAAAAGATTATGGATAATAAAGCAAAGAACAATACAACGCAGCCGGAAGATAAAAAAACAGCGGCATTCAAAAAGCTTGTGGATAAGGGTAAGGTAACGGGCCATCTTACGGCGCAGGAGATAGACACGCTTATCGTTGATCTTGATCTTGATGTGGACGAGCTTGAAAAACTTAACGATATGATAGACAGTGCCAATATCAATATTATTGACGATTTTTCCTCTGAAGCGCTTGACGGTATCCCGCTTGAAGTAGATCTTCCAAAGGAAACGGATGCTGCCGATACAGTCGCTACAAATGACAACGCCGCTATGGACGATCCCGTTAAGGTCTATCTGAAAGAGATCGGCAGGGTTCCGCTTCTTACTCCGGAGGAAGAAATCGAATATGCAATGCGTATAGCTGATGATGATCCCGTTGCAAAGAAAAGACTTGCGGAGGCGAATCTGCGCCTTGTTGTAAGCATTGCCAAAAGATACGTCGGCAGAGGTATGCAGTTCCTTGATCTGATCCAAGAGGGCAATATGGGGCTTATCAAAGCGGTTGATAAGTTTGATTATACAAAGGGCTTTAAATTTTCAACATATGCAACATGGTGGATCAGGCAGGCGATCACAAGAGCCATTGCAGACCAGGCAAGAACGATCAGAATCCCCGTTCATATGGTTGAAACGATAAACAAGGTCAAAAAGGCAAACAGCCAGCTGCTGCATCAAAACGGCAAGGAACCGACTCCTGAGGAGATCGCCGATTTCCTTGACATGCCCGCCGAAAAAGTTCGTGAGATACTGCGCGTATCTCAGGAACCGGTATCTCTTGAAACGCCGATAGGCGAGGAAGAGGATTCCCATCTTGGTGATTTTATACCTGATGATGACGCGCTTGCACCTGCCGATGCCGCATCAATGAGTCTTCTTAAGGAGCAGCTTGATGAGGTTTTAAAAACGCTTACACCGCGTGAAGCCAAAGTGCTTTCATTGCGTTTCGGCCTCAAAGACGGTAACCCCAAAACGCTTGAAGAGGTCGGTAAGGAATTTAATGTTACAAGAGAGCGCATCAGGCAGATAGAGGCAAAAGCGTTAAGAAAGCTGCGCCATCCGAGCAGAAGTAAAAAATTAAAGGACTTTTTAGACTGATGATAACCGATGAACAGATTAAAAGGATAAACGAGCTTGCCCGCAAATCGCGTGAAAAGGGGTTATCCGATTCCGAAAAAGACGAGCAGGCACAGCTGAGGGCTTTATATATACAAAGCATTAAAGAAAGTCTGACCGCTCAGCTGGATCATACTTATATCGTTGATGAAAAGGGAAATAAGCGAAAGATTAAGAGAAAAGAGAAATGGGAAAATTAATCGTATTGGAAGGGCTTGACGGCAGCGGCAAATCCACGCAGACCGATCTTGCGGTGAAGTATCTTAAAAACGAGGGTATTGCTTTCAGAAAGATCAAGCTTCCGGATTATGACAGTCCGTCAAGCGCGCTTGTAAAAATGTATCTTTCAGGTGATTTCGGTAAGCATGCCGATTGCGTAAATGCCTATGCAGCGGGCGCCTTTTATGCTGTTGACAGATACGCTTCGTTTAATTTGGACTGGAAAAAGGATTATGAGAACGGACGTCTGATAATCGCGGACAGGTATGCAACCTCCAATTCTATCTATCAGATGGAAAAGCTTAAAACAGACGAGTGGGATGCCTATTTGGAGTGGAGTTCTGATTTTGAATACAACAAGCTGGGTATTCCGCGGCCGGATCTTGTTATTTTTCTGGATATGCCGGTGGCGATCTCACAGCAGCTTATGACCGAGAGGTACGGCGGTGACGAAAATGAAAAAGACGTTCATGAAAATGATGTTGCATTTCTTGAAAGCTGCCGCAGATCCGCGCTTTATGCTGCCGAGAAAGAGGGCTGGAAGGTCGTGCCCTGCTCAGACGGTGACGCACCTTGTTCCATAGAGGATATTCATAAAAAAATTACTGAATTGATAAAAGAGGTTTTATGCTGAATTTCAAAACTCCGGAGTTAAAGGATAAAGACTGGGTAACAGAGTGCTTTTCATTCGCGCACAGCATGAACTGCGAATATACTTTCGGCAACATTTTTCTGTGGCGCGCTTCCTATAAATCGCTTATTGCGCATTACAATGATTTCATTATATGCCGCTGGGGCACAAATGGCAGTTATATGTATTCATTGCCGATAGGTACAGGCGATTTTAAAGAGGCGGTAACTGCAATCATCCATGACGCACGCGCTTTGGGTATTCAGCCGCGTATTTACGGCGTTACGGAAAGCTACAAAGCTGTTTTGGAATCTGATTTTCCAGGTAAATTTTCTTTTGAATATGACGACGGAAATAATGATTATATTTATAAAACCGCCGATCTTGCAAACTTATCCGGTAAAAAATATCATTCCAAAAGAAATCATATTTCAAATTTTATAAAGAATCATCCCGATTGGCGCTATGAAGATATTAGCAGCGATAATATTTACGAATGTATTGAGCTTCATTCAAACTGGATCGAAACCAGGGAAAATACTGACAGCGAAGCCGATTATTCTTTGGAATTTGAGGCTGTACTGTCCGGCTTTGAAAATTATGACGCACTTGGCTTTAAGGGCGGTCTTATACGTGTCGGCGGCAAGCCGATCGCTTATACTTACGGCGAAAGCCTGAACCGGCATTGCTTCGTTACGCATTTTGAAAAGGCTCCCGCAGATATTCAGGGCGCCTATGCTATCATCAACAGGGAATTTGCAAAACAGCTTGAAGCAGACGGGTTCGTTTACGTGAACAGGGAAGAGGACCTTGGAATTCCCGGGCTTCGTAAAGCCAAGCAGTCCTATAAGCCTGATATTTGGCTTATAAAAGAAACGGCGGTCTACAATGGCTGATAGAATTGGATTTACAACAGATGATGATGGCATCATTGAACTATGGGTAGAAGTCTTTGGCGATTCTGAAGATGATATAAGGTTTTTCCTACAAAATTGTAAAAATAAATCATGCCTCGGATATTATAAAGACGGTCATTTGGTTTCCATGCTGTTCCTTATTGATTGTGAATACTGCGGTAAAAACGGCGCTTATATCTACGCCGTCTGCACAAAAAAGGCTTTCAGAAACGCAGGCTTTTCATCTGCCCTAATTGAAAAGGCCAAAAACCAAAATTATGATTTTCTTTGGCTGATACCCGCAAATGATTCGCTGTTTGGATTTTATGAGCGCTTTGGCTTTAAAACAAAGCTGTACTCTGACGGCCAGTATAAGAATAATGTGACCTTTTCTGAAAGCACGGACATTTGTTCTTATCTTTACGAGGGCAGCGATTATAAATTTCCGAAAGGTATGATATATTCGGATACAGACCTGCCGCAGGGCGGCACGGGATTTAAGATAAAGGAGTAATTGCTATGGTTTATGTATTTCTTGCAGACGGATTTGAGATCATTGAAGCTCTTTCTCCCGTTGATATGATGAGAAGAGCGAAAATAGATGTGTGCACAGTAGGCGTTACCGGCAACGTTGTTGAAGCTTCCTGCGGCGTTAAAGTAACGGCGGACTGTTCATTGCGTGATGTTGATATGAACAGCGCCGAGGCCGTTGTAATCCCCGGCGGTATGCCCGGTGTGAATAATCTTGAAAAAAACGATGACTTTAAGAAGTACATTTTAAAAGCCGCAGATGAAGGCAAGCTTGTCTGCGCAATATGTGCAGGTCCTTCGCTTCCCGGCAAATGGGGTCTTCTGAACGGTAAGCGTGCTACCGCTTATCCGGGATTTGAGCAGTTTTTGGAGGGCGCCGCTATTTCTGATGAATATGTAGTCAGAGACGGCAATTATATTACCGCACGCGGTGCCGGCGTATCGGTAGATTTCGGCCTTGAGATCGTTTCAGCGCTCCGAGGAACGGCAGCTGCTAACGAGGTAAGGAATACGATTCAGTGCAGATAAAAAACGATTTGCGGGCAGAATTCAGGCAGAAAAGGGCACGAACAGAAAACAAATCTGAAAAGGACAGGCTGATCTGCACTGGATTTCTTAACAGCCGTTTATATAAAAATGCAGAGGAGATCTTATGCTATTTCAGCACGGACAGTGAGATCGATACGATGCAGATCATTAATGCAGTTTTCAAGGACGGAAAACGTCTTTATTTGCCAAAATGCACCGATTTAAACGGTAATATGGATTTTTATTTGGTTGAAAGCCTTGATACGCTTATAACGGGTTCGTATGGAATAACGGAGCCTGACCCGTCTCTGTGCAGTCGTGCAGTTTGTTTTCATAACGCAGTTTGTATTGTTCCCGCACTGAGTTTTGACCGTTTTGGTTTCAGACTTGGCTACGGTAAGGGCTATTATGATAGATTTTTAGAAAAATTTACAAATATAAGCGTTGGTTTGTGCTATAATGAACTAATGAGTGATAAGCTTCCGGCTGAAAGCTATGATAAGCCGGTCGATTACATATTTACGCAAAGTGAGATTATCAGCTTGTAAAGGAGGCTTCTTATGGCAGACGATTTTAAGCTTGATGAAACGGGAATCAATCTTTCGGAAACAGATGCTGAAAATGAAAAGAAAGATGTCTATTTCACGAATCAGGATTATTCCGGTATTAAAACGGACAAAAAAGCATCTAAAACCGCAGCTTCGAAAAAAAGCGGCAAGGGCAAAAGGTCCAGCGTAGCCTCAACTTATCTGTTTTTTATTATCGTTATCGTTGTATCTATGGCGATTTCTGTCTACGCAATTTTCTGCATAAACGATGTTTTCGGAATGACGAAATCCAAGTCATCCGTAACTGTCAATTATGCGCAGGATATAGAATCTCCGTCAGATGCCATAGACCTGCTTGCAGACTATGATCTTATCACCTGCAAAAATTTCTGCAAGTTTTACGTCAGTCTTGCTACTGCGCTCATCGGTGATGATTATGATGCAACCGGGCCGTTTAAAGCCGGTGTGTATTACCTCAACGGCCAAATGGGTCTGGAGGGTATGCTTATAAATATGATGGGAGATACAGATACCTCAGAAACTGTCAGAATCATGTTCCGCGAGGGAATTACCGTTCCGGAAGTTGTAGATCTGCTTGTTGAGAACGAGGTCTGCGACAGAGCTTCACTCCTTTCCGTTATTGAATCAACGGATTTCTCCTATTCTCTTGTTTCCGGCCTTGAATCAAAAGAAACCGTGCCTTACAGGCTTGAAGGGTACCTTTTCCCGGAAACGTATGATTTTTATATAGGTCAGAGCGCTTCAAGCGTTATTGAAACGCTGGTAGGTCATTTGGAAGAAGTCATTACCGAAGAACACCGCGCAAAAGCGCAGGAGCTTGGTTATACCATGGATGAGGTAATCACAATCGCTTCTATCGTGCAGGCTGAAGCCGGCAGTGAGGACCAAATGCCTACCATAGCTGCTGTTATCGAAAACCGGCTTTCGGATACTACTAATTTCCCGTCTCTCGGCTGCCAGTCTACCTCTGACTATATAAATAATGAGGTTGCGCCTGCGCTTTCCTCCACTTCTGCGCATACGGCAGATTACTATTTGCAGTATTATAATACAAATTCGGATTCAACGGTGGTCGGCCTGCCGGAAGGTCCTATCTGTAATCCGGGACTTGCCGCTATAGAAGCAGTGCTTGAACCTGCGGATTCCAATGATTATTTCTTCTTCCACGATAATGACGGTAATTTGTATACTGCTGAAACATATTCGGAATTCAGAACGCTCATCCAGCAGTATGCTCCGTATCTCTCTTACTGATCGGAGTGGAATATGCAAAAGATAGAATTACTTTCCCCTGCAGGTGATTTTGAACGTCTTAAACTTGCCGTTCAGTTCGGAGCGGACGCCGTATACGTTGGCGGAAGCAGCTTTGGTATGCGTTCCAATCCCTCAAATTTCAATGCCGAACAGTTGAAAGAGGCTGTAAAGTATGTTCACGATAATGATAAAAAACTGTATTTAACATGCAACACTTTGCCCAGAAACTATGAAATACCTGCGTTGCCTGATTTTTTAAGATACGCGCAAGAGGTCGGTGTAGACGCATTTATCATTGCCGATATGGGCGTTTTACAGCTTGCAAAAAAATATGCGCCGGATGTTGAGATTCACGTTTCCACACAGGCCGGTATTGTGAATTACGCTTCTGCACTGGCTTATTATGAAATGGGTGCAAAAAGGATTGTGACCGCCCGTGAGCTTTCTCTTGAGGAGATCAGAGAAATCAGGGATAAATGCCCGTCGGAGCTTGAGATCGAAGTTTTTGTGCACGGCGCGATGTGTATGAGCTTTAGCGGCAGATGTATTCTTTCAGACTATCTTACGGGGCGTGATGCAAACAGGGGAGACTGTGCACAGCCCTGCCGATGGAAATACAGTTTGGTAGAAGAAAAGCGCCCCGGTGAATATTTCCCTGTAAATCAGGAAAAAAACGGTACATATATCTTCAATTCACGCGACCTGTGTATGATAGAACATATACCGCAGCTCGTATCCGCCGGTATCAATTCTTTCAAAATAGAAGGCAGAGCAAAGAGCGAGTATTATACCGCCGCAGTAACGCATGCTTACCGTGCCGCGATTGATGAGTATTTGCAGGCGCCTTCCGACGATTTCAAGCCGTCCGGCTGGATTGTTGATGAAATGGACAGAATAAGCCACAGGGAATATACAACAGGCTTTTATTTCGGACCGATAGAAAAAGGCCAGGTCACAGATTACGGCGGTTATGTGCGTTCCTGGGAAGTATGTGCTCTGCTAAAAAGCGTTGATGAGGGCAGGATAACTGTCGATCAGAGAAACAGGTTCTTTGAGGGCGAACAGCTTGAAGTTTTGGAGCCGTTTGCCAAGCCATACATGATTGAGGTGAAAAATCTGTTTTGCGAAACGGATCATGAAAAAACCTCTGTTGCAAATAAAGCAACCGGCGTTTATTCTTTTGACTGCAATATAAAAATTTCACCAAATGCCATATTCAGAAGAAAGAGCGATTAAATCACAAAGTCCCCGCGAATAATATCACGGGGGCTTTTTTATGGTCAAAAGAGTGATATGTATAACGGCGGCTGTTTCGTTGCTTTTGGCAGCGGCGCTCGGAAGAGTGGGGTACATCACATTAAGCGGTGATTATACCGTGTCATCGGGATATAACAGCTACACGCTTACTGTTTATAATCAGAGGCAAACGATTTATGACAGAAATATGCGCAAAATGAATAATAATGAAAACGTACTTGCAGCTGTTATACGCCCGAATGAAAATTGCCTTTCGGAACTGAGCCTGCTTTTTGAGCAAAGTGAAATCGAAGATATAGTTGACGAGCTTTCGCAGGGCTATCCGATCGTCAGGCAGATCGACACTTATGCCGATTGCCGTTATATTCAGATATATGAGATCAAAGAAAATGAAACCTCTGCATTTTTGAAATTCATTCAAAAGCAGTACAGCGAAACAGCCTACAGCATGAGCATAAATTTTTCGGTAGATGCTTTGGGACGGCTTCTCGACGGTGATGAAGGTGAGGTAATTGAAGAATATAATACGGATATCTCCCAGGGCGTTGTATTAACTGTAGACAGCGAAATACAGTCTGCGGTTGAGGAGGCTGCACAGTATATGCGAAAAGGCGCGGTTGTTGTTATGGATGCGCAGACCTCGCAAGTGCTTGCAATGTATTCCGCGCCTGACGATAATATGTTTCGCCCCGTGATGCCATATACGGTAGGTTCTGTATTTAAACTCGTTGTCTCCGCCTGCGCGATTGAAAATGATATTGATATTGATTTTAAATGTGAGGGGCAGATCACTGTTGGCGATACCGATTTCTCCTGTCAAAACGGAAAGGCGCACGGTCAGGAAACCATAAAATCAGCTCTCGCGAATTCATGTAACTGCTATTTTGTCAAGCTTGCGCTAACGCTCGGTGCCGAAAAGCTTCATGAAACGGCGCAGGCACTCGGCTTCGGTGACAATACAGAAATTATGCCGAAATATATTGTGAGCGACGGCAATCTTCCGAGTGAAACAGAATTGAAGCAATCCAAAGGACAGCTTGCACTTCTCGGTTTCGGGCAGGGACTTTTAACTGCAACGCCTTTGCAGTTCTGCACGGCGCTATGTACTCTGTCCGGTTCGGGCATCTATACGGAACCGTTACTTGTGAGCGCAACTGTGGATAATAACGATAGTGTTCAGAATCTGCCGTATAACACTTCGAAACGTGTTTTGAGCGAGGAGACATGCAAGACTCTTTGTGAATATATGCGTTACGTTGTAACGAACGGCACGGGTTCTGCTGCTGATTATAATGATCTGTCCGGTGGTAAGACCTCAACAGCGCAAAGCGGTATTTATATAAACGGCAGGGAAGTGCTTAACACGTGGTTTGCAGGAATCTATCCCTATAATGATCCGAAATATTGCATTGTTATAATGACTGAGGACGGTACGAGCGGTGCAAGAGATTGTTGTCCAATATTTCGTACTATTGTTGAAAATATAAGCTGAATATGGTAAAATAACACTGTACAAAAAAATGCGGAGGTGTTATTATGCAGTCCACTAAGGTAAAAACGCTTTTAATATATAAATATTTACGCCTGTATTCAGATGAAAACAACCCGCTTTCCTCGCATCAGCTTATTGATCTGCTCCAAAAGGACGGCGTTGTTTGCGAAAGAAAGAGTATTTATGCAGATGTTAAGGCTTTGACGCAGATCGGCATTGAGATCGAATCCGTCATGTCTCCTAAGCGCGGTTTTTACCTTAAAGCGCGTGAGTTTGAACCGCCGGAGGTACGCCTGCTTATCGACGCCGTAACTTCCGCTCCGTTTATTACGCCGAAAATGACCCGTTCTCTTACAGGCAAACTGCGCGGCCTGCTTTCCGAAAATCAGGCTTCGTCGCTGTCATCACAAGTCTTCAGAGAGGGCGTGAATAAGTGCGATAATGAAAATATTTATGATATTATCGATATGCTGGATAAAGCCATATCGCATAAAAGGAAAGTCAGCATCAAGTACCGTACAAGAAAGATAGATAAAGAAAACAAAAAGAGCTTTACTACCAAGATCTTTGTTTTATCACCTTACGCCCTGATCTGGAAAGATGACAGGTATTATCTTGTATGCAATAAGAGCAGTCACGATAACCTTATGAATCTGCGGCTGGACAGGATCAGGAATATTACGGTTTTAGAGGACGCGGCAAGACCTGTCAGCGAATGCAGTGAATATACGGTTTTCGATCCGGCGGATTATTCTTCAAAAATGTTCAATATGTTCAGCGGCAGTGTGGAGACCGTAACGCTCAGATGTCATCTTGATATGAGAGAACAGATACTTGACCGTTTCGGTTCAAACGTGCCGCTTGTTGCCGTGGATATATGGCATTTTGAAACAAATGTGCAAGTTGCGGTAAGCGACGGCTTTGTTTCATGGCTCATGCAGTTCGGCGATATGATAAAAGTTATCAGCCCGGCATATCTGGCGGATATGGTTGCACAAAAAGCTGAAAAGATTGCTTCAGTATATAAATAATACATATAAAAGAAAAAACCAGCAGGGGAGCTGCAAACAGCTCTCCTGCCGGTTTAATAAAAAGGGGCGGTGGGTAAAACCACCGCCCCTTAAATGAATTAAAATTCTCTGTAAGCGCTTCTGCCGCCGAGCGTAACTTCCTCGTCCCATTCATCCTGACCGGATTTGGTCATAACGTTTAAGAATATAATATATGTAATTAATTATCATATTAAATTAATTAATAATCCTAATTCACATCATTCGTTTTGCCATTTTTATGTAAATTTTTTGTTAATTTTAATTCATGTATGCAATGCTATCAATGTCTATATAATGATGCAAATTTTACAAATTTTATAAATAAATTCCAATTTTGTTTAATGTTTTCGTAAAATTTTATATTTTATTACTATAAATTTAATATTTCTATTTACTTTTTTATTGATTTATGCTATTCTATTTAGGAAATGTGGAAAAGTGGATTTTTTGTATAGTTTTCCCTTTAAGCCAATATACAAAATAACCATTTCACGAAATAAGCCGGAGATCGCTTTTTCGGCTATATTCAGGAGGTAAATTATGAAGAAACACCTTTCCAAAAGGCTGCTTTCGCTGTTTCTTGCTGTACTTATGCTTGCCTCAAGTGTGCCGCTTGTTGCATATGCTAAAAGTACGGAGTGGACGCAGGTAGCCTCTACAAACTTCGTTGGAGCAAGCTTTGATAAAGCTGCTGACGGCAGTGATGTTACATCTGCAAGTGATGTTGAAGCTCAAACAACGGAAAAGTTTTTGACAAATGCTCCAACCGTTGATAGTGGGGATCAGGCTCTTTCTTGGAGCACTGGTTCTTGGCAAAGCGTTTCACAGATGAACGCAAACGGCCTTTATGTGCCTGACGGATTTGTTTATCTATCAGGATACAGTGGCGCTTCTGGCGCAAATTACACACCTATTACAGGAGCTGAAGCATTTAAGATTGATCTTGGTTTCTATCGCACCTCAGAAAGCTATAGCGATTCGTCAAGATACGGCTTTTTCTTGATGGGTACCGGAACTCCGTACACACATCAGAAAACCTCTATGACCGATTCTTCTTACGCATTTGCGCAGGATGTAAACGGTGATGCTTATATAAACGGAACAAGCGTATATTCAAACGATTCCACTTATAATCTTTCGGCAACCAACGGCCGTTTATCTGCTTCAGAAGAATATCACTACATAATCTCTTATTCTAAGAACTATTTCCGTGCTTATATCACGGATTCTGATTATCAGATCGTGCAGACCATGTTTGCACATTATATGGAAAATTTTGATACAAGCAGAATAACCAGCATTCAGTTCGGCGATGATGACGGCGGCGACTATATTAAGGGCATGACTTATACCTCGGTCAAGTTTTACACCGGAGTTGAAGCTGAAACGGAAAATGCAATGAAAGATACTTCAAGAGATAAGTATCTGTTTGCATATTTTACCGGTCAGAATGATGCAGAAGGTAATGGCGAAAAGATCCGTCTTGCTGTTTCCGATGACGGCCTTAATTACGAGGCGTTAAACGGTAATGATCCTATACTGAATAATACTCCTAACGAGTATTATCCCTCCAACGGTGCATCCACCGGTAAAGCGGCTTCCGGTGCAGCACGTGACCCGTTCATAATTCAGGCAAGGAATGAAGATGGCTCAGTTGGCACAGGCTATTATATCCTTGCTACCGATCTTCGTGTAAACGGCAATGACTATACCAATTCCAAGTTCCTTATTTGGTATCTGGAGGATATTACAGATGTAGATACCGTTCAGCCATGGTCTGTAGAAACAACAGGCTGGTTCGGCAGATCGGATGCTACTGATTTCTATGCATGGGCTCCCGAAGCAATTTGGGACGATGAAATGAATATGTATATGCTCTACTGGTCCACGGGCGGCACCCTTGGTTATAATGATATTTGCCTCCACTACGCATATACAAGTGATTTTAAAACCTTCTATAATAAGGATATGCAGGAGCTTGGCACAACGGTTGACGGCTCTGTAGTCATGCCGCAAAAGCTGATCAATCCGTACTGGGGCACCGGCACGGGCGATAATAAAAATATAGACGGTAATATCACCTATGACGGCAATCTTTACTGGCTGTATTTCAAGCGCGAAAGTCAACAGCAGATCTATTACTGCCATGCTGAGAGTCCGAGCGGTCCCTACAGCGGTCCGGTTCAGTTTGTAGACAGCGACTTCACAAGCGGTCTTGAAGGCTGTGAGGTATTCCAGCTCAATGACGGTACATATGTATTGATGATGGATCATTATACCGATAACGGTAACTTCCTTATGTACACGAGCACAACGCTCAACGGCTTTGAGGGCAATATGATTGAAACTTCTAATATCAATCACCTGTCCCCACGTCATGGCGCTGTAACCTATATTACAACAGCGGAGTATAACGCACTTGCAGAAAAATTCGGCAAATCCACTTATGATGCAGACGGTATTCTTGATGGCACTGATGTTAACGATTACCTTGTTGCCCGTTACTTTACAAATTCAAATGTAACAGAGGATGCTACAGGTCACGGTTATACGCTTACAAATGTTGGTGCAACTGCAACTTCACAGGACGGCAGAGCTGCTGCACAGTTCGTTTCGAACGGCGCAACGGCTTCTAACCTGAGTAACGGTGATTATGCGTATGTCAGCATGAGCCAGATGTATCAAGATTATAACTTAAATGAAAAGGATGGCATTACGCTTGACTGGTACGCCAGCGCGAGTGCTCTTGATAACAGCCGATTTTTTGATATTTCAAATGCCAACATCGGTCAGCTGACTTGGGATACCAGGTATGATATGCCGTATGCTTATTATTCTTCAAAGAATGAGTTCGGCGTAAGCGGCGCCATTGCGCAGAGCTGGACGAACACGACCAATATTTGGCATCATTACACTGTAACCATAACCCATAATTATATGAACGTATATGTTGACGGTGTGCTGCAGAGAACAACGTATAATGCAGACGGTTCTGTTAACAGAGACGGTTCACCCATGGGCGCCTCCATTACGGATGAGACCTTCTTTGACACAGCTGTAGGGCAGGGCTACCTGCGCTTTTCGGCTTCCGTCTTTTCCGGTGACGTGCTGCTTGACGGCTATATCTCTGATTTCCGTATCTATAGCAAGGCACTTTCCCAGAATGAAATAACAACTTCAATCAATGCTCTTACGGCTTCCGATACAGGTGCTGATGTCGGCGATAATGAGCCTGCATTTTATGATCCGATGGAGGACACGGAAGACGGTAAAACAAGATATGACGCAACCGTTAATGATTCACTGCACGGTGACGTTCTGAATATGAACGGCGGCGTTGCCACGCATAATCCCACAGGCGGCTATGCCGGCACAGCTTCCAATACCGGTTATACGATTTCTATGTGGTATAATCCCGGTGCAACTATCTCCGGCAAGACGGTATTTAATATCGGCCGTTCAAATGATTTCAACGGTTCCAATCGTCAGTATTTTGAGCTGCTTGAAAACGGTACGCTTTATTATAACTGGGAAGTTAGTGGTACACCTTCCTATGTTGACCTATATGGTGTGTTTGGCGATGCTTCTCTTGAAGCAAATGAGTGGACGCACATTGTTATCCAAGTTGTTCCGGACGGAGATTATGATATATTTAACATCTATTTTAACGGCCATATGGTGAATTCAATTGATGTTTTTGCTGCCGGAAATAATTACAGCGGCAGGGCTGCGCATGATTATTTTGCTCAGTCCCATGATGTAAGTTATGGCTTAGGATGTAACTATTGGGCGTCTTCTTCCGAAGATGAATTTATAGATGATTTTGCTATCTATGCAGGACTTTACAATGCACAGAGCATCTACCGTAAAGACTCGCTGGATATGGCAAGCCAGCTGCTTGAAGCCGCCATTTCCGAATATGAGGAAAAAATGGCACGGATCGCAACGACCGGCGTTGTTTACACCAATATGCTTGACGCATATAAAGCGTATGACCGCGTTGTAAGATACCGTGACGCAGTACAGTACGGCGAGGTTGAGTCCAATGTAGACTATATTATTCAGCTTTATGATGAGCTGGTTAATATTGCGTTGCCCAATATGGAGGAATACACCGCGCCGGCAAGCAGAGAGGGGCTTACGCCTTCTGAATCTGGCACATCGACCAATATTGACGCGGCGTATACGAATAACCTGCTTTCGCCTGTAACGCTCAATACAAGAAAAGAGCAGGATAATCTGACACAGAATGAGATGAATGCTGCTATTTACACGAGCGCGTTCACATGGTTGTATACAGGTGAAGAAGGCGATACGCCTACCGCACCTATTGTCGGCGGTATCTACGCTAATAACGTTGGTACCTGGTTACAAGATGGTCGTTTTTATAGTATCGGTCTAATCTCTGAAACAGATAAGGTTGCTTTTGGTGACGACTGGTATATGACGCAGAATAATCCGAATGACGGTATTACTTACAGCATTTCCGGCAATTCGAATATGTCTTCCACTTATGGTGTAACAAATAAGTATCTGAGTTATGACAACCTTTCCGGTAACCAAACCTGGAATTACGGTTCCAGCTATCTCAGATATGTTGGTACCATGGCGGATGATGAGTATATCACCTCGTTTACACCGAACTATATGCATGATTATTATAGAAGTTGGGTTGGAGGCACTGGTAACTACGAGCAGCAGATCACCGGCTACACCATTACCGTAGTCAACTTTGTTCCGGCTAAGAATGCACTTGCTGAAACAACCAAGCATCAAGTGCTTGCAAACATCACGGATTACAATCCCGATGTTGTAGAAGATCTGCTTACAAGATATGATAATCTTACCGGTCTTAATTATATACTGAACAGCACTGCCGATGCAGCAACCCTTGCAGCTGAAGAGGAAAAATATGTTAATGAGCTGAATAACGCAGTGCTTCCTGATCTTGTTGAAGATAAAAAGGCAGATTATACAGAGGCAATAAATGCAGTAGATAATGAATCCACAAACTATAACGAGCTGGTTGAATCCGGCGAGTATCTGAATTTCACTGCTTCTTCTTGGCAGTCCTATGAGAAAGCGTATAACGCAGTCACAGAGCATTTCGCATCTCTTGATCCGTTTGGTGCAGATATGCCGTACGCAACCTCGCAGGATTATGTACAGAACTTCATAGATAACCTTGCGTCAGCTGCTTCGCATTTGGTTGTAAAAGCGGATTATTCATCTGTTGAGTCTGACTGTGCTCCGGCATCGGAATATACAGCAACAAATGATACTGAAAATCTTGGCACCAATTCAGAACAGCTTTACACCTATTCTACTTGGGTAGATTTTGACGCGGCGTATGGTGTGGCTGAGGTATGGGCTGGCAAGCCGATCGGCTTTAAGAACAATACGCCAATGTATGAGATGGAGTTTAGTCCTTATGACGGTACAGGCGGTGCTACGGAAGGTCAATATCCGTATATCGCAGTATTAGTCAATGATGAAGACGGCTCTTATTCGGTTGTTACGGACATCAGCATGATAAGGAATGAACAGTATGCGGATCAGATCGTGTACATGTATTATCAAACGCTTGGTCTGAACGGCTTCTATGAAAATCAAAATGATGAGAAAGTAACTCAGTTTGAAACGGGCGAGTGGATCCTGCTTAATGGTGAATGGATCAACCTGAATGGTTGCCGATTTGCACCGTCTACTGTGCCTGTTGAGTCAAACTTATCCACATATCAGAACAGCATTAATACAGCAGATACAAATGTTCAGACAACGCATACGGATCTTGCTGTCCCTGCTGATTATACTGCATACAATGCAACAACAGAACTTCTGAAGTATCAAGATATCGCCGCATTTACCGATGATTATATTGCTAACAATCTCGGTGAAGTATTTGCAAAGATAAGTGAACAGGGTACACAGGACGCGCAGGTCACCTACGCAAGCGGTCTTGAGGGCGTAAGCTCCAAAACCATTGAGACACCGGCATACGTAGCTAATGCGGGCGAAAAAGCTTATGTAGTTGACGCACAAGGCACTGTTTGGAAAGATACCTCTGCACAGGGTACTCTTGACAGCAATACAAGTTACATTCTTCAGCAGCTTCAGCTTGATAATACTACGGATACTTCCGCACGCAGAATTGTAAGTGTAACTTATAATTTTGTTGTTGGTGACAGCGGTGCTGAAACACTTGTTGAACAACCTACAGTTTACTACGGCGACAGCTATACTGCAACCGCACCTGAAGGCTATACGGTCTACAAGTGGGTGATCACCGGTGCAAATGGTTCCGTAATGACCGTTCCGTCCGCAGACAGCTATACAGCTTTGGTAACGGACGATGTTACGATCACGGCATACTGCTCTGAGACGCCTGCTGAAAATCAAGTTAGCTTAAAGGTTTATAACCAGTATAACCACCTTGTTCAGGAATACAACGTGGCAAATGATGCACAGATCACGCTGAACGGCGACAGCTATGTTGTAACCGGTTTTGACGCGGTTTCCGCAATGCCGCCGGCTCCGTTCTACTCTTTCGGTTACTGGACTGTAAACGGTGCCCAGGCAACTGGTAACACGATCAATGTTGCAGACTATGCAGACAGCAGCGAGATCCTTCTGAGGCCTGTATATGTTGTTGACGAGGCAGTTTACAACATAACGGTTGACGGTGAGGTCGTAAACCTTGAATCAGGTTCTCCCATCGTATATGACTCAGTCGTTTCAATAAAGCCGGCAGAGAACGCAATTGGTCTTGCAGTTTATATGAACGGCAGTTTCTATGCAGTATCTTATGGAACAGATGCTTACACATTCTTTGCTGCCGGCGATATGTCGTTCTACTCAATCTATAAGAACGAGGATGGCTCATTCACGATTAACGGTACGCCGATAACTTCTGCTTCCGATTATGAGACATACAGAAAGCTTGACGGCAGACTGCCATTTGTATATTCGATTAGCAGATCCGCAGACGGCATTTATTATACGTATAGCGCCTCCACGTTCAATATTCCGGAGGGTGCTGTTGTTACCGAAGTCGGCACGCTTTATACAATTAACGCTGCTGTTGCAAACGAAAACGATTTTGTTATCGGTGCAGACGGCGTTTATGCAATAAGCGCTAAGAACCAGCTTGATACGATGCAGTACTGGTTTGGAATCAATAATCATCCACAGGGTAACACGATCTATACCAGAGCTTATGTCAAGTACAGCTTCACAACCGGAGTAAATGAAGGCAATATCAATCAAGGTACTGAAATTCAGACGGTTGATTACGGCAACATTTGCTCAAACTGATAAAGGAGGAGTATATAAATGAAGAAGTTTTATGATTCTCCTTCTGTGGAGATTGAAAAGTTTACTGTTGAAAATCAGATAACCACTTCAATTAATGAAGGCGGCGAAATTGTTAATCCTTGGGACCTTCAGACAATGAATGATCTAGAATATTGATCAAAGTGGGCGGAGATTTTATCTCCGCCCTTATTTTTACCAGTAAGAATGTAAATAAATTATTAATATTGTTAATAAAAATTTAACAAAGCATTGACCTTGCTTTACGGCAGTACTATAATATCTAAAAATAAAAACATATGGTGATTTTATGATTAGGTCTATGACGGGATTCGGCAGAGCAACTGCGGAATCTCAGGGATATTTTATTACGGTTGAATTAAAATCCGTTAATCACAGATATTTTGATTTTAACTGTCGTCTTCCCAGGCAGTATGGTTTTGCTGAGGAGAAGCTTAAATCTTATATCAATTCACGTGTTGCACGCGGAAAGATAGATTGCTTTTTGGGCGTTGAGGCACTTAAGACTGATGACGCTGAAGTGCTTGTAAATCACACGCTTGCAGGTGCTTATGTACAGGCTCTAAAAGAATTGTCAGATACTTATGCTTTGCAGGCGGATTTCGGCGCTTCTGCAATTGCACGCTTTCCTGATGTGCTTGTTTTAAAAAAGAGCGATGAAGATGAAGAATTGCTTTGGTCTCTAATAGAGCCTGTTGCCAAAGAGGCGGTAGATAAATTCATTGCCATGCGCGAGGTTGAGGGTGAAAAAATGCGCCGTGATGTTGACGCACGCGCGGGTTTCATACTTGATTGCGTTTCTTTCATTGAAAAACGTTCTCCCCAAACCGTTAAAGAATATAACGATAAGCTTATTGCTCGCGTACATGAGCTTATAGGTGACGTAACGCTTGACGAGAGCAGGATCATTCAGGAAGTTGCGATTTATGCCGATAAGGTTGCCGTTGCGGAAGAGACAGTAAGACTCCGCTCGCATATTGCGCAGCTTAGATCTTTTTTGAACAGTGAGGAAGCTATCGGCAGAAAAATGGATTTCCTTGTGCAGGAGATCAACAGAGAGGCAAATACGATCGGTTCCAAAGCCAGCGACGTTGAGATTGCTCGCAAGGTTGTTGAGATCAAGGCTGAAGTGGAAAAAATCCGCGAACAGATTCAGAATATTGAATAGCATTTCGTCTTACGGAAAGGTGATCTTATGGAGTTTGTGAATATAGGATTCGGCAATCTTGTTAACGCTTCAAGGGTAATATCCGTTGTCAGCCCGGAGTCGGCACCTGTTAAAAGAATGGTTCAGGAGGCAAAATCAAGCGGTATGCTGATTGACGCTACCCACGGCAGAAAGACCATGAGCGTAATTATTACGGATTCCGATCATGTTCTTTTATCTTATCTTGATCTGAAGCAGATTGCGCAAAAATTTAATGCAAAGGAGGCGGTTCAATGAAAAAATCGGGAATGATCGTAATATTGTCTGCCCCAAGCGGCTGCGGAAAGGATACCGTGTTCAGAGAGATATCAAAAATAAGAAATGACGTTTTTGAATCTGTTTCCGCAACCACGCGAAAGCCGAGAAAAGGCGAGATTGACGGCGTTGATTATTTTTTCAAAACAAAAGACGAATTTGAAGAGATGATCGCGCAGGACAGTTTTTTAGAGTACGCAAGCTATAATAACTGCTATTACGGAACGCCTGCTGCACCCGCCGTTGCGGCTGTGAATAAGGGAAAGATTTGTTTCCTTATCATTGAGCGAAAAGGTGCGCAAAAGGTTATGAAGAACTATCCGGATGCCGTATCGATTTTTTTGATGCCGCCGGATATGCACACGCTTGAGCACCGCCTCAAAAAGCGCAATACAGAGAGCGACGAGGTCATAAAAAAACGCCTGAAGATTGCTGAGGAGGAAATTGAAGCCGCCTCAAAATTCAATTATGTAGTTGTAAATGACAAGCTGCAAAGAGCGGTTTGTGAAATTAATGATATACTTAACGCTGAGCTTGAAAAGCGTAATAATGACTGATAGGAGATTATAGTATGTTTAACCCGGATTTAAAGAAACTTTTAAAGGACTGCAACAGCAGATACAGCCTTGTTGTAGGTGTTGCCAAAAGAGCGCGTGAGATCAGAGACGAAGCTGTTAATAACGAGGTTTTGCTTAACGAAAAAGCAGTTTCTACAGCTATAAACGATATTTATGACGGCAAATTCGTTGTTGAAGAGCCGGAAGAGATACACACGCAAAAGCAAAAGGACGCAAAAAAAGCCCGTCAAAATCAAAGTTCAAACGGCACTGATACCAAGGAGTAATGAACAGGCTTATAGCCACCGTTGCGGTGGAAAACACTTTTTTCAGCTCCGGTGAGGATTATGATTATTATGTTCCACATGAGCTTGAAAAAAGCATAAAAACGGGAAGCCGTGTGTATATCCCGTTCGGAAGAGCCAATACAAAGCGCAGAGGAATCGTTGTAAAGCTGTTTCATGCACTTAATTCCGAACTTAAGGAAATACTTTCTGTTGATGAAAAATATCCGGCGTTGCCGGAAGAGATGGTATCTCTCGCGCTGTGGCTCAAAGAACGCTGCTTTTGTACAACATATGATTGTCTGCGCCAGATGCTTCCGCGCGGCATTGATAAAATCGGAGACAAAAGCAGTAAGATGATCTGCCTTGCTGACGGCGAACTGCCGCATTTGAAGCTAACGCCGAAGCAGCAATCTGTTTACAGCTTATTGTGCGACGTCGGCTCTGCACAGGTCAATGAGGTTTGCAATTTTTGCTCCGTCGGTAAGGGCGTGCTCGATAATCTTGTCAAATACGGTGTTTGCCGATATTTTGAGAAAGAAGTATACAGAACGCCGTTTAAAGATATTACCGAATGTGGCGAAAAATCCCCTATAACGCTTTCAAAAAGCCAGCAGAGTGCCTTCAACACCTATCTTGCTATGATGAAAAAAGATGGCGGAACGGGGCTGCTGTACGGTGTGACGGGTTCCGGAAAAACACAAGTGTATCTTAAGCTGATTGATGAAGCCCTTAAACTGGGTAAGGATGTTATAGTGCTTGTGCCTGAAATCGCATTAACGCCGCAAATGCTGTCTATTTTTCATAAAAGATACGGTAAGAAAGTTGCCGTGCTGCACAGTGGTCTTTCCATAGGCGAACGAACGGATGAATATAAACGTGCAAGCAGGGGAGAAGCCAAGATCGTTGTAGGTACCAGAAGCGCCGTTTTTGCACCGCTGAAAAATCTTGGACTTATCGTTATGGATGAGGAACAGGAACACACATACAAGAGCGAACGTACACCGCGTTATCATGCGCGTGAAGTTGCCAATTTCAGGTGCAAATTTAATAAGGCTTTGTTTTTGATGACCTCTGCAACACCCAGTATTGAGAGCTATTCCGCTGCTGTCAACGGCAGATACACCCTTTGTGAGATCAACGAAAGATACGGCAGCGCTAAGCTTCCCAAAGTCATAACCGTTGACATGAAATCAGAGATGGCTAAAGGAAACAAATCTCCGATTTCAGGCACTTTACAACAGCTAATACAGGAAAATCTTGATAATAAAAAGCAAACCATATTACTTATCAACAGGCGCGGATATAATACTTTTATCGCCTGTAACAGCTGCGGTCATGTAATAACCTGCCCGAATTGCAGTATCAGCTTAACGTATCACAGCTATAACAACCGTCTCATGTGCCATTACTGCGGCTATTCCAAACCGCTTGATAATGTATGCCCGGAGTGCGGGAAAAACAGCATCAGGTACAGCGGTTACGGCACGCAACGCATTGAGGACGAACTTAAACGGCTGTTTCCAAATGCTGCGCTGATCAGAATGGACGCGGATACCACAACGCAGAAATTCAGCCATCAACGGATATTTGACTCGTTTTTGAACGGAGAATACGACATTCTTATCGGTACTCAGATGGTTGCCAAAGGGCTTGATTTTCCGAATGTCACGCTTGTCGGCGTGGTCAATGCCGATAATTCGCTTTATGATGAAAGCTATCTTGCAAATGAACGTTCGTTCGATCTTATCACGCAAGTGGTGGGCAGAAGCGGCCGGCGCGACGAAGCGGGCAAGGCAGTTATCCAAACGATAGATCCATATAATGAGATCATCGATTTTGCCTCTGCTCAGGACTATAAATCGTTTTTTAAAAGCGAGATGGCTTTAAGAAAGATGCTGACATATCCACCGTTTTGCGACATATATTTTGCTTCGTTCATCAGCGAAAATGAAAACAGTGCCGCGCTTTGTGCAAAAGCTTTTTTTGAACAGCTTGTGGAACTTAATAAAACGGTCTACAGTTCAGAAAAACTGATCGTTTTAGGGCCAAGTCCGTCAAAAATAAGCAAACTGAAAAACAATTACCGCTACGGGCTGACTGTTAAGTGCAAAAATTCAAAATCAGTTCGCAAAATGTTAAATGATGTATTAAAATATATTGATAAAATCAAAGAATATAAGGGCGTTTCAGTTGCAATAGACCTGAACCCTTATGATTTGAATTAATACCCGCTCCAACAGGCTGCGTTGCTGCGGAAATAAAATTGCAGCCGGAAAGGCAGTGTAAACAATGGCTCTCAGAAATGTTGTTAAGCTCGGAGATCCCATTTTATATAAAAAAAGCAGAAAGGTAGAAAAATTTGACGCAAAGCTTGCCGTTTTGATAGACGATATGTTTGAAACCATGTATTCGGCTAACGGAGTAGGTCTTGCCGCGGTTCAAGTGGGAATACTAAAAAGAGTGGTCGTCATTGATATCGGCGAAGGTCCAATTGAGCTTGTTAATCCCGAGATCACGCTTCAGGAGGGTGAACAAAAGGAAAGCGAAGGCTGCCTTTCTCTGCCCGGAAAATACGGCGTTACGCTGCGTCCCAAGAAAGTGCAGGTAAAAGCGCAGGACAGAAACGGAAAATGGCAGGTCTTTACCGGTGAAGACCTGAAAGCGATTGCCTTTTGCCACGAGATTGACCATTTGGACGGCGTTTTATTTACCTCGCATCTTATTGACGGAAAGCTGGAGGAGCAATGAAAATCGTTTTTATGGGTACGCCGGATTATGCCGTGCCCTCACTTCAAAAGCTTATCGATGAAAAATATGACGTCGCCGCTGTTTTTACACAGCCGGATAAAAAGGTTGGCAGAAAACAGCTTTTGACTCCGCCGGCTGTAAAAAAAACCGCTGTTCAAAACGGTATAAAAGTTTATCAGCCCAATACTTTTAAGGACGGAGCTGCCGAGCAGATATTAAAAGATATAGCGCCGGACGCAATCATTGTTGCTGCCTACGGTAAAATACTTCCGAAATCTGTATTGGAGATACCAAAGTACGGTTGTATAAACGTTCACGCATCTCTCCTGCCGAAATACAGGGGGGCTGCTCCGATTCAGCATGCAGTTCTTGACGGTGAAAAAGAAACAGGAATTACGATCATGCAGATGGACGAGGGCATCGATACCGGTGATATTTTATACGCGGTCAGAACTAAAATCGGTATTAACGAAACATCTGCCGAGCTATTTAAACGTTTGGCGGCTTTGGGCGCCGATGCCCTGATTCAAGCGTTGAGCCAAGTTCAGAGCGGAAATGTTGTGCCTGTTAAGCAGACCGGCGAATCATCGTATGCACATATGATAGATAAAACCCTGTGCCCGATAGACTGGAGCAAGTCGGCTTTTGAGGTGCACAATAAAATACGCGGCTTACAGACATGGCCCTGCGCGGAAACACTGATAAACGGTAAAAGAGTAAAGATCCACGCTTCAGTTTTATGTGAGGGCAGAGTCGCAAAAGCAGGCGAGGTCATAAGCTCAAACGGTGAATTGATCGTTTCCTGCGGAGACGGGAAATGTATTTCAATTACCAGTCTTCAGCCCGAGGGCAAGAAAATTATGGATATTCGTTCCTATCTTGCCGGGAATCCGCTGAATAGCGGTTTGATCCTGGGCGAATAGACAGCATGTGATTTTCTAAATATCTATCCAAAAAAGGAAGGTTTTTATGGATTTATATATCTATTATTTAACCGGCTTTATCATGATACCGGTCGTTATCTTCGCATTTATTTGCCAGATTAAAGTGAATTCAAATTATAAAAAATACAGTAAAATACGCAATGCACGTAATATGACAGGCGCTCAGGCCGCATATGAGCTGCTTCAAATGAACGGTGTTACCGATGTCAGAATCAAGCGTATTGCCGGCAATCTTACCGATCATTATAATCCGAGAACGAAAGAGATCTGCCTTTCTGAAGGAGTGTTCAATTCAAACAGTATTGCGGCGGTGGGTATTGCATGCCACGAGGCCGGACACGCCTGCCAGCATGCAAAAGGATATTTTCCGCTTAAGATCAGAAATCTGGTCGTTCCGGTAACCAGATTCGGTTCATATTTGGGTATACCGCTTGCCCTTATCGGAATTTTTATCAACTGGCAGCCGCTCGTGTATGTTGGTATAATTCTCTATGCAGCCGTTGCGCTGTTTCAATTAATCACTCTGCCTGTTGAATTCAATGCTTCAAAAAGAGCTTTGCAAACGATCAAGGCAAACGGTTTCCTTGTAGGAACCGAATATACTGGCGCAAAAAAAGTGCTTACCGCTGCTGCGTTAACTTATGTTGCCGCGCTTGCGTCGGCGCTTGCAACCTTGCTTAGGCTCCTGCTTGTTGCGGGCAGAAGAAGGTGAGTGCTCAAAGACAGGCGGCGTTTGAAACGCTGTATCGGATCTGCTATGACAGCGCATATTCCAATATTGCCGTAGATAACGCACTTTCTCAGCTGAATGAGGGGAAGGCCTTTACGGCGCGTATTGTTTACGGTGTGCTGGAACGGCTTATCACTTTGGATTATATCATTGACAGATTCTGCGATAAGCCTAAACCAAAGCTGAGGATCATTCTCAGAATGGGCGTTTACCAGCTCTATTTTATGGATAAGGTATCGACCGCCGCTGCGATTGATGAAAGCGTAAAGCTTGCAAAGGCAAACGGTTTGAAGTATTATTCATCGTTTATCAATGCCGTTTTGCATAAAGTGGATTCCAACAGAATAAATATAGACGAGCTTGACGATATCAGCGTCAGATATTCTGTACCCCAAAGCCTTATCAATATGTGGATAAAGGCGTACGGCAGAGAAACTGTGCTGCAATATCTTCCCGGGCTTAATGAAGCCCCTCCGGTGTTTGCTGTTCCGAATTCTTTCAATACCGATGCCGATGCGCTTTGTACCATGCTAACGGTCGAGGGCGTTAGATGCAGCGTATTTGAAGATATTGTTAAGATCACTTCATCACCGGATCTTACGTCGCTTGAGGCCTTTAAAAACGGATTTTTTTATATTCAAGATGTCAACTGCTATAAGGCAATAAAAGCGCTTGATATTAAACAGGGAGAACGTGTTATTGATGTTTGTGCTGCTCCCGGTGGAAAAAGCTTTACTGCGGCAATGTTTGCGGGGAAATCTGGAGAGGTTTTGTCTTTCGATCTGCACAAGAGCCGTGTTTCGCTTATAAAGGAGGCTGCCGGCAGGCTTGGACTTACAAACATTTCTGCTGATGTAAACGATGCCTGTGTTTTTAATGATAGGATCGGTTCGGCGGATAAAGTCATCTGCGATGTACCCTGCAGCGGATACGGAATCGTAAGGCGTAAGCCGGAAATCCGATATAAAGAACTTGATTCGATCAAGGGATTGCCGGATATACAGCTTAAAATTTTAAACGTTAGCGCAGGCTATCTTAAAAACGGCGGCAGGCTTTTGTATTCAACCTGCACGCTTAACAGGCGTGAAAACGAGGCTGTTATTGACAGATTTTTGAATGAAAATAAAGCATTTTCGGTATTGCAGATGAAAACGTTCTTCCCCGGTGAAAATGACGGAGACGGCTTTTTTTACTGTGTGCTTGAGAGGAAATAAATGAAAACGGATATAAAATCTTTAAGTTTTGATGAGCTCGTTGCGCTTGTGAATGCACTTGATCTTCCTAAGTACAGAGCCGGGCAGCTTTTTTCGTGGCTTCATAAATTCGGCGTTACAGATTTCAGCCAAATGGCCAATATTCCAAAATCGATACGCTCTGTTCTTGCCGAGCGTTATTACATTTCCGGCTGCAGCATAGAAGAAAAATATGTTTCAAGGATTGATTCAACCGTTAAATATCTTTTTAGATTACATGACGGCGAATACATAGAATCCGTTATAATGAAATATAAATACGGTTATACGATCTGCGTTTCAAGCCAGGTAGGCTGCAAAATGGGGTGCAGATTCTGCGCTTCTACGCTTGCCGGTTTCAAGCGTAACCTGACGGCGGGTGAGATCGAAGGTCAGATTCATGCTGCGCAGACAGATCTGAATATCCGAATCTCGCATATTGTTCTTATGGGTATCGGAGAGCCGCTGGATAATTTTGACAATGTTATAAGATTTATAGAAAACGTCAATAACGATAACGGGCTGAATATCTCTGCCAGAAATATAACCCTTTCCACCTGCGGTATCGTTCCCAAAATCAAAGCGCTTATGCAGCTCAATCTGCAAATCACTTTAACAATATCTTTGCATGCTCCCAATGATGAAATAAGGAGCAGAACTATGCCTGTTAATGAGAAATACGGTGTTCATGAGCTGATCGCCGTATGCCGCGAGTATGCGTTGCGTACTTCGCGCCGCGTTTCGTTTGAATACACCTTAATTAAAGACGTTAATGACAGCAGGGAGTGTGCCGAAGAACTTTCCGAACTTATAAAAGGAATGCTCTGCCACGTAAATCTTATACCGGTAAATAATGTTGATGAGCGAAATAATATCAGAAGCACGGACGAGTCTGTTAATAATTTTTTACAAATATTGCAAAAAAACGGCATTAATGCTACAATAAGAAGGACTTTGGGAAGCGATATAAACGCCTCCTGCGGTCAATTAAGAAGAAAGAAATCAGAGGTGGCTCAATGAAAATAGTCGCTAAAACCGATAAGGGCAGAGTTCGCTCTTCAAATCAGGACGCATATGCAGTAGGTGAATTTCCTGATGAGGTCGCTTGGGCAATCGTTTGCGACGGTATGGGCGGTGCTGCCGGCGGCAATATTGCTTCCGCGCTGGCAGTTAAGGTGATAAGCGATAAGATAAATGCTGCTTATCGCTCGGAAATGAAGCCATCTTCAATCAGAAATATGCTGGATTCCGCCCTTGTTGCGGCGAATATTGAGGTCTATGATCTGGCGGATGCCAATCCCGATCTTCGCGGAATGGGTACAACTGTTGTGTGCGCCATCGTTAAAGATTCCTGTGCTTATATTGCCCACGCCGGGGACAGCAGAGCGTATATTTTCAAAAGCAACGATAAACTTGAGCAGGTGACCACCGATCATAGCTTGGTTCAGAATTTGGTAGACAGCGGTAAGATCACAAAAGAGGAAGCCGAGCACCATCCGAATAAAAATATTATTACAAGGGCAATCGGTGTTGATAAGAGTATAAAAATCGATTTTGACGAGGTTGACCTGGATGATGATGAAGTTCTGATCCTTTGCACGGACGGACTTTCAAATTATGTTTCAGACGATGAGATGATAAGCGAAGTCAAGGACGGGCGCTATTATGCGTTTGCAGACAGGCTTGTAAAAAAAGCGAATCATAACGGCGGCGGCGATAACATTACAGTTGTTGCCATTGCAAAATAAGATTTGAATTTGCCCGAAAGGCTGTGGTTATATAAATGGAAAACTATGTTGGGAAAAGGCTTGACGGACGTTATGAGGTTCAGGAGATAATCGGCGTAGGCGGAATGTCCGTGGTCTACAAGGCGTATGATAATGTGGACGACAGGATCGTAGCCGTCAAGATCCTTAAAGACGAATTTTCAAGCGATGCCGATTTTGTTCGCAGGTTTAAAAATGAATCCAAGGCGATAGCAGTGCTCTCCCATCCGAATATCGTTAAGGTATACGATGTCAGCTTTGGTGAAAAAGTGCAGTATATCGTAATGGAATATGTAGACGGCATTACGCTTAAAGAATATATCCAAAAACAGCATATTATTACTTGGAATGACGCTGTGTTTTTTACAACGCAGATACTCAGAGCGCTTCAGCATGCACATGATAAAGGCATAGTCCACAGGGATATAAAACCGCAGAATATCATTCTGCTTCCGAACGGAAATATCAAAGTAACGGATTTCGGTATAGCGCGTTTTTCAAGGACGGAAACAAGGACTCTTACGGAAAATGCCATCGGTTCCGTGCATTATATCTCGCCCGAACAGGCAAAGGGCGAGCTTACCGACGAGCGTGCAGACATATATTCTGTTGGCGTAGTGCTTTACGAAATGCTTGCGGGCAAGGTGCCTTTTGACGCAGACAGCGCGGTTTCCGTTGCGCTTATGCAGCTTCAAAAGGAGCCTAAAAAGCTTACGGAGATCAATCCGAATATTCCTCTCGGAATCGAGCAGATCTGTTTTCACGCCATGCAGAAAAATCCGCAGGACAGGTATCAGACCGCCACGGAAATGCTGCTTGATATTGAAGAAGTAATAAGAAATCCGCAGGCAACTTTTGATTACACATATTTTGTGGATAAAGAGCCCACAAAATATGTCTTTAAAGAAGATGTTCCCCAAAAATTAACGGAAGAAGATGATTACGAGGAAGAGATAGCTTCCGATCTTGACCCAAACCACAAGAAAAAGGTCATAACGGCTGTGGTTGTCGGCGTTGTGCTGTTGATTGCTGCGGTTGTAGGTATCGTTTTGTTTATGACGCAGGGCGTTAATACTTCTTCAAGGCAGTTGGAAAATTTTGTTGGCATGTCATATGACGAGCTGGCGTCAAGCGAAGAGTATGATTACCAATTTGTAGCCGAATATGAAAAAACAGATGAATTTACACCCGGCACTGTTATTTCTCAAATGCCGGACGCTGGCGAAAGGGTAATAGCCGGCTCAACGGTAACGCTTTATGTTGCGGCAAGCAATGATGATATTGAAGTTCCGAATCTCTATGAATATACTGTAGAGGCTGCGGAGAGGGTTCTCAATGCGAGTGAACTTACCAATTATACAGTCAGCGAGGTCTCAAGTGAAACAGTGGACGAGGGCTGTATCATTTATACGGAACCCAAGGCCGGATCTGTAGTTTCTTCTGATACGCCGATCGTTCTGTACGTTTCTTCCGGCCCCACGACCACGCAGGTATCGACTTACAGTGTTCCGAATGTTGTTGGACTCAGCCAGACGGACGCACAGGATTTTCTTGAGAAAACCGGGTTTACTAATGTAAGCGTTGAAACGCAGGACAGTGCTGTAAGGCGCGGCGTGGTTTTAAGCCAATCACCGCGTTCGGGATCCTCCGCGCGTGAGGATGAAAGGATCACGATCACAGTTTCTACCGGTACGCCTCCTACTACAGCTCCGGCACAGTATACGGTTACATTGAATATAACGCTGCCGAGCGAGGTGGACGCTGAGGGGCAGCATCCGAATGACACCCTGGTTGTTACGGTGAACGGCACGCAGTATTCGTCACAGTCCGTAACATTAAACGGTTCATCCGTTCAGGTGGTTATACCGGCTGATTCGGGCACTACCGTCCAGATCCTTGTTGAATTGACGGAAATCAGCGCAACACACTCACTTTCTTTCAATATGAACGAAGATAAAGAATCCAGCTTTAATTTATCATAAAGTAGGCAATATGATTACAGGAAAAATTGTTAAAGGCATTGGCGGTTTCTACTATGTGGAGACCGCCGATACTGTATATGAATGCAAGGCGCGCGGAAATTTCAGAAATAAGAAGCTTACCCCTCTTGTGGGCGATAATGCAGTCATTTCCGTAAATGAAAATTCAGAAAACAGAATAGAAGAGATCCTGCCAAGAAAAAACAGTCTGGTCAGGCCGCCGCTTGCAAATATAGATCAGCTGTTTGCGGTGTCTTCACTTGTTGACCCGGATATCAATCCTTTTAATTTAGATAAAATGATTGCAGTTGCCGAGTATAAGGGTATTGAGCCGGTCATTGTTTTAACAAAGATAGACCTTTACGGCGATTATAGTAAATACAAAGAGCTATATGAGAAAGCCGGCTTTAAAGTCATTGCCTGCAATAATTTAAACGGTGAGGGTGCAGAAAAGGTCTTTCCTCTTTTAAAAGAGAAAACGAGTGCGTTTTCCGGCAATACAGGGGTCGGTAAATCTTCACTCCTCAACGCACTGAGCAGCAGTCTTAATTTGAAGACCGGCGAAACAAGCAAAAAGCTCGGCCGCGGGAAGCATACTACCCGCCATTGTGAGCTGTTTAAGGTTGGCGGCGGTTATGTTGCCGATACGCCGGGTTTTTCCTCATATGATTTTGAAAACGGAGAAGTAATATTAAAAGACGAGCTTTTTGATTGTTTCAGGGAATTTAGACCGTATTTTGCCAAATGCAAGTTTTCAACCTGCGCGCATATAAATGAAAAGGGATGTGCGATATGCGACGCTGTTGAACACGGTCATATCGCAAGGAGCCGCCATGAAAGCTATGTCAGAATGTATAATGACGTTAAAAATATCAAGGAATGGGAACTGACAAAATGAAATATACCATAATTGCCGGCGCGCCGAATCAAGATCCCGATTTTTTAAAAAAAGCGATAGACCCGGATTCTTATATTATCGCTGCGGATTCTGGATATATTTACAGTAAGTCTGCGGGATTTGAGCCGGATCTTATAATAGGGGATTTCGATTCATCGGATATGCCTGTGTGTGATACAGAGATACTCCGGCTGCCTCATGAAAAAGATGACACGGATACTTTTTATTGTATAAAAGAGGCTGTTAAACGGGGTGCAGATGAAGTGGAAATTTTCTGCGCGCTCGGCGGCAGGGCGGATCACACGCTTTCTAATATTTTTAATCTTGAATATCTGTTGCGCAATCATGTTTGGGCAAGTATTATTAGTGATAAATGTGTTCTTACGTTACATAAAAAGAGTTTCGAGATACAAAAGGGAAAATATGCTTATTTTTCTTTATTCGCCCTTGGAGGCGATGTTACGGGCCTTTCCATAAAAGGCGCTGCTTATGAGCTTAGCGATTTTACGCTCAGTTCCTTCTCGTCTATAGGCCAAAGCAATGAATTTAAAAACGACACCGTAAAAATCACCTTTGACAGCGGCTGCATTCTTTTGATTTTGAGTAACGATTAGGCTTTTTATTCATAGAATGTAACAGCTGCAGCTTTTGGGAGTGTTGTTACTATGAAAAAAATGTGCCGAAGAGATTTTTTGTGGCTTGCCTTTGGAATCGGGTGTGCATTAACTATATGCCTGCCGGTCGAATGGCTTGTCCGTATCCTGGCCATTGCCGTAATAATACTCGGTATTATCTGCTGTACGAAGTGATTGGAGGATGCGTTTTATGAAGGTTATCGTTGTTTCGCCGCCTAAATTTGCCGCCCGGCTTATTAAAATGATATTTAAAATCAATAAGTAGCAAGTACTTAATGTGTTTCCCGGCATTTATGCCGGGATTTTTTTTATGCGCTTTTATCTGAGGTGTTATATTTTGACTTCGCAAAGCATATCAATTAGCAGTAATTAAAAAGGAGCTTTTATATGGAAAACAGAATAACGGAAATTCAAGAAAAATGTTGTGTTTTTACTAAAAGTATTGACGCTGATTTTGACTATCAGGAGAATCTGCAGGCATATAACGATGATATTCTGAAGATCATACGCTGCAGTATAAACAATTTTGTAGTTAACACCGTTTATCAAAACGGGGTGATAACGGTTCACGGGAAATCAAAGATTTCCATTACATATATTAGTGAAACAAACGCCTGTTTGTCCTGCGCTGAATTTGAAGAGGATTTTGAAAAAAATATTCCATGTGAAACGGATGAGCAGGAGCTATTTGCCGATGTTACCGTTTGCAATAAATACTGTAACTGCAGGATCATCAATCAGCGCAGGGTGGACATTCATAATTCTTTTCAGTTAAACATTTGCGCGTATACACAGGTCAGTTCCAAAATGCTGGAAGCTTGTGAAAACGTTCTGATCAATAAGCAAACCGTTTCGTATGTTTCAAGAGTTGGCTCGGCGTACGTTAAATCCGATTTTGAAGACGAGGCAACCGTATCGGAAGGCCCCGTTAAAAAGATCATTAATGTTTTTGCAAACGTAGTTTGCAGGGAAGTCAAACTTATAGATGATAAAATGCTTGTTAAAACGCAGCTTAACTTTTCCGTTTTATATACCGTTGACGGCGAAAAAGAAAATATCTGCCGCTGTGAAAAAAGCACAGAAGTGAGCACCATTGTGGATATTCCCGGCATAAAAGAGGATGATATCCCCTTTGTTAAAGTTCGTCTCGGAAATCTGTTTTATAAGATCAAGGCGGATTCTAATAATGAGCTTACCATAATCGAACTTATGGGAGATATCAATCTTTTATGCGTTGTATATCGGCGCCGCAGTATTGAATTGGCAGATGATTGTTATTCGGTTACATTGAATACCGAAAGCCACAGCTCTCAGATCATGCTCAATACGAATTATGAACTGCTTAATGAAACGGAGAACAAAACTGTAAGCTTTACATTTGATTCGGTAAATATTTCTCAGATCCTTGATCTGACAGTGGAATTTGCCGATGAAAGTACGCTGGTTATGGGAGCATTCATTTATGATTCAAACGGTGAGCTTCAGTTTATATCCGATAAACAAAAATGCGAGATATCTTCCGGAAATGTTACACAAATATATATTACGTCTTTCGATTTCGTTATGAAATCAGAGAAAAATATCGAGCTGCGGCTTGTGATTTCTTATTCATCGCTTAAATTCGAAAGCAAACGTTACAATATCTTGAGCGATGTTGATATCAAAGGCGAATGCACTTTTGAATCTCCTGTTCTTTCTCTCTATTTTGCCGATAAGAATGAACGGCTGTGGGATATCGCAAAAGCTTTCAGAACATCGGTTGAATTAATAAAAAAAGAAAATGAGATATCAAAAGACTTTTGCGATACAAAACGAGTTCTTTTGATCCCCGGTATATAAGGAGATGGGCAAATGAGTATTTATACAGATATTTCCAGAAGAACACAGGGTGATATATATATCGGTGTCGTCGGCCCCGTAAGAACCGGCAAGTCAACTTTTATCAAGAAATTTATGGATACGCTGGTGATTCCGAGGATAGACGGAGAGTTCCAAAAGGAGCGCGCAAGAGATGAGCTTCCTCAAAGTGCCGCCGGCAGAACGATAATGACTACCGAACCGAAATTTATTCCCGAAGACGCCATAGAGCTTTCCATGGACGATAACCTGCATTTCAGAGTTCGGCTTATTGACTGCGTTGGTTACATCGTTCCAAGCTCCGTCGGCTATATTGAAGAGGATCAGCCCAGAATGGTGCACACACCGTGGTTTGATGAGGAAATACCTTTTAATATGGCTGCCGAGATCGGGACCCAGAAGGTCATTAATGAACATTCAACTATTGGCTTAGTCGTTACTACAGACGGTTCTATAAGCAGTATTCCGCGTGAAGAATACGAGGAGGCGGAAGAACGTGTAATCAGCGAGTTAAAAGAAATCAACAAACCGTTTGTTGTGGCTCTTAACTGTGTTGAACCGCAGAGCTCTGAATCAAGAACTCTTGCTGATAGCCTCAGCAAAAAATATGACGTTCCCGTTATACCCGTAAACTGCCTTGAGCTGGATGAAGACCAGATCAATAATATCCTTGAAACGGTATTATATGAGTTCCCGGCAAAATGCGTGGAACTTAATTTTCCGCAGTGGATCAAAAGTCTTGATGAGGATGACGGCTTTAAAAACTCGTTGTTTGAATATGTAAAGGATATAAGCAAGAATATCACTAACATCAGAAGTGTAAAGCAGTTTTCAATGCAGCTGAGCGGATATAAGGATATTGAAGACGCCTTTATTTCCGATTCGGATCTTGCGACCGGCAGTATAAGCATCAGAATAAGCATTGAGAACACATATTATTATTCGATCTTGTCGGAAAAATGTCACGAGACAATTAAAGACGAAAAAGACCTGATGCGGCTTGTATGCGAGCTTACGCAGATAAAAGCAAAATACAAAAAGTTTTATTCCGCCTTATCTGAGGTGGAAAGAACGGGTTATGGCATCGTTATGCCCGATATAGAGGAACTGACCCTCGCCGAGCCGGAAATCGTTAAACAGGGCGGCAGATACGGCGTTAAGCTTAAAGCGCAGGCACCGTCCATCCATATGATAAAGTGTAATACCTTTACGGAAGTTGCGCCCATAGTCGGCAGTGAAAGTCAATCTCAGGAGCTTGTCATGTATCTGCTCAAGGAATTCGAAGAAAATCCAAACAAGATATGGGAGACCGATATTTTCGGCAAGTCGCTTCATGAGCTTGTAAATGAGGGGCTGCGCGGCAAGCTTGAAAGAATGCCGGACGATGCCAGAAGCAAATTCCGCGAAACGATCGAAAGAGTCATCAACGAGGGCTGTAGCGGGCTGATTTGCATTATATTGTAATAAAAAAAGAGGTTCTTTTTGAACCTCTTATAGTTTGGAAATATATAAGACAAGTATTGCTACGGCTATATTTATGATAATCATCACGGGCAGACCTATCATGAATTTTTTGTGCTTTGTCTTGTGCCGGATCGCAAGCATGGTGATGTATTGCGCAGCGGCTCCGCCGAAAAAAGCAACGCTCAGTAAAAGATCCTCAGATATTCTGTATTTGCCCTTTACAGCCTTATATTTATCCGCAATCGTTAAAGCAACAGCTAAAATGTTGATTACGGCAATATATATCAGGATCGCTGTCTTGATGTGCATTATTTAAATTTTTTCAGCTTTTTCAGATCATACGGACCCACGGCATATTTCTGCCCCTTGGCAAGAAGATCACCTTGATCCTCGTCAACAGTAAAAATACCGGCGCATTTGGGGCAAACAAGAAAATATACGCCCTGCGCCTCTAAAAGCGGATATTTGGCTATGAAGCGCACGTCCATATTTCTGAAGACTTTGAATCTGACCGTGCTTTTACAGCTCGGGCATTCCATTGCTTGTGTTTCGCCCTTGTCTTTAACCCGTATTGAATTGCCTAATCTGTATTCCATTTCATCACCTGCTTTGATAATTATATTTTTACAGATAAAAGGAAAAGTGTCAAGTATGAAAAAAGTAATTCTTATAATATTTTCTCTGATTTTCATATTCTGCGGCTGTTCGGTCAGCGAACAGCCGGGATCCGGTAATAATTCAGATATGGATTACGTAAAATCCGTGTGGATTACGTACTTTGAGCTTGAACAAATGACGACGTCGAGCGAGACAGCGCAGGACTTTGAAAAAACGATCAAAAGCGCATTCAAGCTGATTAAAAATATCGGGCTGAATACCGTTACCGTACAGATCCGCCCCTGCGCGGACGCATTTTACAGATCGCATTATTTCCCTGTATCGGAATACTGCTTCGGCGTACAGGGCGCCGAGCTGAAATATGATCCGCTTCAGCTGATGGTTGAGACCGCGCATGATCTTGGGCTCAGAATAGAAGCGTGGATCAATCCGTACAGGGTCTCGCAGTCAAACGATATCAATACGCTTTGCGATTCCAATCAGGCAAAGCTATGGTATTCAAATGAAGAAACAAAGAACTTTGTTTACATATCAGATAAGATCTATTTTAATCCGGCAAGAAGCGAAGTCACGCAGTTGATCGTAAACGGCGTAAAAGAGATCGTTTCCAATTACAGTGTTGACGGGATTCATTTTGACGATTATTTTTATCCTACAACGCTTGAGGATATTGATGCAGCCGAGTACGAGGAATATGTCAATGCAGGCGGTGAAATGACACTTGCAGACTGGAGACGTGAAAATGTGTCAACCATGGTAAAAAGCGTTTATTCGGCCATAAAGGAGATCAATCCCGAAGTCCAGTTTGGGATAAGTCCGCAGTCAAAAGTATCAACCGATTACGGCACATTGTATGCTGATGTGGAACGGTGGGCAAGCGAGGAAGGCTTTGTGGATTATATATGCCCTCAGATCTATTTCGGCTTCTATAATGAGGTGCAGCCGTTTACGCGCACCGCTAAGGAATGGAATGAAAGGGCAACCGCCGCCAAGCTTTACGTAGGATTGCCGTTATACAAAGCCGGGCAGGAAGACACTTTCGCCTCTGCTGACGAAGATTATGCAATCAATGAATTCATTGAAAACAACAATATAATCTCAAGGCAGATCATATATCTGCAAAATCTACAGAATGTAAGCGGCTATTATATCTATTCGTACAGTTACCTTGCAGACGGTCAGACAGACGCGGTGAAGACCGAAGTGGAAAACATCAAAAATCTAAATTAGCAATACACTCATCGCTTTCCACGCCGGTTACAGTGCATTTAATCTCCAGACCGATAAGATCGCTTTTACTGTTTATCAGCACAGGTGTATAATTTTTGGTGTAACCCCTTAGCTGTTTTTCGTTTGCGCGTCCTTCAACAAGCACTTCAACATCTTTTCCGATCAGCTTTTCAAGATAGATTTGCCTGATCTTTTCCGTTTCTTTTATCATGATTTCCGCGCGCTTTTCTTTTTCGGACTTCTTGACGGAATCTCCGCGCTTAGAAGCTACCGTTCCCGTTCTTTGCGAATAGGGGAATACGTGCACTTTTTCAAACGCGATCTTTTTAACGAATGCAAGACTTTCTTCAAAATCTTTTTCACTTTCCTCATGAAAGCCCACCATAATATCCGTAGTCAGTGAGCAGTCTTGAAAAGCACCTCTCAGCTTGGTGCAAAGTGTTTCATATTCTTCCGCTGTATAGTGCCTGTTCATATTTTTGAGCGTTTTATTACAGCCGCTTTGCAGGGAGATATGAAACTGAGGACAGAACTTTTTGACTTTGGCAAGCCTTTCAATGATTTCGTCCGTAATATGATCGGGTTCAAGGCTCCCGAGCCTGACCCTGGATATGCCGGCAATATCGGCACATACTTCAACAGCGTCGGCTATGCAAAGATCTGTGCCTTTTCCGTAGGCTGAAAGGTTTATACCGACAAGCACGATCTCTTTAATACCGTTTTCTGCAAGCTTTCTGACCTCATTTTTAATATCTTCAAGCGGCTTTGAACGAACACGGCCGCGGCTTTTGGGGATGATGCAGTATGAGCAAAATCTGTCACAGCCGTCTTCGATCTTTACAAAGGCGCGTACTCTGCCTCCAAAGGAGCTTAAGCTGCACGGAGCAAAGGCTTCACCTGACGTATGCTCGCTTATGCTTATTAATCTGTTCTTTTCTATGGCATGCCGGTTGATCAGCGCTAAGATATCACCGTCATTTTTATTTCCTAAAATAATATCCGCCTGCGCAAGCCCTTTTGCTTCTTCGGGAAACGCCTGCGGCATACAACCTGTCAGTATGACCGTACTGTTTGGGTGCTTACGCTTAAACCGGCGCACACTTTGCCTTGTTTTTTGATCTGCCGTTGCAGTAACCGTGCATGAATTGATAATGTAATAATCGGCTTCTTCGCCTGGTGAAACGATATCAAATCCGGCGTTTTTAAGTAATTCGGCCATATATTCGCTTTCAGCCTGATTAACTTTACAGCCAAGCGTGTAAAATGCTGCTTTCATATGGATTCCTCTGTGATCTGAATTTCGTATTGATTATACCAAATGATGCGAATTATATCAACTTGTTATGAATATTATTATAATGATTTAAGACCACTATTTTGGAAAGGAATGTTGCTGCTTGAAAGCATTTATATCCGCAGTTCTCTGTTTTATTGTTACTTTGATTTCACCTCTAAGCTGTTTTGCAGCCGAGGAAGAGAGCAATGCCGCCTTTGAGGATGTTTCTAAGTCTTCAATCCTTATGTGTGCCGATACGGGCGATATCATTTATGAAAATAATGCCTACGAACATTTATCACCGGCATCTGTCACTAAAGTTATGAGTATGCTTTTGATTCTTGAAGCGCTTGAGAGCGGCAAAATAACTCTTGAAGAAGAAGTTGTCACAAGTAAAAATGCCGTTGCAATGGGCGGATCACAGATCTGGCTTGAAGAAGGCGAAAAAATGACTGTTGACGAGCTGTTTAAGGCGGTGGCAGTTGCATCTGCTAATGATGCCTGCACGGCCCTTGCGGAGCATATTGCCGGCTCAACTGCGTCTTTTGTTACCATGATGAATGAAAGAGCACGTGAATTGGGGCTTGAAAATACGAATTTTGAAAACTGCACCGGGCTGGATGATACGGCAACGAATCATTATTCCTGTGCATATGATATTGCTGTTATGGCACGCGAAGTGATGCAGCACGATCTTGTGTATCGCTATACGACGATATGGCTGGATTATTTAAGAAACGGCAAAACAGAGCTTAACAACACCAATAAGCTTGTAAATACATATTCCGGCATAACCGGATTAAAGACCGGCACAACTTCCAAAGCCGGATTTTGCGTGTGCGCAACAGCGCAGAGAGACGATATGAACCTGATATCCGTTGTGCTCGGCGCAGAAACGAGCGACGGCAGATTTAGCAGTGCTTCTAATATGCTTGATTACGGATTTGCCAATTACGAGGTAATAGCGCCCCGGATCGATGAAAGCAAAATTACAGGTGTTAAGGTGAGAAACGGTGTGGAGAAATCGATTACGCCGGTTTTTGATGAAACGGGAAAGCTTTTGGTAAAAAAAGGTACCGGGGATATCACGTATGAATATAACATAGAAAGCAGCGTAAATGCTCCCGTTGCACAGGGAAGCACATTAGGCTCCATAGATATCCGATCCGGGGATTCAACAATAAAAACGATTAAGCTATATGCAGCAAAAACAGTTGAAAAAGTCAGTTATAAGTATGTATTTATTAAAATATTAAGTAATATTTAACAAAAAAGTGTTGATTATACTCTTTGTTTGTTGTAGAATAAGCAGATGAATTATGAATAGAGGGGATTATCATGAAAAATATAAAGCTTGTAAATAAATATGCGGAAAGATTCCTTTCCGAGGATAAAATATTAAATAATGCCGAAAGGGGCGTTCAGGCGCTTAATACGCTTGATGCAAAGAGCGGCGCAGGCAACGATTTTCTCGGTTGGGTAACCTTGCCCACGGATTATGATAAAGAGGAATTTTCAAGAATCGAAAAAGCGGCTGAATTTATCAAAAAGAACTGCGATGTACTGGTCGTTATCGGTATAGGCGGCTCATATCTCGGCGCAAGAGCGGTCATTGAGGCTCTTAAATCGCCCAATTACAATGCGCTTGCCAAGGACACGCCTCAAATATATTTTATCGGCAACAGCATAAGCTCCGCCATGCTCAATGATGTTCTTGCTGTATGCGAGGGTAAAGACATATGCGTGAACGTTATCTCTAAAAGCGGAACCACTACGGAGCCTGCTATTGCTTTTCGTGTGTTCCGCGAGCTTGTATATAAGAAATACAGCAGGGAAGAAGCGGCAAAGCGTATTTTCTGCACAACCGATAAAGCAAAAGGAACTTTAAAGGAGCTTGCAGACAAAGAAGGTTATGAAACCTTTGTTGTTCCGGATGATGTAGGCGGCAGGTATTCCGTTCTTACCGCTGTAGGTCTTTTGCCCATTGCCTGTGCCGGTATAGATATAAAAGCGCTTATGAACGGCGCAAAAGCAGCGCAGGACAGCCTCAACAGCAGAGATATCAACGCGAATGACTGCCTGAAATATGCGGTTATACGTAATTGCTTTTATGATATGGGCAAAAAGCTGGAGTGCTTCATTTGTTACGAGCCCTGCATGACGATGTTCAACGAGTGGCTCAAACAGCTTTTTGCGGAGAGCGAAGGCAAAGACGGTAAAGGTCTTTATCCCGTATCCTGTATTTTCTCTACCGATCTTCATTCTGTCGGGCAGTATATTCAGGAAAGCGGCTCCGAATTGATGTTTGAGACCTGTATCAAATTTGATAAGCCTCTCTCCGATTTCACGGTAACAGCCGAAGAAGGTAATATTGACGGCCTTAATTTCCTTGCCGGCAAAACGATGAGTTATATAAACGAAAAGGCAAGGCAGGGCACTTTGCTTGCGCATACTGAGGGCGGCGTGCCTAATCTTGTTCTTGAAGCCGGCGAGATTACTGAAGAAAATATAGGTTATCTGATCTATTTCTTTGAAAAGGCCTGCGCGGTTTCCGGCTATATTTTGGGTATAAATCCGTTTAATCAGCCGGGTGTGGAGAGCTATAAAAAGAATATGTTTGCATTACTCGGAAAACCGGGATATGAAAGTGAAAAAGAAAAACTTGAAAAAGAACTTGGTATATGATAATATATAGTTAAATAAATATTGATTTAACCTTGGAGGAATATTAAATGATAAAGCTTATTATCGGAAATAAGGGTTCCGGAAAAACAAAAAAACTTGTAGATCTCGTAAATTCCTGTGTGGAAAATTCGGACGGCAATGTTGTTTGTGTTGAGAAAGAGCCTAAGCTCACATACGATATTTCATCAAAAGCAAGGCTGCTTGAAACGGAAACATACAGCATTAACGGCTGCAAGGCGTTTTACGGGTTCCTTGCCGGAATCTGCGCCGGAAACTATGATGTTACCGATATCCTTATAGACGCTACTTTCAAGATCGTAGGCCGTGATTATTCCAAGCTTCCTCAGTTTTTCGATATGCTTTCGGAGCTTTCTGAGGCTACAGATGTTAACTTCTATTTCACCATAAGCTGTGATAAAGAAGATTTGCCTGTTGAAATCTTTGACTACTGTGAAGAACTTTAATTAACCTGTTATAGGCCGCATTTTTGCGGCCTTTTTCTTTTGCATTTGCTGCAATTTATAAAAACCGCGCCGAAATACAGAAAGAAAAATCTTAATCGGCGGCATAATATGTATGTTCGGTTTTAAATAGTTTGTTGGATGAACTTATTTTAAATTTGTTATAATTTGAATGAATATTAATTTTAATTTTTCTATTGACAAAAAGACCTCTAATATATATAATACTAAAAGTGCAGACGAGGTGTGGCTTTATGAAAATTGATGTTTCAAATCTTTTTAACGGAGATTCAAAGCCCATTAAAATAGACTACACGCTGAATTTACAGGATCTTGTATACAGCACTTATAACCCTATAAAAAACGGCGTAAAAGTCAAAGGCTCTGTTTATGAAAAAGCCGGCGTAGTTTTTCTTGACGCCGCTGTTTCCTTTAAATTCTTCGGTTTTTGTGACCGCTGCGCAGAAGAAATAGTTAAGGATATGAGCTTCAGCATTAAGAAGATACTTGTACCAAGGCTTGCTAATGACGCTGATGCGGATTACGATGATTACGTTGTGATTCCAAACGGTATACTTGAGCTCGATGATTTTATCACTGAGGAAATACAACTGTTTTTGCCAAGCAAAATATTATGCAAACCGGATTGCAAAGGACTTTGCTATAAATGCGGCAAAAATCTGAATACGGGTGAATGCAGCTGCAAAAAAGACGTTGATCCGCGTATGGAAGCGTTGCTCCAGCTGCTTGATGAACAATAATAAACATATTCGAATATAAGTTAAGGAGGCTATAAAAATGGCAGTACCTAAGAGAAGAACTTCTACGGCAAGGAAAAACAAGAGGCGTTCAAGCGTTTGGAAAATGAATGCTCCCACACTTGTTAAATGTTCAAACTGCGGCGAATATACCGTTTCACACAAGGTATGCTCCAGCTGCGGATATTATAACGGCAAGCAGGTCGTTGTTAAAGACGAAGCATAAATTTTGAACATTTCAGACGGGCATATAGTATGTCCGTCTTTCTTTTTGGTCCGTTAAAGGGAAGGAGGCTTCTGTGTGAAAGGTACTGTTGCCATTGTCGGCAGACCGAATGTCGGTAAATCTACGCTGTTTAATAAACTGACAGGTTCACGTATCTCTATTGTGGACGATACGCCTGGCGTAACGCGCGATCGAATTTACGGAGACTGTGAATGGCTTGGGCATAAGTTTTTGCTGATTGATACAGGCGGTATAGAACCGTATTCTGACGATATTATCCTAAAGCAGATGCGTGCTCAGGCTGAGATCGCGATAGAGACCGCCGATGTTATTATTCTTGTTACCGATGTTACAACAGGAATACTTGCCGCAGACAGTGAGGTTGCTTCCATGCTTCAGAAAAGCGGTAAGCCAATCGTGCTCTGTGTCAATAAGTGTGACAGCATTGGCGCTCCGCCGGCAGAATTCTATGAATTCTATAATCTGGGTCTCGGTGATCCGTTTGCTGTCTCCTCGGTTCACGGCCACGGCACGGGAGACCTGCTGGATGAGGTTATAAAGTATCTGCCTGATGACAATAATAACGATGATGAGGACAGCGAGATCATTAACGTTGCGGTCATAGGAAAACCGAATGTCGGCAAATCCTCACTTATAAATCAAATATGCGGTGAGAACAGAACGATTGTTTCCGATATTGCCGGAACTACAAGGGATACAACCGACACATATTTTGAAAATCAATTCGGCAGATTTAACTTTATAGATACAGCCGGTATACGCAGAAAAAGCAAAGTTACCGACGCTATCGAGCGTTTCAGCGTAATAAGGGCAAAGTCCGCCGTAGACCGCGCAAATGTATGCGTCATAATGATAGACGCGGTTGAAGGCTTTACAGAGCAGGATTCAAAAATTGCTGGTATTGCGCTTGAAGCGGGCAAAGCGTGTATCGTTGCAGTCAATAAATGGGATGCTGTTGAAAAAAATTCCGATACAATGAAAGAGTATAAGCAAAAGCTTGCGGTCGATTTTTCTTTCATGTCATATGCGCCCGTATTGTTCATCTCTGCAAAAACGGGGCAAAGACTAGAAAAGCTGTTTGAAATGATCGCCTTTGTGCACGCACAGAATTCCATGCGTATCTCAACAGGAAGGCTCAACGAAGTGCTTGCAGAGGCGACCGCAAGGGTGCAGCCGCCGACCGATAAGGGTAAGAGACTCAAAATATATTATATGACGCAGGTTTCCACCAGACCGCCCACATTTGTATTTTTTGTTAATAATGCAGAACTGTTCCACTTTTCCTATCAAAGATATCTCGAAAATCAGATTAGGGATGTCTTCGGGCTTGATGGAACTCCTGTAAGATTTATAATCCGCGAAAGGGGAGAGGGTAAAAAGTGATTGCTCCCGCCTTGCTTTTAAAATTCGGCGCAGTAATTATTATTTCCTATCTGTTGGGAAGCCTTAACTTTTCTATCATTTTTTCCAAGGCAGTTGCAAAAAAAGATATAAGGGAATCAGGCAGCGGCAATGCAGGCGCAACAAATATGCTCAGAACATACGGCAAGCGTTTTGCAGTTGTGACGATGCTCGGAGATATTTTAAAAGTGGTGCTTGCGATCGTAATTACTTTTGCGGTATTAAACGTTCCGATGAGATACCTGTTTGGTATTCCGAGCGATGCAGACGAGATTCAAAGGATAATGCTTTATAAGGAATTTGCCGGTTTCTTTTGCGTGCTTGGGCATATATTTCCGCTGTTTTTTAATTTTAAAGGCGGTAAAGGCGTTGCAGCTTGTACAGGAATGGTCATAATTGTAGACTGGCGCATAGCTCTTATTTTATTTGCGATTTTTGTGGCTGTTGTTGCAATAAGCAAATGGATAAGTTTAGGCTCAATCATCATTGCCTTACTGTATCCGGTTTTGATATTCCTGTTCTATAAAAATTTTTATCTTGTAATTGTTGCGCTGCTCTTTACGATGATCGTTGTAATCGCACACCGGCAAAATATTAAAAGGCTTGCCAACGGCACTGAAAACAAAATATCATTTAAAGGCAAAAGCAAAAAAGAGTAAGAGCGCTGGTATCAGCGCTCTTTTTTATACCGTGATTACAAGATTACATATAGCAGGATATTTGCAAAATAAAAAGCCGCCAAAATGGCGGCCTTATTATCCAGTGCAATGACTTACGCTCTTTCTACTTTGCCGGAGCGAAGGCATCTTGTGCAAACATATACTCTTTTAGGAGAGCCGTTAACAATAGCCTTTACTCTTTTAACATTTGGCTTCCAAGTTCTGTTGGAACGCCTGTGTGAGTGGGAAACCTTGATTCCGAATGTCATTTCTTTTCCGCAGTATTCACATTTTGCCATTAGCGAACACCTCCTTGTAAATTTCGAACGCATAGATATTACCACATATTCCGCTAAATTGCAAGTGTTTTTTATATTATTTTTTTATATGGGAAACTTTCTGTTAATTTTTAACGTTATTATTGATTTTATTTTAATTATTTATTATAATAATTCAGATGAAAAAGTATGTTTAAAACGGAGGCTGAATATATGGCTACAGTTAAAAAAAATGTTACTCAGGATAAGCAGGCTGCGCTTGAATCGGCGCTGAAGCAGCTTGAAAAGCAATACGGTCCGGGCACAGTAATGCGCCTTGGTGAAAATGCGCATTTGAATGTTGCCGCAATATCCACAGGTTCTTTGACTTTGGATATTGCTACCGGCATTGGCGGCTTGCCGCGCGGCCGTATCGTGGAGATATACGGGCCTGAATCCTCCGGTAAAACAACGCTTGCGCTGCACTGTATTGCTGAATGTCAGAAAATGGGCGGTGTTGCGGCTTTTGTAGACGCAGAGCATGCGCTTGACCCTGTTTATGCCGCTAATCTGGGTGTAGATATTGATTCGCTTCTTGTTTCTCAGCCGGATTACGGCGAACAGGCGCTCGAGATTACCGAGCAGCTTGTTAGAAGCGGTGCGGTCGAGATCATCGTTGTTGACTCTGTTGCCGCGCTCGTTCCCAAATCCGAAATTGACGGAGAGATGGGCGATGCACATGTTGGCTTGCATGCAAGGCTGATGAGCCAGGCACTTAGGAAACTTACAGGCGCCATTAATAAGAGCAACTGCCTGATCATATTTATCAACCAGCTGCGTGAAAAGGTTGGCGTAATGTACGGTAATCCGGAAGTTACAACGGGAGGCCGCGCGCTTAAGTTTTATTCTTCCATGCGAATCGATGTAAGAAGAGTGGAGACACTGAAAGCCGCCGGAAACGAACTTGTAGGTAATAGAACAAGAGCTAAAATCGTAAAGAATAAGCTTGCTCCTCCGTTTAAGCAGGCAGAATTTGATATCATGTACGGCACAGGCATCAGCAAAACGGGCGAAATACTGGATATGGCTGTTGAATACGATATTATTAAGAAAAGCGGTTCCTGGTTTTCTTACGGTAATGAAAGACTTGGGCAGGGCAGGGATAAGGTAAAGGAAATTATTCAAAACGATCCGAAGCTTGCTGCTGAGCTTGAGGAAAAGATCAAGAATAAGCTTGCCGAGATCCAGGAAACTGCCACCCAGAAATTCCAGGGTAAGCCTGTTCCGAAGGCGGATACTGATGTTGAACCGGACGAATCAACGGTTAAGCACACAAGAGAGGCTGCAAGGGCTAAACTTGATATTGCAGTTGAAGATGACGAAGACTGATGATCATTACTTCTCAAAAAGGGCGTGGCAGAAAATTACATATCTTAATTGACGGCGAGTACCGAATTACCACGGATATTGATTTTTGGCCGGAGCTTGGTGTAAAAGACGGCAGTTCGGTGAGTGATGATGAATGGCTTTTGCTAGTTGAAAAGATTAATTACAGAAAGGCGATAAACAAAGCGGCTGATTTTCTTGCCCGCCGCAGTCATTCTGTGCAAGAACTAAAAGTCAAGCTTATGCGCACGTGTGATGAAGCGTCTGCACAGAAAGCGATTGACAGGTTTTCGGAACTGGGATATCTTGATGATGAATCTTTTGCAAAAGAGCTGGCCGCGCACCTTTTTAAAAACAAAAATTATTCTACGAATCATGTCAGAAACGAACTTTTTAAACGGGGTGTTGACAGGGAGATCATTATGACAGTTGTGTCTGAGACCGAAAACGACCCTGTTGAATCGATCATGACTATCATTTCTAAAAAATATGCAGATAGGATCAGTGATGATAAGGGCAGGCAAAAGACCGTTGCCGCCCTTATGCGAAAAGGATTTTTATATTCAGATATTAAAGATGCGCTTTACAGGATAGAGAATGAAAGATAACTATAGTATTTACGTAATTTCCCTCGGCTGCCCGAAAAACCAGGTAGATTGCGAGATGATGGTCAAAAAACTGACTGACGCCGGTTTTTCTGTAGCGCAGCAGATTGAAGCGGCAGATGCCGTTTTAATAAACACCTGCGGATTTATTGAGGATGCAAAGACAGAGGCAATAGAAAATATTCTTGAAGCCGTTGAATATAAAAAAGCCGGTTTGGTGTCTGCGGTGATCGTTACCGGCTGCCTTACCGAACGATATCAGCAGGAGGTAATGAAAGAGATACCTGAAATCGACGCTGCTATTGGCATTGGCGCAAACAGTGACATCGTTAAGATCTGTCTAAAGGCTCTGAAGGGCGTTAAAACAGAATTTTTTCCGGCAAAGGACTTGCTTCCCTTGAATGATGAAAGGGTATCTTTTACGCCGCCTCACTGGGCGTATCTGAAGCTTTCTGACGGGTGCAGCAACAAGTGCGCATACTGTGCAATTCCCGGCATACGCGGTGAATACAGAGAGCGCGATATGCAAAGCATTCTCAAAGAAGCGAAGGAACTCGTTTGCAACGGCGTCAAAGAGATTGTGCTCGTTGCGCAGGACACAACAAAATACGGTATGGCGCTTTACGGTGAATACAGGCTTGCTGACCTTTTAAAAGAGCTTTGCAGAATTAAAGAGCTTAAGTGGATACGTATCTTCTACTGTTACCCCGATAAGGTGACCGATGAACTGATCGATACGATCGCAAAAGAAGATAAGGTCTGTTCTTATATTGATATGCCGTTGCAGCATTGTAACGGTGATATCCTGAAAAATATGAACAGAAGCGGCAATTATGAGGAGCTTAAGCGCCTTATAAATAAAATGAAGAAACGTATTCCGGGCTTGTCATTAAGAACAACGCTTATGGTCGGCTTCCCCGGGGAGACCGATGGGCAGTTTGAGGAACTTTGCAATTTTGTTAAAGAGATGAAATTTGATAAAATGGGCTGTTTCAAGTTTTCGCCTGAGGAGGATACGCCGGCTTTTGACATGACCGATCAGGTTGATGAAGATACCAAGAAGCGGCGCGAGGAAGTGCTTATGGATATTCAGTATACTGTTACCGAAAATGCCAATAGGGCACGTATAGGAAAGGTTTACGAAGCCGTTGTGGATTCCTTTGACGGAGAATATTACATAGGCAGAAGCTATTTGGACGCGCCTGAGATAGACAGCGGTATCATCATATCATCAGAGGACGTTCTTTCGATCGGCGAGTTTATTAAAGTAAAAATCACGGATTATAACGGTTATGATCTGATAGGGGAGAAGATTCAATGAATTTACCAAATAAAATCACGGTGTTCAGATTTTGCTGTGTACCTGCGCTTATGGCTTGCGCTTTTATTGAATTTAAATATCACTGGGTAGCAACTCTCTTGATTTATTTTGTTGCTTGTATGAGCGATAAGGCGGACGGCATCATTGCAAGAAAATCGGGAATCGTAACGGATTTCGGAAAGCTTATGGATCCGCTTTCGGATAAAACGCTTGTTTTTGCCGCATACATAATATTGATAGATATGGGCTGGCATACCGATATTGTTATTATGATTATGCTTGCGCGCGAATTCCTTGTAGCAGGTATTAGAATGGCTGCTGCGGCGACCGGCGAGGTTATTGCCGCCAACGGATTCGGCAAGGCAAAAACTTTTTTACAGATGTCTACGACCGGGCTTGTATTTCTTTTCCTTGCTATCGGCGAGGGTGCGGCGGATATAGATATGAGCACGCAGTGGCTGAATATCTACTGCACCGTTGCATTCTGGATAGTAGGTATCGTTACATTACTGAGCGGTTTGGTTTACGCCAAGGACGGCTGGCATCTTATCAAAACAAAATAGTTGTTGCAAAAATTCAAAATTTGTATATAATAGTATTGATATGTAAATGCATTGACGGAGAGAAGTAACCGGTTTAATTATTTCAGAGAGCGCGCTGCTTGGTGAAAGGCGCGTAATAAGGACCCGGTGAAATGCACTCCCGAGCTTTTCGGAGGAAACAACAGTATTCCGAAACGGCTTGCCCCGTTAAAGGCAAGGCTGTTCAGGCAGTCAAGTATAAAGTAGAGTGGAACCGCAGTTTTTATTGCCTCTGTCAACTGACAGGGGCATTTGTTTTTTACAGGTGGTATTTTTATGTTCAGCGATTTTAAAGAATCCGTAAAAAGCTTTATGGAGCATGATCCCGCTGCAAAAAGCCCTTTTGAGATCATTTTTCTTTACCCCGGCTTTAAGGCGCTCAGAAGCCATAAAAGAGCGAATTGGTTCTTTAGGCATAATATGCCGTTTATTGCACGGTATATCAGCCAAAAAAGCGCACATAAGACAGGAATAGAGATACATCCCGGTGCAACGATCGGCAAAAGAGTTTGTATAGATCACGGGCACGGAATTGTTATCGGCGAAACTGCCGAGGTCGGTGACGATGTTATGATCTATCAGGGTGTTACGCTCGGCGGTACGGGAAAGGATGTCGGCAAAAGACATCCTACTATAGAGAACGGTGTTATGATCGGCGCCGGCGCAAAGGTGCTTGGCCCTATAACGGTTGGCAGAAATGCAAAAGTGGCGGCAGGAGCTGTGGTTGTCAAAGACGTAGAACCGAACAGCACCGTTGTGGGCGTTCCCGGAGAAGTCGTACGCATCGACGGCGAAAGAGTTGATGATCTTGATCAGATCCATATTCCCGATCCGGTTATGACGGCAATTAAAGAAAATCAAAGACGAATTTCCGTGCTTGAAGATGAGATCAAAAAATTGGAGGAAGCATCAAAATGAAAATCTATAATACGATGACAAGGCAAAAAGAAGAATTTGTACCCGCTGATAATAACGAAGTCAAGATCTACGCTTGCGGGCCTACTGTTTATAATTATATCCACATAGGAAACGCGCGACCTCTTTGTGTATTTGATGTGTTGCGCCGTTATCTTGAATACAGGGGATATAATGTTAAATTCGTTCAGAATTTTACGGATATTGATGATAAGATCATAAAGAGAGCGAACGAAGAAGGCGTTTCTTTTGAAGAGATATCTGAAAAATATATCAAGGAATTTTGGACGGATGCAGACGGTCTGAACTTTAAGCATGCTACCGTCCACCCGCGCGCTACCGAAAATATTGATGAGATCATTGATATCATTCAGAGTCTTGTGAATAAGGGATACGCTTACGAGGCCGGTGGAGATGTTTATTTCCGCACGTTGAAATTCAAAGAGTACGGCAAGCTTTCGCACCAGCCTATCGAAGATCTGGAGAGCGGCGCCAGAATCGCAATCGGGGAAGTTAAAGAGGATCCGCTTGATTTTGCTCTTTGGAAAGGCGCTAAGCCCGGCGAACCATACTGGGATTCACCCTGGGGAAAAGGCAGGCCCGGTTGGCATATTGAATGCTCCGCAATGAACAGGAAATATTTGGGAAATACCATTGACATTCATTGCGGCGGAAAGGATCTTGTTTTTCCGCATCATGAAAATGAAATTGCACAAAGTGAATGTGCAAACGGTTGTACTTTTGCAAGGTATTGGATGCATAACGGTTATATCAATGTGGATAACGTGAAAATGAGTAAATCGCTCGGCAATTTTAAAACGGTCAGAGAGATCGCCGCTGCATACGGCTATGAGGTCATAAGATATTTCCTTATAAGTGCGCATTACCGTTCTCCCATCAATTACAGCATCGATATTATCGAACAGTGTAAAAGCGCGCTTGAAAGGCTTTATACATGCCGTGAAAGCCTTGATTTTGCTTTGAAAAATGCTTCAGACGCGGCATTTGATAACGATAAAGAATTGATAGAACTTTTTAAAAGCCGCAGGGCTGAATTTATCCGCGTGATGGACGATGATCTGAATACTGCGGACGGTATCGCAGCCCTTTTTGAGCTTACAAAAGATATTAATACCAATATTATTTCAAAACCTGTTTCAAAGGATGTATGTGAAAGCGCTATCGGTATTTTTGACGAGATCTGTGACGTTCTCGGGCTGCTTTACAACAGAAAGAAAAATGATTTGAGCAGTGAGATAGAGGCCTTAATTGAAAAAAGACAGGAAGCAAGAAAAAATAAGGACTGGGCAACTGCGGATAAAATTCGCGATGAATTAAAAGAACGCGGCATCATTCTGAAAGATACGCCGCAGGGCGTAACATGGTCCATGGAATAATTTATTGCTTATATCCAACTGCTTTATTCAAAATTCATTAAAATTTAATTATATTTTCTGTATGAAGATTGACGAAAAGAGTCAAAAACAGTACAATAATTGCAGTAATTCGGTAGGGGTGTGTGCTAATGAAGCAAAGAAAAATCGTTTCACACATTTGCAGGGTTGCTGCAATTCTTATATGCTTTTCAGGCACTTTGCACGCTTACGGCAACACTGTTTCTTTTGACAATGCAAATTTGTGGTTCGCAAACAAAGAGTGCTCTGTAACCGGGATAGAAGATGCGGCTTTAAACGGCTATATGCGTTATTATTTTGAGCAAAACAGTCTTTATTGCCGCATAAGCTACTCTCTTTCCGATCAAGAGATCATCAGCGATTCATCCGTTGTTGCATCTATCAAAAACGACAACAGGAGTTACAGCATTTCGTTCTCTGAAAACAGCGAAGATGATTTCTATTGTAACATTAATAAATGCTTTACCGAGCAAACAGCTTTGGGCCAGGAAATTCTGTTTATGTTGGAATTTACGGACAAAGAAGATAAAAATGTTGTGAACTCAATAGACATACTTTTAAAAATCAGCGGAAGAAATTACCACGTTACAACCGTAACAAGTCCGTATATTTATGATACTGAAACAGCGGCTGATAATACTGCGCCCTCCGCTAAAACAACCGCTGATTATGAATCAAAAAACGAAACGACAACGAAATTTGTCTATTCCGGCGGATACAGCTCTTACAGTGTTACGCAAAGCAATGAAAATGAAACCGTTACGAAATTCAGCGCTGATTCAAATAGAATATCGGATAACAACAGTGCGCATTATGATTCTGAATCAGAGTATTCCGCCGAACCATATGATGAATCAGACAGCAATAACGGCGAAATATCTGAAATTCCTGTTGAAAAGGTGACGGAACTCAGTCCTGAGGCAAAAGCGATGTATGCGCTTGCTTCATTGTTTGCCGTATGCGGTTCGGCGCTGCTGATTCGATATGCAGTTAAAACAAAGGCAAAGCAAAAAATCGTGAATGAAGAAAATGCAGATACTGAAAAATCTGTTGCCGCCGAAAAAGAGGCGGAAATATCCGAAGATGTGTTTGATCTGCCAAAGAATAAGGAATAAAGATCTATTCCTGTTCTGTTATTTCTGCCGCATCATCCTCTAAAATTGAAGTGCAGTGCGGGCAGCGTGTTGCGTTTATATCTATCTCGCTCATGCAATACGGGCATTTTTTTGCAGACGGAGATTCTGCCGCTTCCTTTTTCTTTCCTATGGTCATGACCTTGTTGATGACTTTGAGCAGGCAAAACAGCACGAATGCCATGATGATAAAGTTTAAAAACGCAGAAACGAATGAAGATAAAAACCCAAGGAGCTCTTGTGTTGTGTACCTTGCCGCGCCCGTAATAAACTGAAGCAGCGGATTAATGAAGTTATCCGTCAGTGCATTTACAACTCCTGTAAAAGCACCGCCTATAATTATGCCGACTGCCATATCGAACATATTGCCTTTAAGTGCAAACTGTTTAAATTCCTCAATAAATTTTTTCATATTCTTCTCCTTTAAACCATTACGTTTGATTAAGCAAGAAAGATAAATCCGCCCATAAAAACGGTTTCGAATTTACCTCTTTTGCTTAATGAAAAAGCAGCTGCCTGCATGCAGACAGCTGCAATTTTTATTTAATAAGATCTTTCATGGAATACATACCGCAGCTTTTGTCTTTCATAAACTCTGCTGCATTTACAGCGCCAACAGCAAAGATCTCCTTGCTCCGCGCGGAGTGAGAAAGTGTTATGATCTCATCTCTGCCGGCAAAAATGATCTCGTGTTCACCCACGATTGTGCCGCCGCGTACGGAATGCATACCGATCTCATTTTTACTGCGTTTTTCACGCTTGCTGTGGCGGTCATATTCATATTTTAACGGCTCGTCAAATTCTTCGCATATCGCATCCGCAAGCATAAGTGCCGTTCCGCTCGGGGCATCGATTTTCTGATTATGGTGTTTTTCCACGATCTCTATATCAAAATCCTTGCCGAGTATATCGGCTGCCTTTTTAGCAAGGTTTGCAAGCAGATTGATGCCAAGGCTCATATTGTATGTGAAGAAAACCGCGCTTTCTTCAGATGCTTTCTCAATCTGCTTTTTTTGATTATCATTGAATCCCGTAGTGCCGATAACCAGCGGTGTAGACGTCTTTTTTGAATAATCAAGAAGTCCGTCTATAAGCACAGGATTTGTGAAGTCGATAACGACATCGGCTTGCTCCTGCACCTTATCTATAGAATCATAAATGGGAAAATTGTCTGACTGTGTATTCAGATCAACCCCCGCTACGATTTCACAGTTTTCACGGCCGGCAACAACGCTTTGAATGGTCTTACCCATTTTGCCGTTTGCGCCGCTTAAAATAATTCTTGTCATTTTAAAATTCCTTTTGCCGTGTTTTATTTAATAAGTCCGTATTCGTTCATAATATTTCTGAGCATGGCTTTGTTTTCTTCGCTCATATCGATCAGCGGCAGTCTGCAATGACCTGCGTCATATCCGATCAGGTTTACCGCTTCTTTAACGGGGATCGGGTTAACATCGCAGAAAAGCGCTTTGGCAAGCTTCATATACTTATCCATTAAAGCCTTGGAGCCTTCCTTATCTCCGTCAAGATACTTAGCAACGATATCATGCGTTTCCTGCGGGCAAACATTTGAAAGGACGCTGATCACACCGAGTCCGCCTCTTTCCATGATGTCATAGATCTGATCGTCATTGCCGCTCCAAATATTCAGTTCATCACCGCAAAGCTCGTGAATTTTCGCAATCTGCTCAAGATTTCCGCTTGCTTCTTTAACTCCGTTGATCCTCGGAAGCTTTGAAAGCTCATATGCGGTTTCGGGAAGTATGTTCATACCTGTTCTGGAAGGCACATTATATAGAATGATGGGTTTATCAGTTGCGTCGTGAATCGCTTTATAATGCGCTATAAGACCTTTTTGACTCGTTTTATTATAATACGGCGTTACAAGCAGCAAAGCGTCCGCACCGTCTCTGCACGCTTCCTGGCTCAGCTCAATAGCAGTTCTGGTAGAGTTAGAGCCGGTACCGGCTATGACCGTGCATCTGCCGGCTACATAATCAACGCACCATTTAATACATTCCGAATGTTCGTCAACCTCAAGCGTAGAGCTTTCGCCTGTAGTGCCGCAAACAACAATAGCATCCGTGCCGTTTGCGATCTGCCAGTCAATAAATCTGCCGAATTCATCGTAATTTACCGTGCCGTCCTCTTTCATAGGGGTGATTATGGCTACAGCAGCTCCTGTAAATACAGGGTTCTTCATATCTAAACACTCTCCTTAGTTCTAAATAAATTAATCCATGTAACCTTCGGCGCACAGGAGCTCTGCAAGGAGCACCGCTCCGCCGGCAGCGCCGCGAAGTGTATTGTGGGAAAGGCAAACGAATTTATATTGATACTGCGTATCTTCTCTAAGTCTGCCGATAGAGATTGCCATGCCGTTTTCAAGCATTCTTTCCGATTTGATCTGAGGTCTGTCGTCCTCCTCAAAATAATTCAAAAACTGCTTGGGTGCTGAAGGGAGGTCAAGTTCCTGCGCACGGCCTTTAAAGCTTTTCCAGATCTCTTTCATTTCGTCAATAGTAGGTTTATTTTCAAAGTTAACAAACACAGCGCCAAGATGACCGTTTGAAACGGGAACTCTGATACACTGCGCCGTAAAATTCGGCTTATCTGCAGATTGGATCACATCGCCTTCGATTTTACCCCAAAGCTTAAGCGGTTCTTTTTCACTTTTTTCTTCCTCACCGCCGATATACGGGATTACGTTATCTATCATTTCGGGCCACGTCTCAAAAGTTTTGCCTGCACCGCTGATTGCCTGATATGTGCAGACAAGCACATCTTTAACACCGAATTTATCGTGGAGCGGGTAAAGTGCAGGAACATAAGATTGCAAGGAACAGTTTGATTTTACCGCAATAAATCCACGCTTTGTGCCGAGTCTTTTTCTTTGCGCAGGAATGATCTTAATATGGTCGGCATTCAGCTCCGGCACAACCATTGGCACATCCGGAGTAAAACGATGCGCACTGTTGTTGGAAACAACGGGGCATTCATGCTTTGCATACGCTTCCTCAAGCTTTTTAATTTCATCTTTTTTCATATCAACTGCGCAAAATACAAAATCAACTTCAGAAGTGATTTGGTCAATATCTGCAGTAGCGTCCCGAACGATCATATCTTTTACATTTTCGGGAATATCAACATCCATACACCATTTTTTGCCGACTGCATCCTCATATTTTTTGCCTGCAGACCTTGATGAAGCCGCAAGACTCGTGATATTAAACCGCGGATGACCGGCAAGAAGTGTAATAAATCGCTGACCCACCATGCCCGTAGCGCCGACTACGCCAACATTATATTTTTTAGCCATAATGATTCTCCTAACTGTAATAAAATAAAACTTGTAAATTGATATACAATAGAATATAATATTAGACGGCTTTGCCATATCTTTATGATATAATATCACTTATTATATATATATGTCAAACAAAAATTACGGAGACTTTATGAAAACTTCAGACTTTTATTATGACCTGCCGGAAAATTTAATCGCGCAAACTCCCGTGGAGCCAAGAAACGCATCGCGACTCATGGTTTTACACAGAAAAAACGGCAGTATAGAACACCGTGTTTTTAAAGATCTTGCCGAATATCTTAACCCCGGCGATTGCCTTGTGCTGAATGATACAAGAGTAATTCCCGCAAGGATTTACGGCGTTAAAGAAGAGACAGGCGCTGTTGTAGAATTTTTACTGCTTTCACAGAAAGAAAATGATGCTTGGGAATGCCTTTGCAAGCCCGGAAAACGTGCAAAAACAGGCACAAAATTTTCTTTCGGCGGCGGTAAGCTGATAGGCGAGATCGTTGACGTTGATATTGACGAGGGAAACAGATTTGTAAAATTTACCTGCAAGGGCAGTATTTATACCGTTTTGGACGAGATCGGCTCCATGCCGTTGCCGCCTTACATTAAAGAAAAACTGAAAGATAAAGAGCGTTATCAGACTGTTTACAGTAAAGAGCTTGGTTCGGCGGCTGCGCCAACAGCCGGACTCCATTTTACGCCCGAGATGCTGGAAGAAATTAAAAATATGGGTGTAAATATTGCAGAGATCACACTTCATGTAGGTCTTGGTACGTTCCGCCCGGTTAAGGTGGATGATGTTACTAAGCACAAAATGCACACAGAGCATTATGTTATGCCGCAGGCGGCTGCCGATCTTATCAATCATACTAAGAAGAACGGCGGCAGGGTTATTGCTGTCGGAACCACTTCCTGCAGAACGATTGAATCTGTAGCTGCAAAAAACGGTTGTATTTGCGCTGATGAGGGGGATACATCAATATTTATTTACCCGGGATTTGAGTTTAAGTGTATGGATGCTCTGATAACCAACTTTCATCTTCCGGAAAGCACGCTGATTATGCTTGTATCCGCCTTTGCGGGCTATGACAATATCATGAATGCTTATAAAACGGCTGTTGCGGAAAAATACAGGTTTTTCAGTTTCGGAGACGCAATGTTTATTGAGGATTGATAATGAAATTTACAGTTTTAAAGGAAGAAAATAAAGCAAGACGCGGCGTTTTTGAAACCGTCCACGGCACGGTACAAACGCCTGCTTTCATGAATGTTGCCACTGTTGCCGCAATAAAGGGAGGGCTTTCCGCCGATGACCTTGAAAATATCGGCACGCAGGTCATGCTTTGTAATACATATCATTTGCATGTAAGGCCGGGTGAAGATATTGTTTACAAGTCGGGCGGACTGCATAAGTTTACTACATGGGACAAGCCTATTTTGACGGACAGCGGCGGTTTTCAGGTGTTTTCACTTGCAAAGCTGAATAAGATCAAAGAAGAAGGCGTAACGTTTCGATCTCATATAGACGGAAGAAAGATCTTTATGGGTCCGGAAGAATCAATGCAGATACAAAGCCGCCTTGCTTCCACGATTGCGATGGCTTTTGACGAATGTGTGGAGAACCCCGCTTCTTATGAATATGCAAAAGCTTCCTGTGCAAGGACTCTGCGCTGGCTGGAGCGTTGTAAGGCGGAGATGGATAGATTGAACGCTTTGCCGGAAACGATCAACAAAGACCAGCTTTTATTCGGCATCAATCAGGGCTGCACTTACGATGATCTCAGAATAGAGCATATGAAAGAGATCGCAAAGCTGGATCTTGACGGCTACGCGATCGGGGGACTTGCAGTTGGCGAACCCAAAGAAGATATGTATAGGATCATCAGCGCGGTGGAGCCGTATGCGCCTAAGAACAAGCCCAGATACTTGATGGGTGTGGGAACTCCGGGAAATATTTTGGAAGGCGTCAGCAGGGGAGTAGACCTTTTTGATTGCGTCATGCCAAGCAGAAACGCCCGTCACGGGCATTTGTTCACGAATGATGGAATCATCAATATTAATAATTCAAAGTATATTCTTGATGATTCACCTATTGACAAACAGTGCAAATGCCCGGTGTGCCAAAGATACAGCAGGGGATATATTCGTCACCTTATGAAAGCAAACGAAATGTTAGGCATGCGCCTTGCCGTTATGCACAATCTCTATTTTTATAATAACCTTATGACTGAAATACGCAGTAATATCGAAAACGGAAGTTTCAAGGATTTTAAAAATGAATATTGTGTAAAACTTGATACGCGTATATAAAAAGTTCTTGCAATTTATGGTATTTCTTTATATAATAAGAACACTGTTAAATAATTCGGAGGTAAAATCATATGGATTTTAATTTTATTCAGCTTTTCGCAAGTACTTCCACCGCTTCGGGAACAAGCACAACAAGCTCCTATTCCATGCTTATCGTCATGGTTGTTCTCATCGTGGTTATGTACTTTGTAACGATCCGCCCGCAAAGAAAACGTCAAAAAGAAGAACAGGAAATGAGAAATTCGCTGGAAATCGGTGATGAGATTATTACGATCGGCGGTATAGTCGGAAAAGTTGTTACGATCAGAGAAGAAGATCTTGTTATAGAAACCGGCGCAGACAGAACGAAGATGAAGATACAGCGCTGGGCTGTTAATACCAACAAGACTAAGATGGAACAGCACAGAAAAGAAGTTGAAGCCGCTAAAGAGGCTGCTAAGAAAAAGAAAGAGGAAAAGGCTGCCGCTAAAGGTAAGGCCGCAAAAGCAAAAGACAGCCCTTCCGAAACTGAAGAAAAAAAATAATTCAGATACGAACGAATCGGTAATATTGAAAAGCTCCTTTGAATATCCTTTATTGGATAAGCAAAGGAGCTTTTTTATGAAAAAAATTAAATCTTCGATCGACAGCAAGTTGTTATTCACGTTTATTTTTAAATCCATAGTTATCAGTGCGGTTACCGGCGCCGCTTTGTCGGCACTGGCAGCATTTATAATATACAAACTTGATATTAGTTTTGAATATTCGCAGTATTTTTCTGCAGTGATAACGGTTATAACGGCTGGAGCAACATCGTATTTATGTTCTATGTCTTTCAAAAACAGCGGTTTTTTGATAGGCATTGTTTCCATAATGCCTATGCTGTTATTCTCCTTTATCAATATGATAGTTAATAAGAACACGCTTTGGCTCTTTATTGTCAAGTTAGCGCTGGCTGTGCTTATAGCCGGTCTGACAGGTGCGTTTGCCGTTAAAAAATCAAAAAAGATAAGGATCGGAAAATGAAAGGTAAAGAATTATCCAATGATTTTAAAAAACAAACGGAAGAATTAAAAAATAAAGATAAAAAAACGTTTTATGAGATATTTACAGAGTATAAGACGGTTATTTATTGCTCGTTGTTTTTTGCGGCGGGCTTGCTTTGCGGTGCATTTTTATATAAAAAATGCACAACCGATGTGCTTGATGAAATCATTACGGCTTCGGGAACAAATGAATTTTTAAATCTTTTTATAAACAATCTCGGATTTTATATGCTTGTTTTTTCTTTAACCGTTTTGCTCGGCGTTTGCCTGATCGGATTTCCGGTCATCAATGCGGTGCCTTTGGTCATAGGCATTCAAGCCGGTCTTAAGATCGCATATTATTATCTGAATTACGGATTTAAAGGATTCGGTTACAGTATACTGATGATAGCTCCGTTTGTCTGCTCGTTTTTAACGGTCATTGTCTATACGATTTCATTAAGCTCAGAGCTCAGCAAGAAAATTTATAATGTTACCACAGGAAAAGCCGATGATGAAAAGATCGAGTACAAAACGTATATGAAAAAGTATTTGCTTTACGCACTGCTTACCGTAGGCGTTGCGCTTTTAAATTCAGGTATTACAGCGGCGCTTGGCGGTATTGTGGCAATATAGTTAATTCTTTGATTCGCTGTTCAGCGGATTTGCAGCTATTGCTTTTTTTGCTGCATCAGCAGTCGTATGTGTATAGATTTCAGTAGTACCCAGATTTTCGTGACCCAAAACTTCTTTTAACAGAAGAAGATCAACATTCCCGTATTGGTACATAAGCGTTGCCGCCGTATGTCTTAATTTATGAACGGAAAGGCCTCTGTCGCCGAGACCTGCTTTTTCAAGATTTGCATAAACGATATGCTGAACGGTTTTCGGGCTTATTCTTTTGTTTCTGCTGCTTAAAAACAATGCTTTGTCTTTCACGCCGTCATGGGGTCGCTTTTTCATGTATTCCGCAACTGCTTTACTGCAGGCGTCATTCATATAAATAACGCGCTCCTTGTTTCCTTTGCCTGTAATAACAAGGCTGCCGTCATCTTTTATATCATTGTAATTGATGGAAACAAGCTCGGCAAGCCTCATTCCGCAATTCAAAAAAAGTGTTATTATGGCATAATCTCTTTCTTTGTATTGGCCGTCAATTACGGAAAGCAGTTTTTCCGCCTCCTCAAGAGTCAGATACTTGGGAAGCGATTTTTTTGTTTTTGGAATATCCAGATTTTTCATCGGATTCGTTTCAAGAAGTCCAAGGTTATCCGTTAAATATATAAAAAATCGCCTTATGGATATTACGCGTCTGGCGCGCGTCGTTTCATTATTTTTTCTCTCATTTTTCAGATAGATGAGGTATGCGTAAGCATCGTTCAGCGTTATACTTTTAATAAAATCCAGATCGATAGGGGATAGATCAATTTCATCATCCGGTACATCGCCGTATACAAGCTTCTTATACTTTGCCAGAAATCTGAAAAATGTACGCAGATCTGAGGCGTATTCAATGACAGATAGCTCGGAATGACCTTTAATTGCTTCCAAATACAGCAAATATTGCTGAACAAACTGCGGTAAAGATGTGAATTCTTCTTTTCTCAAAACAATATCTCCAATCTGTGAAACAGTTTCACAACAAATTTTATCATAATAGGTTTGATTTATAGGGAATGCGAACAAAATCCCCATATTAAAATTAATCGTATTTATAACAATTTGATCTCACGCCGCAATCGTTGATTTGTAAAATAAGTATTTTACTTCCAAAGTTCCTTTTATAAATTTCATTATTTAACAGTTCAAATCGAAGCGATATGCAGTGTAATATATACTAATATCAATTTGTAATCTTAAATACGATTTATAATAGAGAGTTATCTGTTTGAAATCCTGTTGCTTGCAGTGTAAAATCAAAATGCAAGCATATAAAGAAATATTACAAATGATTATATAAATTAAGTTGATCTAACACACTTTTATAAAGAATTTCCGAAAATCGCATATCTATGCGGTTTATTGATAATCTGTAGTGTATATTTTTTGCTTGTAACAAGCTCCCCTGCATTACACAAAAGATTAATTTTGTATAATTGTATCAAGTTTTTTGTACTCTGTCAATAGGTAATATAAAATAAATAAAGAGCAATCCTTATAAGCAGGACTGCTCTTTTTCTATTCCGTAAGCGCGTTAAACGCCTCTCTTATTGTTCTTACAGGAATTATATCTGCCGAAGTTTTTAATGATTTCGATAAGCTTTTGTAGTTATGAAACGGAATTATACATTTATCAAACCCGAGCCGGATCGATTCAGCAATCCTTTGTTCACAGTTATTTACTGCGCGTATCTCCCCTGCAAGTCCGATTTCTCCGAATGCGATAATATTGTCTTTTACAACAATGTCTTTTAGTGAGGATACCAGTGCCATCGCCACTGTCAGATCAGCCGCAGGCTCGTCCAGCCGAAGACCGCCAATAACATTAATATATGTATCCATTGAATTGAAATAGTATCCTGCTCTTTTTTCTAACACAGCTAAGATCATCGCCATTCTGTTATAATCAAAGCCGGTGCTCATTCGTCTTGGCGTTCCGAATCCGGTTGCTGTAACAAGCCCCTGCACTTCGGCAAGAATTGGCCTGGAACCTTCAATAACGCAGGCAATGCAGCTTCCGCTTACATTTTTCGGTCTGCCGGAAAGCATGAGCATAGACGGATTTTCTACCTCTTGCAGCCCGTCCTGCTTCATTTCAAATACGCCGATTTCGTTTGTTGATCCAAATCTATTTTTTACACTTCTAAGTATTCTGTAAGAATAATTGCGTTCGCCTTCAAAATAAAGCACGGTATCAACTATATGTTCAAGGACTTTCGGCCCTGCGATTGCACCGTCTTTATTTACATGACCTACAACAAAAATGGGAGTTTCCGTGGATTTTGCAAGGTGCATCAGAATATTTGTGCATTCTCTGACCTGTGTTATCGAACCTGCAGTAGAAGAAATCTCATCGTAAACCATGGTTTGAATCGAATCTATAATAACAATATCGGGCTTGTCCGTTTTGATTGTTTCAACAATGATTCCGATATCTGTTTGCGCCAAAATACATAGCTTATCGGTTGTTACACCCAGCCTTGCTGCACGCAGCTTGATCTGGCTTGCGGATTCTTCACCGCTGACATACAGAATGGATTTCGCTTTACCTAAATGCTCGCATATCTGTAAAAGTATAGTTGATTTTCCGATACCGGGATCACCGCTTAAAAGGACAAGACTGCCTTCAACAATGCCGCCCCCGAGTACCCGGTCAAACTCCGAAACACCTGTAGAGATCCTTTTTTCGATACTTGAATCAATTTCTTTAAGTTTTAATGCCTTCGCAGAATATATGGCGCTTTTGCCTGATTTGGAACGTGATGATGAAATGTTGCTTATCTGTTGCTCGTTCATCGTATTCCATTCTCCGCAGCCTGGGCATTTGCCGTACCATTTGCTGCTTTCATAACCGCATTCGGAGCAAACGTATAATGATTTTGTTTTCGGCATTATTGATCACCCTGCTTTTCATCTGATTTATACTGCTTAATCAATTTCCTTCGTTTATATACTGCGTGATGCCTAATGTGATTGTGCAAGCCAAACGCTTCCTGTAAGCGTCAGATTTTAGGTTTTCATTTTCCTGCGGATTACTCATAAAGCCGCATTCAACCATCACGGACGGCACCTGCGCATTATATAGAATATAATAGCTGTTATCGGATTGTTTATTACTTCTTGTATTATTCGGCTGGATAAACATTTTTGTATTATTCAGTATGTTGTCTGCGAGCTTTTTGCTTGATGCAACATTTGCAGTATACCACACCTGCATTCCCCACTCGCTTGCGTTCGTAAAATGGTTCTGGTGTATGGAAACAAGCACGGCATTATCAATACTGTTTACATAATCCAAACGATTATATAGATCTGAACGGGATCTGTCTTCTCCGTTCGGGTAAAACTCGGTGTCGCTGTCTCTTATCAGTTTGCATTCAATACCGCAAACCTTCAAAAAATCGTAAAGATTTAGAGCGATCGCCAGATTTATATCTTTTTCCGCAGTTCCGTCGGCGGCTGAGGTGCCGTCATCAAGCCCGCCGTGACCGGCATCGATGACGATGCAATTTCTGCCGGCATTCGTCTCAAAGTTGACGGTTTTTTTTGCAATAAAAAAGCTGTTTATACCCAAACAAGCCGAGAAAGTAAAAATGAGAACCAGCAATATTATCAGCGATTTTTTCATATTATCACCAATAATTTCTATGCTTAATTATATATTAAATAACATGAACTTTCAATAAAATATTGCAAAATGGGTTGAGTAAAGCTATAATTTAAGAAAATGACAGGCGGTGATATTATATGAAAATCGTTAATTTAGACGGTTATACAACAAACCCGGGCGATTTGAGCTGGGATTTTCTAAATAAATATTCAGGTGATGTTACGGTATACGAAAGGACGTCGCCCGATCAGGTCCTCAGCAGAGCCAAAGGCGCAGAGATACTGATTATAAACAAAACAGTTGTGGATGCTGATATGATCGATGCTCTTTCTCCGGAGCTGAAATATATCGGGCTTCAATCTACCGGGTATAATGTTGTTGACCTAAATGCGGCAGCGGAATACGGAATCACGGTTTGCAATATTCCCTCCTATTCAACAAATGCAGTGGCACAGCAGGTTTTTGCCTTTATTCTGCATTTTGCCAATAGGGTCGAACTCCATTCCGATTCTGTGCATAACGGCGACTGGTGCAGCTGCCCTGATTTTTGCTATACGCTCTCCCCTCTTTCCGAGCTTGACGGAAAAACATTAGGCATTATCGGTTTCGGCTCTATCGGAGAGCGGGTTGCGGCTATTGCAGAGTCTTTTGGCATGAATATTCTGGTCAATTCAAGAAGCAATAAAGATCTCAGCGGATTTAAATGTGCAAAACAGGTTGAGTTGAGTGAATTACTTGCTGAATCAGATTATATTACCTGCCATTGCCCGCTTACGGAAAGCACGGAAAATCTTATCAATGAGGATGCGCTTTCAAAAATGAAACAGAGCGCAGTATTCATAAATACATCACGCGGTCCTGTTGTTGATGAGGCTGCACTTGCAAACGCTTTGAACAGCGGCAAAATAGCCGGCGCAGCGCTTGATGTACTGAAGAAAGAACCTGCCGATGCTCATAATCCCCTTCTAACTGCCAAAAACTGTATTATTACCCCGCATATTGCGTGGGCAGCAAAGGAAACAAGGGCAAGATTGCTTGCGATATTAGATAAAAACATAGAATGCTACCTAAACGGCAATGCTCAAAATAAAGTGAATTGATTATTGACATCTGCCCGATTTTAAGTTATTATATTTTGTGTTCGCTGGTGTGGCGAAATCGGCAGACGCAAGGGACTTAAAATCCCTCGGTAGCAATACCGTACCGGTTCAAGTCCGGTCACCAGCACCACGCGCCGTGCAATGCGGCGCATTTTGCCGGCGTGATGGAATTGGCAGACGTGCCGGACTCAAAATCCGGTCCTGGCGACAGGGTGCGGGTTCGACCCCCGCCGCCGGCACCAAAAGCTCATCAATTCTGATGGGCTTTTTATTTTTATCTGAAATAATTGATTTTTCTTGATTTACTTTTAAATCTAATATATAATAAGTCCATATTATTTTGATTTTTGGAGGAGTTTTATGCAAGGTTCTACATTGCAGATCATGATAACAATGATAGCCTATATGGCTGTTGTTATTATCATCGGCATAGCTTTTGCAAAAAGAGCTAACAAAAACACGGATTCATATTTCTTGGGCGGACGAACGCTCGGCCCATGGGTAACGGCTATGAGCGCAGAGGCTTCCGATATGAGCGGCTGGCTTTTGATGGGTCTTCCCGGTGTGGCATATTGGTGCGGCATTTCGGATGCTGCGTGGACGGCGATCGGCCTTGCCTTAGGTACATATGTTAACTGGCTTATCACTTCCAAAAGGCTTCGCCGCTATAGTGAAAAAGCTAACGCTATTACTTTGCCGGAATTCTTTTCAAACAGATTCCATGAAAAAAATAAGATCATTATGACTGTGGCTGCATTATTTATTCTTATTTTCTTTACGGTATATGCAGCAAGCTGTCTTGTAACGTGCGGAAAGCTGTTCTCCACACTTTTTGGTTTTGATTATGTGCCTATGATGATCGTTGGCGCTGTATTTGTACTTGTATACACAATTATCGGCGGTTTTCTTGCGGAAAGCGCATCGGATTTTATGCAGGCCATCGTTATGGTAGTTGCGCTTGTTGTGATTGTTATTACGGGAACCGTTGCCGCCGGCGGGCTTGACGCTGTTATTGACAACGCAAAATCGATACCCGGCTTTTTTGACTTTTTCGGTATTGCAACGCCTGTTACCGATGCGAATGGAGTACAGCAATCCGTGAACGGCGAGCCTTTATTCGGCGAAGCCGGAACATATGGCTTTTTAAGCATTCTTTCCTGTCTTGCATGGGGCTTAGGTTATTTCGGTATGCCGCAGGTACTTCTTCGCTTTATGGCTATCCGCTCGGAAAGAGAGCTTAAAAGCAGCCGCCGTATTGCTACTGTATGGTGCGTAATTTCGCTTATTGTTGCAGTATTTATCGGCGTTATCGGAAGAGCTCTTTATCCCACCGCGTTGACTACGGCTTCAGAATCGGAAAATGTATTTATTTTGCTTGCTACGAATTTATTGCCGCCAATTCTTGCCGGTCTTGTTATGGCAGGTATACTTGCCGCTACAATCAGTTCGTCGGACTCCTATCTGCTTATAGCGGCTTCTGCGTTTTCCAAAAATATTTTCCAAGGTCTGATTCATAAAAAAGCATCTGACAAACAGGTTCTTGTTATATCAAGAATAACTCTGCTTGTGATCACTGCTATCGCCATCGTTATTGCGCTTGATGAAAACAGCGTAATATTCAATATTGTAAGCTTTGCATGGGCAGGCTTCGGTGCAACATTCGGCCCGCTTATGCTGATGAGCCTATTCTGGAAGCGTATAAACCGCTGGGGCGCTATTGCCGGCATGATCGGCGGCGGCGTAATGGTTTTTGTATGGAATCTTGTAATCCGTCCGCTCGGCGGGGTTTGGGACGTTTATGAGCTGCTGCCGGCTTTCCTGTTCTCATGCTTATGTATCGTGCTTGTTTCACTTTTGACGCCAGCACCGTCTGAGCAGATACAAAAGGAATTTGACGAAGTTAAAAAAGGTATTTAAGATTTTGCCGCCCGCTACGGGCGGCTTTTTTAATATTTTTCATTGTTTTTGATATACTATTTTTGGGTGAAGAATTATGATAGAACAAGATACGATTAAGCTTTTACGTGAATGCGATGCCGGCGTAAAAATGGGCATATCCTCTATTAACGAGGTCATTGATTACGCGCATTCGGAACAGTTGAAAAATTCATTGGTAAACTGTAAAACAGAGCATGAACAATTTGCCGATGAAATGCAAGCGCTTTTAAACAGATATTCAGATGAAGGTAAAGATCCGAATCCGATTGCCAAGGGCATGAGCTGGATAAAAACGAATGTGATGCTCAGCGTAAATGACTCGGATGCAATAATCGCAGATCTTATGACAGACGGATGCAATATGGGTGTGAAATCACTCAGTAAATATCTTAATGAATATAAAGCTGCCGATGAAGATTCCAAAAATATTGCAAAACGTATTATAACATCTGAAAACAAACTTGCAGATGAGGTAAGAGCATTTTTATAAAGTGATACGCTGTGTTTTGTGCACAGCGTATCAGCGTTATTCGTATAAGAGCTTGCTTTTAACCTTTTCATATATTTCCACGATTTTGAATCTTATCTCATAATCACTGTTTGAATATACAAGGTCTTGCTCCTCTTCACTCAGATAATCATCTATTTCATTTTCAGTAGCTGCCGGAAGGCATATTGCAGGGAACATTACACACCACCAGTTATGCCCTTTTGCCTCCCCTATTTCAATTTTAAGCGCATTATAAATTCCGCTCGGCAAAGTTAAATTATCATATTCACGTGTATTAAAATATTCTTTATCAACATATACACGCACTTTATATTCACTGTCATTCTCTCTGAGGCAATTTTCCGCTGTTTTTTGAAATACATCTATATTTTCCTTACATAGTTTAATAGTCGTTTCCAGCGAGTCTGAGGAGGCAAATATCGTTTGTCCCTCTTCAAGTACAGCGTCGCGCACTTTTAGCTTTAATTGCTGATCAATAGCACTGTCCGAATTGGCAAGAATATGAAGTCTGAATACTTCATTCGCAATGTTTTCGCTGGTTTTAATAAACGGTGTGATGTAAGCGCTGATGATTACAAGCAAAATGAAAATAGGGATAAAGATTTTTGAGAATTTTAAAATTTTATTACACATAGAAAAACCTGCCTTTCGCAATCAAGTCTTGGCAGGTTTTCTTAATTTTATTCACTGATTTTTACGATTTTAAAGCCTTTTCTGACAGGCGTGCAAACATCAACGTCTTTTGCAATGCCATTCAGCTCGTCCGCAGCGTTTACGGCGTTTTCTTTATTTTCAAAGATACCGAATACAGTAGGCCCGCTGCCGCTCATGCACACACCTAAAGCGCCGTTCTTTTTCAATATCTCTTTTATATCTACCCGCTTGGGAACCTCAATAAACTGTTCAAATACATTTTCAAGCTTGGAACAGATCGCACGGAGACTTTGTGACTGAACAGCGCAAAGCATACCGAATTTATCGGGAGTTCTTGTTTTGCCGTACTCATCAAACTGTTTATACGCAATACCCGTATTTACGTCATAATCGGGTTTTGCAAGAACGATATAGCAATTTTTCAGCGGCTTTACTTTGCTGAGCTTATCCCCTATTCCCTGCGCGAGCAAGGTGCCGCCTGTTAAACAAAACGGCAGATCTGCACCGATTTTAACGCCGATTTCGCAAAGCTGTTCATCGCTTAGACCCGTTTTGTAGATCTCATTGAGCGCTATGATTACAGCGGCACCGTCGGCGCTTCCGCCGGCAAGTCCGGCAGCATGCGGTATTCTTTTAACAATATCGATATTTATGCCTTTATTTTTCTTTTTTGTGTACTTAAAAAAAGCTTCGGCGCTTTTCCAGCATATATTTTTTTCGTCAAGCGGAATACCGGGTGTTTTGCATGATATGGTGATCTTTTTAGACTTGTTTTCTGTAACGGTTACGGTATCATGCGTGCTTACGCTTTGCATGATCATAAAAAGATCATGGTAACCGTCGGTTCGTTTCGCGATAATATCAAGCATAAGGTTGATTTTTGCATATGCGTTAATTTTAACTTCCATGTGTAATTCCTATTTAATCTCTTCCAAAAATTCTTTGATTCTTTCCGCTGCTTTTCTGATATTTTCGATAGAATAGCAGTAGGAAACGCGGATAAATCCCTCTCCGCAATCACCGAAAGCATTGCCGGGCACAACGGCAACCCTTTTTGCGTAGATCAGCTTCTCACAAAAATCGCTACTTGAAAGCCCGGTGCTCTTAATGCACGGAAAAACGTAAAACGCTCCTTCCGGCTTAAAGCATTTTAATCCCATTTCATTAAAGATATTAACGGTGTAGCGTCTGCGCATATCGTAATCGCTTTTCATTTTTTCTATATCGCCGTCTCCGTTTTTCAGCGCGTCAATAGCGGCATACTGAGAATTCGTGGGGGCACTCATAATTGCAAACTGATGCAATTTAGTCATCTGGGATATAACTTCAGCAGGACCCAACGCATATCCGAGCCGCCAGCCTGTCATCGAATAGGTTTTAGAGAAGCCGTTGATAACAACAGTCCTTTCTTTCATGCCCTCTATTGATGCGATGGAGCAATGCCCTTCGTCAGAGTAAGTAAGCTCGCTGTATATCTCATCAGATATAACGAACAGATTATGCCTGATTATTGCCTTGCTTATAGCCTCAAGCTCATTCCTGCGTAGGATTGCGCCGGTTGGGTTGTTCGGATATGGCAATATCAGCAGCTTTGTGTTCGGCGTTACCGCGTTTTCTATTTCCTCTTCGGTCAGCTTGAAATTGTTTTCCGGCTTTGTTGCAATGCTGATTACTTTGGCTCCACAGGTTTCCGCGATCGGGCGATAGCAAACGAACGAAGGTTCAACCAATAAAACCTCATCGCCGGGATTAATAAGTGTTCGAATGGCCATATCGATTCCTTCCGAACCTCCGACTGTAACGAGCACTTCACTTTTGGGGTCGTAGTCAATATTGTATTTTCGGTTGTAGAAAGCAGAAATCTCTTCACGCAGCTGAATCATACCTGCGTTGGCAGTATATCTTGTTGCGCCTTTATCCAGGTAATCGATAGCTGTGTTTCTGATATGCCACGGAGTCAGAAAATCAGGTTCTCCAACGCCGAGCGAGATCACATTGTCCATTTCTTCCGCTATGGAAAAAAATTTACGTATTCCGCTGGGTTTTACTTTTTTTATACTGCTGTTGAGCAGATCGTCATAATTTATCACAGGGAGATGTTCCCCCTATCATCTTTAGGCTCGGCGGTAAGAAACACACCGTTTTCCTTATATTTTTTAAGTATGAAATGTGTTGCGGTGGAAACCACGCCTTCAAGCGGTGAAAGTCTTTGCGCAACAAACATTGCAACCTCATGAAAGGATTTATCCGTAACAAGCACTGTCAGATCAAATGCACCGCTCATAAGGTATATGGACTCAACTTCTTCAAGCTTGGATATTCTTTCGGCTACATCATCAAATCCGTGGCCGTATTTTGGCTGTATTTTAAGTTCTATAAGTGCTGTGACTGTTTGATGATCGGTCTTTTCCCGGTCAACAAACGCTTTATAACCTTTAATAATGCCGCTGTCTTCAAGCAGTTTTATTTCATCAGCAACCTCTTTTTCTGTTACGCCGAGCATTACGGCAATGTCTTTATTAGATAGTCTGGCATTTTCTTCAAGAATTTTAAGTAATTTTTCAGTCATAGCTTTCTCCTTATCATCTGATCTCAATAAGTTCCGGGCATCTGTTGGTATAAACCGTGATGTGTTTAAATCCGCATTTTAAAGCAGCGTCCATCCCCTGCTCTATCCCCATTCCTATTTTATCATAGTAATGTGAATCAGAACCTATAGTGATGTATTTGCCGCCAAGGTCTTTAAACCGTTTTACAATATCGGCGCTCGGTAAAATATCTTTCATTTCATTGAAATATCCTGATGTATTGATCTCAAGTGCCTTTTCATTCTTAATCAGAAGCAATAATATCTCATCTATTATCTTGCTGAATTTCGAAAGATCCACTTTGATCTTGTGTTTACCGGTAATATATCTCAGGGGATATGTTAAATGCGCGAGCGAATCAAATTGATTCCATTCGCAAAGCCTGTATATATTTTCAAAGTATTGCTGCAACAGGGCGTATACGTCATAATCCTGATAATCAAGAAAAAAGAAATCCTCCATGTTTTCAAGATTGTGTACGGAGCCCAAAACAAAATCATAATTGTATTTATTTAATATGCTCTCGGCAAGCGGCTTATTATATATTGATTGGCCCAATTCAATGCCTCTGAATACCTTAATGGAATCTTTGAATATATAAGAGCATTTTGTAGTATCAAAAAACTGATTATCGCAAAGCTTGTCAAAATCGCAGTTTTTGGAATCGATTTCACAATGGTCTGTAAGCGCAATACCCTTCAGGCCCTTTTCCACAGCGCTTTCACACATCAGCGTGCATGAATGGTTACCGTCAAAAGAATGCTCCGAATGTGTGTGCAGATCGTAAAAATTTTCGTATTTCATAGTTTATTCCTTTCCGAGTCAAACTATTTTACCACATTATGAGCCAAAATAAAATATTATTATTCTTTTTATTGAAAAAAATTTACCACTTTGTTATAATCTTCTTAATTAATTATAGGAGGTCTTTGCAAATGAAGGCGGTCATTACAGTTGTCGGCAAAGATACGGTCGGTATTCTGGCCGGCGTTTCAACCATTTGTGCCGGTCATAAAGTAAATATTACAGAGGTTACGCAGTCTATTTTGGACGATATGTTCTGCATGATCATGCTGGCAGACGTCAGCACATGTGATATTCCTTTTTCTGATTTTTCCGACGAACTTTCGGAATACGGAAAGAATAATGCTCTATCAATCCATGTTATGAATGAGGATATTTTTAATTCCATGCACAGAATATAGGAGCGCTGACCGATATGATCAATACATCAGATATACTTGAAACGATACATATGATACAGGACGAATGCCTGGATATACGCACGATCACGATGGGTATTTCGCTTATTGACTGCGCTGATACCGATATCGACAGTTCTTGCCGCAAGCTTTATGACAAGATCTGCACCAAAGCGGAAAAGCTTGTTGCCACCGGCGAGGATATTGAAAAGCATTACGGTATACCCATAATCAATAAAAGAGTTTCCGTAACGCCTATAGCGATACTTGCAGGTGTCAGCGGCGGCGATCCCATAAAATACGCGCTTGCGCTCGAAAAAGCGGCGCAAACGATCGGCGTTAATTTTATAGGCGGTTATTCCGCACTCGTTCAAAAAGGTTTTTCCGCAGGAGATCTTGAACTGATCGAATCTATACCGCAGGCGCTTGCCCAAACGGAACATATCTGTTCGTCGGTAAATATCGGCAGCACAAAAGCAGGAATCAACATGGACGCCGTTAAGCTCATGGGGCAGAAAGTTAAAGAAGCTGCCGAGCTTACAAAAGATGATAATTGTATCGGCCCCGGAAAACTGGTTGTTTTCTGCAATGCTCCTGAGGATAATCCGTTTATGGCGGGAGCGTTTCACGGTGTTTCGGAACCGGACTGCGTTATCAATGTAGGCGTATCGGGCCCCGGTGTTGTAAGGGCGGCAGTATCAAAGCACCCCGAATACAGCATAAATGAACTTGCAGAGCTTATAAAGAAAACGGCATTTAAAGTAACAAGAATGGGCCAGCTTGTTGGTGTTGAAGCGTCAAAAAAATTAAATGTTCCTTTTGGCATCGTTGATCTTTCACTTGCTCCGACTCCGGCAGTCGGCGATTCCGTTGCACATATTCTTGAAGAGATCGGTCTTGAACAATGCGGTGCACCGGGAACTACAGCATGCCTTGCAATGCTCAATGACGCAGTAAAAAAAGGCGGCGTAATGGCTTCATCAAGTGTAGGAGGCCTTTCAGGCGCGTTTATTCCTGTTTCTGAGGACAGAGGCATGATCAATGCTGCAAGATCAGGCGCCCTCTCTATTGAGAAACTGGAGGCTATGACAGCGGTTTGTTCCGTGGGACTGGATATGATCGTTATTCCCGGTGACACAACGCCTGAGGTCATAAGCGGTATAATTGCCGATGAGGCTGCCATAGGCATGGTGAACGGCAAAACTACAGCAGTAAGAGTTATACCTGCTGTAGGCAGAGGGATCGGCGATGAACTTGAGTTCGGTGGGCTTTTAGGCTCAGGTCCTGTTATGAGGGTGAATACAAAATCTCCGGCCAAATTCATCAACCGCGGCGGAAAGATACCGGCACCGCTCCACAGTCTTAAGAATTAAACAGAATCGTTAAGAATATTTAAAAGACCGCTTATCGGCGGTCTTTTTATGTTGCATCATATAAAAAAGCCCGGTCATGCCGGGCTTTAAAATTTTTATCTTACCAAAGATAATTTGTATTATTAAATGTAAGCGGCTCATATGTGCCGTTGTTATAAACATAGCAGCCGGAAAGCTTGATCGGAACAGCAAATGTTTTTCCGCTGCAGGTGAATATGTAACAATCAGCGTTATTAACCGTTTGCGTTCTTCCCGTATAAGAAATGGTAGTATTGCTTACATCGGAAGAATAACCGATAACCTTGTAATTATCGTGAATGACCTGCCTTAAGAAATCTGTTGCAACAGAAACGGAGTAATCGGGCGTAGTTGTGATTTCATGCGGATTTGAATAAGGATCGTAATCATAGACCCTATCTCCTGCAGCCGTAGTGGTTTCATCACTTACCGGCAGTTGAAGCGGTGTATAAAGCAGCCACATCACAATGAAGTAGATAACAAGCCAAAGCAGAAGAAGCAAAATGATCATGCTGAAAACTTTTTTGGACTTACTATCCTGAAGCACAAACTCATCCCTGCTGGGAATGGCCATCGGTACGAAAGGCTTGCCTTTCTTGGCGCATTTTGCTTCCATTTTAGCATTTTTCTTTTCAATTTTCTTCACATATGAGGCATAAGCCTTATCCGTAGCTTTCTCAATCTTGATCTCTCGTTTAGACTGAAATTCATCAATAGGCGGAATAACGATCGGAACAAAACCGTCTTTGCCGGCACCTTTAGCATTCTTTTTATTTGCCTGCTTTACAAATTTGTTATATTCCTTTTCATGCTTTTTTTCAGCCTTAACAGCGGCTTTCTGAGCAACTTTTTCAGCCTTGGCGGATTTCTTTGCCGCCTTTGCCTCTTTCTTTTCAAGCTTTGATTCTTTACTCAAGGCAGTACCCTCCTTACAAAGTCTAAAGGTAGTATAACATTATTAAAATCAAATTTCAACAAAAAAATTAAAATTGGTAATTAAAAATATGAATAAACTGTAAAATATTACGAAAATTTGAACGCTTGATACTAATCGGGTGATATTTTACTCATATACCCTAAAGACTGATATAATATTTTTACGCTTCATAAACAGAATAAAAACCTTAAAAAACCAAGAATATCCCGATTTTTTAAGGTTTTTATAAATGGAGGCACCACCCAGATTTGAACTGGGGCATAAAGCTTTTGCAGAGCTCTGCCTTACCACTTGGCTATGGTGCCGCAAACAAGGTTGCTTTGAATATAATGGGCACTAATTTCTTAGTGCCCGATGGAGCGGATTACGAGACTCGAACTCGCTACCTCCACCTTGGCAAGGTGGCGC
>OIXS01000041.1_pt1 | contig 71748 bp, 67 predicted proteins | sample 1587841 | NCBI WGS metagenome assembly OIXS01 (sample SAMN03283254) | human gut metagenome | biome: human-associated habitat; material: feces | host: Homo sapiens | place: USA | collected 2013
CTGAATTTCGTTTTTCGCGAGCGGGTGCCGTACAACGGTACTGCCCCCGAGCGAAGGACGGAAAGCGCAAATGCCGCATGAATACTTGTTTCATGCGGCATTTAACTATTTTCAGCGCAGTATTAATTCTACAGGCAAGGTCTTTTCCTGCTGTTCGCGATTTGGCTTGATTTGGAATATAAATATATTTGCGCGGTTCAGCCGACTTTATCGACAGCCTGAAGGGCCGATAGGAAATCGACCCTTTTAAATTTCAGATTATTTATTTTGATTACAGCAGCTTTTCAAGACCATCGGTGGAATACGCCTCGCCGGCACGTTTTTTCTTAAGCTGCGCCATAAGCGCCTCAAAACGCCGGCGCGTCATGGGGTAAAGAACAAGGAAGATGATCGAGATCAAAAGCATTGCCGCAGGAATAATGGTGGAGATATTTTCCATGCCGTTTACGATCTTGGGATCCGTGACCTGCTGAATAAGGGATTCGGAACCCGCGATATCGCCCGAGGAATCATAGCCGTAGGCGCCGAGCAGAACGCCCGCCATAAGAATACCGAAAGCGGAGCCGAATTTCTGCACGAGCTGCGGCAGGGCGGTGATCGTTGATTCTTTTCTTGTGCCTGTTAAAAATTCATCCAGCTCAACAAGATCATAGCCCATGGAATAGAACAAAGTCCAGAACGTGCCCGTGCCTATGCCGAGCACAGCGGGCGCCACAACGCACATGATCCTGAAGCCGCCTATCTCGGCATCCAGTCCGATGAGCTTGATCAGCACCTCGCCCACGCAGGCGATGGAAAGAAACACGATTGCCGCAAAGCGCCTGTCTTTTTTATGCGCCACCTTTTCAACGATGGGCACCACGACCGCCATGGAAACGACAAGAGAGATGATAACGGCAACGATACCCGTATCGTAATCCATGCCGATACAATCGATTACCATATAAGTCAGATTGGACTGGATCATGGACGAAGTGGCAAGGAAAAAGAAAACGAAAAGCAGAAAATATTTTGCCGGCTTCATGGCAAGGATACTGCCGAAAGATTTGAAAGTATCTTTAATGGAGCCTGTTGATTCGCCGGGCACGGCTTTTTTCGGCTCATAAACGCCGTTTAAGGACTTGCAGCAGATAAAGCCGAAAGCCACCGCCATAACGCTGATGATCGCCGCCACAACGGCATAAGCGTTGCTTTCATATTTTGAAGTAAGCAGCACCGCAATGGTGGGAACGAGCGCGGGCAGGATATTGCCGAGACCAACGGCAACGGCATTGAGCAGAGAGGAGAGCGAACGGATCTCCGTGCGCTCGTCATAATCCTCCGTTATCTCCGCAACAACAGCGTAATACGGGATCGTATACATGGTATAGAACACCCAAAGGCACATCGTGATAAACGTATACAGCAATATCTTAGCAAGCTGAGAGGACAGACCTGCGCCGATACTCGTCCATGCCAGCACGAAAACAAGGCCGAGCGGCACGAGCGACATTTTCATGACCTTTTGCTTTGAAACGCCGGGACGGTCCGCATAATTGCCGATCATAGGATCTGTTACCGCGTCCCACGCAATAGAAATAAATATGATGATGGAACTGAACGCCGGCTTGATCCCGGCGATCTCGATAAGGAATGTGAGATAATATGTGTAAAACATATTATAGATAAGCGATTCAGAAAAGATACCGAGCGCATATCCTGTTTTTTTCTTCTTGGTAAGCTTGCTTTTGGCAGACATGATTACACCTCCGACTTTTATTTTACATCAACAGGCGGAGGTGTGCAAGTAGCACGGAAGTATTATTTTAATAGTTCTGCATCTAATTTACAATTATTTTGCCCTTTTCGCATCATTATTCAGCTCGTCACGCCACTTGACGGAAACAGGCGCGTTGCAGCGCACTTCGGAGACCACGGCTGAAATATTTTTGTAAAGCAGTTCCGTGCCGGCTTCATCACAGCAGTAATTTGCCGCGCATTCGGGCGCTATGCCGATGCTGCCCGCGGTTTCTACCGCGTCTATATTTGCGCCGATAAAAATAAATTCCCAGCCGTATTTTGCCTTTTGGCGCTCTATCATGGTTTTGACGCGGTCAGAAGAATAGGTGCGGCTGGCATTCTCCATGCCGTCCGTAATGATAACGAAAAGCGTTTTTTGCGGTATATCCTCTTTTCTTGCGTACTTATGGATATTGCCGATATGATGTATTGCATAGCCGACGGCGTCAAGCAGCGCCGTGCAGCCGCGCACGTAATAATCCTTTGAAGTCAGCGGGCTGATCTTGGAAATATTGCACCGATCGTGCAGGACTTCCCTTTTATCATCAAACAAAACCGTGGAGACGAGCGCGGTTCCCGGTTCTTCCTTTTGCTTTTTCAGCATGGAATTGAAACCGCCGATCGTATCTTGTTCAAGCCCCGCCATAGAACCGCTTCTATCGAGGATAAATACAAGCTCTGTAAGGTTTGCGTTATTTTCGTTTTTCTTTGTTTTGATACTGATCTTTTTCATAATTACGATCCTTTCTGATTTATTTTTCACCGGAGGCCGCAAGCTTTTTGAGCCGGTCAAATTCCTGTGAGATGACGAGGAATTCACTTGGCAGAAACCGGGCGGCGGTCTTGACCAGTTTTTTGTTTTTTTCTTGCTGTGCAGGCAGATTATCGTAAAACGCAAGCGCGATACTGCCGGTTATTGCGGCAAGGGTATCGCTGTCGCCTCCGAGTGAGACGGCGTTGCGGACGGCGTCCTCAAAATCTGTGGATTCCAAAAACGCTCTGATTGCCTGCGGCGCGGTCTGCCGGCAGGTTTCATGGAAAGAATAATTTGGGCGGATCTCGTCAAGCGGCGTATCCAGCGGATAAAAGTTGTTTTCGATATACTGTTTTATCTCGCCTTTGGAGCTTCCGGTGCGGGCAAGGAAGATCGCACATCTGCTTAACAAATTCCTTTTTGAGCTGATCTGCATGTTTTTGCGGATCCTGAACTGCCTTTGCGCCGAGAACAGTGAGCGCCTTTGCAACGGCAACGGTCATTACGATATCATCCGTAAAAAAGCAATCTTTCGAAAACAGCTCAAAATCCTTTGTTTTGATATTGCTGAACTCAAATCTTGAGCCGGTAATATCGCCGATCATTGCTCCGAACATGATTTAAGCACTCCTTTCACTTTTGATTTCATTTATATTGTAGCACACAGGCGCAGAGCACAGGTCGCCCGGCGGGCGACAAAAAAAGAACCGATGAAAAACATCGGTTCAATATAAAGATACTTTCGTTTACCCGGCGCTGCCGAGAAGGCTTTGATCGTAATCAAAAAGCACCTCATTGATCTCGTAAATATTATATATTTTATTTATAATACAATATTCTATGATGATATCGAAAACACTGCTGTGGGAAAGGGCAAAGCCGGCTTTCATCAGCATTTCTTCCGCCTCGTTCAGCTCAAGCTCCAGCGCTACGCAAAAGGCAAGCACTGTGGGCTTGCTGGGCTTATAATTCGGGTTTGAACGGATCTTGGAAAACAGCTTTCTGTCTATATTCGCCTTATGGTAACATTCACTGTCCGTCATGCCCTTTTCGTCTATCTTCCGAAGCAGCATTTCCGAAAAGCTCTCGTCCTTCACGCTGTCCAGAAAATCGCCTACAGACGAGGCGTCCGGAACACCGGGAGACAGTTCCTCTTCAAACGCATCTTCCGCAGCGTCGCACTCTGCCGGGAACATACCGACGTTTTCTGTATGGCCGGCAACACCGGGCGCAGGGATGTACGTACTTTCTCTCAGGATCTGGCTGCACTGGCTGCGGCGCATCTGCTCGTAATCGGGATCCGTATGCAAGGAAACATAATGATCGTCGATGTACTCCTCTATGCCGGGAATCAGCCTGCTGCCCTCATGGAGCGCAGACCTGCCGAAGAATACAAGATACACCTGCATATCGCTGTTTTTCAGAAAATCCGAAATGGCTTTTACGGCAACATTCACACCCTCACGCAACGGATAACCGTAAACGCCGCAGGATAGGAGCGGGAAAGCTACCGAGCTGCAGCCGTACTGCTCCGCCAGAGCAAGCGAGTTAAGATAACAGCTTCTTAAAAGCGCTTCTTCGCCGTGCCCGCCTCCATGCCAAACAGGGCCGACGGTATGTATGATATATTTGCAGCCGATCGCATAGCCCTTTGTTATCTTTGCGCTGCCCGTATCGCACCCGCCGAGCTTTTTACACGCTTCAAGCAAGGCGGGGCCTGCGGCGCGGTGGATAGCGCAGTCCACTCCGCCGCCGCCGAGCAGCGTACTGTTTGCGGCATTCACGATGGCGTCGCACTGCATTTTGGTTATATCGTTTCTTACAAATTGTAGCGGCATTTATTTTTCCTTGATCTGACGGGAGCCAACACAATAGGGTTTAGCGGGCTGATTCCGTCAGCTGACCTTTCTTTTTTCTCAGCACATCAAACACGCACCATGCCGCAAAGCCCGCAAAGCCGACAACGCTTGCGGCTATACCCGCGTTTTTATGAAGTGTGGAATAACGCATTTCTATCTGATGATCGCCGGCGGTGAGGTCTATGCCGATAAACGTATCTGCAATCTCTTTATAATCGTATGCCTGACCGTCTACATAAAGCGTCCATCCCTCCGTATAAGGAACGGTGAGTATGACCGTTGAATCCGTATCCGTATGATATTCGCCGGAAACGGTATTTTTGCTGAAATTCAGCGTAGAACTGCTGCCGGAAGCAAGCGCGGTAAGCGCATTTTCCGCGGCGGCAACATCAAGCTGCGCAAAATACACATCATGTGTTTTGATCGATGACGATTTTTCATGAATATAATGAATGGACACATCTACCTTTTCACCGGCGCTGAAATTGCCGAGATAAACGGCGTTTGTATAAAATCTGGAGCAGATTCGCTGCACCCTTTCGCCGTTTAGGTAAAGCGCGCACTGCTTGCCGTTTGAACTGTCATGATAATCGGCGGGATCGGTATAGAAATAGAGAGGGCCGTCCTTTTCAACGGTTACGGTCATATCCTGTTTTTTATCTTTCATGCTGCCCTTGGTGAAATCAGGCTGTGTGTAAAGCGCAACATCGTACCCGAGCGCCGCTGAGATCAGCTTTTCCTGATTTTCAAACGGATCATTGCCGTAATCCAGATCATCATAAAGCTTTTCGGAAACGTTGAACGCGAGCGGCAGCGCGTAAGGATTTTCATAGATGCTGTATCTGCCGTCAAAATAATCGTTGTTATTAAACTTTTCGAGTCCCGGCGCGGATTCGGAAAGGATCTGGTATTTGATACCGAGGAAGCTGTCTGCCACAAACAGGGGCGAATTATAATAGGTTTCCGTTGCGTTATATTTTTTCTGCGTATAATTATCCTCGTTGATGCTTGTGGGATCCGAGTAGCCCATTTTTGCAAGGAAAATATCTACATTCGGATCATACGTAGAAGTATAACCGGCTATACCGTTATAATTGAACATAAAGCCCTCGCTGCTCATATTCTCTCTGCCCACTTCGGTAAGGTAACTCACGGTTTTTTCAATACGGTAGAAAGAATCGTCCGCCGCTTTGATATCGCTGACGGCAGCGCTCATTTCGTTGGAATAATCGATATAATCCTGCGTATCATCTTTATAATTCTGTTTGAATGCCAAAGCGCCGTTGAAAGTCAGCTCGGCAAGGGTAAGCGCGCACACGAGCAGCGCCGCCGTACAGCGGAGGAACTTTTTGTTTTTGAGCGCATGGATAAGCACAAGCGCAGCGCCGTAAACGACTACAAGGGCGATATAAAAATAGCTTATCATGCTCTTTTTGGTTGCGCCGGCAAGATCAAGCAGAATGAATACGCCGGCTATGATCCCGAGCGCCTTAAGCATAGTGAGCTTGCAAAAGCCGTGTTTTTTGATCTCTTTTACACAGACGCAGGCAAAATATGCCATTAGGAAAATAAACGTAAATGCCCAGCGGAACTGATAGGAATAGCTTTTAACAAAGCCTGTCCACATCACGTTGAGCACATCTATGCAAAAGCAGAAGATCATAAACGCAAACGCTGTCAGCGAAAGGAGCCTCTTTTTAAGAGATATGCGCTTATCCACAAACATATACACGGCAAGCACCAGAACGATTGCGCCGCAGTACATGATCGTTGCGTCTGTGGCATTGCTGTCTGCATTGATCATAAAGCCTTTGAGACTTTCCAGCAGGCGCACATTTACTTTTAAGCTGATGCCGCCGGAACTTGCCTTGCCGCCAAGGAGCGAAAGCAGACCGGGCACCAGGATAATACCGCTTGCAAGCACGCCTAAGATCATATCCGCGGCAACGCGCAGGGCATCTCCGATTGCGGGCTTGATAACATTTTTGAAATCCCTGAAATCATACTTTTGGGCAAGTTCGAAAAGGAAGCAGAAGCCCGTCATAAGGCAGACCATGTAACCGGCGTACCAATTAGAGAAGATCGCCATAAAAACGGAGAAGAACAAAAGACCCTTTTTATTGTTATAAAGCAGCTCGTAAACACCGAGGCAGGCGAGCGGCAGCATAACCACGCCGTCCAGCCACATGATATTATGGCAATACACAAAGCTGTATTCACTCAGCGCATAGCAGCACGCGATAAGTACGGTGGGAATAAGCGAAATATTGAATCTTTTTCTTATAAAACAGGAAGCCGTAAGACCTGCAAAAGCGATCTTTACAACCGTTATTATACTTACAAAAAGCGGTATCTGCGATTTATCTATAAAATAGATAAGCAGATTGAGCGGGCAGGTAAGATAATAGACTACAAGACCGATCATCTGCCCGCCGAGCGATTTTGAAGCGGAATATTCAAGACTGGCATTGCCGTGCAGCACGTCCCAAAGATAGCCGTAATAATCTTTGTACTGTATCTTCAGGTCGCTTGTTAAAATAGAAACGCTGCCGAAAGGATCCGTTCCGTTTATAATATAGACCGCAACCATTACCGCCGCGCAGATCAAAAAGGACAGAAACAGAATAAGCGGGAGTTTTTTGTCTTTATTTTTTAAAGATGATGATCTCATAACCCTCTCCACATCGCAAAAGTTTTAGGCAGATATACAAACAATTAAGCCGTATTTATATTATCATAACAGAAAATATATATCAATCGAAAATTCAAAAACCTTGCAAAATCTTAATAATTCGTATTGCCGGGGCAATGTGATCAGGCTGCAATGCCTATTCGGAACGTTCCAGCATCGTTTGCGCAAAGATGCCGTAACCCTTAAGCGGATTGTTTACGATAACATGTGTTACCGCGCCGACGAGCTTGCCGTTTTGGATTATGGGAGAACCGCTCATGCCCTGCACGATCCCTCCGGTTTTTTCTATCAGGGCTTCATCCGTGATCTTGATGATCATATTCTTCTCTTCATCATTCTGATAAATGCGGGTTATCTCCGCAGAATAAACGGCCGGGCCGTTTTCATCCACCGTTGTTATGATCTGGCAAAAGCCTCTTTCCACTTCCTGCGGCAGAGCTACCTCGTATTCGCAGTATTGTGACAGATCCACCTTATTGCTGTATTTTCCGTATATCCCCTGCTGTGTATTTATGTTAAGAACACCGATCTCAGAGCTTGAAAATTCGCAGCTTATCGAGCCCGTCTCGCTGGCAGTTGATTTTGTTACGGAAGACACGGTGGTCTCAACGGCTCTGCCGTCCAAAATCGGAATGATATCGCCCGTATCCACATCCGTTATGGGGTGGCCGAGCGCCGCCATGTTGCCGCTTGAAGGGTTATAAAAGGTAACCGTTCCGATACCGGCGGTGGAATCGCGCACCCACATACCCGCCTTGTAACAGCCCTCTGCCGCAACATAAACGGGCGTTAATGAAAAATCGCGGTATTCACCGTTTCTGTTGACCCTGATCTGAAAAGTTTCTCCGTTATTATCATTCAGTATCTGGCTCACCCGATCTGACGAATAGACTTTTTCTCCGTTTATGGAAACAATAACATCGCCCACCTGAATGCCCGCCTGCCTGGACGGGTTCACCGTTTTTCCGTCTGCGGTCACATCCTTAGTGCCAACAACCATAACACCGTCCGTATAAAGCTTTATGCCGAAAGATTCCCCGGACACGAGCACAACATCCTCCTGCGCCGCCTTAACGGTTTCATTTTTTACCGGGATGATGCCCAGCAGAGTAAGGCTGCTGTTTTCGCTGCCGACGGATTCCGCGCTCTGAAAATCCACGCTTTCTTCCCTGTCATAGCTCAGATAAAAAATGTTGTCTATAACCGTATCAGACTGATCTTTTACATAAAAAGTATCCGGATAGGCTGCGTGAGCATACGCAACAAACGAAAAGATAACGGCTACGGCAAGCGCGGCCGCGCCGTTTAAAATTCTGATAAATTTTCTCATACAGATCACCTTTTTTATTATATCCGCACGGCAGAATTATAAAAAAAGCAAAAATATGAAAAAAACGCCGCGGAAAACCGCGGCGAAAATTTGAAAATAATATAATTTGAAAAAATAATAAAAATAAAATTTTTTAAATAGAAACGTCCATCGCGATCTGGTAAAGATCGGTATCTATATGCTTTTTCATATTCAGCGCTTCAAAAATATCGTAATCCACAACATCGCCCTTCTGGCTGGCAACGACTCTGTTTCCGATATTCTTCATAAGCAGCTGCTTAACGGCGTAATGGCCCATACGTGTAGCCATAACTCTGTCCTTAACGGTAGGCGAACCGCCTCTTTGAATATGGCCGAGTATACATGCGCGGGATTCAACGCCCGTCTTTTTCTGGATCTCTTTTGCAAGCTCCGTTACATCTATGCCAACGCCCTCTGCAACAACGATAAGGAAATGCTTTTTATCCGTGCGCTGGGTACGCTTCATTCTTTCAATAACATCCTTTTGAATATCAAATTCAATCTCCGGGATAAGAATGGAGGTGGCGCCAACGGCAATGCCGGCGTTGAGCGCAAGATAGCCCGCTCTTCTGCCCATGACCTCTATGACCGTGCAGCGGTCATGCGATTCCGTTGTATCCCTTACCTTATCCACACATTCCATGATGGTATTGAGGCAGGTATCGTAACCGATCGTATAATCGCAGCAGGCAATATCATTATCAATCGTGCCGGGAATACCTACGCAGGGAATACCGCGCTCGGAAAGATCGCGCGCGCCGCGGAAAGAGCCGTCTCCGCCGATAACAACAACGCCTTCTATACCGTTTTCGCGGCAGGTCCTTATTGCTTTTCTCATGCCTTCTTCCGTGGCAAATTCCGCGGAACGGGCGCTGTAAAGCTTTGTGCCGCCCCTGTGGATAATATCTGAAACAGAGCGCAAATCAAGCTCCACAAAATCACCGTTTATAAGTCCGTTATAGCCTCTGATAACACCGAGAACACGAATACCGTTTACACAGGCTGTTCTTACGACCGCACGCACTGCGGCGTTCATGCCCGGAGCGTCTCCCCCGCTGGTTAAAACAGCAATCGTTTTCATAAAACAATCCTCCTCAGATAATACTAACTATTAAATATTTAAATATTCATTTAAAGGTAGCTCACAATATTTTACTCGCTGTTGCGGAAAAAGTCAATACTATTCTTTTAATCATTCGACCAGGGCAACATTTTCACTGCCCAAAACGCGGCGCAGCTCCGCAAGCATCGTTTCGTTCGGCGCTACAAAGCATTCCCTTTTTTGCACTTCATAATGTTTTTTATCTTTATAATAGAAATACAGCGGATAAGCGCCTTCAAAAATAGAGCAAATGATTTTGGCTTTATGGATTCTTGCATCATTTTCATTTTCAAAGCGCAGGAAAAGCCCTTTGTGCTTTGATCTTTTCTGCGGCTCGCCGGCAGCGGCGCCGTGATCTTGGCGCGGCTTAACATCGGAGCCGGGGGCTCCTGAAACGGTATTGGCAAGGATCTTCGGATCCTTTTCCTCTTCTACGGAAAGCGTGCCGCCCACGGTTATTATGCCTGACGGAACAAGCAGCTCCGAAACAGACTGAAGCAGCTTGGGGAATACGATGACCTCTATACTGCCGAGCATATCCTCTACCGTGACGAACGCCATGTTGGCGCCGTTTCTTGTTTGCTTTACCGTGATATGCGAGATGATGCCGCAAAGCGTAACGTTATCTCCGTCCTTATATTTTGAAAAAGATGATTTTTCCGATTCAAGCAATTCACCCGTTTTGGCGTAACCGAGCGAATGGATCACATTTTCATACTTATCGAGCGGGTGACCGGAGAGAAACAGCCCCGTCATCTCCTTTTCCATTTTTAGAAGCTCCGTCTTGGGAAATTCCTCCACATCAGGCAGCTCAAAATCAGCGGAAAACGATTCGCCGGCTGAACCAAGCTCAAAAAAGCCCACCTGACCGTACATGGTTTTACGGCGCTGCTCCTCAAGATTTGCACACAAAACAGGCAGCGCCTGAAGCATTTGGCGGCGGTTTGCGCCCAGAGAATCCAACGCGCCGCTGCGTATCAGGCTTTCCACAGCACGGCGGTTGAAATGCGAGGTCTGAAGCCGGGAACAGAAATCAAAAAAGCTTTTGTACCTGCCGTTTTCACGTTCTTTTATAATATCGTTAATAAATTCCGTGCCAAGATTTTTTATGCCGAGCAAACCGTAATTGATTACGTTTCCGTTTGCTGAAAAACCTTTCATAGAGGTATTGACATCGGGAACGGCAAGGCGCAGGCCAAGCCTTTTGCTTTCTGCAATATACCTTGCAACCTTATTTGACGAATCCAAAACGGAGGTCAACAGCGCCGCCATAAACTGAGCCGGGCAATAGAGCTTAAGATACGCGGTTCTGTAAGCCACAAGCGCATAGCATGCGGCATGGGATTTATTGAAGGCATATTTTGCGAATTCGGAGATCCTGTCAAAAATAGATTCCGCAATATGCTCATCGATCTTGTTATTTTTACAACCCGCAAGGAAATTTTTGCGTTCCGCCTCCATCACGTCTTTTTTCTTTTTGCTCATGGCGCGGCGCACAACGTCCGCCCTGCCGTAGGAATAACCGGCAAGGGAACGCAGGATCTGCATGACCTGCTCCTGATAAACGATACAGCCGAACGTATCGCCGAGTATGGGTTTTAACTGAGGAAGGTCATAATGCACCTTTTCCGGGTGGCGGGAATTTTCAATAAAAGTATCTATCTGCTTTGCCGGACCGGGCCTAAAGAGCGAATTTGCGGCGATAAGATGCTCTAATTTTGTTGGTTTCAGATTCATGAGCATCTGTTTCATGCCGCTTGATTCAAACTGAAATACGCCCTCCGTCTGCCCGCGGGCAAACAGCTTATATACATTCGGGTCGTCAATCGGCGCGTTCTCAATATCTATGCCGGACGCCTTAGCGGCATCGTTTATAACAGTGAGCGTGCGCAGACCGAGGAAATCCATTTTAAGCAGGCCGAGCTCTTCAAGCTCCGTCATGATATACTGCGTGACGATGAGCCCGTCATTCGTTGCAAGCGGAACATAGGAAGATACGGGATCGTGGGTGATGACCACGCCCGCCGCGTGCGTGGAGGTATTGCGCGGCATGCCCTCTACCTTTCTTGCGGTCTCAATAAGCTCGTTCACACGCTCGTCCTGCTGCATCAGTTCTTTTAATTTCGGGGATTTTTTAACGGCGTCGTCAATCGTTATCTTGAATTCATTCGGAACAAGCTTCGCTACCGCGTCAACTGCGGCATACGGCATACCCATTACCCTGCCCACATCGCGGATAGCGGCTCTGGTTTGCAGGGTGCCGAACGTAACGATCTGCGCAACATGATCCGCGCCGTATTTTGCGGTTACGTAATCTATGACCTCCTGGCGGCGCTCATAACAAAAATCAATATCGAAATCCGGCATGGAAACACGCTCCGGATTTAAAAAGCGCTCAAAAAGGAGATCATATTTCATAGGGTCAAGATCCGTTATGCCCATACAGTAAGCGGCAAGCGAACCGGCGCCGGAGCCCCTGCCCGGGCCGACCGGAATACCTTTGCTTTTTGCATAGGAAACAAAATCCGCCACGATTAAATAATAATCCGTATAGCCCATTTTGTTAACGGTTTGAAGCTCGTATTCCAGCCTGTCCTTATATTCCTGCGGCGGCGTACCGTATCTGGTTTCAAGACCTTCATAGCACTTGCGGCGGAAATATTCAAAATGGCTTATATCTTCCTCTATTTCAAAATACGGAAGCTTGGTTTTGCCGAATTCTAAATCAAAATTGCACCTTTCGGCGATCTTGGCAGTATTTTCCACCGCCTCGGGCAGATCCGGGAAAAGCTGCTTCATCTCTTCTTCTGATTTTAAGTAGAATTCCTGGGAGTGGAATTCAAGGCCTGTATCCTCGCCGAGAACATGGTTCGTTGCAATGCAGATCAGCACCTGCTGCACCTTGGAGTCCTCTTTGCTTATATAATGCGTATCATTTGTAACAACAACGGGAATACCCGTTTCTGCATAAAGACGCTTTATACCCTCTGCAACGATCTTCTGCTCTTTTATGCCGTGATCCTGCAATTCCAGAAAATAATTTTCTTCACCGAAGACATCACGGTACCAGAGCGCCGTATTCTTTGCTTTTTCGTAATCGCGTTCCAGAATTGCCTGCGGGATCTCGCCGGCAAGGCAGGCGGAAAGGCAGATCAGCCCCTCGTGATATTTTTCAAGGATATCATGATCCACCCTTGGTTTATAATAATAACCCTCTGTATAAGAAAGAGAAACAAGTTTGATCAGGTTTTTATAGCCGGTTTCATTCTCGCAAAGCAGTATGAGGTGGTTATAATCCTTATCAAGCACCTTTTCCCTGTCAAATCTTGTTCTGGGGGCAACGTACACCTCGCAGCCGATTATGGGCTTGATGCCGTGTTTTTTGCACGTCTTATAAAAATCCACGGCGCCGTACATATTGCCGTGATCCGTGATGGCAAGAGCGGTCATACCCAACTCCTTTGCGCGCAGAACGAGCGGCTCGATACGGCAGGCGCCGTCAAGCAGCGAATATTCTGTGTGCAGATGGAGATGGGTAAACATAGCTATACTTCCTTAAAATATTACAAACAGTTATTAAGCTCTTCCAACGGCTCTCTGAACCGCTTATGGCACTTGGGCAGCGTTCCGTCTTCAAGAGCTGCGGTGAACACGCTTTTTTTATAATCGATGGAGATCTGATATTTGGAAACGGTGTCTATATACGCCTCCCGCTTATCAAGCGAAAAACGCCTTGCGCCGCCGAGCTCGATTTTTACAGGTGCGTTCTCGGCAGAAAGATCGCAGAATACGTCTACGCACAGGGAGCCGTCTGCATAGTGGATCATATCGTCTGTATTCTGCGCTTTCTTTCCGCAGGTAACAGCAACGCTATCGGCTGAAACGATATCAAAGAAACGGATCTTGAAATGCCTTTTTGCGGGAATGACGGAGAGATCGCCGGACACAGGATATATGGTAAACACGATGTTATCTCCGTTTGTTTTGATCTCAAACTTTATTTCGGCAAAGGCGCCGTTCTCAAAATTCATGGTTTCGCCGTCGTCCTCATACAGAACGAGGCTGCCGTTTCCGGAAAGCGCAAGGATCTCCAGACCGTTCGGATTATCCGCGCCGTTAGAGATATCGTCCGTATCAAGCGGAATGATCGCGCCCTCTTTTGCAAGAACCGGGAAACTCTCAATACTGCGGAACATTTTCACAAACCTGCCGCCATGATATGCCCTGCGTGTGAAAAGATCGGTATATCTGCCCTGCGGCAGCCACACATTCACGGCGGCAAGGCCGGTTTTTTTATCCGCAGGATCTATTATGGGCGCGCAGATGAGCTCGCTGCCGAAGAAATACTGGTTTTTGCAGTTATAGGCATCTTCCTCTTCCGGGTATTCATAATACATAGGCTCAATCAGCGCCCTGCCGTATTTATAAGTTTTGTAATTCATGGTATAGATATACGGAATCAGCCTGCGGCGGAGCCTTAACAGATCCACAGCGATATGGTATGCGGCATAGCCGAATTTCCACGGCTCCTTGCCCATAAACTCGTTGCTGGTTGAATGCAGGCGGTTGATTGGGCTGAACACACCGAACTGCAGCCAGCGGACATAGAGCTCGTCATCTTTTTTGCCGTGGTGGTGCCCGCCGATGTCATGGCTCCACCAGGTGTAGCCTATATTTGACGCTGTAGCAGTGGAATACGGCTGAAAGCGGAGGCAGTCCCAAGTAATAGAAGTATCGCCCGAAAAGCCGAGCGGATATCTTTGGCTGCCCGCCTGCGCGAATCTGGAAAGGATCACGCCCCTTTTCCCGTTTCTGCAATTATCAAGATAGTGATAATGATTCAGCGCCCAAAGCGGGTCAAGCCCTTTGACGGAGGACTTTTTGCCCTGCTGCCAGTCTATCCACCAGAAATCAACGCCCTCGTCCTCGTACTTATGGTGGATAAGCTCAAAATACGCCTCCATATATTTGGGATCGGCGCAGTCGAACGGAATTTTCTTTTTTGTTTTGGGATCAACGCCCATATAGCGGGCGAAATCGGCATACATATCCTCAAAGAAACGGACGCCGTCCGCCGGGTGCAGATTTACGGTAATCTTCAGATGCTGCGCTTTGAGCCACTGCAAAAACTCTTTATAATCCGGGAAAAGGTGCGTGTTCCAGCTGTAGCCGGTCCACCCGTCCTTTATATCGGCGGGATCCGTACCCGGAACACCCGAAAACTCTTTTTTCAGATCTACCCAATGCCAATCCATATCTATCGTGGCAACAGTGAGCGGTATGCGCTCCTGCGCAAAGCGCTGCATAAGATCTATGTATTCCTGCTGCGTATATGCCTTATACCTGCTCCACCAGTTTCCGAAAGCGAAACGCGGAATAAGCGGCACACCGCCGGTAAGGCGCAGGAAATCGCGCACAGCGGCACGGTAATCATGCCCGTAAACGAAGATATAGATATCCTTTCCTTTATCGGAGCGCGGCGCAACGGTGCCGTCCTGATTGAGGATAAGGGATTCGGAATCATCCAGCACGGCAGCGCCGGACTTTGAAACGATGCCGTCTCCGAGAGGGATAGCGCCCCATGTAAAATCAAGCGTTCTGTAAGTGCCCTTAAGATTGCCGGCATGCAGATCGCTGATCTTTTTTCCGCCGGCAACGGCATATGCCACTCTGCCGTTTGCACATTCCACGCAGATTCCGTTCTGCCTTGTGCCTACGATCAAATAACCGTCCTGTTTTTTGGTTTTAAAGGCAGGCGAATCAAAATTTCTGTTCCAAACCTTTTGCGTGGCATGATCTGTAAAAACGCCGTTTTTTGAATATTCAACCCTGTAAAGCCTATCCGTTATCACGCTGACGCGGACTCTGCCGCAGGTGATCACATATTTATCATCTGTTTTAGACGGAAGATCAAGTGAAAATGCCTTTCTGAAATCCATATTCATTACCTCCAACAATCATCTCAAAGGCTGTTTGCAATATCAACGATTCTTTTTAATCTGTGGTTCAGTCCGCTTCTGCTGATCTGCCCCGGATAGAGCTCTGCAAGCTCCGCAAGGCTGGAATCGGGATTTTCATATCTTAGCTCGGCAGCTGTTTCAAGCCCCTCGCTTAGGTATTTTTTGCCCTTTAATCTCCATATTTTTTCAATTGCCGTGATCTGAACCGCAACGGCGTTTACCATTTTGTTTATATTTGCCGTTTCGCAGTTTGCCTGGCGGTTTGCCTTGTTTCTGAAATCCTTGAATATCTTGATATTCATCATCTCAAACATAGAGCCGGAAGCGCCCATCATATAAAGGCAGTTTTCAATCGCCTCGCTCTCTTTAAAATAAACGATGTTATAGCCCTTTCTGTTTGTATATTTAGGGCCTAATTCCATTTCCTGAAGCAAAGTAAAAAGGCTTTTTGAAAGATTATAATACGGAACCGAAAATTCAAGATGATAATCTTTTTTGGGATCCGAAAGCGTGCCGCAGGCAAGAAAAACGCCGGCAAGAAACGCATTTGAACAATGATCGCACCTGAAATTCGTATGGTCTATCTTTAGGCTTTCGGCACCGCTGTGGCCAAAGCTTCTGAATAATTTTTGAGCATCTGTTTTATTTAAAACAGATGCCGTAAAATTCCTGCCGCGGGGTGAAGGCACCACAGCGGCTTCAATATTAAAAATTTCTTTTGTAAGCGACTGAAAAAGCAACGCCGTCGGCTCATTTTCCGTTTGCAGCGAAACGCTGTTTTCAGAAAAGCTTTTGCCGAAAAGAGAAAGGCCGTAAAGCAATGCCCTTTTGCAGCACGGCTGCTCATATTCGGTTTTAACAAGCTCGTTTTTGACCTGTGAGGAAAAGGACATGCGCGCACCGCCTCTCTTATCGGATTAAAATTCAAAGCGGGATCAGCTTCTTGAAATATCTCTGTGATTTACCGAAACGTTATCCCATTTCTTTTCAAAATGCTCCTTAAGCGCCTCAGCTATGGCAACCGAGCGGTGATTGCCCCCTGTGCAGCCGATGGCAAAAACGATTTGGCTTTTGCCCTCTTTTATGTAAAGCGGATTGAGAAAATCAAGAAGATCTATCAGCTTTTCAAGCAGTTCTTTTGATTCCGCAAAGGAAAATACGTAATCTCTTACTTCCTGATCCAGCCCTGTTTTATTGCGCAGATTTTCTACCCAATAGGGGTTGGGCAGGCAGCGCACGTCTATAACAAAATCCGCCTCATTCGGGATACCGTGTTTGAATCCAAAGGATTCAACGTGGATATTCATAATATCCTTATCATCGCCGACAAGGATCTGCGTCAGCCTTGTTCTGAGCTGGTTGCCCGTAAGATCGGAGCTGTCTATAATAAAATCCGCCCTTGAACGAAGCGGCGTCATGATCTCTTTTTCATAGGCAAGCGCCTTTGCGATATCGCCGTTGAACCGCTCCGCATAAGGGTGCTTTCTTCTTGTAAGCTTATAGCGCTTCAGGGCAATATGGGTCTTGATATCAAGGTAAATGACCTTTACGGAATAACCGTAATCCTCAAGATGATCAAGGGTATCCAGCACGCCGTCAAATTTTTCGGTTGAGCGGATATCCATAACGATTGCGATCTTGCCGTCTTTCTGCTTAGAAATCAGATCAAGAAAGGTAGTTAACAGTTCGGGAGGCATATTGTCTATACAATAATAGCCGATATCCTCCATAAATCCTATTGCGGTAGATTTGCCCGCACCGGACAGACCGGTTATGATAACAAGTTCTTTTATAGTTTTAGTCATTATTCCGTTACTCTTATTTCCATTTCTAATTTAACGCCTGTTTGCCTATATACCGTTTCCTTGCAGAATTCGCAGAGCTTTAATACATCGCTGCAGGTTGCGCCGCCCGTATTGATAACGAAGCCCGCGTGCTTTGTGCTGACCTGCGCGCCGCCGAAAGACTTGCCTTTAAGCCCGCACTGTTCGATAAGCGCGCCGGCAAAATGCCCGGGCGGGCGCTTAAACGTTGAGCCTGCGCTTGGATACTCAAGCGGCTGCTTTGCACGCCTGCGGGAAATATAATCCTGCATCTTTGCTTTGATCTCTTCTTTATCTCCCTTTTTGAGCTTTACGTAAATACCCGTTATCGTGCAGCCGTTATCATAATACGCGGAATGCCTGTAGGAAAGAGCAAGCGCGTCGCCCTCCAGATATCCCGCATTACCGTTTTTATCTATGTGGCGGCATTTAACAAGCACGTCCTTCATCTCTCCGCCATAAGCGCCGGCGTTCATGAAAGCCGCGCCCCCGCAGGAACCGGGGATACCGTATGCAAACTCAAGCCCGGAGAGCGAATGTTCCAGCGCAAAGCGGCAAAGCTTCATCAAAGAAGCGCCGCTTTCGGCAAAGACCGTATCCTCCTCAACGAGCCGAACATCTGAAAAGCCGTTTGAAAAGCAGATGACGCAGGCATCTATACCATGATCTGACACAAGCAGGTTAGAGCCGTTGCCAATCGGCATAAAGCGGATAGAATTCCTGCTGCAAAAGCGGATCACCGCCTGCGCCTGTTCCTCTGTTTCGGGATAAACGACAACGCTTGCGCACCCGCCGATCTTAAACGTTGTATGCAGGCGCATAGGCTCGTTTAAAGCATATTTAATTTCGGAATTTTTTAAAAATTCTGCAAGCTGTTCCAAAAAATCACCGTTATTTTGCAGAGGCAAGAAGCGACGCGCCGATGATTCCCGCGTCATTGCCGAGCTCTGCTTTTACTATACGAGTCTGAATTTTGCTGTGGATAGAATATCTTTCCGCCTGAACGAATCTGCGCAGCGGTTTCATAAGCGTTTCGCCCTCATTGCAGATACCGCCGCCGACGCATATGATCTCAGGCTGGAGCGCATTTACGATATTGATAAGGCCGCATGCTACATACTTTATGTAGTTGTCCACTACCTTAATTGCCGCAATATCGCCCTTACGCATAGCGTCAAACGCAGTTCTGCCGCTGATCTTGCCTTCTTCCCTGGCAACCTCGTGCATAACGGAATCCGGATTTTCGTCCATTGCTTTTTTGGTCTGACGGATAAGGGCGGTTGCCGAGGCATATGTTTCCCAGCAGCCTTTTCTGCCGCAGGTGCACGCTTCGCCGTCCACAACGATAACCATATGACCGCACTCGCCGGCAGCGCAGTTTACGCCCGTAACGATCTTGCCGTCTACAATAATGCCGGAACCTACGCCCGTGCCGAGCGTTACGGCAACAAAATTTTTAGCGCCGTTCCCGCAGCCTGCATACGCCTCGCCGAGCGCGGCGCAGTTTGCGTCGTTCTCAATAAAAATCGGCATATCACCGAGCCTTTGAGCAAGCATATCACGGGCGGGAACGTTATTGAAGCCAAGATTGTTTGCGAATTCAATGATTCCGTATTCATTGACGGTGCCCGGGGTTCCGAGACCTACGGAGGATACATCTTTGATCGTAAGACCCGCCTTATCAAGCGCCTCAAAGCAGGCAGCGGCTATATCGTCAAAAATCTCTTCAGGTGAGCGCGGTACTGCCGTGGGTCTTTTTCCTGTTGCAAGGATATTGTAATTATCATCCACAACAGAGGCAACGATATTTGTGCCGCCCAAATCAATTCCGATATTATACATAAATTTTTACCTTTCCCCCGCATTTTGATTTTGCCGCCGCGCAGCGGGTACACGGGCGGGTTTGCACTCTTAGATATATAATAAAATAAATTTTGCGCCGAATCAATTTAAAAAGCGGAAATAAACATACACGTTCAGGAATTCTGCCAGATCTCAAGCTCCTTTTCTCCCGGCTCAAAATCCTCCATGCCAAGGCCCACCATAAGCTCTCTTGCGGCGTTGTAGCCCATTTTCTTTTGGCGGTTGTTCATTGCAGCCGTTTCTATGATGACGGCAAGGTTTCTGCCCGGGTTTACAGGCACCGTTATGACAGGCACTTTGACGTCAAGTATTTTGGCATATTCGTTATCTATCCCGAGCCTGTCATACGCTTTGCCGGATTCCCACGGTTCAAGGCATATGACCATATTGATCTTTTCCGAATCCTTGACCGAACCCATACCGAACAGGCGGCGGGCATTGATGATGCCGATGCCGCGAAGCTCTATGAAATGCTTTATATTATTGGGCGACGAACCTATAAGCGTATGCGCATCCGTTCTTCTGATCTCTACAGCGTCATCGGCGATCAGGCGGTGACCTCTTTTGATAAGCTCAACAGCCGTTTCCGATTTGCCTGCGCCGCTTTCGCCTATAATGAGCACGCCCTCGCCGTAGACCTCGCACAGAACGCCGTGGCGGGTTATTCTGGGCGCAAGGCTGGTATTTAAAAACTGAATCAGATTGGCAAGGAACGGCGAAGTTTCCTCCTGCGTTCTGAGCAGCGGCACGCCGTGCTTTACAAACTGCTGTTCAAAGAGTTCAGAGGTCTCCAGCCCCCTTGTTAAAACTGCGGCGGCAGGCTGAAGGCTGAGCCAGCTTTCAAGAGCCGTGAGCTGGCGCTGTGTGCTCATATTCTGTAAAAAGCCGATCTCCGTCCAGCCGAGGATCTGAATCCTTTTCGGGTCGAAATAATCCTGATAGCCGGCGAGCACGATGCCGGGTCTGTTGACCTCATTGGTTTCAATAAGTATCTCTCCGGGATCCTTTGGCATATAGACCGTTTCCAGGCCGTGTGAATCTATAACCTTCTGGAGCGACACGGAATAACGCTCTGACATATCAACATTCCTTTCGGCGGCTCAGAATAGCAGAAAGTGCTGCCGCATATCATTTATTTATATTATATAATAAAAACCAAGCCATTATCAACCTTTTATTAACAAATTATATAAAATTCTTGTTGTGATTTACAAATGTAAAAAATTGTGATATATTTACAATAACTTTATTTTAAAGGGAAAGAGAATATGGATTCAGAACTTAAGATAGCCATTGGCACAGAAGCTTTTCCGCCCACGATCGACGGGATCAGCACCGTTGCCAAATGCTATGCGGATATCATTAATGAAAAGCTTGGAGAGGCGGTCATCGTTACGCCTAAAAACCCGAACCAAGAGGACTATAAATACAAATACAAGATCTACAGATATAAAAGCCTTTTTACATTCGGTGAGGGTTACCCTGTAGGCTGGCCGTTCAAACGGCAGTTCAGCGAAGATATCATAAATATGAATTTTGACGTTTTGCATTCCCACTGCCCGATCGCCACAAGCTATTTTTACAGACGTGTAAACAGGATAAAGCGGATCCCGCAGGTGCTGACCTACCACACAAAGTATGAATACGATTTTGAATCCCGAATACCGGGCTATCCGTTAAGGCACCGCGCCTACGGGTTTTTGCTTAACAACATTAAAAGCGCGGACGAGGTATGGGTGACGAGCAAGGGCACAGCCCAGTCCCTGCGGAAAGTGGGATATGAGGGCGACTATATCATTATGCCAAACGGCTGCGATCTGCCCATAAGCAGTTTTTCGGACGACGACAGGGATATCATCCGGCGCAAGCATTCGATACCGGGTGGAATTCCCATACTGATATTCGTAGGCAGAATGATGTGGTACAAAAACATCAAGATCATTGCAGACGCATGCCGCAGGCTGAAAAACAACGGTTTTGATTTCAGACTGATCATGATAGGAACCGGCCCTGACGAGAATGCCATCAAAAAATATATTCGCAAAAACGGACTGGACGGCAATGTGATCTTTACCGGGCAGATCCTGGACAGAGGCGAGCTCCAGCTCTATTACAGCGCTGCCGATCTGCTTGTTTTCCCATCGGTATTTGACACGAACGGGCTTGTTGTGCGCGAGGCTGCCGCCTCAGCAACTGCCGCACTGCTGGTTGACGGCTCCTGCGCGGCGGAAGGTATAAAAGACGGCGAGACCGGCTTTTTATGCAGTGAAAACGATCAGTCCGTTGCCGCTTCCATACTGAAGATCTTTGAAAATCCGCCGCAGCTCAGGCAGGTGGGCATAAACGCGCAAAACGATATTTATATCTCATGGGAAGAATCTATAAAAAACGCCTATGAAAGATACAGAATTGTAATTGATGATTTTTATACGAAAGGCAAGGACAAGGAACCTTACAGATTTTGATAAAGCGTATGCAAAACGCCGCCTCGGGCAGACCGAAGCGGCGTTGATTTTTACATTCTAAAAGCAGACCCGAAGATCAGAGCTTGGAGATTTCCTCTATAAAAGCGGAGGCGGAATCGAATTCCTTATATACCGACGCAAAGCGTACATAAGCGACCTCATCTATCTTACGCAGCTTTTCCATAATAAGCTCGCCGATACGGACGCTGGTAACTTCCCTATCCGTAGCGCTCTGAAGCGTTGCCTCTATCTCTGAGATCGCAGTCTCCAGCTCCGTTGAGGTCACAGGTCTTTTTTCGCAGGCGCGCAGCATGCCCTTGAGCACCTTATTGCGGTCAAAGACCTCGCGGCTCTTATCTTTTTTGATAACGATGATCGGAACATCCTCAATGACCTCATAGGTAGTAAAGCGTTTGCCGCACTGCACGCACTCACGGCGGCGGCGTATTCTTTCGTTTTCATCTGTTGGCCTTGAGTCTATAACCTTGCTCTCCTCGCAGCCGCAAAAAGGACACCTCACGGTACGATACCCCCTTGAAATTATTACCAAGGATTATTGTACCACAATATATAGAGAAATGCAAGTGTTTTTACTTTACACCTATATATTGAGATCAACCGTGATTTTTGAGGGCATGGTTCCTGTTATTGTATAGGAACATCCAAACCGCCATGGAAATAATAATAATATAGCCGACGAATGACCACAAATCGGGCACATCGCCGAAAACGAAGAAGCCCACGATTGCCGCAAAGATAATCTGCGAATAATCGTAAACGGATATCTCCCGGCTGGGCGCATGGGTATAAGCAGCAGTGATTGCAAACTGCCCGCCCGCAGCAAACAGCCCTGCCATAAGCAGTGAAAACCACTGAAACGCCGTCATATAATGATAATCAAAAATAAGATACGGCACGGTCAAAATGCAGGAAAAAACAGAAAAGAACAGCACGATCAATCTGCCGTTTTCCCCTTTTATACCGAGCCAACGCACGCAGGTATAGGCGCCGCCCGCCGCCATGCCGCCCGCAAAACCGGCAAGCGAGGCGAACAGATCGGTATTGGCAAACGTGGGCTTTATGATAAACAGCGAACCGATAAAAGCGACGGCGATTGCGATTGCCTGCTTAGGCTTTACTTTTTCTTTTATGAATAAAGCGGAAAAAACAAGGGCGAAAAACGGACTCATTTTATTGAGCATGGAAGCGTCGGACAGTTCGATCTTATCCAGCGCGTAGAAATTGCCGAAAACGCCGGCAAGACCGGCCGCAGAGCGTAAAAGAAGATATTTCACGCTGCCTTTTTTCGGCTTGAAGCTGTCCCCCGCCTTGAGCATGGCAAAAAAAGCGAAAACCATGGCAACAAAATTTCTGAAAAACACCTTTTGCATCGTTGGCAGATCGCCCGCAAGACGCACAAAGGTGTTCATGCCCGTAAAGCTGAGCGCGGACAACACAATAAAGATAACGCCCTTTGTTTTGCTGCTGAGAGAATCAAATTTTGGAAGCATCAAAACACCTCAAAGTAAAGGGGATGTAAAAAACGGTCTCCATACTTTTACAACCCCTCAGTCAGCTTCGCTGACAGCTCCCCTTGCACAGGGGAGCCTAAACCGGAGGAGCGATACCGTTTATTTACATCCCTAAAAATTATTTTTCAAGTATCTTTTCAACTGCGGCAAGGCGCACACAAACGCACAGCAGCTCCGCAGCTATATCAAGCTCATGCGTAGGCGGATAGGTGGGAGCTATGCGGATATTCCGGTTGTTGGGATCCTTTCCGTAAGGATAAGTAGCGCCCACGGTGGTGAGCACAACGCCCGCCTCTTTGCAGAGCTCGCCCACTCTTTTTGCACAGCCGTCCAGCACGTCCAGGCTGATGAAATAGCCGCCCTTCGGCTCCGTCCAGGACGCAATGCCGAGCCCTGAAAGCTCGTTATCAAGGTGCTTTAACACCATATCAAACTTAGGCTTTAGGATAGCGGCATGCTTTTTCATATGGGCAAGTATGCCGTTTACGTCCTTAAAAAATTGAACATGGCGGTGCTGATTCATCTTATCATAACTGATCGTCTGGGCATTGAGGCGTTTTTTGATTGCCTTTATATTGTTATCGCTTGCGGCAAGTGCGGAAACGCCGGCGCCCGGAAACGTGATCTTGGAAGTGGAGCAGACCTCTATGACCATATCCTCGTTACCGTATTCGGGCAGGATATCAAATATATTGAGAAGCTGATCCCCGTCCTCAACGATATCGTGGACCATATAGGCATTATCCCAGATGACTCTGAAATCCTTGGCGGCAGGCTTTAACGCTGCGATTCTGCGGACTACCTCATCGCTGTAGGTGATGCCCTGCGGATTGGAATATTTGGGCACGCAGAACATGCCTTTTACGGCAGGGTTCTGAACGGCGTCTTCAACAGCGTCCATATCGGGGCCGTCTGCTTTCATATCTATATTGACCATTTCTATGCCAAAGTGCTCAAGGATCGTGAAATGGCGGTCATAGCCGGGAACAGGGCAAAGAAACTTTACCTTATCCAGCTTGCACCACGGCGTATCTCCCGCGCCGTGCGTAAAGCACTGCGAAATATAATCAAACATAAGCGTAAGGCTTGCGTTGGGACCTACGATCACATTTTCCGGCTTTACCTGCATCAGATCTGCAAACAGCTTTTTGCAGGCGGGCGTGCCGTCCATCATACCGTAATTTCTGAGATCCACGCCGTTTTCCGTGTAATCGGAAACCGCATTCAAGCCGTTTGAAAGATCCAGCTGATCCGAACCCGGCTTGCCGCGGCTCATATCCAGCTTAAGGTCTTTTGCCTTAAAATCGTTATATCTTTTTTCAAGCGCCGCCTTTTCCGCCTGAAGCTCGGCGGCGGTCATATCTGCATAAGGCTTTTTCATAAAAACACCCTCCTTAACAAATTACTGAGATATTTTACCACTTTTGGGGTGGCATTGCAATGTATAAAATCATTAGAAAAGGAGGCGCGCCGCCGTTAAAAACTATAAAATGTGCAACACATTCAGCACACCGGCTCTATGAACCAGCGCGTTTCCTCAAGGAAAAGATAAGTCGGTCTGCCCTCTACGGAGCAGGTGTATCTTATGCCTGCGCCGCCGCTTTTGAGCGACGCCGCCGGGCGAACGTCGCGCACGCGGTCCACTTCAAATCTGTCATCGCCGATCTTAACGGCAAGCGGCGTTATGCCGCCGTCTGTATCAAACCTTGCAAAGACCTCTACATACTGTTTCATATTTTTTCTCCTTTATATTCTTTAAAGCTGCTTGTTACGCCCTTTTATATTCCTTAAAATACCCCTCCGGGTGGATCGTATGATCATCATGCGGATTAAAATGGCTGAGATCCCCGCAGGCGAGCAGCGATGCGCGCTGAACAGCGTAATTGCCGAAGCGGCGGCGTATATCGTCCACCGCGCGTTCCACCTTTTCCAGCTTTTCGTGCCGTTCCACACTGCCGGCAAGATCGAACTGCAAAAGTTCCTGCCCGAAATCAAAGACCGTAACGCCCACGCTGCGCAGGGGCCTGCGCCAATCATAGTTTGCCCGGAAAAGCGCCATTGCGCCCGCAATGATCTCCGAGGAAACATCGGTATACATTTTAAGCCTTGCCTGGCGGGTAAAACTTCTCAGATCGCAGTCCCTTACGGAGATCGAGACGCCCCTGCCCTTTACGCCGTGCTCACGCAGGCGCCTTGCAACGCTTTCCGCAAGCACCGTCATAACGGTCTTAACGTCCTCGTCATTCACCATATCGCGCGGGGTGGTTGTGGAATTGCCGATGCTTTTGATTGCCTGCTCATCGTCCATATCACAAACGGGCGTGGTATCCAGCCCGTTTGCAAAGGTATACAGCACCTCTCCGTTTTTGCCGAAGACCGATTTCAGAAACTCCTGCCCCGAATTTGCAAGCTCCCCCACCGTATAGATACCGTAGGAATTCAGCTTTCTTTTTGTTGCCGGGCCTACAAAAAGCAGATCGGAACAAGGGCTCTTCCATACGATATCCTTGTAATTTTCATGATCTATGACGGTAACCGCGTCCGGCTTTTTGTAATCCGAACCGAATTTGGCAAAAATTTTATTCCATGAAACGCCGATGCTGACCGTTATGCCGAGTTCGTATTTTACGCGGCGGCGGATCTCCTGCGCTATGGCGGCAGGGCTTTTCTGCGCGCCGGTAACGTCTATCCAGTTTTCATCCAGCCCGAACGGCTCGATCTGCCGCGAATAATCCCTATATATATTGCGCGCCATTTTTGAAAAGCGGATATAGAGCGGAAAATTCGGCGGCACTACGATAAGATCAGGGCATTTCCGCCTTGCCTGCCACAGCGGTTCGCCTGTTGCAATGCCGTATTTTGCAGCGATCTCATTTTTTGTTAAAATGATCCCGCGGCGCTCCTCTGCACTGCCGCCTACGGCAACGGGCTTATCCCGTATTTCCGGGCGGTGCAGGCATTCCACGGAGGCATAAAATTTATTGCAGTCTATATGAAGTATTGCACGCTCCACTGCTTTTCCCTTCTTTTTTCGAACTTTTGTTCTATTATATACCCTGTTTCTTTCCTTGTCAACACACTTAGAACAAAGAAATCTAAGAAATAAAAGGAAAGCCCATATGCGCGTGTTTTGAAACGATGCGGTAAAAGCGGCTATTGACTATAAATTTAAAATACTTTATACTATAATCAAACTAAAGTTAAATAAGACTAACTCAAAAACGAGGTTTCATACATGGCAGTTTGCGACATAGCGGGTCTCAGAGTAGATATTAAGAATATGGTGGGCAGAACGGGAAAGCAGGCGCAGCCCTATCTTTCCGAAGATCAGGACGAAAGCAATGTGGATATCGTTATAAACGTATCGCCCCAGCGCGTAGAGGCCGCAAGAAAGGAACACCCGGAGCTGAACAGCGACGACTGGGAATACATGCTGACCGGCAGTGATTTTTACACGGCGCTCATAGGCTTTGACGGGATCCTGCTGCACTCGTCCTGCATTGCCGTGGACGGCGTTGCCTATGCCTTTTCGGCAGACAGCGGCACGGGAAAATCCACGCACACCGCCCTTTGGCTCAAGCATTTCGGAGAACGCGCGCATATGGTGAACGACGACAAGCCCGCTTTAAGAATAATAGACGGTAAGGTTTACGCCTGCGGCACGCCGTGGAGCGGAAAATATGATTATTCCACGCCGGAGCTGGTGCCGCTTGCCGGAATATGCTTTCTTGAAAGAAGCGAAACGAACCACATAAAAAAAGCGGACACCGCCAAAGCCATATACAACATTTTTGCGCAGACGGTGAGAAAGCTCGGCGCGCAGAGAATGGAAAAGCTTATGGACGTGCTGGACAGGATATTCAAGCTGGTGCCGATCTGGGAGCTTGGCTGCAACATAAGCGACGAAGCCGTTTTGACCTCCTATAACGCCATGAAACCGAAAGCGGACTGACTATGAAAAACACGATCCTCATATTTACCGCCGCTGTGATTTTGGTAATTCTGTGCGCGGTTTTTCTGGAATGGCACGGAACCGGAATAGTAGCAGGCGCCGCCGCAGTCCTCTATTATCTGAACTACAGGCACGAAAAAAAAGAAAAATAACAATAATACAAATCAAAGATGAAAAGGAAAGGCAATACACGCCTTTCCTTTTTATTGTTCTGCACTTCAAAATAGGGGAAACAAATAATGTATCACCTAAAATGAAAACAAAAATTATTATGATTTCAGCTTCGCATTAAATGATGAACAAGCCGATACGGTAAACGATGAACGTTACGATCCACGCGACGGCAAGCTGAAATACCGCCGTAAAGCCCATCCACGCCCAGCTGTTTGATTCCTTGCGGATCGTGGCGAGCGCAGCGGCACACGGGATATAGAGCAGGCAGAAGACCATAAGGCAGAACGCATTGAGCGTGCCGAAGCCGATACCCGAGAGAGCCGATGAAAACGCCTGCATACCGGCGTCCGAGCCGGCGTTCACGATGCCGAACAGAACCGCGCAGCTGGAAACGACGACCTCTTTTGCGGAGATACCGGCGATCAGCGCAACAACGATCTGCCAGAAGCCAAGCCCGATCGGTGCGAATACGGGAACGAGCCATTTGCCGATCACGGCGCCGAAGCTGTTTGAAGTATCCGCGGCAAAGCCGGACGGGCCGAAATTGAGCAGCGCCCAGATGATGATGGTTGCAATAAAGATGGTGGAGCCTGCCTTGCCGAGGTAATCCTTTACCTTTTCCCAAACATAGATGCCCACGGTGCGCGCATCCGGTAATTTATATTCGGGCAGCTCGATCATAAGATAATTTTCACTTTTTTTGCGGTCAAAGATATGCAGGATCGCGGATACAAGGATTGCCACAACGATGCCGATCAGGTACATGGAATAGGCAACGAGCATGGCATTGTCGCCGAAGAACATTTCCGCAAAAAGGATATAGATGGTAAGCCTTGCGTTACAGCTCATAAACGGCGTAACGAGCATAACTTTATACCGATCGCGCTTATTTTCAAGCGCGCGGGACGCCATGATGGCGGGAACCGTACAGCCGAAGCCCAGCAGCATGGGGATAAAGGCTTTGCCGGAAAGACCGAGGCGGCTCATGATACCCTCCATAACATAGGCAACACGCGCCATATAGCCGCTGTCCTCCAAAAGCGCAAGGCAAAGAAACAGGATCAGGATATTCGGCAGGAACGTAACGATGGTGCCCACGCCGGCTATGATGCCGTCCACAACAAGCGAGGTGACGACATCGCCGGCGTTTATGGCGGCAAGCCCCGCCGTGACGGCGTTTGAAATAAAATCTATACCAAGCTCAAACCAGCCCTTGATCCAATCCCCTACCGTAAAGGTGAGGAAAAACGTGACCGCCATGATACCGAGAAAAACAGGTATGCCCCAGATCTTACTTGTTAGGACCTTATCCACTTTTTCCGTAAACATATCCTGCTTTTGCTTGTGGAGCAGCACCTCATCAATGATCTCGCTTATAAAATCATACTTTTGGTTTATGATATCCGATTCATAGCTGCGGTCTATGACCTGCGGCAGATCAACAGGGTATTTTTTTGTGATCTCCGTATCCTTTTCAAGCAGCTTAATGGCGTGCCAGCGGTAATTTGTAAGATCGGGATATTTCTTTTTGAGTTCCGGGATGATCCAATCTATCTTATCCTCGATCGTATCCGAATATACCATGGCAAATTCGGAATGATGATCGTGCGCATGAGCGGTCTTTGAGGCATGGTTATGTATGAGCCGATCCGGCGCGGTAACGCCTTTATGGTGCACGGCGGCGTGCAGCAGCACATCCAGCCCGCGGCGTTTTCTTGCCGAAACGGGCACAACGGGTATGCCCAGCATCTCCGGCAGACGGTGCAGGTCTATCTCCATACCGCGCTTTTCAACAATATCCATCATATTGAGCGCGAGAACGACCGGCTTGCCGAGCTCCAGCAGCTGAAGCGTGAGATACAGGCTTCTTTCAAGTGCGGAGGCGTCCGCAACATTGATGATAACATCCACATCACCGCTTAATATAAAATTGCGGGAAACCGTTTCTTCCATGGTATAGGAGGTAAGGCTGTAGGTGCCGGGCAGATCCACAAGATGAATATCCATATCATGCGCCTTGATCGCACCCTCTACCTTTTCCACCGTTACGCCGGGCCAGTTGGCAACCTTTAAATTGGCGCCGGTATAGGCGTTAAAGAGCGTTGTTTTGCCGCAGTTGGGATTGCCGATAAAACCGATTGTCATTTTACCACTCATACAGCCCGCCTCACTTCAATATTTTTTGTTATGTTATAGCCGAGAGCAAAGCGAGTGCCCCTGAGCTTTATGATCAGAATGCCCTTGCCTTTTCTGTTTATAACGGAGACCGGGGTTTCCTTCGTCATTCCCAGGGCTTCAAGCCTGCGCTCCATCTGAAAAGGCAGGTTTATATTTTCAACGATACAGATATCTCCTATCTGCGCGTCTTTCAGCAGCATAATGCCGCCACCTCCCAAAGCTATTCAACATGTCCATAATTCTGTAATTTATATATATTCTACATATATAAAATAATTCAGTCAAGCAAAATTAAAAAATAAAACGCGCTGTGAGGGCGCGTTTTTATCATTTGAAGTACATATAATAACGGCATCTTATCATGCCGTTATAGAGCTTACGCTGTTTATCCGCCTTTCTGCCGAACGCCTTTTCAAACTCCTCGTCAGGAGAGATGATGCCGTAGCTCCAGCCGTGCATCTTAGGGAATTTTTTACCCATAATTCTATAAATTTCCTCTGCGGCAGACAGATCCAGCATTCTTTCGCCGTAGGGCGGGTTGGTGACAAGCGTGCCCTTATCGCTCTGCGGCGCAAAATCCTTTATATCCTGAACGCCGAGACGCATAAAATCATAGACGCCGGCATTTTTGGCATTTTGGGCGGTAAGCCTTATACATTCCGGGGATAGATCACTGCCGTACGCAATAAAATCCGTATCCTTTTTAACAAGGCTTTTTGCCTGTTCGCGCTCATTGTGCCAGATCTTACCGTCAAAGAGCTCCCATTTCTCGGAGGAAAAAGCCCTGTTTATGCCGGGCGCAATATGATTGGCAAGCAAGGCGCCCTCTATCAATATCGTTCCGCTGCCGCAGAACGGATCGTAAAGCGAATGGTAATGGCGCAGCTTGGAAAGCGAACACATGGCGGCGGCAAGCGTTTCCCGTATAGGGGCGGCGTTTGCCTGCGGGCGGTAGCCGCGCTTATGCAGTCCTGTTCCGGAGGTATCGAGCATGATAACGGCTTCGTCTTTGATAATGGAAAACTGTATCTGATGAACGGTATCCGTTTCCGGCAGCCATTCTATACCGTAATCTGCCGAAAGGCTCTTGGCGACTGCTTTTTTAATGATCCGCTGGCAATCCGGCACGGAATGGAGCGTGGAAGAAACACTGTGCCCTTTCACCGGGAAAGCGTCATTCTTGCCAATAAAATCGCTCCAGTTCAATTTTTCCACGTTATCAAAAAGCTCCGTAAAAGAGGCGGCATAAAACCTGCCCAGCACGATCAAGATTCGCTCCGCAAATCGGCAGCAGATATTTGCGCGGGCAAGGATCTCTTCACCGCCGTCAAAAAACACTCTGCCGTTTTCCGCGGCAACATGCTCCGCGCCCATCTGCCTGAGCTCATCTGCAACAAGCCCCTCCAAGCCGAAAAGGCACGGGGCAACCATGGATAGATACATATGATAATTCCTTTAAATCAAATTTGAGCCGATGCGTGGCGCGTTACGTGGCAGCCGATATTGACGGCAACGGGCAGACCGGCTATATGCGTGGGATATGTTTCAATATTTACGGCAAGGGCCGTGGTATTTCCGCCGAAGCCCTGCGGGCCGATATCGAGAGTATTTAGTTTTTTAAGGATATCGCTTTCCATTTGGGCATAGTTTTCATTTTTATTTCTTTGAGAAACGGGGCGGCAGAGCGCCTTTTTTGCAAGCACGGCGCTGTATTCAAAATCTCCGCCGATACCAACGCCCACTACAACGGGCGGGCAGGGATTGGATCCGGCTTTTTGAACAGTATCCACAACAAAACCGATGATATCTTCTTTTTTTGCGCTTGGGGTAAACATTTTCAGCGCGCTCATATTTTCACTGCCGAAGCCCTTGGGGGCGGCGGTGAGCGTTATCTTATCTCCCGGCACGATGCGCGTGTGGATAACGGCGGGGGTATTGTCGTTCGTATTTACACGGTCAAAGAAAGGATCGCGCACCACGGATTTTCTGAGCAGCCCGTCCGTATAGCCCTCTGCAACCCCGCGGTTGACGGCATCTTCAAAATTTTCCCCGGAAATATGGACGTCCTGCCCGATCTCGGCAAAAATGACTGCCATGCCCGTATCCTGGCAGACCGGTATATCAAGCTCCTGCGCGGCGCTGATATTTGCCTGAAGATCAGATAGCACGGACTTTGCCGTAGCGTTTTTCTCTGCCGCTTCAGAACAGGAAATGCAGTTTACCAGATCTGCCGGCAAAAGCTTATTTGACTGAATCACAAGCTCTTTTACGGTTTCGGTTATAAACTTTGATGAAACTTCCCTCATACTTACTCCTATCTTTATCAAAAAACAAGCCGAGAGAGTTCCCGGCTTGGAGTTGACGTATTAAAATTGCAAAATTGAATCCGAAGAACCTGCCGCATCGTAAAAAACGATCTCCCCGGATTTAACATAGCCCTTTTCGCGCGCTTTTTGCTCTATATAAGCATCGCGGTCATCGGAATCCAAGATCTCTTCCAGCGCTTCGTTTTCCTTTAACTGATCGTTAAGCTGCTCTGTATAAGCCGCCTGCTGATTTTTAAGTCTGTTTATATCCGCCGCCTGAGACACGATAAAGCCCGAGCAACAGAAAAACATAATTACAAGCGCGACGGCAACGGCAGATACCCTGAACTTTCTGCTTTTAACCATGCGGATCACTGTTTCTTTCATTCTTTCCACCCGATTTTTTCTTTTTCCCCTTGCGGGCGCCTTTAAATTTACGTAAAGGCTTTTTGCTTAACACAACAACATTATAATACAGGTGCTTCAGTAATTGCAACAGTTTTTTTATGAAGCGGGCGATTTTTTTTAAGATTTTTCTTATAAAACCCGCTATAGTGCTTTGAAAACGGGCTGTTAGCCTGAAAACGGTAAGGATATAGACAACAAGTCCCAAAAAATATGCTGTAAAGTAAATAGCCCTTACAATGCCGTTGTTATACCCGAGCAGAAGAATGAAAAACAGGAGCGAATAAAGAACGAAAAAGAAAAAATCCAGCAGAAAAACAGCCGCTTTATTTCTGAAAACAAAGCGCAGAAAGCGAAAAAAATCATAAATGATCCCCATCAAAAAGCCGCAGACAAGAAACTGAAAAGCGTTATCAAGCACCGAACAGCCTCTTAAAAATATTCTTTTCCTTAGAGGTCTTGCTGCTGTAGACCATTGCCGTGATCTCTCCGCTGAGTTCAAGTATTCCCTTGGCGACGTTAAGCTCTTCTACATGCAGATTGGAGCCGCTTACGCTGAGGCAGCCGTAATCCGTGTACGCCGTAACATTTTCCTCATCAAACGCCCCCATATCCGTTACGCCGGAAAGCGTTAGGCTGCTTCTGTTTTCAAGGCGGAGAGAATGCGGTTTTTTGCCGAATTTTTCTTCCATATATGATCACCGTTAAAATATATGAAAGAAAAAGGAAAATGATGAATAATACCCTTGATTTATACTTTATCAAAGCAGCTTATACATTTTGGCTGCGTCTTCTTTAAGCGCATGCTCGCTGACTTCAAGCACCTCATATTTTTTTGATGCAACGCCCATATTGACGGTGATGACATCGCCGGCCTTTACATCATAGGAAGCGCGCTGCACTTTGCCGTTGACCTCTATTTTGCCCGCGTCGCACGCCTCGTTTGCAACGGTGCGTCGCTTTATAATTCTGGAAACCTTTAAATATTTATCAAGCCTCATACTTTATCCTTTTCCTACAGACGATATAATCAGACTGCAATATATTTTTCGTGAAAGCGTGTTTGTTGCCTAAAAAAAATCGGCCGCCCGCAGGCGGCCCTGAGTTCAATTTATTTTACGGCGTTCTTAAGAGCCGCACCTGCCTTAAAGGAAGGAACCTTTGAAGCGGGGATCTCGATCGTTTCACCGGTGCGGGGATTTTTGCCGGTGCGGGCAGCGCGCTCTTTAACCTCAAATGTACCGAAGCCGACAAGCGCAACCTTATCGCCGTCTGCAAGAGCTTCTGTTACAGCATCAAGAACAGCTTTAACAGCGGCTTCTGCGTCTTTCTTTGAAAGTTCTGCTTTTGCAGCTACAGCTGCAACGAGTTCAGTTTTGTTCATTTAATTTTCCTCCGTTTTAGCCTTTTCGGCAAATTTTATCTTTGCTTCGTTCCAAAGGGAATCCAAAACTTCCAAAGAAGATGTTTTCATATCTATACCGCGCTCCTCGGCAAGTCTTTCAACGATCAAATATCTGCCTAAAAACTTATCCGTTGCGCCGGTAAGCGCTTCTTCGCTGTCTGCACCGATAAAACGCGAAACGTTTACGCAGGAAAACAGCAGATCGCCGAATTCATCTTCTATTTCAGCCTGATCTCCCCCGGTCAAAGCATTTTTCAACTCATTAATCTCCTCAGGCAGCTTTTGGAAAGCGCCCTCGGCGCTGCTCCAGTCAAAGCCCGCTTTAGCGGCCTTTTGCTGCACCTTTTGCGCCCGCATTAACGCGGGAAATTCACGCGGCACTTTGAGCATGGATTCGCTCTGTTTTTTCATGCCCTTTGATCTCAGCTTGATCTCATCCCATCTTTCAAGAGCCTCGGCACTGTTTTGAGCAGATTGATTGCCGAACACATGGGGATGCCGCTCAACAAGCTTTTTACAAAGCTCGTCAACAACGGCCGCAAAATCAAAATTGCCCTTTTCGCGCTCCATTTCGCAATGAAGCATGATCTGAAGCAAAACATCGCCAAGCTCCTCGCGCAGACCGCTGACGCTTTTTTGATTGATTGCCTCAATGACCTCATACGTTTCCTCAATAAAATTCTTTTTTATTGATTCATGGGTCTGCTTCCTATCCCAAGGGCAGCCGCCGGGTGAACGAAGAACGGTGATAAGGCGGATCAGATCATGGATATCGTAATTATCTTTAATTTCAAAATCCACCGACACCTTATCACCCTTAATCAGATTAATTTGTTTGAATTAATAATACTATAAATCGGCTTCAAAAGCAAGTGTTTAAGCCATTTTTTTACAATGTTGTAAAACTTTTAGCTCTGACAGTTCGATCGTTTTTGACATAATAATCAATATTGTTAAAACCGCCGCATAAATAATACTTAAAACAACAAAATCGGCAGTTTCATTGCCGAAATCAAACAGCCCGTGAAACGTAAAATACGCGGCGGCATAGGCCGCGCCCGAGCAGCAGAGCGGTTTAACAATCATATTTCCGAACCGGAATTTTACGTCGGCATATTTTGAAAGGATAAAAAGATTGCATATCAAAATAACACTATACCCGACTATATCGGAGATTGCGGCTCCGTAAATATTGATCTTCGCGTTTGAAACGAGCACGAAATTTAAAGCGATACGTATAACGGCGGCAGCAAGGAACGAAGGTATGCTTTTTGCGGCACAGCCGATTGCCTGCACGGAAAAAACAACAGTGCCCGAAAGGCAGAACAAAAGCATTGTAAAACCGTACAGGCGCACAAGACCGAAACAGCCTATAACGATATCGTAATTTGACGAGCCGTATAAAAAGCGCAAAAGATACCCTGCGCAAAGAGAAAGATAAAATCCGCCGCCGATAGCGATGAGCGAGGTATATTTGAAAATGCTGTTAATCAGGGACGACAGATAGGCTCGCCTGCCCGATTCATATGCGGATGTAAGCGCCGGTACGGCGGCAACGCCGAGCGCCATAGTGAAGCCCGGGAACAGCATTTTAAGATCATTGGCAGAAGAAAAAAGCCCGTAAATATAGGTCAGCACATCTTCGTCCCCCGTGCCGCTTATTGAAAGGCTTTGCGAATATGCAGATTTCAGCTGATCAAAATCGCACATGGAAAGGCAATACTGTATGGACGCATTATCCAGAAACGAGGATACGCTTTGGATCAGCGTGGAGGCAACGATGGGCAGGCAGAAGGAGACGAGCTCACGCATTTCGGGCAGCGCGGAGCCTTTTACGCGCGGGTATAAAGGCGAATATTTAAGACGCACATAGGCGCTGCAATAGATCCAGCACAGCAGCGCGCCCACGGACGCACCGGCAACTGCCGCAGCTGCTGTAAAGGGATAGATACAGGAAAGCGCCTGCTGCGCATCAAGGCACGCCGTACCCAAAACGGTGCCGGTTTCAAGATAGGACGAATACAGAGCGCCCATAACATATTTTGAAAAGAGCAGCCCGAAAACGGTTTTGAACACCGCCTCTATGACCTGCCCCACCGAAGTGGACACCATATTCATATGCCCCTCTGCAAACGCTCTGCTTAACGCGGCGGCAGCCGAAAAAAGAACGGCGGGCGCCATTGCAAAGATTGCTGGTATGCTTTTTGGGGACGCGACTGCCTGCGCATACGGGCGGGCAAGAAGAAGCATCAGCGCCGTGCCCGCAATTCCGAGCATAAAAAAGAGCAGAGAAGCGCCTTTTTTGATCTTATATACCTTTGCGGGGTCATTTTTTTCTCTGTACTTACTGATAAGATGCGTAAGCGCCACCGGCAGCGCGCCCATAATGACGGCGTGCATGGGCATAAAGATATTATATGCCGTATTGAAATAACCGCGCCCAGTTGCGCCGATAAACGCAGTTAACGGGATCTTGTATACAGCGCTTATTATTTTTATGATAACGGAAGCCGCAAGCAGCAAAACGGCGGAATTGATATATTTTTGCTTTAGATTATTCAATCTCATCACCAATAAAAAAAGGCAGCGCAAATTTGCACTGCCTTTAAAATAACTGCTTTAAAATTCTCTCTATATTGCGATCACTCTTCTTCGCTCTGCGGCTGCTCGGGCGCGGTTTCGCCGCTGACCTCCGTGAAATCCGTGGTTATTTCAGTTGAGGAATCATATGCCGCGCCTGATTTAACGGAAAGCTGGACTGCTCTGAAAAAGTCCTTTGCCTGCTGAACGATAACGTCGCGCGCCTCCTTGGAAGCGGTTTTGACTTCGTTTTTAAATTCCTCGGCGCCTTTTTTGAAATCCTCTGCGTCTTTGTTTTTTGCCTCTTCAAGCTCTGCATTCAGAGATTCTGTTTTCTCCTTTAAAGCAGAGATATCGGCAATACATCCGGCATAATCATTTTCATCAACATCATTGCCGAGATATGCCTCAAACTGAAGCCTGCCGAACTTTTCATAAGCCTTGGCAAGCTTGGATTTTGAATCCATATATTCTATTCTTTTTCTTGAAAGCTCAAGATACATTGCGCCTTTTTTATTAAGCGTTTCCGCAACGTTTCTGGTTTTTGAAAACATATCCTCAAAATTTGTGAATTTCTGCGTATTGCCGTCTTGCTTTGGCATAATAACATCCCCCTGTCAATAACAGTATATTACATTATGAATAATAATGCAATACAAAATGTAATAATTTAAGTATTGTTTACCGATTTTTTATAAAATTCACTGATTTTTTGCTTTCTTGAAAGGATATCGGTAAAACGCCCTATATATTCATATGGATATTTATAGTTATAAATGCGTTCAATTTTCCCGCTTTCCGGCGCTTTCAGCCGGGTAACGCCGCCTGCTCCCGCCGCAAGCACGGTATGCGTTTCGTCCATCATAAAAACATTATATAGGCAATCATGCCCGGGTCTGCACCAGCCGGTGTTTTCAAGATTGCCGACCGCCTTTCCCTGCTTATACATATAATAAGGCGTATAACCGGCTTTTGAGAGTGTGCGAATGCTGAAATCCACCATTTGACACGCAAGCGCCCTGTTCGGCATGCCGTGAGCGGTCAGAAAAGCGCCTGTTTTGAGGCAGAGCGTGTGTACGGTTATATTTGACGGAGCAAGCTCTACAGCTGTTTTTACGCTGCTTTTAAAGGAATCGAAAGTATCGCCCGGAAGCGCGGCGATCAGATCCATATTGATATCCTTAAATCCGCATTTTACCGCGGTTTCATATGCCGAAAGCGTTTGTGCCGAGGTGTGCCGCCTGCCGATGGCATTCAAAACAGAATCATTGAAAGTCTGCGGATTTATACTGATTCTGCCCACGCCGGCGGCTTTCAGCGTATTCAGCTTTTCCGCCGTAACGGTATCCGGTCTGCCCGCCTCAACCGTATATTCGCGCAGGGTGGAAAGATCAAAATTGTTTTCTACGGCGCGTAAGACGAGCGAGAGCTGAGCGGCACTGAGCGTTGTTGGCGTGCCGCCGCCGAAGTAGACAGTTTCCAGACGCAGGCCGAGCTTTTTTGCGTATCTGCCGGTTTCCTCAAGCTCTTTGCAAAGAAGCGCAACATAATCGTCCAGCAAGCCGGAGGCGCGCTCTATACTGTGTGAAACGAAGGAGCAATACGAGCATCTTGACGGGCAAAACGGAATGGAAACATAAAGCGAAAAGCTGTCATTTTGAGAAAGCGCAATGATCTTATCTTCGCTTTTTGCAACATCACAAACGAGCATCAGCTTATCCTCGCCGACCAAATAACGATCTCTTAAAACACGCTTTGCATATTCACGCGAGTCTTTTGAAACAAGAGAATGATAAAATTTTGCGGGACGCACGCCGTAGAGGATCCCCCACGGGTATGTATCCCCGGTGGCTTTTGAAAGCACGCTGTAAAACAGGCGCGACAGGGCGTTTTTTTCATCCTCATCCGAACGGACCGTGCGCGTTTCCTGCGTTTTAACGCCGTTAATATCCGCTGCAACCGTGATATTTCCACCGTTTACAGCCGTATATACAAGTATGCCGCCGTATTCGCCCTTTGGCATATGCGGCAGCATTTCTATTTTTTCATAAGGGAAAAAATTCTCTGCTAAATTTTCGGTATCATAGGAATAACCGTGGTTTTCATTTACTAATATCATAATTTATCTCATATACGGATTATTTGACTTTTCAAAGGCGATCGTTGTGGCACGGTCATGGCCGGGAAAGACCTTTAAAGAACCGTCAAGAGCCGAAAGGCGCTTTAAGCTTTGCATCATTTCTGTTGACGAGCCGCCGGGAAAATCCGTTCTGCCGCAGGAGCAGAAAAACAGGGTATCGCCGGTGAAGATGCAGCCATCCAGCAGATAACAGACACTGCCCTTTGTGTGCCCCGGCGTGGAAAGCACCTTTATCTTGGTGCTGCCGAGCACAAGCTCGCTGCCCTCGTCCACGAGGATATCCGCATCTGCTTTTTCCGGCGTGCTGCCCATAAACGCACCCAGATTGAGCTTGCCGGATGAGAGCATAGGCTCATCCTGCCTGCTGACTACGACCTTTGCACCGTATACGCGCTTGATTGCGGCAACGCCGCCGATATGGTCAAAGTGGCCGTGCGTGAGCAGGATATATTCAAGTTTGGCGTCTCCGATAAAGCCGCGCATCTCAGGCGAATCTGCAGGGCAGTCCACCAGCGCGCTCAGACCGCTTTCGGTATCTGTAACCATGTAACAATTCGCGTTCATGCCGCCGAGGTAGATAGATCTGACTTCTGCCATAGTGATATCCTTTCATCAAAACAGTTTTCATCATTTAAGTAAAGCACTGTCTAAAATAATAGTGACGGGGCCGTCGTTGAGCAGCTCCACCTGCATATCCGCGCCGAAAACGCCCGTTTCAACACGCGAAACGCCGCTTTGCTTCAGACCTGCGGTAAAATATTCATACAGTCTGTTTGCCTCTTCGGGCGGAGCTGAGGGCGTAAAGCTGGGGCGCCTGCCGTGTGAACAGTCCGCGCACAAGGTGAACTGCGAGACCACAAGCATCTCCCCGCCTATATCCACGGAGGACAGATTCATTTTACCGTTTTCATCTTCAAAAATACGCAGATTTACGATCTTTTTTACAAGCTTATCCGCCTCTTTTTCATCATCGCCCGCCATAACGCCAAGCAAGATCAAAAAGCCTGTATTACAGCTGCCGACGGTTTTGCCGCCGACCTTGACGCTTGCGTGGGAAACACGCTGGATCACGGCTTTCACAAACTTTCACCGCCTTTATACATTCGTTCTTTCAATATGATAAACGCCCTCGATCTTCCTTATAATTCTGACAATATTATCAAGATGCTCCTTGCTGCTCACGGCTACGGTAAGCGTTGTGAGGCAGTTGCCGTCATTTATGGGACGGGCGTTTATGGAATGGATCTTGACATGCATATTCATAAGCGTGCTGGTAATATCCAGCACGATACCGTCCCTGTCGATCGCATAAACGTCAAGCGTTGACTGCGTTTCGATCTTGACGGAATCATCCCAATACGCATGGATCCACCTTTCCGGCTCCGCGCAGTGCTCCAGATCCTGAGGCACGTTCACACAGTTTCTTCTGTGAATGGAAAGGCCGTGACCTCTTGTTATAAAACCTATGATCTCCTCGCCCGGGAGCGGGTTGCAGCAGCGCGCCATTTTGATCAGGCAGTTATCTATGCCTTCAACGATAACGCCGTTTGAGGAAGAATTTTTGCGCGGTCTGTCCACAATATTCGAGAGCTGCGGCTTTTCCGGCTCTTTTTCTTTCCAGTTTTTATTATATTCGTCCTTTATGCCGGGCATGAGGCGGTTGATCTGAATGCCGCCGTAGCCGACGGCAGCGTAGAATTCATCTACATGCGCGAAATGCTGCTTTTCCGATATGCGCTTTATGAATTCATCATATTTCGCGCCGCTGAGGCCTATAAAATTACGGCGCAGTTCCCGTTTGACGGACGCCTTGCCCTCTTCAATATTTTCTTCTCTTCTCTCTTTTTTGAACCAGGAGCGGATCTTACTGCGCGCCTCTCCCGTTTTTACGATGGAGAGCCAGTCGCGGCTGGGGCCTTTTCCCTGCTGATTTGTTGTTAAGATCTCTATTCTTTCGCCTGTTTTGATCTGATAATCAAGCGGTACGATACGCCCGTCCACCTTGGCGCCGACCATTTTATTGCCGACGGCGGAATGGATCGCATACGCAAAATCAATAACGGTTGAACCTGTGGGCAGGCTTTTTATATCGCCCTTGGGGGTGAAGACATATACCTCTTCCACAGAGAGATCGCCTTTTATGCTGGCAACAAGATCCTCTGCCGTATCCGTGGATTCGCCCGTTTCTATCATTCTGTGGATCCAGGAAAGTTTTTCATCCAGCGCGTCCTTGCCGCCCTTGCCGAGTTTGTATTTCCAGTGCGCGGCGATACCGTATTCCGCCGTGCGGTGCATTTCCCACGTTCTGATCTGTATCTCAAACGGAATACCGTCTTTGGAAAGCACGGTAGTATGCAAAGACTGATACATATTCGGCTTGGGGGTGGAAATATAATCCTTGAACCTGCCCGGTATGGGCTTGAACATATCATGAACAATCCCCAGCGCGTTATAGCAGTCTATCATGGTATCAACGATGATCCTGACAGCGTAGATATCATATATTTCCTCAAAGGATTTGCCTTTGATATAAACTTTTCGGAAAATGCCGTGAACGGATTTCACGCGCGAGGTGATCGCTGCGTTTTTGATCAGCGGCGTAATGCGTTCCTGAATCTGCGCTTTGATATCGTTTAAAAAGCGCTCGCCCTCCTCCTTTTTCATGGAAAGGTTATTTTCTATCTCCTGATAGGCGATAGGATCCAGATAGCGCACGGCAAGATCCTCAAGCTCATCTTTAATGGCACGGATACCGAGGCGGTGCGCGATAGGCGCATAAATTTCCAGCGTTTCAAGGCTTTTTTCACGCTGTTTATAATCCGGCATGAACTGCAGGGTGCGCATATTATGCAATCTGTCCGCAAGCTTGATGATGATAACGCGCACATCTTTATTCATGGCGATGAACATTTTTCGGATATTTTCCGCCTGCACTTCCTCTCTGGTGGAAAGCGGGATCTTACCGAGTTTAGTAACGCCGTCCACGAGCAGAGCGACCTCATCGCCAAAGGTTTCCCTTATAAAATCAATGCTTACCTTGGTATCTTCTACAACATCGTGAAGCAGCGCGGAAATGATACACTCGTTGTCCATACCGAAGTTAAAAAGGATCTGCGCAACGGCAACGGGGTGCATGATATAAGGCTCGCCGGAACGGCGTTTCTGATCCTGATGCGCCGCTTTTGCAATATCATATGCTTTTTTGATCTTTTCACAATCATACTGCGGATTCTGCTTTACCTGCTCGTAAAAAGCGGCGAAGCCGTCGTCAAAATCACTCAATATTCAGCCTTCCTTTCAGAGATTTTAAGATTTTTGAACTTTCAAGATCCACCTTCTGCGCCGCTTCGCATATTTTGATGGAACCGCCGTCATAGCTGATAAGCGAACATTCATGAAAGGCGCGCAATGCAAACATCATTTGCGCATATGTAACGCCGGACAGAGAAAAATAAAGGCTGTCCGCATCGGTATAAACGTTTTTTCTTTTTCTCAGAGCTTTATACACCTCGGCACAGACCTGCCGACCGGGATAAACATCTTTGGAATTATTTTTACCTGCAAGAAAGAGCTGATACGCCTCTCTTTGTGAAAAATACGCATCTTCATCCATAGCGCTCTTTCTTATATCCACCGCCTGCACCGAAAGGTATTCACGCCCGTTATACGGATTCACGCCGATTCTGACAGCGGCATCGATCTTTTCCCCGGGAATAAACGGAAATCTATCCGGCGAAGTGCCGAATTTGACGATTCTGATTTTTCTGCCTTTTTTCTCACATTCAAGGCGAATATGCTTGCCGCCGCCCATTGGGGTTATACTGATAAGCTCAAGATTCATAAGCGCGAACACGGCGCGCTTATTGCCCTCGCCGTAAGGCTCAAGGATCTTAAGATCCTTTGCCAGTTCAACGCTCAGATAAAACGGTGATATTTTAAAATCTATATCCACGGTCTGCGGCGGCATAGCGGGATATTTTTGCGCAGCGAACGCATTGATCTTATCTCTGAAAACATCTATATCCGCAGCACTGAGGCTTAGCCCCGCAGCGCCGGGATGCCCGCCGAAATGCGTTAGCATATCGGCGCAGCTTGAAACAGCTTCAAAGATATTGAAGCCCTGCACGCTTCTTGCCGAGCCGCGGGCAGTGCCGTCCTCGTCAACACCTATGATTATACTTGGTTTTTCATATTTTTCGCAGATCCTGGAAGCTACTATACCCACTACGCCCTGATGATAGCCCTTTCCGGCAACGACTATGACACGCGCCGAGGCAAGCGCAGGTTCGGCAGACAGCTGCTTTACAACATCCCCAAATATCTCCTGCTCCAGTTCCTGACGGTGCGTATTGTTTTCATTAAGCTGCTCTGCGATGAAATCCGCCTTTGCGGGATCCTCGCAAACAAGAAGCTCCACCGCTCTTGCGGCGTGTTCCAGCCTGCCCGTTGCGTTGATGCGCGGGCAAACGGAAAACGCCACATTTGTGGAGTTGATCTCCTTATCCGATAAGCCTGCCGCTTTTATGAGCGCGGCAATACCGGGGCGCGGATCTTCATTGATCAGGCGAACGCCCGTTTTAACGATGGCTCTGTTTTCATCGCACAGCGGCATAATATCCGCTATGGTGCCGATTGCGGCAAGATCTGCATAGCGGTACAAAATATCGTCCGTATCGCCGTAAAGCGCGCATGCAAGCTTAAACGCCACGCCCACGCCTGCAAAATCCGTAAAAGGCAACTCGCCGTCCTGCAAATGCGGGTTTACAACAGCCTCGGCACGGGGAAGTGTTTCCGGCACCTGATGGTGATCTGTAATGACCAGCTCCAGACCGAGGGAATAGGCATATTCCGCCTCTTCAACGGCACTGATACCGTTATCGACCGTAATGATCAGGCGGGTGCCGTTCTCCGCAAGCTTTTTGACGGCGCTCATATTGAGGCCGTAGCCCTCGGAATCACGCGACGGAATATAATAATCCACATTACCGCCCATATCGCTGAAAAGCGAATACAAAAGCGCGGTGGAAGTTACGCCGTCACAATCATAATCGCCGTATACGGTGATCTTTTCTCCAAGGGAGATTGCCTGCTCGATCCGGCTGACAGCCGCTTCCATGCCGGAAAGCGCATAAGGGTCTGAAATACGAACGGAAGAGGAAATGAATTCAGAGACCTTAAGCTCATCATCAAATCCCCTTGCGGCAAGCAAATACGCAACAAAAGCGTCCATATTAAATTTTTCGCTGATTGCGGATGCCTTTTCCTTATCCGCATTTGCAATACGCCATTTTTTATGAGCCATTACGAATCTTTATCCACCACATGAAATTTCTTTAGATTGGAACGCTTTTGGGCTCTTTTTTCAAGCTCTGCCTCAACATCTTCGGGCGTAATGCCCTGATACGCCATCATAACAAGGATATGATAGAGAAGATCGGAAATTTCGTAAACCGTTTCTTCTTTATCGTTATTTTTAGCCGCAATAACGGTCTCCGTACACTCCTCACCAACCTTTTTCAGGATCTTATCTATACCCTGCTCAAAAAGATAGGCCGTATAAGAGCCCTCGCTTTTTTCGTTTTTTCTGTCTATAATGACCTGATATTCGTTTTTGATATAATCCATTTTACTCAAAATCCTTTATTTTATTAAAAAAACAGCTGTGACTGCCGGTATGGCAGGCGGCGCCTGTTTGTATGACCTCTATAAGCAAGGTGTCGTCATCGCAATCTCCGTATATGGAAACGATCTTTTGCAGATGACCGCTTGTGGCGCCCTTATTCCAAAGCTCCTGCCTGCTTCTTGACCAGAACCAGGTATAGCCCGTTTCAAGCGTTTTTTTCAGTGATTCCCGGTTCATATACGCAAGCATAAGCACCTGCCCGGTGCCGTGCTCCTGAATAACGGCCGGGATCAGCTCTGATTTCTTAAAATATCTTTCAATATCCACCGTCATGTTTTACACACCTCCAGCGCTTCTTTCAGATTGAGCGTGCCGCTGTAAATGCTTTTGCCGCAGATTGCGCCGTAAAGCGACAGCGATTTCAGCGCTTTGATATCCTCTATATTCGTGATACCGCCGGAGGCGATGATATTGCAGGAAACGGCATGATCAATCTCTTCAAGCTGCGCAAGATTGGGGCCTGAGAGCGTACCGTCCTTGGAAATATCGGTAAAAATGATCGTTTCCACGCCAAACTGCTCCATTTTTTTTGCAAGCTCGGTAAAATAGATATCGGAAGTCTGCGTCCAGCCCTCTGCAGCGGCATAGCCGTTTTTGGCGTCTATGCCAACAGCGATCTTATTTCCGAATTCCCCTGCCGCCTCTTTGACGAGCTGCGGGTCTTTCAGTGCGACAGAACCGAGTATCACCCTTGAAATACCGCCCGACAGGTAAAATTCAATATCCCGCATCGTTCTGATACCGCCGCCGAGCTCGACTTTAAGAGAAGTATTTTCGGCAACGCTCAGAAAGATATCCGTATTCACGCGCTTTTTCTGCAAAGAGCCGTCAAGATCCACCATATGGATCCACTCTGCGCCGGCTTTTTCAAATTCCTTTGCCGTATCCAAAGCGTTTTCGGCTACCTGACCGGCGGTGGAGAAATCGCCCTTATACAGCCTTACGGGTTTACCGCCCATGATATCAACAGCAGGCAAGATGATCATTACAACACCCCTTTTGTTGAGAGCACGCCGCCGTCCTTTTGCGCAACGGCAGCATGAAGGGCATGACCGAACGCCTTGAACAGCGCCTCAATAATATGATGCGAATTATTGCCGTAAAGCGCGTTCAAGTGGAGCGTTATACCCGCGTTCTGCGCAACGGCGCGGAAAAATTCCACAGTGCAGCAGGTTTCGTAATCGCCGCATCTTTCCTCTGCGAAATCCGCGTTGAAAACAAGATACGGTCTGTTTGATATATCAAGCGCGCAGAAAGCAAGCGCTTCATCCATGGGAACATAAAATGAACCGTAGCGCGCAATGCCGCCCATATCGCCGAGCGCCTGCCCGATGGCGGTTCCGAGCGCGATACCCGTATCCTCTACCGTATGGTGGGTATCGACCTCAAGATCGCCCTTAACGCTGAGCGAAAGGCCAAAACCGCCGTGAACGGCAAAAGCCGTAAGCATATGATCAAAAAAACCGATGCCGGTATGTATTTCCACAGCGCCGCCGTCCAGCGAAAGCGCAAGGCTGATATCCGTTTCTTTCGTTTTTCTGTTAATCTGAGCCGTTCTCATAGTAACCCTCCGAGATTATTTTGATCTGCCGAACAGGCGTTTGAGCTTTTCTTCATTCTGCGCTTTGAGCGCCTGCGCCTGAGACGGATCGGCAGTTATATGATATACGCCGCCCTCCGCCGCATTTTCAAAAAGACATACAGGGGCGTTTGCAGTTTTGCCGTTTTCAAGCTCCAAAACCGCCGTATCTTTTTCAATTCTGTTAATGATAACTCTCATCGTAATCCGCCATGCAGTTTTTACAGGGCGTATAACCCTCGCTTTCCAGCTGTTCAACTGATTTTGAAGTAAATTCTTTATTCTTTTCAGACATATTTGCAGCAAAGGAACAATCCGGCAGATGGATCTTTTTAGAAGAAGTATTTAAAATATAGGAATATTCGGCGCTCTGCTGCGCGGCAGAAGTTGTTTCTGCCGAAGTCTGCGCCTGAGATGATGTTTCAGCCGGCGTTTCGGCGTTCTGAGAAGTATTGACCGTTAATCCTTCGCCGTCTGACGTGATCACGATATTGCCGAGCAGATCCGTGCGCAGGATCTGCGCGCCCGCATTCTGCCAGCGGCCGACCGCTTCGGCGGACGGATGACCGTAAGAATTGTCCTTGCCCACCTCAAACACGGCATACTGCGGGGATACACGGTCTGCAAACTGCTGTGAAGAAGAGGTATCAGAACCGTGGTGACCTACCTTAATCACGTTTGCCGAAACATCAGCCGTGATCTGCTGCTCAGAAAGTTCTTCGGCGTCACCCATAAACAGAAACGAAGTGCTGCCGTAAGTCAGCTTAAGCACAGCGGAATAATTATTAAGCTCGCTGTATTCGTCTTCTACGGGTGCAAGAAATTCGGCGCAAAGCCCGTTTTCATCTATAACGCCCACGGACGCAGCCGCCTGCGTAACCATGCAGCCCTCTGCCTCAACTCTGTCCAGAAATTCGCCGTAGATTGCGGACGATGACGAGACATTCGGCATATACACATTTTCCACATCAAAATCGGCAAGCACCTGCGGCAGACCGCCGATATGATCGGAATGCGGATGCGTTGCAACAAGATAGGTGATCTCACTGTAACCGAGCGAGGAGATATAGCTGCAAACGGTTTCCCCGTATTCCCTTTCACCGCCGTCTATGAGCATCGTTTCTCCGCCGGGCAATTCAATAAATTCGCTGTCTCCCTGCCCTACGTCTATAAAATGCACGGCAAGCATTCCGTTTTGAGCGGCGCCGGAAAATGAAGTTGCCTCACTGCCTACAGGCGCCGAGCAGGCGCACAAAAGCGCTGTCACCATCACGGCAAAAACTGCCGCGATCCTTTTGAATCGCATATTAAAATCTGACCTTTATACTGTTTGCGTGCGCCGTTAAGCCCTCTGTTTCGGCAAGGGTGATAATATCGTCCTTCGCTTTTTTCAATTCCGCTTCCGTATAATAAATGAAAGAAGATTTTTTGATAAAGCTGTCTACAGACAGCGGGCTGAAGAACCTTGCCGTGCCGCTTGTGGGCAGCACATGGTTGGGGCCGGCATAGTAATCGCCGAGCGGCTCGGGCGACCAATGGCCCAAAAATACCGAGCCGGCGTTATCCAGCATACCTATATATTTCAGCGGCTCCTCCACACACATTTCAAGATGCTCCGGCGCAAGCTCGTTTGCAAATTTGATCGCCTGCTGCATATCCTCGCAAACGATGATCTCGCCGTAATCCTGAAGCGAGCGTTCTATGATCTCCTGCCTTTCAAGGAATTTGATCTGCCGCTCGATTTCCTTTACCGTAGCGCGGGCAACGGTTTCTGAAGTTGTGAGCAGAATGGCGGACGCCATTTGGTCATGCTCTGCCTGGCTCATAAGATCAGCCGCAAGGAAAGCGGGCTTTGCAGACTTATCCGCAACGATCAGGATCTCAGACGGGCCGGCGACCATATCTATATCCACAACGCCGTAAAGAAGCCGCTTTGCAGTTGCAACAAAGATATTGCCGGGGCCTACGATCTTATCCACCTTCGGTATCTTTTCCGTGCCGTAAGCAAGGGCGGCTATTGCCTGTGCGCCGCCGCAAAGGAATACTTTATCCACACCGGCGACCGCCGCCGCAGCCATGATATAGGGATTGGGATTGCCCTCCGCGCCGGGGGGCGTGACCATTATAATCTCTTTTACACCTGCGATCTTTGCGGGAACGGCATTCATAAGCACGGAACTCGGATATGCCGCCGTGCCGCCGGGAACGTAGATGCCCACTCTGTGCAGGCCCCTGATGCGCTGACCCATGATAACGCCGTTTTGCTCCGTAGTGAGCCAGCTTTGCTGCGCCTGCCTTTGATGAAAGCGGAAAATATTTTCCTGTGCGCGCGTAATGGCGGCTTTAAAATCATCGTCAACAAGATCAAGATACTGCTGAAGCTCGTCCTTTTCTATAACGGTTTTTTTAGGCACGCTGCCGTCAAAGCGGGAGGTATATTCGCGAACCGCCTCGTCGCCGCCCTCCTTTACGCCGTTTATAATCGAGGTAACGATCTCTAAGATCTTAGGATCGGTCTCCCCGCTGCGCTTTTTCAGATTTTCAACAACGGCGTACTCGGCTTTTCCGTTTGCTTTTGTAATTTTCATTTAAAGACCTCTTTTACACTTTACTTGCAAGCTCCAGATCGGAAAGGAAGGATTCGATCTCCTGCTTTCTGAGTTTCATGGAAGCCATATTTACGATTACTCTTGCGGAGATGGGCATGATCTCCTCCACAACCTCAAGCCCGTTTTCTTTCAGGGTTGAGCCTGTTTCAACAATATCCACGATACCGTCCGCAAGACCGAGCAGCGGAGCAAGCTCCACGCTGCCCTCTATTTTGATAACGTCCACATCCATGCCCTTTGCGCGGAAAAATTCCTTTGCCACCTTTGGGTATTTGGACGCGACTGTTTTTCTGGAATAGCCGCTGAAGAAATCCGTGCCTTTCGGGCAGGCAAGCGCAAAGCGGCACTTGCCGATATTGAGATCCATGACCTCATAAAACGAACTGCCGTGCTCCACGATCGTATCCTTTCCGACGATGCCGATATCACACACGCCGTGCTCAACATAAGTTATGACATCGGGCGCTTTGGAAAGCACCGCTTCATATCCGTCCACGGGAAGGATGAGCCTTCTGCCTTTGTTTTCAAGCTGAGCGGTATCCAGCCCCATGATTTTGAAAAGCTTTACGCTTGATTTTTCAAGCCTGCCTTTTGTAAGCGCGATCCTGAGCGGACGCTCTACGTTTATGACCTCGTGCATAACGTCAAACAGGGCGTTGATATCCACGGCAAAACCGATAGCGGGCGCGTCCAGCCCGAATTTTGCGATCAGATTATCATACCGACCGCCGGAAAGGACGGAAACACCGGAGCCCTCCGCATAGCCCCTGAAGATCACGCCTGTATAATAATTTGAGCGGTTGACGAGGCCGAGATCTATCATAACATGCTTGCCGTGGCCGCGCTCGCAGAGCTTATCATAGATATTTCCCAGGTAATCAAGGGCGGCATTTGCCCGTTCGGAAGAGTAAAGGCGCTTTGCTTCTTCAAGCACTTCCGGGCCGCCGAAAAGGCGCGGAAGCATACGGAGCACTCTTGTTTGCACGGTATCGCCTATTGTGGAAAGCAGATCGCTCAGGGCGGCAAAATTTTTGCTTTCCGTAAGCGAGCATATCTCCGCTTTTTGGGAGGAATCTATATCCATATCATCAAGGATGGCGTTGAAAAAGTCCGCATGGCCGATCTCAAGCGAATAGGACTTCAGATCGGAACGTTCAAGCGCCTCCAGCGCCATGGTAAGCACTTCCATATCGGCATCGGCAGAGCCGTCGCCTATAAGCTCTATACCGCTTTGCGGGATCTCATCCGTTCTGCCGGCATAGGCTTTATTTCTGGAAAAAACATTCTGATTATAATAAAGCCTTACCGGGAAATCAGCGCTGCTGAGCCTTGTTGCAACAAGGCGGGCAATGGGCATTGTGTTATCCGGGCGCAAAACGGTAGTTCTGCCGTAAGCGTCGGTAAGCTTATACATAATATCCGATTCCATACCCGTATCGTTTTCAAAAACGTCTATATACTCTATAGCCGGGGTGATGACCTTGCGGTAGTTTTTTTCCTTATATAACTGTGAAAGCGTAGTTTCTATCTTTTTTCTGTCATCACATTCCTCAAAGAGCAGATCTCTGCTGCCCTGAGGCGTAAGCTTTGCATATTTGTTCATATTGCTACTCCGTCAGAATACTTTAGCGTGTTAACGCTTTAATATGCTACCACATTGAATTGCACTTGTCAACTAAAAACCGAACAGCGAGATCTGGTTGCTTGCGGGAAGATCGCCGAGAGCGCCTACCTCGCGCAGCGAATCCACAACGCTTTGGCCGATGCCGGCGCGCGCCATAAGATCGTCGCAGGAGAGAAAATCACCGTTTCCGTCATGGACGGCGGCAGATATCTGCTTTGCAGCGTTTTCACCGATACCGGCTATTGCAGTAAACGGCAGGCGTATCTTGCCGTCTTCTATCTTATAAACGCGCCAGTCTGATTTATAAAGATCAACGGGCAGGAACTCAATGCCGCGGCAAAGCATTTCTATAACGATCTGAAGGATAACGTAAGTATCGCTCTCCTTTTGCGTTATGGTGCCGTTTTCCTTATGGGCTTTGATCTCCGCCATTTTGGCTTTAACGGCGCTCTTGCCGGCAACCGCGGCAGCAGCGTCAAGATCGCCGCCGCGAACGGTAAAGAACGCGCTGTAATACTCAACGGGATAGTATATCTTATACCAGCCGAGGCGAAGCGCAGCGATAACATATGCCGCAGCATGCGCCTTGGGGAACATGTATTTAATTTTATAGCAGGAATCTATGTACCACTGCTCCACGCCGATCTCCTTCATTCTTTCCTCATAGGGAGGAAGTTCTTTCGGCGCTTTGCCCTTTCTTGTGATCTCCATTATTTTGAAGCAATCCTTTTTTGAAAGGGGCGAGGGTTTACCTGTCTTTTCCTCATATTGTTTTGCTTTATGTATAAGGTAAGTCATAATGCCGTCTCGGCAGCCGATTACCTTGGATATGGTGCAGGTGCCGTTATGGATCAGCTCCTGCGCATTGCCAAGCCAAACATCCGTGCCATGCGAAAGACCGGAGATCTGAAGCAGATCCGAAAACGTTTTGGGCTGCGCCTCCACAAGCATGCTGAGCGTGAACGGCGTGCCCATTTCGGGTATGGAAAGCGTACTGGTTTGGCAATCAATATCCTCAGGTGAAACGCCGATCGGCTCTGTGGAAGTGAGCATCTGATAAAGCTTGGGGTCGCATATATCCACATCCATAACCGGGATTCCGGTCGCGTCCTCAATAAATTTATAGAGCGTGGGAACATCGTGGCCGAGCTCATCCAGCTTGAGCAAAGTATCATGAAGCGCATTTTTGAAATCAAAATGCGTTGTAAGTGTCTCCTTAGAAGCATCGTCAGACGGATACTGAACGGGCGTAAAATCCTCCACCTCATATTCGGCGGGAACAACAACCATGCCGCCGGGGTGCTGACCCGTGGTGCGCTTGATGCCCGTGCAGCCGGCGGTGAGCCTGTCCTCCTCCGCCTTGGGAACCTTTAAGCCGCGCTCTTCAAGGTATTTTTTTACATAACCGTAAGCCGTTTTATCCGCCACGGTAGAAGTGGTGCCGGCTTTAAAAACGTGGGTCTTGCCGAAAAGCTCTTCCGTAAATTTATGCGACTGGGATTGGAAATCGCCGCTGAAATTCAGGTCTATATCCGGCTCCTTATCGCCGTCAAAACCAAGGAAGGTCTCAAACGGGATCTCATGCCCGTCTCTGTCCATAGGCGTGCCGCAGTGCGGACAGTTCTTGGGCGGAAGATCAAAACCGGAGCCGACGGAACCGTCCTTAATAAATTCGCTGTGCTTGCACTTGGGGCACACGTAATGCGGCGGAAGCGGATTGACCTCCGATATACCGCCGAGATGCGCCACGAGCGAGGAACCGACCGAACCTCTTGAGCCTACAAGATAGCCGTGCTCCTCAGAATTCTTAACAAGCCTTTTTGCGATAACATAAAGCACCGCATAGCCGTGCTTGATGATGGAATCCAGCTCCTTTTGAAGCCTTGGACCTACATCTTCGGGTACGGGATCGCCGTATTTCTCCTTTGCGTTTTTCCAGCAGGTCTCTGTAAGCTCCTCCTCTGCGCCGTCAATATGCGGCTGGAAGGTGCCCGGGGGAATCGGAACCACGTCGTCATCTATCATATCCGCGATATGATTGGGGTTATAAATGACGAATTCTTTTGCTCTTTCCCCTGCCCAGCTAAAATCATGAAGCATCTCATCCGTGGTCTTTAAATAGAGGGGCGCCTGCATATCCGCGTCCTCAAACCCTTGGGAAGCCATGATGATCGCTCTGTATTTTGCGTCGTAATCATTCAGAAAATGCACGTCGCCGGTGGCAACGGTCATTTTGCCGAGCCTGTCCGCCGAGGCAACGATGCGTTTGTTTATATCAATCAGATCCTGCTCTGTTCGGACTTTCCAGTAAACGTTTTTACGCTCTTCGCCCTTTTTATTTACGATAAATTCCTCATTGCTTTTTCTGAGCATAAATTCGTTATTTCCGTTGGGCTGGATCTCAAGATAATCGTAAAAGGATGAGATCTCATCAAGCTCCTCATCCGTTGCGCCGTTTAAGATCGCCTGATACACCTCGCCCTGCTCGCAGGCAGAGCCGATGATGATACCGTTTCTGTGCTGTTTTAAGATCGATTTCGGGATCAGCGGGCGCTTTTTAAAATATTTGGTATTGCTGGCGGAAATATGCTTATAAAGCACTTTCCTGCCCTCTAAGCTCTTAATGAGAAATATGATATGATAGCGCGGGAAGCTGCCGACCTTCATATTCATGAAATCCGGGTATTTCTCGTCGTCAACAAGATAGCCCTCCATACCGCAGATGAGCTTTATGCCGGCGCTTTTGGCCGCCTTGCTTGCCTCCGGCAGCGCCTGAACAACGCCGTGGTCCGTAACGGCAACGGCCTTATGCCCCCACCTTGCGGCTGTTTTTACAAGATTGGACGGAGAGGAAACGCCGTCCATAGCCGAAAGGGAGGTATGCAGGTGCAGCTCTACTCTTTTTTCCGGCGCGGTATCCTCTTTCTGCGCTTTCATAACCGAGGAGATACCTTCCGGCATAATAACAAATTCGCTTGAATATTTATCAAGCTGATATGTGCCGCTGACCATAACGGTCTTTGCCTCTTCCAGCTTGGAAACGATGGAATCTATAACGGCATTGGAATCAAACATCTTACAGGTTACGGACGAGGTATAATCCGTTATATCAAAGGTAAGTATCTTGTTGCCGCCGCGTTTTGTTTCACGCGCTTCATATTTAAGCACATCGCCCCACACGGTGATCAAGCCGTCGTCATAACTGACATCCGCAATTTTTTTAAGGTTGCTGTTTGAAATGTTTTTGCCGTAAAAATTCCTTTTTGTATCTGCAAAGATCGGGAATTTTGCAAGCTTTTTATGCACAATGTTTTTTTGCGCTTCTGCCGCCTCCTGTTCCTTATCCGCACGCAGCTGCGCATAGGCTTTTTTCGCCTCCGCCTCAACATTGTAATTTTCCGTTTCAACAAATTTGATCTTTAGATCTATGCCGAAAAGATCAAAAATAACGCTTTCAAGCTCTTCATTTACTTTTTGCGCAAGCAGGATCTCCCTGCCGCCCTTTTTGAGCAGAACGGTAAGGACGCCGTCTTTATAATCCGTTTGAGCGCCCTCAAAAAATCCGTTTGCGGCGGGATTGTTTCTTTTAACAAACTCCACTAAGCTTGGGAGATAAGCCGGCTCAAAAAGCGAGCTGACGTAGCGCGGTTTGATAGAGACTTTTAAAAGCCCCATATTGTTTTTTATACTTTCCTCAGCTTCTTTAAACACGCAATGATCCACAAGCTCGCTGAGCGACAGCACAACGGCAAGTTCCCTTTGTGCGCGCTTAACAGTGAAACGCTTTATAACGCCGCCGCCAAGGCTGGAAAGCTGGAAATTGTCAACATATTCTTCAAAAAAATCGCTGAACAGGTTCATTATAATTTATCTATCTCTTTCATCAATTCGTCTAAAAGTTCGCTTTCGGGAACTTTTCTTAAGATCTCGCCCTTTTTGAAAATGAGGCCGCAGCCGTCACCGCCGGCTATGCCTATATCCGCCTCTCTTGCCTCTCCGGGGCCGTTGACGATACAGCCCATAACGGCCACCTTGATCGGCTTCTTACAGTCGCGCAGGCGTTCCTCCACCTTTTTGGCAAGGCCGATCAGATCGATCTTTGTTCTGCCGCAGGTGGGGCAGGAGATGAGGTAAGGGCTGTCGTTTTTAAGCCCGATCGCCTTTAAAATATCAAACGCGGCAAACACCTCTTTTACAGGCGTATCGGAAAGGCTGACCCGAATGGTATCTCCGATTCCGCGGTTGAGCAGCGAACCGATGCCGATTGCGGATTTGATGATGCCCATGCGTTCCGTGCCCGCCTCCGTTACACCGAGGTGGAGCGGGTAATCACACTGCTCGGCGGCAAGCTCATAGGCGGAGATCATGGTATTTACATCGGATGATTTTATGGAGATCACGATATCCGTGAAATCAAATTTTTCAAGGAGTGAAGCGTGGTAAAGCGCGGACTCGACCATCGCCTGCGGCGTAGGCGCGCCGTACTTTTCAAGGATATGCTTTTCAAGAGAGCCGCTGTTTACGCCGATCCTTATGGGGATCTGCTTCTTTCGGCAGATATCCGCAACGGCCTTTACCCTGGATTCAGACCCGATATTGCCGGGGTTTATCCTGATCTTATCTATACCCCTTTCGGCAGCGCCGAGCGCAAGCTTGTAATCAAAATGAATATCTGCAACGAGCGGAACATCGACCGCTTTTTTGATCGGCTCAATCAGCGCCAGCGCATCTTCGTTTGGGATTGCAAAACGGATGACCTGGCAGCCCGCCGCCGCAAGCTCCTTTGCCTGATTTACGGAGCCTTCAATATCGCTTGCGGGAATATTCAGCATGGACTGAACAAGTATAGGTGAATCGCCGCCTATATATGTATTTTTAAGCTTTATCTTTTTTGATTTTCTGCGGTTGATCATATTGACCTGCCTTTCCGCGCCGGGGCGCGCGCCGCCGTGAGGCGGCGTTATTATTTATACCGACTGCCGTTTTACACCAAAGGCGCTAAAACAGCTTTGTTACATCTGAAAAAGTTACGATCACCATGACGCCGAGCAGAAGCACAAGCCCTGCGGCATTGATGGCGTATTCCACCTTTGGGGGCAGTTTCTTTTTGAAGATGCCCTCCCCGAGAAGTATGAAGAAGCGCCAGCCGTCCAGCGCAGGGATGGGAAACAGATTGAACAGACCTACGTTTATCGTAAGCAGCGCCATGATACGCAGCATAGAGGTTACGCTTGTTTTGACCGCTGTTGACACAACGGAAACTGCGCCCACAGGCCCGCTGAGATCCGAAAGTCCGTACCTGCCGGACAGGAGATCCGCAACGGAAAGGAAGATCATGCGCATATAGGAAACGAACATGCCGCAGCTGCTCTGGAGCACGCCGCCGAAGGTCTTTTCCTCACCGAGCAGCCAGAAATCCATACTGATGTATTGATTGCCCTCATATTCCTGCATTTCAAAAGTAACGTCAAGCGAAACATTTTCACCGTTTCTGTCAACGACCATCTGCACATTTCCGTCCGGCGAGCGGCTGAGCCCTGTTTCAACATCCGTTGAGGTATACACACGCATGCCATCTATGCTTTTGATCGTATCCCCTACCTGAAGCCCGCTTGCGGCGCTGGTTGCCTGATCGTCAAACTTGGCAACCGTTGGAGTGCCGATCAGATCTCCGCTTGCAACGATACATACGATGATAAGAAAGCCGAGGATCAGATTCATCACCGCGCCTGCCGCTATGACGAACAGCCTTGCGCCGACGCTTTTTTTAGAAAAGGAGCCGTTTTCGTCCGACTCTTCCTCCTCGCCCTCCATGGCGCAGTAGCCGCCGAACAGGATCCAGCGCAGGGAATATTTTGTGCCCTTTCTTGTTACGGAAAAGATCTTTGGCCCCATACCTACGGAAAATTCGTTTACCTTGATCTTCATGAGCCTTGCGGCGGTATAATGCCCGCCCTCATGGATTATGATGATCAGTTCAAAAAACAGGATTGCAATGATTATGGGATAAACCGTGTTCCAAATTGCGGTCAAATTCACCGGATCGCCTCATTCATAATATTATCTGTAATTGCTGATTACGTATTCGCGGGCGGCTTTATCCGCGTCAAGCACGTCATCAAGCGTAAACTCTTTTTTATCCGCAGCTTTCAGCATAGCCTCTTCATTAAGATATGCAATATCCGTGAATTTAATTTTGCCGTTTAAGAAAAGCTTGACGCTTTCTTCGTTTGCGCCGTTTGCCGCCGCCGGGTGAAGCCCGCCCATTTCAATGGCTTTTTTGCATACGTTGATACATTTAAAGGTTTCATAATCCGGCTCAAAGAACGTGAGTTTGCCGTAATCGGCGAGCGAAAGCTCTGCAACGGGGCTTTCCTCACGCTGCGGGTAAGTGAGCGCATACTGGATCGGTATACGCATATCCGGCACGCCGAGCTGGGCGATCACGGAATTATCTTTATAAACGATTGCCGAATGGACGACCGATTCGCGGTGAACGACGATCTCTATATCCTCATTCGGCATATCAAAAAGCCATTTTGCCTCTATAAATTCAAGGCCTTTATTCATCATCGTGGCGGAATCGATCGTGATCTTTGCACCCATATTCCAGTTGGGGTGTTTTAACGCGTCCTGCGGGGTAACGGTTTCAAGCTCTGAAAGCGTTTTGCCGAAGAACGGCCCGCCGGAGGCTGTTAAGATGATCTTCTTTACCGCGTCTTTCGACGGGCTGCCCTGCAATGCCTGAAAGATAGCGGAATGTTCGCTGTCCACAGGGAGTATGGAAACGCCGTTTTCCTTTGCAAGGCTCGTTACAAGGCTGCCGCCGGCAACAAGCGTTTCCTTATTGGCAAGGGCAATCGTTTTTTTTGCCTTTATGGCTTCCAGCGTAGGCATAAGACCGATCATGCCGACCACGGAATTTAAAACGATATCAGAACCGGGATAGGTTGCGCATTCTATAAGCCCCTGCATACCGCAGGTCACTTTCACGCCGGTATCCGCCACTCTTGTTTTCAGCTCCGCGGCGGCGTTTTCATTCATCATACAGACAAGCTCCGGCTTAAATTCGCGGATCTGCCGCTCCATTTTATCCACGTCCGTATTTGCACTGAGGCATTTTACGGAATAGCCGTGCATGCGGCAGACATCGAGCGACTGCGTGCCGATTGAGCCTGTTGATCCCAAAATAGAAAGCGTTTTCATATAATCTGCCTTTCTGCGCTCAGCAAAATGCAAGAAGCGCCATAACGTATGTAAGCGGCAAAGCGAAAAGAACGGAATCAAACCGATCCATAACACCGCCGTGACCGGGGAATATCTTGCCGAAATCCTTAACGCCGAAATTGCGTTTGAGCACAGACGCCGTCAGATCGCCCATCATGCTCATAAGGGATATCGGAACACTGCACACCAGAATGACCGTTGCTGCAAAAGAATCGAGCTGAACCGCGCCGAGGCGGTTATAAAGCACATAGGCAACGGCGTTTAAAATGAGCGAAAACGCAACGCCGCACGCAGCGCCCTCGATCGTTTTTTTAGGGCTGATATTCGGGCTCATCTTGTGCTTGCCGAAAGCCATGCCGCCAAGCTGCGCGCCCACGTCCGTACCGAGCGCGCATATGAGCGCAAAGAAGATGAGATAGATGCCGAACTGCTCATTGATAAACATATCACGCAGACGGACGAAAATGGAAAACGCATACGGCACTGCTACACTTGCGAAAAAGGCGATCGCCACATCCTCAAACTTTGTGTGGGAATAGCCTTTGAGCATGGCAAGAAACATGATAAGCGCAACGGCTATGATATATACCGCGGACGGTACGGCGGAAATGACCTGCCCCCATGTTTCAAGAGATACGAGCGGTTCAAGCACCTTGGGGCTTGCGAACAAGGGAAAGACAGCGGCGACCGCCGTGCCGAAAACCAAAATAAACTTATTTGAGATCTTTGCGCAGCGCATGATCTCATTTGCCGCAACGGCGCTCAAAAACGCAATGACAAGCACAAACAGCGGTGTGTTGACCTGCCATACAACGAGTGCCAGCACAAGAAGCAAAACGATTGCCGTTATAATTCTCTGTTTCATAATGATCCTCTTTATCCGCCGAAGCGGCGGTTTCTTTTTTTAAAATCAAAAAGCGCCTGATGCAGATCCTTTTCCGTAAAATCAGGCCACAGCACATCGCTGTACCAGAATTCACTGTAAGCGGACTGCCACAAAAGGAAGTTTGAAAGGCGTTCCTCTCCGCTGGGGCGGATGATCAGGTCGCAATCCGGCGTTGTATAGAGCATGCTGCTTATATCTTCCTCGGTTATACTGCTCTTGCCCTGCGCGATAAGCCGGTTTACGGCGGAAACGATCTCCTGCCTGCCGCCGTAATTCACGGCAACATTGATCAGCGTGCCGTTCCTTGAGGCGGTCTCTTTTTCGGCGTCACGCATAAGCTCCAGCAGCTTCGGGTGCATGCTCTCCTGCTCGCCTATAAATCTGACTCTGAGATTTCCGCTTACCTGAAGGTCGTTTTTCGCATCGATCAGATAATCATAAAAGAGGCGCATAAGCGTTTCCACCTCTTCTTTGGGGCGTTTCCAATTCTCGGTGGAAAAAGCATAGAAAGTTACCTCTTCTATACCGATCCTGCCGCATTCCTTGGAGATCTTTTTAAACACATCGGCGCCTACCTTATGACCCGCTGTGCGCGGCAGGGCTCTTTTTTTAGCCCATCTGCCGTTGCCGTCCATAATAATGCCGAGATGGCGCGGCAGGACGGAAAATTCCGTCTGCGCCGTTTCTTTTTTACCGAAAACAGCCATAAACAGCTCACTGCCTTTCGTATGCCGCTGATGAAGCCTGCGCGCACCGGCGGCTAAAATCAAATGTTTAAAAACGCAGAACGGCGGAGAGCTCTCCCCGCCTTTGCTGCCGTTTGCCGCCCGATGGCGGTCAGATTAAATAGAAAGGATCTCCTTTTCCTTTGCTTTTTCCATTTCTTCTATCTCTTTAATAAACTTATCGGTAATATCCTGAAGTTTCTTTTCTCCGTCTTTAAGATCATCTTCCGTGATCTCGCTGTTTTTCTTTAGCTTTTTGATATCGTCCATCGCATCGCGGCGGATATTTCTTACAGCAACCTTTGCCTCCTCGCCGCGCTTGGAGATATCCTTTACAAGCTCTTTACGGCGCTCCTCCGTAAGCGGCGGGAACACAAGGCGGATCACCTTGCCGTCATTAGAGGGGTTGATGCCTATATCCGAAGTGTTTATTGCCTTTTCTATCTCTTTGATGATAGAGGCGTCCCAGGGCTGAATCATAAGCATTCTGGGTTCCGGCACACTGATGGCGGCAACCTGATTTATAGGGGTGGCGGTGCCGTAATAATCAACCGTGATCCTATCCAGAACGGCGGGATTGGCTCTGCCGGCGCGAACCGCTTTATAATCCCTTTCAAGCGCGTCAAGACATTTATTCATTTTTTCATTCGTTTTATTAAATACAGCTTCCATAAAATTCACCTTTCCTGATTATGTAATACTTTTTTGATTTAGTTCGTAACGGTTGTGCCGATATTTTTGCCGCAAACAACGTCTACCAGATTATCGGGATTATCAAGATTGAAGACGATAATGGTCATATCATTGTCTTTGCAAAGCGAAAAAGCGGTTGAATCCATAACTTTCAGATCCCTGTTGATCACTTCTCTGAACGTAACGCTGTCATACTTAACGGCATCGGGATATTTATTGGGATCCATATCAAAAACGCCGTCCACATTCGTAGCTTTCAGAAGCGCGTCTGCATTCATCTCAACGCTTCTGAGCGCCGCAGCCGTATCCGTTGAGAAGAACGGCGATCCCGTACCGCAGCCGAATATAACGATCCTGCCCTTTTCAAGGTGGCGTATTGCACGGTTTCTGATATAAGGCTCTGCGATCTGGCGCATTTCAATAGCCGTTTGCACGCGCACATCCGCGCCAAGCTGTTCAAGCGCATCGCAAAGCGCAAGCGCGTTCATGGCGGTAGCAAGCATGCCGATGTGATCCGCTCTGGCTCTGTCCATCCCCTCGCTGGTTCTGCCGCGCCAAAAGTTTCCGCCGCCGACTACCACGGCAACCTCAACACCCAGGTCGGCAACAGCTTTGATAGATTTGCAGATCGTAACGACCGTATCGTTATCTATGCCTGTTGTTTTGGGGCCGGCAAGCACCTCGCCGGAAAGCTTGAGCAGTATTCTTTTATATACAGCGTCCATAATCAACCTCCGTAACTTTAATGTTTCCGTTTATATATATAATAATATATTTTAAAAATAAAGTAAATAGACAAAAAGAAAAAGGCGGTAAAAATTTACCGCCTCAGACTGTTGATAAAGTTGGTTGATTGTGAAAAACACATCTTGTTTGCTATAACTTACATGATATTGTTTGGACAACCCTTCAGTCAACTGCGTTGACAGCTCCCCTTGCACAGGGGAGCCTAAACTTGGGGATCGGCTCGGCAATGGATTTCCGCGTTGATCAAGTCCGTTTTAAAAAGGATGCGCTTTAGCCGGCATACTGCAGGATGATCGCATAATCGCGGGAATTGATATATCCGTCATAATTGACGTCATACAGATAGCCGTTCGTAACATCTTCGCGTTTTTCATTGAAATAGAGCATAAAGCTTAACTGAACGGTGGTTTGCTCTTCGTCCTGCTCGGCGCCGCACACGGTGCATTTATAAGTCAGCCAAGTAGAAACTAACGAGCCGGTTGTATGACGGTCATAACGATAGGTATGACCTGTTGCAGGAATGGTTACCTCCTGCTGCGCGCCGCAGACGGAGCAGGTTTCACGCGCCAAGCCCTCTGCCTCGCACGTAGGCTCGGTGACCACCACGCGGCTCTCGGGATCATAAACATGGCCGCCGGAAGGTATCTCCACCTCAATGTATTCGCCGCAGTTTGCGCATGTGCCTGCGGCAACACCGGCAACCGTGCAGTTTGCCTGTGTAATAACGGTGTAATCCTCTGCATTTTCTATATCATGCCCCAGCGCGGGGATCTGATACGTTGTTGAGGAATCGCATCTTGAGCATTTATGCTGACCTGTACCGATAGTAGTGCAGGTAGGCTCCTGCAATACGGAATCCTCGCTGTAATCGTGCCCCAAGGCGCTCGGGAACGGAAGATCATAGCTCGTGCCGCAGTTTTGGCAGGTAATCGTTGTGGTTCCCGCCTCAGTGCAGGTGGGTTCTACCGTTACAACGCCGCCGTCAAATTCATGACCGAGCGGAGCCTGCGTGATCGTTTCCACGTGGGTGCAGCCATCCACTGTGCAGGTTCTTTCTATGGAGCCCGCAGACGTGCAGGAAACCGGGGAAACAACATCCTCGGTATAATAACTTTCCACCCACGCGTTGTGGACGCATTCCGAGCGTTCCGCGCCGCAGGCGGTGCAGCGGTATTCGTTATACGTATGGCTGCCGTCCTCCGTTGTACTTGTGCTGATAAGCTCCTCTGAATGGCCGGTGGCAGGCAGGGTGACCGTAACCGTCTCACCGCAGCGTGCGCATACGCCTGTCTGATAACCATCCTGGGTGCAGGTGGCGGGAGAGATAGACGTATAATTTTCAATCGTATGGCCAAGTGCGGGAACAACGGCGGGCACAAGTCCGTTTCTGCCGCAGATATTACAGGAATAGGTACCGAGCCCGGTAGAAGTGCAGGTCGGTTCTTTGGTATAATTTATGGTATAATACCCCTCTACCCATTCGCTGTGCGTGGTAACGGTATTTTCCGTACCGCATCTTGAACAGGTCTGATATTCGTATGTATGGCCGTCGATCTCGGTATTGTCCACCGTTGAATCCGTTACAAAATCATGACCGAGCGCGGCGATGACCTCCGTGCGGATAAGCGCGCCGCAATCCTGGCACATGATATGCTGCGAACCCTCTGTAGTACAAGTCGCTTCCAGCGTAACATCCGCATACATATTGCTGTGCGCGCAATCATCTATCGAAACGAAAGCATAGCCATGTTCCTCTGCATACGCCTGCGTGGTGGACTGGGAATGACCGTGGAAAACGACGGTCTGCTGGCTGCCGTTGAATGCGTCGCTGTCAAGCAGGGTATTTATATCACACTCACTGTTATAGATATAAACATGAGAAAGCGTGCCGATATTGGCAAAAGCCAGAGTTTCTATCGTTGTTACGGTTTCCGGAATAACCAAAGTAGTGATAAAAGTGCCAAAAAATGAGCTTGATGAAATCGTTGTTATACTGCTGCCGAAATCTACTTCTCTAAGCGTTGTGCAGCCCTCAAAATTGTTTATACCTGTTTCCGTAAGACCTGTGCCGAAAGTGACGCTTTCAAGCTTAAGACAATCCTTAAACACGGAACCGACTTCATATTCTATTCCAAAAGTGCCTTGACGCATGCCGAGGCTCGTAAGGCTGTCAGGAAATACAACCTCCTTTATGCCGGAACCGTTGAATGCAAATTCCCTGATCGTAGTAAGCCCCACCGGGAAATCAACATCTTCAAGACTTGTGGTATTTTGGAAAGCATATCCTTCAATCACTTTAAGGCTTGCGGGAAATTTACAATCCGCCAAAGCCGTGCAGTCCATAAATGCGCGCTCACCGATCTCCTCAAGTGTAGAGGGCATAGAAGCGCTTTGAAGTGCGGGCATGGAACTGAAAGAATAATCACCTATCCGTGTAACACCCTCTCCAATAACCACATATTCACACTCTTCTCTGTTATCATACCACGGAACGCGGCCGCTGCCGGCTTGCAGATTGCTGTAATCACGTATAGCGCCGGTACCCGTAATCGTAAGCGTTTTCGTACCGCTGTCATAAGACCAGGATACACTGCTTCCCGTAGCGCCGCAGCTGCCGCTTGTGGCGGCGAACACGGAAGTGGAAAACATGCCGAAGAACGACACGAAGCACAATACCAGAGATAAAAATACGGATAAGAACCTTTTTCTGACATTCATAGATTTATACCTCTTTTAAATTTACAATTTCTTGTTACAACGCTTAAAATACACAAAATTATTATAGCATAATTATAAATTTATGTAAATAACGCACAAGAAAAATTATTGAATATATTTTTCTATATATTCTTTGCAGGAAGCAAGAAGAAAGCCCACCGCATTTTTACTGACGTCTGCATAGGGCGCCATCATATCAAAGGCATGGTACGCTCCTTTACCCACAAACAGCCGCACCGGCGTTCCGGCCGACCTTATCCTGTTAAAGAATGACAGATCCTCCGCAAAAAAAGGATCCGCAGTGCCTATTGCGGAAATCACCGGCGGCAGATGTGAGAAATCCGTTTCCCGTGCGGGAGCGGCATACACCGGCACGCTTTGATTCATAACGCGATCTCCAAGATAGATCCGTCATGCGGCTTTATTTTCCGCAGTGCCCCAAACGGGTGAATGATTATTGGCGGAGGTTTTGGTAACACGGTCATCAAGCATGGGGTAAAGCGGGATCTGAAACGCAAAGCAGTTTTTGCCGGTATTTCTTGCGTAAACGGCAAGGGCTGCGGCAAGTCCTCCGCCTGCGCTCTCTCCGCCGACGATGATCTTTTCCCCATCTATGCCGACGATAGTTAATATAGATAGTAAAATAGCAGCAATTTTTCTTTTTTTAGTCTTAATTAAGGCAATAAGTATACATATTGATACGCAACTTGTAAACAACGGTAAAATTATATATAACAGAACAAATGAATCAGATAAGAAATCAAACATAATACCCCTCCTCATCATTATTGCGTTTGCGTGTATCATCTCAGCAGAGGCTGCTTGCCAAAACGTTTTTTCTACCCTTTCATACTACCGCCTAAATAAATCATAGCATATTGTATTTGTAAACACAAGAAAAAGAGCAGGTCACAGACCTGCTCATGATCCTAAAAAAAATGAGGTAGACATCATCTACCTCATTACTATATATGTGTAAATCAATATTGTTGGATAATTTGCGTAAACTTAGCCGAAGATAAAATAAAATCGTATTACGCAAACTCATACGCCAAATATACGCAAAACATACCGATAAAGTATGATATTTTATGATATTTTACGCAATTCTGTAGAAATCATCTCTATGCAAAATTTGAGATATAGACACAAATTTGAGACTACACCATATATTTTTATTTTGTAATTACTGATGGATCTGAATTGCAAAAAACATTTCAAATTTGGCATAAACTAGGTGTTTCCGCACCATTTTATTAAACGGATGCCCAAATTTTGACTTTATACTGTTTATAAGCAAAATTAAAGATATCTTATAAGCAAAGACGCTAAATCAAATTTGCCACACAATTATATCACAAATCATTATACAGTGTCAACAAGTATTATCCATATTTATAAGGTTGATCCAAGCAAATCTTGACCTTTCATTTTTTCCATATTCGATTTATTTTCTAATATATGTGTGTAAGATAATGTTGTGCTGTAATTAGCATGTCCCATTATTTTTTGAACAAAATATGGTTCCATCTTTTTTTCAAAACATCTTGTAGCAAAAGTGTGTCTGAATGCGTGAGGATATATATTATCAATGAATCTTGGTTCTCTACCCTCTTTTTGGGCATTATATCCTTCAACAGCACGCATATTCTTAACTATAATTTGTGTAGTATGAGCTAAAGCATATCGGGTTAACGGGGAGCCATATTTTGTAGTAAAAACCAAATCTCCGTACTCTTCTTTACATCTCCACCGTTTTCCCATCTTAGTTTTACAAAGACCTTGCTTGTCTCTCCAGTCTTTAAACAACTGTTCTGCATTGCCAAAAAATGGTATAGTTCTAAAGCCGGATATTGTTTTAGGTGAGGTTATTTCCTCAAATTTAACTCCGTCAATATAGGCGGTTGTCATTGATCGCTTAATATATATTTCTTTTTTATAGAAATCTATATCATTCCATCTCAAAGCAGAAAACTCACCTATCCTCATGCCAGTAAGCAAAAGAATCATATATGGTTCGTAATAAAATGTTCCCCGGATTTGTGAAATAAATAAATCTTGTTCCCAATGTTCAAGGACTCTTCGTTCGGCAATGGGTTTAGCATCTTTTACACAAATACCGAGACAAACATTATGCTGTATGATCTTATTAGCGATGGCGGAGTCCATACACTGTTTTATAGCACTTAACGCCTCTTCTAGTGTTCTCTGAACATATCCTTTTGCTATGAGTTCATTTGTGGCTTGCTGAACATCTAATTGCGATATATGAACTAATTTCTTCTCACCAAGAATTGATAAATACGTATTTTTTATTTTTGCATCGTACTTTTTAGCACATACTTCATTTTTTAATTGTGGTGCTTTAATTTTTTCAAACCATTCATTATACCAAGATAGTAAAGTTTCATTTGGTCTAATATTATATTCATTTCTTAATAATTTTGCTTTTTCTTCATCAAACATCTTTTTTAAGGCAGTTAAGTTTTTATTACAAATATCTATGGATTTTCCATTAATTTTTGCTCTTGCTTCATATCTACCGTCTTTTCTTTGATGAATACCTTTTCCTATTTCTTTTCCTTTTAAATTTCTGCCCATAAAGGATTACCTCTTTTCTAAAAAATTTGAAATATCGATATTTCACCAATAATGATAATCATTATTTCAAATCTTTCAATTATGCGATTATATATCAATCTGATATTTCGCACACTTTACTAAATATTCATCGAAAAGTTCTTTATTCACATACAATCTATTCCCCACCCTAACAGTAAACTTACTTTCAGGTCTTTTTAGTATCTGTCTTGTCTTCGTCATACCCCAACCAGTATATTCGCACACTTCTTTAAGGCTTAATAATGCTTTATCCATATTAAATGATCCTCCTCAAAATTTTAATGTGTATAGTCCATAATACTCATTATTTCTATTAATTATTTTCATATATATTATATCTACATAGAAACATTCCAGAGACCCACGCTAATGGCAAGAGCTTTATTTATACCTTCAACATGAAGACCACTTAAATGCCCTATATATGAATCCAATCGCCTTTTATCTATTGTTCTGATCTGTTCAAACATTATTATGGATGGTGCTTCCAAGCCGACCCCTGTATTAAGAAAGTAATGTGTCGGCAATTTAGCTTTGATTCCTATCCGGCTGGTGATAGGGGCAACGATCACTGTAGGGCTAAATTTATTTCCAATATTGTTTTGGATAATTAATACCGGTCTGTATCCCCGTTGTTCAGATCCAATACCATGCCCTAAATTAGCGTAGTACAGATCTCCTCTTAAACATTTTTTGTCTTTCATAAATAAACCTCCTTCACAGGCTTTTGCCTATGTAAAAAGAGCCAGCCAATAAAACATTTACAGTTGCATTTCCATATATGGAAAATACTAATTTGTTTTACAGGCTGGCTTATAATATGAAAGCAATTTTATTTGTCCTCAACGCCCCAAATTGCAATAAGGGAATCATCAAACGGCTGACTGCTGATCAGCTCCACGGGAATCTCACCCCTCCGAGTTCATCCGAGCTGCCCCCATTGCCTGCGACGGTTTTATCACGCTCGGACTGTGGCTGGACAGGAGTATCATTATCCCTATTGCCTGTCATCGCCGTATCAGTAGCAATCTGATATTTACAGCAATTATTTCTCGCTCGGCTTGTTAGCGTCATGGCGTAATTGCTGAGGTGGCTTGTGCTTTGCACAACAATAGGAATGTATCTGATGAATGACTTGTTCAGTTGTATGAAAGAAAAAGTCCTTTCATAAACTTCAACTTGTTGGGGTGGTTTTGTTGGGGTGTTTCTCTAAAAATTTTATAAATTTCTTTTTAGCGGCCTGCACAGATTCATAAACAGTTTTTATATTCCTCTTTTCCATTTCAGCTATTTGCCGATATGTATAGTTCTGAAAATAATACATTTTAAATCTTCGACTTTGTATAATGTTAAGTTGCATCATAAAATCATTAAGTATTGTATTAAATTCATCACTTTCTGCCGTTTCACTAATGCCTGAGTCGTAAAGAAGTGAAAATTCTGTTTCTAATTTACTTGATTTACGAACACTGCGCATATGGTGCTTTGATTCGTTTTTGTTATATATATTGTTGATTTCTAAGTATTGCTGCCACTCGGAACAATTAAATATCATTTCTGTACTGAAATTTATTTTTCCGAGCATTGTGCTTAGCACCTTTTTGTCGACATCGCTAACGCAAATCAATATTGTTCCGGCTTGACTTTGATATTCTTGTGAAATATCGTATATCTCGCATAACTTTTTCATTTTATATCTCCTTGTTTTTTTAATTTATTGATTAAAAAATCAAGAAGATTACGGGTATTTAGTTATATACGGCAGCCACAATCTTTTCATCGATGTCCTTTCTTTTATCAGGACAACAAAAAAGAAGCCTGACGATTTTCGTCAGGCTTCTATCTTTTTAAGATGATGTCTGTACTTATTTTTTTGTTACAATCTTAGTATAATTATTTCAATTTATCGTAACATTGATTTTATTTCCGCATTTATGACATTTAATAATTATTCCATTTTCGTTTATTTGTTTATCTAAAAATATTCTTTCACTTTCCCTAACATCGCACAATCTCGCTCCACAAATTGGACAGTGTACTTTTTTCAAATTTATTTTTGACGCCCTGGACAAAGTCACCATTTATATATACCTCTGTTCGCTATTTGAGAACATATATCTCAAAAATATATCCCATTTGGGATATATTTTCGGCTTTCTATGCTTTGTTTTTCCTATTACGGATTTGGCTTTTAAGGGAGTCGTTGTTATATATACATTCACTTATATCTACAGGTATATGAAAGTTATTTTTATCTTGCTCTTTTGAAAGAGCTGCACCATCAAAAAAAATGATCCGCTCATCTTCAGAAAGATTTAAAATATCCGCTAAAAGTAATACCGATTTATCATTCGGCGCTGGCTTTTTGCCGTTTTCTATATCGGATAAATACGAAAACCCTAAATTTACTAACTCCGACATTCTCCTTAATGATAAATTCCTTTGCTTTCTCTTTTGTCTTAAGAATTCACCAAATTCCAATTAAATATCTTTCAATCTATGATTAAAAAATCTTCCTAAAATCACAAGAAGTGTTTCTAAAACAAAAGCGCACACAATAGGAACGTACATATAATTTATTTTGAATTGCATCAAAATAAAATTTATTAGCAAAAACGCAAGACTCAAGCAGCCAATTATTTTTTTGAATTTTCTTCTTTCTCGAAAATCAAGTGGCTTTTGAGGGGTATCTGCCGGTGAACAAAGAGTTAATAAAAGGGCACTGACAATATAAAGAATTAGAAAGTATTTGTAATCTATATTAGGATTAGAAAAAAAATACTTTATAACAACGATACTGGAAAACAGAAGTAATAATGTGATAATTTGACAATGCAATTCTGTTTTCGCGTGCAATCCCCCAGCAAATCTTCTTATAGTAAAAAAAACAGCAAAGAAAACAAGACTTGGCATAATGATCTTAAACAAAATACCAAGCAATAGTGTAAAAATTAATAATTCCAAAGAAGATAAAACTACGAATAGACCGTAACGATATAACTCAAAATCATCTTCAGAGATTATTTTTTTTGATACCCATTTTCGGGCAAGGATTTCGGAGATATGCCCTATCATTTTTTTGTTTTGAATGAATTAAGCTTTGCAGGAATCTTAGGTTGATATATAACAAATGTACTTGTTGAATTTGCATCAACCTTCAAAGAATAATTAATGAAATTTATTATTTTTCTCATATTTTTGTTCATAATTCATTTCCTCCTTTTTCAATTATAATAAATACATTTGATACTAATATCAACCGTTCTTTGTAGTTTCTTAATTTAAAATTCCATAGTATATAATATTCCAAGCAAAACTATGAAATGTATAATTTATTTTGCCATATGACAAGTAACAATATGCAATCCATAGTACCATTTGGTGTACGAATTCGATAAGTAATGGTATTATTATTTAGGTGGTTGAAATGATATATGGTTCTGAAATAATTGCAAAACGAATTAAGCGCTACCGCGAAAAAAATAATTTAACGCAGGAAAAATTAGGCGAAATAGTCGGACTAACCAGAAATGAGATTTCCAATTTGGAATGCAACAAAAATAATCTTTCATATAAAACTCTCTGTGATTTGTGTGACGCCTTAGATATTTGCCCTTGTGAATTAATGTGTGGTGCTGATCACAAAACAATCGATGATAACTTAATAAGTCTTATAAAACACTTTGATGAAGAAGATAAATATATCATTCACCAAATGTTAATTACATATAAAGCACTGAAAGATGATTTGAAAAAGTCAAAATAATGTGTTATATTAGGTTCGGGTCTTCCCGAACTTTTTTATTTTAAACGATGGTTTTGAGGGGTACATATGGTTATAAACGCTTTGATTTGTGATGACGATCAAAAATGTGTGGATCAGATCTCAGAATATCTTGACCACTACTGCTATGACCATAGTTTATCGTATTCGGTCAAATCCTTTACCGATGGAATGCAGGCAATTCATTCAGAAGCGGTGTATAATATCGCTTTTCTTGATATAGAGATCGGAAATGTATCAGGGCTTGATATAGCGAAAGCACTTAAAGAAAAAAATAAAAATATCATTATATTTTTCGTTACGGAATATGAAAAGTATATTGATGATGCTATGGATCTTTTCGCATTAAGATTTATTAAAAAACCTGTTACCGAAAACAGAATTTATAAAGGGCTTGATAAGGCAATAGATCTTATCAACGAGGACGAGATCAGTTTTTATCTGAAAGATTCAAATAAGATAAAAAATATTAAATCAAAAGACATTATTTATGTTGAAACAGGTAATCACAAAACAATGGTCTTTACAAATTCCGGCTGTTATGAATCGGCGCAGTTGCTTGATTATTGGGAAAAGCAATTAACGAATATCTGCTTTGCCCGGCCGCATAAAAGCTTTATTGTGAATATGGAGTATATTGATGAATATAAAAGGAATGAAGTAAAGCTGAAAAACGGCAAGATCGTTCCCGTTGCCTATAAAAGGCAGACGGAATTTCGCAATATCTTTTGGAATTATCTTAAAAGGAGAAAATAATGGTATCCGTTGCACTGAATATTTGTTTGCAGATCGTTGAGGCGCTGATAGCATTTCATTTTTACGAAAGTATCTCTCATTTAACAAAACATAAATTTAAAAGGTTTGCTTTGGTGCTCGGCGGATATTTGGCAATGTGCCTGCTCAATCTGCTGTTTGATTATAACGCAATAATTAATGCCGCAGCGCTGCTGATCTTTCATTTTATATTCACTTTTGTTGTTTATAAAAGAAAGATCGGTTATTCTTTGCTTTTGTCCGTCTTATTCACATGCCTTGTAGGTATTTCGGAAATAAGTGTTTTAAATATTATCTCAATATTTACAAAAAGCAGCATTCAGGTATTTATGAATGACCCGTTCATATATCTGCTTGCCATTTTGTTCAGCAAATCCATTCTTTTCTTTGTGATCCGATTGATTATAAGTTTTGCAGATAAAATCAGAACGAATGAAAAAACAAGTTTTATTTTTCTTATCTATCCGGCGTCGCTGCTTATAGTAATTGTTGATTTTATCATGATTTCATATAAATATAATCTTGATAACAACAGCAAGATCATTTTAACGGTTTCAGGCATAGTAATGACTGCGGCAGTGATTATTACCTGTATTTTTCGGCAGCAGTTATCACAAAAAGAAGAAGAGATCATTGAACTGAAATCCATAAAACAAAAACAGGAGATAGAAAATACATATTTTGACCTGCTTGAGCACCAAAACGAAGAATTGCAGATCTTTATTCATGATATGAAAAAGCATCTGAATAATATATATTCTCTTGCGCCTGAGTCGAAAGAAGTAAGAGAATATGTTTCAAACCTTGCAAAGGATATAAGCAACAGCAACAGAATAGGAAAAACAAAAAATAAACTGCTGGACATCATCACGGATAAATATGATTATATCTCTAAAAAATCCGGCATCGAGTTTGAAAAAGATATTCATTATTCTCAATTACAATTCATTGCAGACAGCGATCTGACATCTATTTTCAATAATCTGCTGGATAATGCAATAGAGAGCGCACAAAACTCTAAAGATAAAAAAATAAGTTTATCCATAAATTCGATTGGAAATCTCTTAACGGTTGAATTGTCCAATTCGTGTGATACCCCGCCTAAAACTAAGAACAAAACGCTGATCTCAACAAAAAGTGAACAGGGTCTGCATGGATATGGATTCAAAAGCGTAAAAAGAGCAGTTAAAAAATATAGCGGCGACCTTGAGTGGGAGTATGATGATACGAATAAGCTTTTTAAAATATCTATTATATTTCCTATCGCATAAAATTGAATAAGCGGTTAAAAAGTAAGCGCACGGATGATCCGTGCACTTATTTTTTTACCAATTTTATGTAGTTTGGAAGAAAAAGTGATGTAGTTTCGCTATTCGATTGCTATATTTATATAAGAAGTTTTAATATAAATATGACAATGCAATAAGATAATGATGTTAAAGGAGGAAATGAAAAAATATTTTTTAATTTTAAACAGTGTTAACTGTGATTGATAACAAAGACTAAATGCTTTTACAGCAAAGGAGGTAATTAAATGAAACCAAAACATAGTATATGGTTTAAATCATTAGCAGCTTTTTTGGCATTCATTATCGTAATACAGGTACTGCCGTTATCTGCGTTAGCTGAAAATGTTACTCAGTCTTCAGCCAGCGATATTTCTAACGAACAAAATATGGAAGTTGTCGGGGAAGTTGTTGATAAAAGAACAGAGTATCAGAAGACCTATGAATTGTCAGACGGTACATATTATGAAA